>JACCDH011608301.1_pt1 | contig 18183 bp, 7 predicted proteins | sample 7442481 | NCBI WGS metagenome assembly JACCDH01 (sample SAMN15323433, study PRJNA562643) | freshwater metagenome | isolation source: river surface water | place: USA:Blue River Watershed | collected 2017-08-15 | reverse complement strand
GGTCCGATGGTAGGAACTTTCCATGCCGCAGCGAAGCGACAGATGCAGCATGCGCCGAAGCCCATCATGTCGGGGCTGAAGCCACCGACCTACAAGTAAACGGCACCTCTGCCAAACCACCGGACGCCAAACGCACACACCTCAGATCAAACGCACTTTCACGCTTTTGCCCTTGATCTTGCCGCTCGACAGCTGCGCCTCAACCTTCTTGGCCAAATCGGCCTGCACCGCCACATACGTCGAGAACTCGTTCACATTGATCTTGCCGACCTGCTCGCGGGTCAGGCCGCACTCGCCGGCCAAAGCGCCCATCACGTCGCCAGCGCGGATCTTTTCCTTGCGCCCCCCCACGATTTGCAAGGTGCGCATCGGCGGACGCAAAGGCCCGCCCGCTGCGGGCGTCAAGATGGACAAAGGCTGCCAATCGGACTCGCGGCCTTGCAGCACCTCGATCTTGCCGACCGAGCCCATCTCGTCCATGCTGGCCAAGGTCAGCGCCAGCCCTTCGGCGTCGCCACGGCCGGTGCGGCCAATGCGGTGGATGTGGATCTCGGGGTCCGGCGTCACGTCCACGTTGATCACGGCCTCCAAGTCCTGCACATCCAGCCCGCGTGAAGCCACATCGGTGGCCACCAGCACCGAGCAGCTGCGGTTGGCAAACTGCACCAACACCTGATCGCGTTCGCGCTGCTCCAACTCGCCATACAAAGCCAAAGCGCTCAGGCCCTGGGCTTGCAGCACGGCCACCACATCGCGGCACTGCTGTTTGGTGTTGCAAAACACCAGCGTGCGCTCGGGGCGGTAATGCGCCAGGATGCTTGAGACGGCGTGCAAGCGTTCGTTTTCGGCCACTTCAAAAAAGATCTGACGAATCTTGTGCGCGCTGTGCTGCGCTTCGACCTTGATGGTCTTGGGCTGGCGCATGAACTGCGCGGCCAGCTTGTCGATGCCTTCGGGGTACGTGGCCGAAAACAGCAAAGTCTGGCGGTCCTTGGCGCACTGGCGCACCACCTTGGCGATGTCGTCAAAAAAGCCCATGTCCAACATGCGATCGGCCTCGTCCAGCACCAGCGTGTTCACACCGGCCAAGCTCAACGAGCCGCGCTCCAGGTGGTCCAAGATGCGACCCGGCGTGCCCACCACAATGTCGGCGCCATGCTCCAAGCTCACAGTCTGGCCGCGCAGGGCCACGCCGCCACACAAGGTGACCACTTTCACGTTCTGCCGCGCACGCGCCAAGCGGCGGATTTCCATGGTCACCTGATCGGCCAGCTCGCGTGTGGGGCACAAAATCACCGCCTGCACCGGCGCACTGGGCGAACCTGCGCTTTGCAAACGTTCAATCAAAGGCAGGCCAAAGGCCACGGTCTTGCCGCTGCCGGTGCTGGCCTGGGCGATCAAATCTTGCCCGGCCAAAGTCACAGGCAAGCTCGCGGCCTGGATGGGGGTCATTTGGGTGTAACCCAGTTGCTCCAGGTTTTGAAGGGTGGCGGGGGTCAGCGTCAGCTGGTCAAAGCGAGCCGATGTCGCGTCTTGGGGTTTTGCAGTCATGCAGCGATTATCGACGGCATGCGATGGCCTGTGTCGCGGCCAAACCACCGAAGACCTAGATTGCCGCGCTTCGCTCGCCATGACGAGGGGGCTTCGCGAGGGCCAACAGATGGACCCCGGATCAAGTCCGGGGTGACATTTGAGGGGCCGGGGTGACAAATGCGCTTCGCGGGGGCTAAAGAGTGGATCCCGGCTCGGAGGCCGGGATGACATCCATTTGTCTTCAGAGCCTCATTCATGTCATCCCGGACTTGACCCGGGATCCATGCCTTTGGCTTTACGCCACTACACCTTGCTGCAAGTGCTGCTGGTCGATCATGGCTTGCAGGGTGGCGTCCACTTGGTAGGTGAACGACTGGCCGTCTTGCTGCACAGTGCCGGTGGCGGTCAGCTGGGTGGGGGCGGCATCTGCGCCCAGCAGGTTGCTCAGGTTCAGCGTGTTGGCGTTGACCGGTGCAGCGCTGGCGGCGTCACGCCGTCGGCGGGGCTCAGGTTCAACACCACAGGCTCGGTACCGGTTGGGCCGTTGAGCTGGATGAGCCAAGGCTCGTCGCAATGCGTTCTCAGTCGTTGTGACCGCTAATTTTTTAAATACTCGATGTGTTCGACAGCGTCGCATCGGTTTTATTGCTGGAACTGATCTCGCCGATAAAGCTCATCGTAGGCAAAACACATGGACCATTCGACATACGCGCGGTTGTCGCAGTGAATTGTTCGCGTGCAATGCCGTAAAGCAAGGTCAAGCCATATTCCAGAACCATGTCTTGAACACTGTGACTGCGATACTCCTCGCGCAAACTGACAAGCACACCAGACACCACCAGCTCAAAACCATAGTTGTGAAAACTTTTTGTGGCGGGCGTTCTGATCCCCAACGTCACCATGAAAGTTCTTTCCTTCAGGTCTGCAGGCTCAGGGGGCTGCTCCCAAAACCCAGGTAAGGGCTTGATCTCCTTGAACACCTGGAAATCCAGTGTATTGGACATTTCGCCTTCTTCTTTGCTGACATCGCCGCGAACGCGCTCTACCAAAATTTTCTCGATACTGGATTCAAGCAACTGAATAGGACTGAGCTTCATGCGGCCTCCAATAACGCACGCTCTTCACGCATCGGTATGGGGGCACCATCTTCGCTGGACGAAATGTCATGCCAATCTTGCGTTTTCAACGCAGTAGACGCCACGGCATGCGCATGTCCTCGGGACCTCCCTTGCGTAAACAAGAACACATTTCCATTAACCGCCGGACTGGCCACATGCACCGTCTCATAAGCCCCAAAAGAAGACCGAGACTCTGGCGCTGTGGCCACATCACCCAAAGAAACCCCGGCCAACTTGGCCAGATACGGAACCACCTGCGGAAAACGCAAAGCCACCTTCACCAACAAGGCCGAAGGCGTACTCATGCTCGACTGCCCGGACTCCCACTTGCCAAAAGAACTGGAACCCGCGCCAAAAATAATGGAAGCTGCCTTCTGAGACAACTCCCAGCGTTCGCGTAGCGAACGCAACGCAGACAAAGGTGCAAAACCCGGTAAACGCTCTTCGGCCTGCTGAACCAAATCAAGGTTGTGATCATGCAAATAACCAGGAACCGACTCACTGTGACACTGGGTACAAACCCGTTTCCTCAAGCCCTCGACCGTTATCGCTTTACGACCCAGCCGAAACACTTGGGAATAAACAACCTCGTCAGTCCTACCCTCTTCGCAAAAAGGGCAAATGTGAATTTTGCTCATTCGATCTCCGATACGTGCTCAGCGAATTGACTGATGCAAAGAAAAAACCTGCACTTGGCCAACCTTCTCCCGAACAGCGAACTTGATGTACATGTGAGGCTCAAAACGCGGATTCTCCAAAGCCTTCAACCTGTTGAACCCCATGACATACGCATCTGCAGGCAAAGGCCCATGACGGTTGCCATCCATAGGTGGCACACACCATTGAGAATTTCTGTAGTGATGCTTTTGAAGACACCCTAAAAAACGAACCACATCAGAAAAACGCCAGCCTAAAAGAATGGCATCTGATGAAGCAGCACTGGTCAACTCCACCTCAAGCCGCTCATCCAGCAAGGCCTGTTGGACCTCCGCCAAATTCCAGCACTTTCGCGCAATCAACCGCTCCTCATCTGTGCTGCCCGAATCAACGGGCACCACAGGCAAAGGCGGGTTCCAAAGCGCGAAGACCACGGATAATACTACCTTAAAGGTACCAACTGTACAAAAAGGTTATCCACCCTCGAGAGCCAAGAGCTATTGAGAAGATTCTCATAACAACACACAAGAAAATTCTTTCACGTGAAAGTTACACAAGCTCGTCATGCAGTGGACCCATTGACGGCTGATCACTCATTGAATCGGAGCAACAGGCTTTATCGGGGGCTGGGGATGGACCCCGGATCTAGTCCGGGGTGTCATTTTAGGATACAAGACAACATTTATAAGTCATAGTTAACAAAAAGCTCACACCCTTGTGAGGTGTGGGCTTTGTCGAGGCTGGGGATGGACCCCGGATCAAGTCCGGGGTGACATTTGAGGGGCCGGGATGACATCCATTTGTCTTCAGAGCCTCATTCATGTCATCACAGCCTCATTCATGTCATCACAGCCTGATTCATGTCATCCCGGGCTTGACCCGGGATCCATGCCTTTGGCTTTACGACATCGTCGCGTGCTGCAGGTGCTGCTGGTCGATCATGGCTTGCAGGGTGGCGTCCACTTGGAAGGTGAACGCTTGGCCGTCTTGTTGCACAGTGCCGGTGGCGGTCAACTGTGTCGGGGCGGCGTCTGGGCCGAGCAGGTTGCTCAGGTTCAGCGTGTTGCCGTTGACCGGTGCACCGTTGATCTGCAGCGCTGGTGGCGTCACGCCATCGGCTGGGGTCAACAACACGTCGGTCACGTTCAGCTTGAGGTGGTTGGCCACGTTGCTGTCGGCTGGCACGGGCAAGCCCAGCTCAGACAACTGCTCAGCGCTCAGCGCGAACGGCTTGTTCCACGAAGCGGGGTTCAGGTTGAACACCACAGGCTCGGTACCGGTTGGGCCGTTGAGCTCGATGAGCCAAGGCTCGTCGCAATGCGTTGGCTGCTGCTGGTCGACCACCGCGGTGGCGTCTGTCGGCACAGCCGCATCCACCGGCGCGGGAGGCACCATGACCGAAGGCTCGCAATGCGTTGGCGGAACCAGTGCGGCGCCATTGACGTCGACCGTTGCGGGCAACACATGCTGGAACACCAGAGGCTCCAAGCCTGTGGGCGCCAACTCGTTGAGCGTCACGTCCACAGCGTTGTCGCCAGCGGCTGCCGTTGCAGCGTCCACCACCGCCTGGAACTGAGCGATCTGCTCAGGGCTCAGGGTGTAAGGCTTGTTCTGGATCAAGGCAGAGGCAGGCTGCAAGACCACGGGCTCGGTGCCTGTAGGCGCCAACTCGTTGATCACGACATCCACCACCGGGTCGGCGGCGGCTGCATCGGCGGCTGGCGCTGTGGCATCGGCGGCTGGCGCTGTGGCATCGGCTGCTGGTGCCGTGGCATCGGCGGCTGGTGCTGCGGCCTCGGCCACAGGGGCCGCTGCGGTCTGCACCACTGGGGCGGCAGCTTGTGCTTGCTCGGTCGCCACAGCGTCTTGCGAAGCCAAGGCCACCGGACCGACCACCTCAGTGGACTTGGCGGCATCGGCTTGCACCGTGTCTGCCTTGCCCAGCGTGTAGTCGAACGCGGCGTCGGCCACCACCATGGTGGCGCCGTTGGCCAGCTGCGCGCTGGTGTGGCCGGTTTCGGTCACGCCAGTGGCAGGGGTGTGCGCCACACCGTCGCTGGTCAGCTTGATCGAGGTGATGCCCATCTCGGCCAGGTGCTTGACCTCGCCTGCATCGGCCACGCCGTCCTGGTCAGCGTCTTGCCAGACAGCGATCTCGTTGAACTGCGCGTCTTTGGCATCGAACACGCCATCGTTGTTGCTGTCGAACTGCCCGGCAAAGCCTTGCAAGTCGGTCTCGCCGCCGTGGCGGGCAAAGGCGAACTGGCTGTTCTCGCGCACCGAACCGTCGCCGTACATGTCGTGCACCAGCAAACCGTCTTGCGAGGCGACCCACGAGGTGGTGTCCAGAATGCCGTCGCTGTTGAGGTCCATCTTGATCTGGCTGTAGCCGATCTGCCCGTCACCGTTCAAGTCGAGCGTCACAGGCGTCACGGTGGCGTTGTAGGCCACTGACGCTGCGCTCACGGTGCCTGCCGCGTCGGTAGACTTGGCGGTGAAGCTGTGCGTGCCTGCGGCCAGGTTCATGCCACTGACCGTCCAGGTGCCGTCGGCGCCCACAGTGGTGGAGCCCACAGGCGTGGTGCCGCCGTTGTCGTACAGCTGGATCAGCGAGCCCACGGTGCCGGTACCCGAAACCGCGTTGACCGGGTTCTTGGCGATGCCGAAGTACAGACGGTCCATCATGACCGTGGGGCCACCGCCCGTCGAGGCCATCGCCACGCGGTACTGACCGGTTTCGAGCGTGCTGACATATTGATTGATATAGGTGTCCTGATCGTTCCAACCCGAGTTGTAAGCGGCCTCTTTAAAACGTGTGGCTCCTCCGTATTCGGTGCCCTGGCTCTCAACACCGGCAGTTGAATACCAACCCGTCAAATCGGCGACGTATACGCCCGTCGCATCCAGCAAGACCCATTTGAGCTGACGTGCGGGACCGCCATATGCGCTGACGTTCACACCTCCAGCGCGGACATCAAAAGCCATGGTGTAGGCTTGTCCCTTGGTCACCGTCACCAAGCTCGGAGCGGCCATTTCAATCAAGCTGCCTGGGCCGGTCGGGTTCATACCATCGTACAGATCACCACCCCTCCCTGTCTGTAAGTAGATTGAACCAGCAGTGTTGCCCGTCATCGGACCATCTGTCGAATTGCTGTTGGCGTCGTTGTAAGTGTTGTGCAAATAGTTATCGACTCTGAAACCAGCGTTGTAACTTGTGCTCAACAAGTTCCCGCTGGAGGACGTGCCCGAGGCAATGTTACCGCCACCGGAATCCGTCACGCTGGTGATCACCGGTGCGGCTTCCAATGCGTCGTAAATCACATTGGTCGTGGCCGAGCTGTTGCCCGAAGACGCCACCAGTTTGGCGGTGTAAGTCCAGTTGCTGGTGTAGCTGTTGGTGTCGGTGATGGTCCAGTTGGTGCCGCTGACGCTGGCGTTGCCGATCAGCACGCCGTTGGCATACACCTCCACCTTGTCGGTGCCCGACAAAGCGGTGGCGATGGTGCCGGTCACGGTGCGGCCTGCTGTGCCGTTGCCGGTGACGAAGTCACCTGCGGTGCCGGTGTCCAGCGTCATGCTGCTGATGGCCACGGCGTTGGACGTCATGCTGGCCTGGGTGCCGCCACCCACCAAGACCTGGGCCTTGGTGGTGCTGTGGTCGTACACCTGGTAGCTCACGCCGCCAATGGAGGCCGTGCCTTTGTCCAACCACTCGCCAGCCAAGGTGCCGGTGTTGCTGCCCAAGCCGTCGCTGGCCAGGTTGCTCAGGTTGAGCTTGTCGGTGGCCGTGCCTTGCACCACCAGCTGCACCTTGCCGGTGCTGGAGGTGCCCGCGCTGGCAAAGCTGTAACCCGACAACTCGGTCGCGCCCAAAGACAGCACGTCGTTGGCCGACATGGTCAAGGTGGACTTGCCCTGCATCTGGAAGATTTCGACTTCCTGGATGTTCTTGACCGTCTGGTTGCCGGTGACGGCGGTCAGGTCGAGCACGGTGGCCGGTTGCAGCTTGAGCGTGTCCACACCTGCGCCACCGTTGATGATGCCACCTGCGGCCAGCTGCGCCTGCACCGTGGCCACTTTGGCGGTGATCACGTCGTTGCCCGCCAGAGCGCCCATGGTGCCGCCGTTGTAGGTCATGCCATCGACGCCTGGTGTGCCCAGCACACCCAATGCGGTGTTGGGTGTCAAGGTGTTGGTATCAACAGGTGTCAAGGCCAAATTGGTGACTGTGAAGGCTGTTGCTTTGCCCGAATCGATCATCATTCGTGTCGCTGTTTCGCCGCCTTCAAAAGTCACTGTATGCGTTTTGGTGGTGTTGATGATCTCGACCCAAGGCTCCGATTTGCCGTTGTACTGCACCTGCAAAAGCTTACCCTCTGCATTGTAGAACTTGAACCGGGTCGGGTCGGCCTGAGTGGAATATTGCACATCCGGCGATGTACCAAGCGTGAAGGAAACGCTGGACATCGGTCCGTTTTTGAAGAAAATGTTCCAAGCTTCCTGACCTTCACCACTGTTGACGGCCAAACCTGGATAGAAGTTCAAGGACGAGTCCCACACTTGGACTTGCGAACCGCTGTACCCCCCCTCTTCTACCACCGTCACGTGGCTGGTCATCGCGCCGGCAGTGTTGACAGGACCCGCCGCCAACTTGAACAAGTTGGAGTTGGGGCTGATGTTGCCCAGCGCGTCGCGCTGCACGGCTGCAAAGGTGTGCGGGCCGGCGGGCAGGCTCAGGCCGGTGATGGACCAAGCGCCGCCTGCGGCCACGGTGGCCGAGCCGATCAGGTTGGTGCTGCTGCTGTCGTACACATAGACGATGTCGCCTGCTGTGCCGCCCGTGCCGTTGACGGTGGTGATCACCTTGGTCGAGGCCAGAGTGCCCGAACCGTCGGTGATGGCTGTGGTGCCGCCCGTCTCCATGACGGAGCTGATGGTCACGGCACTCGATGCGGTGTCCAGCGTCACGCTGGTTGTGGCGCTTACGGGGCCTGCGCCGCCGGTGGTGTCGACCACTTTGGCGGTGTAGGTCCAGTTGGCGTTGTAGGCGCTCAGGTCGGTGATTTCCCACTGCGTACCGCTGACGGTGGCGTTGCCAATTTCTGCGCCATTGGCGTAGACCTTGACCATTTCGTTGGCACCCAAAGCGGCGCTGACCGAGCCGGACACCAAACGTCCGGCGCTGCCGTCGGCGGTGGTCCAGTCGGCGTTGCCGCTGGCAATGCCGCTGTCTTTGGTCATGCTGGTGATGGTGACGGTTTGTGTCGGCGCCGAGGCGTCGATGGTCATCGGCTGGGTGTCGGTGCCGCGTGCGCCGTAAGCCGCCACAGGGGTCGTGCCATCAGCGGCCACGATGGTGGCTTTGATGACGTAGTTGCCGTCGGCCAGGGCCGTGGCTGTGCTGTTGTCCCAAGTCCAGGTGGTGCTGCCGCTGGCTGGGGTCACGGTGGTTTCACGCACCAGCGTGGTGCCGTTTGCCGCAAAAATTTGCACGCGCACTTTTTCGGTCGCGGCCAAAGGCTGGGGCAAGGTGCCGTTGTAGACGATGGTGTTGTCGCTGGTGATGAAATCGCCCGCAGTGCCGGAGTCGGTGCTGATGGCGGTGATGTCCAGACTCTTTGCACCGAGGATGTCGACGGTGTAGGTGTTGGACGTGGCGACCACCGACGACGTGGCCGATTCGATCTTGGCCACATAGGGGTGGGTGCCCACCTCAGCTGGGGTGGGCGACTCGTAGGTCCAGGTCTTGGTGGCGGGGTCGACGGTGGCGTTGCCCAAGAACACGGTGCCGGTGGCGTCGTAGATCTTGATGACTTCACCCGCGTTGAGCGTGGTGGCGTAGGTGCCCGAGATCTTGTGCGTGGTGTCCGCCGTGACGCCCAGGTGCGGCACGATTTCGTTGGAGGCGGCGGTCATGGTCAGATCGTCGATGAACCAGCGGTCGGCGTTGATCGTTCGGAACTCGAACGATGTGGCCGTGATGCCTGGTGGCAAGGTGACGTTGAACATGTCGAGCTTGGTGGTGGAGTTCAGCGTCTGGAAGTCCACACGGTGCACCACATTGCCATCGGCGTCGCGGAACGCAACCTGGGGGTAAGACCATTGCGTGGGTGACGAGCCATAGACGCTGCTGTTCAGACCAAAGGTCTTCATCGAGACGGATGTGAATGGACCGGCCGTGGAGGTGAAGGTATACAGACGCGTGTCACTACCACCGCCGCCTTCGTTGGCATCCAGACCCAGTTGCAGCTTGGCATCGGTGCCCAGCATGGTGTCCACCGCGGTGCCGTAAGCGTTGGCGGGCGTTGCGGAACCGCTGCGCAAGTACAGCTCGTTGACCGGCGCGAAGCTTTGGTTGGCTTGCCAGGAGTTCCAGACGTCTACCGTGCTGATTTCCCATGCGCCCGTGGTGATCTTGGCAGCAGCCGTGTTGATCGCGGTGGACGAGGTGTAGGTCGGTGGCGATGTGGCGTTGAGCAAGTTGGCGGCCACGGCACTGGTGCCGCTGTTGAACTCTTCGGCATACACCGCGCCTGCACCGGTGTTCTCCACCTTGGTGATGACCACGGATTGGGCCGAGTTGGTGGTGCCATTGGGGTCGACGGTGCCGTCACCGGCCACCAGCACTTGCGCGTTGGTGGTGCTGTGGTTGTACACGCGGTAGCTGGTGCTGCCAATGTTGGAGGTGCCTGCATCGGTCCAGGTGCCGGCCAGGCCGGTGTTGCCCAGCACGCCGTTGGTGGTGACACCGTCGGTGGTCAGCGGGGTGAGGACCAGCTTGTCGGTGCTGGTGGAATCCACCACCAACTGCACCTTGCCGGTGCTGCCCGTCACGGTGTAGCCGTTCATGGTGGTGGCGTGTGCGCCGCCCAGGCTCAGCACGTCGTTGGCCGACAGGGTCAGGGTCGAGGTGCCCTGCATCTTGAAGATTTCGACCTGCTGGATCGGTTGCACGGTCTGGTTGACCGTCAAGGCGTTCAGGTTGAGGGTGGTGCCTGCGTTCAACACCAGGGTGTCCACGCCTGCGCCGCCGTCGATGTAGCTGCCGCCGGTGGCCAGCAGCGACTGCAGGTTGGCGCCTGCGGCCACACCCAGGGTGTCGTTGCCGCCCAGTGCGTCCATAGGGCCGCCGTTGTAGGCGATGGGGGCTGCGCTGGTGCCGTTGGCGGTTTCGGTGAAGCCGGGGTTGGTGCCGGGCACCAAGCTGCCGTTGTTGGGCGTAGTGGCCGCAAAGCTGATGTTGTCCAGCGCAAAGTCACCGCCATTGCCCCAACCCCGCGCACCCAGTGTGAGGTCGATCTGACCGGTGCTGGTGGCCGTGTAATTGATGGTGACCGAGCCGGTGCTTGTGTTTTTCGTGGCCATGACCTCTTGGCCATTGATCAAGGCACGGATGAAGGTGGTGTCGGCTGGAACATACTGTTGGATAGCCGTGTTCCAGTAGTCGAACGAGAACTGGTAGGTCTGGCCCTTGACCACATCGACCTGCGAGCCCCAAATGGTGCCCAACTCGCCCACACCACCGTAGCTGTCAAAGCTGCCGTAGTAAATCTTGCCACTGGCCAGGCTCAGGAAGGTGTTGTAACCACTGTTGACTTCTTCAAACTGCTCGCCGACGGCAGCGTCGTAGATTTTCTCAGACCAGGTGTCGGTGCCATTCCATGTGACGGGACTTGACTGTGTCAATGGCGCCAAGGTGGTTTGTGGGTTGTTGTTGCTGTCGTAAGCGATCGGCTTGTCCAGCACGGCGAAGCCAAAGCGCTGACGCACGTAGTTGAAGCTCGACGCGTCGTCCAACAAGGTCATGTCGGTGACAAAGCCGGTCTCGCTGCCCGAGTCGAAGTTGCCGTTGAAGCCACCGCTGGAGGAGGTGGTCACGTTCCACAGGTTGGACAGCACGCTCTCGTTGCCGTTGACATCGACCTGCTTGGCCGAGAAGCTGTTGGCCTTTGGCAAGACACCAAAGCCCGAGATTTCCCATTTGCCACTGCCGTCGGCCATGGCACTGCCCACCAAGTTGGTGCTGGTGTTGTCGTACAGGTAGACCATGGCGTCGGCCGAGGCGGTGCCGCTGACCATCTTGATCGGGTTGGTCGTGCTGCCGTTGTTGGCGATGGTGGATGCGCCAGCGACCATGGAGTCGAACACGCCGGTGATGACCGGTGCGCCTTCGACGAAGTCGGTCTTGACCACTTGCGTGGCCAGCTCGCCGCTGCTGTTGGTGCTGGTGTTGACCACTTTGGCGGTGTAAGTCCAGGTGGGGTTGGCGGCGTAGCCGTTCGGGTCGGTGATCGCCCAGGCCTTGTCCACCACGGTGGCGTTGCCGATCTTGGCGCCGTTGGCGTAGACCTCAACCACTTCGTTGGCGCCCAAAGCGGTGCTCACGGTGCCCGAGACCAAGCGGCCTGCGCTGGAGTCAGACGTCAGCCAGTTCTCGTTGTCACCCACGACCACGGTGCCGGAGTCTTTGGTCATGGAGCTGAACTCCACCGTCTTGTTGAGGCTGTCGGCGACCACGATGTCGAAGGTGTCGCTGATGCTCAGGCCGCCCGCGTCGGTGCGGGTGACGGTGACGGTGGTGGTGCCTGCTGCGGTGGGTGTGCCGCTGAAGGTGCCGGTGGCGGCGTTGAAGGTCAACCAGGCAGGCAGTGTGCTGGTGGTGTAGGTGGCGGTTTCGCCGTTGGCCACGCTGTCCACGTCGGCAAAGTTGTTCACGATGCTGAAGCTGTTGAGCGCGGTGCCCACGGTGCCGGTTTTGTCGACTTCTTGCACGACCACGGTGGGGGCGTCGTTGGCCCCCTTGATGCTGACCACCAGGTTGGCCGTCTTGGCACCGGTGCCGTCGTTGGCGGTGTAGGTGAAGACTTCGGACAGCGTGTTGCTGGTGGTGCGCAGGCCTTGCACGGTGGCGTTGCTGTTGTCAGCCGAGTAGCTGTAGCTGCCGTCCGCACCGATGTACAGGGTGCCGTACTGGCCGGTCAACATGGTGCCGGTGCTGTTGGTGGTGCCAGCGGCCACAGACGTGGCTGTGGTGGCCGAGACCAGCTGGATGCCGGTCACGCGGGGCGTGGCGCCCTGGTCGTTGCTCAGCACGTTGCCCGGTGCGGTGGTGCCTGCGGTGCCGTTGGTGATGCCACCCGCTTCGGTGAGGCTGTTGGTGTCGTTGACCAGTGCCAAGGCCGGGTCGACGGGCAATTCGCGGTCGACGTTCACGTCGACATCGACCAGGACCTGCGCCTCGGTGGTGCTGTGGTCATAGACCTTGTAGACGATGCCACCGATGGTGACTTGGCCTTTGTAGTCCCAGACACCGACCAGGCCGGTGTTGCCTTCTGCGCCGGCGGTGGTCACACCGTCGGTGAACAAGGCGGCCAGGTTGAGCTTGTCGCCCACCACGCCGTTGACGACCATTTGCACTTTGCCTTCGCTGCTGGTGGAGCCGGTGGCTGGGGTGGTGGTGCTGCCCACGGTGTAAGACGTTTGCGCGGTAGACGCAAAGCCGTATGGCGACATGGGGCTGGCGGCGGTGCTGGTGCCGATGGTGGAGCCGGTGTTGGTGCCGCCCAAAGACAGCACGTTGTTGGCCGTCAGCGACAGGACGGAGTTGCCACCGGTCATCTCGATGATTTCGACCTGCTCGAGGTTGCGCACGGTCTGGTTGACGGTGAGCGTGTCCACGTTCAGGCTGGTGCCTGCGGCCAGCTTGAGCGTGTCCATGCCCGCGCCGCCGCTGATGGTGCCGCCTGCGGCCAGCGTGCCTTGCACGCTGGTGGTGGTGACGGTGATGGTGTCGTTGCCGCCCAAACCTGCAATCGGGCCACTGGTGTAACTCAGATTGAGGTTGTTGTTGTTGTCAGCACCGCTGATGTTCCCAGCCGCCACCAAAGTGTTCGTCTGTGTGACCAGCTCCTTGAAGCTGATGTCATCCAATTGGTAGTCGCCACCTTTGCCAGTGGTGTACCCATTGTTGTTGCCTGTGAATTTGATGTCAATGTATTTGGACTGGCTGGCCACATAGGTGGTTGTCATTCGACCCACGCTGTAAATCGCATCAGTCGAAGTGCCGCCCTCTGTACCAGCCACCTTCATCGACACGCCGTCGATGACAGCCGTCATGGTTTGGGTGCCAAATTCGTTGACCCAATAATTGAAGCCGAACTCGTAAGTCTTGCCCGCTTCAACCCAGATGCTGTTGGCTGGGACCTGATACAGAGTTTGCAAGCCCGTACCGTCGCGCATGGTACCGGCCAAGACAGCATCAGAACCAAACAAGTTGAATCCTGTGGTGTTGAAGTTGGCTTTTTGAGTCGCCGTTGCGGGCGTCCAAACCAACGTATAGCTGTCTGTTGACCAGGAAACGGCGCTGTTACCCGCTGTGGTGCCGTTGCTTGTGCCACTGTTAGTCAACGTTTGCGCCACACCCCCCCCGGCACCCCACTGATTGCTAAGGACCGAGTAGCCCGTATTAGTGAAATTAGACCAACTCGTAAAGGTTGTCGGGTCCGCGTAGGTCAGTGTGGATGTGAAATTACTGGTGGTATCGAAATTACCGTTGGGTACAAGATTCGTGCTCGAATTGGTGACGGTGTAGAGGTTGGAGTAAACGCTGGTGTTGCTGTTCACGTCCACCGCTACAGCCGCAAAGGTGTTGCTGCCTGAAGCCACATTCACACCCGTCACTGTCCAAGTGCCATTGCTGACCGTAGCCGAACCCACAAGATTGGTATAGCTGTTGTCGTAAAGATAAATGATGTCGCCATTGACGCCCGTACCAGTGACGGTGCTGAGCGTGTTGGTCGTTGAGCCGTTGTGGGCAACAACAGTGCTGGTCGAATCGGTAACGCCGGTGATGATTGGCGCAGCCTCTGTCGGGTCGAGGTTGACATTCTGGTCAGCCGACATCGGGCCTTTGCTGTTGGCCGCGCCCTCTACTTGGGCGGTGTATTTCCAGCTGGCGTTGTAGCCGCCCAGGTCGGTGATTTCCCACTTGGTGCCTTTGACCACGGCTTCGCCCACGAGGGTGACGTCGTAGTAGTCCTCGATGATCACATCGGCCACGGTGTCGGTCTCAAACATCAGGTGCAGGTGCTTACCCACGCGCTTGGCTTTGATGTTGTCAGGGGCCAAGTCGGTGTTGTTGCCCTTGGCCTTGCCCATTTCCACCAGTTGGTACTTGGCGCCAGCTTTGGCTTTGATGATGAGTGGGCGGCCACGCTGGCCTGCGCCTTGCTCTGCCAAGAGCGATTGAACTTCTTCTGATTTGCCGGCGTTGACGAGGACTTTGAATTGCTGAGCCATGATGAGTTTCCCTAAATATTTGGTGCCGTTGCGGCTGATGTGTTCGGTTGTTGTGCGGTGTTCAGATGAGGTCAGCGACGTGCGCCTGCGATGTCAATGACCACGCGGCGGTTGGGCGCGTGGCAGGCGATGGCCTGGGGTGTGGCCACGCGGCCGCACTGCAAGGCCACGGGTTCGCGGTCACCGCGGCCTTCGCTGCTCATGCGCACGCTGCCCAGGCCCGCTTGCGACAGGTACTGCTGCACGGTGTTGGCGCGGTCAATGGACAGGCGCTCGTTGGGGCCGGGCTGACCGAGCGGGTCGGCGTGGCCGATGATGTTCATGCGGTCGAGCTGGATGTATTCGCTGCGCAGGCGGGCCACCAGCGCGTCGAGCGAGGCGCGGCCCGTGGGCGACATGGCGCCCAGGTCCGAGCGGCCAAAAGCGAACAAGGCGTCGGCTGCCAAGGTGATGGTCTGCGGCGCTGCAGGAGCGGGGTTGCGGTTGATGCTGCACTCGACAGCGCCAATCACGCGCGAGATGGTGTGGGTTTGCTCGCGTGCGCCATCGATCTCGCGCAGGGCTTCTGCCACTTGCACGGGCTGCAGCACCTGGCGGCCGCGACCGGCTTCTTGCACTCGGAAGAACTGGGTCTGGGCACTGGCGCTGCGAATGGCGGTGATGGTGTCCAGGTTGTCTTTGACGTTGGTGCCCACCTCCACCGATTTGAGGCCCAGCTCAACGCTGCCCGGGGGCATGCACAGCTGGCTGTAGCCACCGGGGATGATGGAGGCGTGGTAGGCGCCGTTGACATAGATGCTGGCGGCACCGGGCACAGAGGATGACTGGCGCGTTCGGTAGAACACCATGCGCGTCTGGCTGTCGACCACTTGGGCGGCTTGGGCGAATTTCTGGCCAAAGGTGTGGATGGGGCTGTTGGGGCCGGTGTAGTAGTTCTGGGCGAAGGCGCCCAAAGACAGGCACAGCATCAAGGATGCGACCAGGCCGCGGGCAAAGCCGGCTTGCCGGATTGGGTGCTTGGACTGGTTCAAAAACGTCTTGTATGTCATAGGTTTCCTTTGGCTGCGCGCACTTGGTTTAGCAACTTTTTGTCACAGGTGTCCCAATTAGGGGCTTATGACAAAAGTATCCAAGATTTTTTGGAAATTTATATACGCCAAATGGCGTACATGTGACATTTCTGTAACTAATTATTAACGTCTCTTTTTTTGACTTTGCCGCTGTTTTGTAGTCCAAAAATACAAACAAAAAAGAAGATCGCCGTCAAATCTGACATTTCAAAATACAAATACAAACAATACCTTCAGACTCTTAGTGACAGCGACAAACCGGGGGCATGACAGGGTAGCGACTGATCGCTGTCATGCTTGTCACTGGCAAAAATGGCGTGCAGCAGCCATCGCTTGACAGAAACGTCAAGCTCGTCGAAGGGAAGTCTGGATTGCCGCGCTTCGCTCGCAATGACAAGTCAAAGGGCTCGCAAACACAAGTCAGGGGCTCGCGTTTCGGGCGCCAAGGCTCAGGCGTTCATGCGCATGGGGATGGTGATGGGGCCGTCGTTGATGAGCGAGACCTTCATGTCGGCGGCGAAGCGGCCTGTTTGCACCACGGGGTGCTGGGCGCGGGCTTGGGTGACGAAGTGGTCGTACAGGCGTCGGCCTTCGTCGGGCGCTGCGGCTTGGGTGAAGCTGGGGCGGTTGCCGCCCGCCACGTCGGCGGCGAGGGTGAATTGGCTCACCACGAGCAGGCCGCCACCGACGTCTTGCACGCTGCGGTTCATCTTGCCGGCGTCGTCGCTGAAGATGCGCAGCTTGAGCATCTTGGCCAGCATTTTGTCGGCCACAGCGTCGGTGTCGCCTTTTTCGGCGCAGAGCAACACCAGCAGGCCGGCGCCGATCTGGCCGATGACTTCGTCATCCACCCGGACGCTGGCTTGGCTGACGCGCTGGAGGATGGCGATCATTTCAGGTCTCGGGGGTCGTCGAAGTGGGCTTCGACATCGCTGGGCAGGAGCTGGATGCTGGCACGCAGGCCGGGCACTTCGCTCATGAGGGCTTGCTCGACGCTGGTGCGCAGGGCGGCGGCGCGGCCCAGGGTCCAGCTGGCGGGCATGTGCATGTGGACGTCGACGAATCGGCGTTGTCCGGCTTTGCGGGTGGTGAGGTGGTCGAAGCGGATGATTTCGACGTCGCCGCGCTGGTGGGCAAAGCCTTGCAGGACGGTGTGGATGTCGGCCATGACCTCGGCCTCGACCGCTTCGTCCATGAGGCCTTGCGAGGATTCCCAAACGAGGTGGGCGCCTTCTCTCAGGATGTTGAGGGCGACGCCGATGGCGACGACGGCGTCGAGCCAGAGCCAGCCGGTGACGCTGACCAGCGCGATGCCGAGCACGACGCCTGCAGACGTCCAGACGTCGGTGACCAGGTGGCGGGCATCGGCTTGCAGCGCCAGCGAGCGGTGCTGTTTGGCAGCGCGGAACATGAGCCAGGCCAGCAGGCCGTTGAGGGCCGAGCTGCCGACCGACAGGGCCAGGCCCAGGCCGACTTGCTCCAGCGGTTGGGGATCAAAGATGCGGTGTGCGGCGGCCCAGACGATGCCCAAGGCCGCCACGATGATGAGGATGCCCTCGAAGCCTGAAGAGAAGTATTCGGCTTTGTGGTGGCCGTAGGGGTGGTCTTCGTCGGGCGGCATTTCGGCCACGGTGACCATCATGAGGCCGAAGATGGCACTGGCCAGGTTGACCAGGGATTCCATGGCGTCAGACAACAGGCCGACCGAGTCGGTGAGCCACCAGGCCAGGGATTTGAGGGCGATGGTGACCAGGGCCACCACCACCGAGGCCCAAAGCATGCGCTTGGGGGTCATCCAGGCATCGAGTTGTTTCATGCTTTGAGGATACTCCGCTGCAGTGAAGCGCTGGTGACGCACCGGCGCTGCACCGAGGCGGTCAGGACAGGGTGACTTTGGCGAACTTGCGTTTGCCCACTTGCACGACGTAGGTGCCCGCCTCCAGTTTGAGGCCTTTGTCACTGATGACAATGGAGTCAATGCGCACGCCACCGCCGTCAATCAGGCGACCGGCTTCTGTGGTGGAGGGGGCCAGGCCCGCCGATTTGAGCAAGGCGCCAATGCCCAAGGGCGCACCGGACAGGGCGACCTCGGGGATGTCGTCGGGCACGCCGCCTTTGCTGCGGTTGATGAAGTCTTGCTCGGCCGCTTCTGCAGCGGCTGCGCTGTGGAATCGGGTGGTGATTTCCTTGGCCAGCATGACTTTGGCGTCTTTGGGGTTGCGCCCGCCTTCGATTTCTTTTTTGAGCGCTTCGATCTCGGCCATGGACTTGAAGGACAGCAGGGTGTACCAGCGCCACATGAGGGTGTCGGAGATGCTGAGCACCTTGGCGAACATGCTGTTGGGCTCTTCGGTGATGCCGATGTAGTTGTTCTTGGACTTGGACATTTTGTCCACGCCGTCCAGGCCTTCGAGCAGGGGCATGGTCAAGATGCATTGCTGGTCTTGGCCATATTCGGCTTGCAGGTGGCGGCCCATGAGCAGGTTGAATTTCTGGTCGGTGCCGCC
>JACCDH010243621.1_pt1 | contig 18189 bp, 16 predicted proteins | sample 7442481 | NCBI WGS metagenome assembly JACCDH01 (sample SAMN15323433, study PRJNA562643) | freshwater metagenome | isolation source: river surface water | place: USA:Blue River Watershed | collected 2017-08-15 | reverse complement strand
TGCTGGTATCGCCTTCACCGGGCATACTGAATATCTCGCCGAGAAAACCGGCACACCGCAGGTCGTGATGATGCTGGCCGGGCCCACCCACGGCAACATGTTGCGCGTTGCACTTGCGACCACCCATCTGCCGCTCAAAGATGTCAGCATGGGTATCACGCGCGACAGCCTGTCGCGAACACTGGACATCATTCATGCCGATCTGAAGCAGCAGTTTGGCATTGCCGAGCCGCGCATCATGGTAGCCGGGCTAAATCCGCATGCGGGCGAAGACGGTTATCTTGGCCGCGAGGAGATCGACGTGATCATGCCCGTTATCGAGGCCGCCCGTGCGCGCGGGTGGAAGGTCTCTGGTCCGTATCCGGCAGATACGCTGTTCCAGCCTAAATATCTGAATGATGCCGACTGCATGCTCGCGATGTATCACGATCAGGGATTACCCGTGCTGAAGTTCGCGACCTTCGGGCAAGGCGTGAACATCACGCTCGGTTTGCCTATCATTCGTACATCGGTAGATCATGGAACTGCACTGGATGTTGCTGCAACAGGCACCGGACATGCTGATCATGGCAGCATGCGGGTAGCGATCCGCATTGCTGCCGAAATGATCTACAGCTCAGGCCGCATCAGCGCATGAAACACATTCCCCGCAAGCGCTTCGGTCAGAATTTCCTGACCGATCAACAGGTGCTGCATGACATCATCACCGCGATTGCGCCATCACCCGATGATCTGATGGTAGAAATCGGTCCCGGGCAGGGTGCGATGACAGCGCTGCTACTACAGGGGCTGAATCGTCTGCATGCGGTGGAGCTGGATCGTGATCTCGTCGTTTTGCTGTCAAAGAAATTTAGTGCTGAGCGATTGGTGATCCACGCCGGTGATGCCTTGCAGTTTGATTTTTCCTCATTAGTACCTACCGGCCAGAAGCTGCGTATCGTCGGCAATCTTCCTTACAACATTTCCAGCCCGCTGCTGTTTCATCTCGCACGATTTGTCGGTCAGGTACAGGATCAGCATTTCATGCTGCAAAAGGAAGTGGTCGAGCGCATGGTGGCGGAACCCGGTAGCAGGGATTACGGGCGTCTTTCCGTGATGCTCCAGTGGCGCTATCAGATGGCATTGCTGTTCATCGTGCCCCCCGAGGCTTTCGATCCACCGCCCAGAGTGGATTCAGCGATCGTCCGGATGATTCCGCTTGCTGCACCGCTGGATTGCGAGCAGCAAAAACTGGAGCAGGTAGTCACCAAGGCATTCTCGCAGCGACGCAAGGTCATACGTAATTGCTTGTCGGGGATGTTCACCGAGCCGCAACTGATCGATGCGGGTATCGATCCTCAGTCGCGGCCGGAGACAGTAGGGCTGGAGCAGTATGTGAGGCTGGCGCGGTTATTGTAATTTTTATGGCGCTGGCTCGGATATGGTCTGATTTATTCAGATAAATCCGACCAGACTATTTAAGCATCCCGCTCGATCAGCTCGATCTTGTAGCCATCCGGATCCTGCACAAATGCAATGACCGTTGCTCCGCCTTTCACTGGCCCCGCTTCGCGGGTAACATTGCCACCCGCTGCCTTTACCGCTGCGCAAGTCGCGGCAGCGTCTTCGACGCCGATCGCGATATGGCCGTATGCAGTGCCCATCTCGTACTCACTGACGCCATAGTTGTACGTCAGCTCGATCTCGGCCTGATCAGGGTTGCTCGCGTAGCCCAGAAAGGCCAGTGAATATTTCTGGTCTGGACGATCAGTAGTCCTCAGTAGGGTCATGCCCATGACCTGGGTATAAAAATCGACTGATCGCTGAAGGTCGCCCACGCGAAGCATGGTGTGAAGTATGCGCATGTAATCCTCGGGTTCAGAAATTCGGCAGTTTTTCCGGTTCGTGTTCGCGCAGCGCTTTGCGCGCGGATTCAAATTCCGGCAATACGGATTGCACCGTCGCCCAGAACTGCGGGCCATGGTTCATTTCACGCAGGTGCGATAACTCATGGGCGACGACATAGTCGATGTTGGGCAGCGCAAAATGCACCAGTCGCCAGTTCAGCCTGATGCGGCCATCAGCCGTGCAGGATCCCCACTGAGTGCTGGCTGATGATAGCGAAAAGCGCTTGTAGCTCACGCCGAGTTTTTCAGCGTAAATCTCCAGCCGCTCTGAAAACACACGCTTGGCCTCACCTTGTAGCCAGCCTTGCACACGGTCTTTCAGCTGTTGTTCCGTGGAAGATGCAGGCAGGCCGATATGCAATTCGCTGGTGAGCTCATCAAAGCGCGCACCGAGATTCCCACGGTCAGCAATCCGCAGCGTGATCTCATTGCCGAGATAAGGCAGCTTCGCACCATCGCGCCATTCCATCGGTGGTTGTAGCCGCCGCACCGACCGGTCGCGCTGCTCATTAATCTTGCGGAAGATCCATGGTTGTTTGGCCCTGATCGCCGATTCGATCTCTGTGACTGTCACCCATTTAGGCGCTGTCACGCGCAGCCCGTCATCATCGATCAGGAATCCTATCGTGCGGCGCTTGGATCTCAGCAACCGGTAGTCAAGGTAGAGTGTATCGAGATAGATACGGCGGTGATTCGGCGGAATGGCTGTTTCAGGTACCGTGGATGCCTGAGTTGATGCCGTGGCCACCGTCGTGTCGGTATCCGACGACGGATCCAGCAGCAGCGCGAGCTGATTGGGGTCGACAAATTTTTTGCGCAGGAACTGCCTTATCGACATGCCGGATATCTTTTTGAAAATCGTTGGTAGTTCAGCGGAGGTTAGCGTTGATTCAGGCGTTCGCCTTATCCGCATAAGCATCAGGGGTAATTACCCGCATTTCGGATTCTATCCAATTTTCGACCTTTGCCATCAGTTCTGAAGGTGTCAGGCCATCCGGCGCGATGGATGCGCCGATCGACACCGTGATCATCCCTGGCTTCTGGATGAACGCATTGCGCGGCCAGCAGTCACCGGAATTGATAGCGATAGGCACCACGGGTGTTCCTGTGCCAATCGCTAATATCGCGCCGCCCGCTTTGTAGTTGCCCTGTTTGCCGACTGGCGTGCGTGTGCCTTCGGGGAACATGATCACCCACTGGCCATCGTCCAGTCGTTGTTTGCCGACCCGGATCACCTGCGCCATCGCATCGCGGCCCTTGCTGCGGTCAATAGCGATCATGCGCAGCATCGCGAGACCCCAGCCGAAGAAGGGAATATAAAGCAGTGACTTCTTGAATACGAAGATCAGTGGGCGCGGCATCAGCCAGCAATAAAAAATTGTCTCCCATGCCGACTGGTGCTTGGACAGCAGTATTACCGGCGCATCCGGCAGCTTGTCCATGCCTTTGATTTGCCAGCGTATGCCACACGCATAGCGTGCCGCCAGTGTGATGAACACATTCCAGCGCGTGATCATCCAGTAGCGCTGGCGATAGGGAAGAAAAATGAATACAAAACATGCGAGCGCCCACACCACCGTGATCAACAGGATCATCAGAGCGAACAGCAGAGAGCGCAGGAGCAGCACAGGATGGGACATTCAGTTTCCGTTCGGGGCATGCGCGATACGCGCCGCCATTGTTAATGTTGTTTTTTTCTGCCGAGCGCCGCGCGCGCCATCTCTATCGTTTCCGGCGCTGCCTGTTCAGCATGCAGCAGGCGGTCAACCATGCTCGCCAGGTCATCAAAGATCTTGGTGCCGGGTGGCAGATCACCCTTGGCGAGAGTTTGTTCGCCATTGCCCGTCCTGACCAGATAAGGCGACGCGCCAACCTGTGCCGCTGCCTGAAGGTCACGCAGGGAATCGCCCACTACTGGCACACCGTGCAGACTGACCTCGAAACGCTGACCGATAGCGAGCAGCATGCCGGGATGCGGCTTGCGACAGTCACACTGCGCCTCCGGCGCATGCGGGCAGTAAAAGATCGCATCAATGCGCGCACCCAATGCCTGTGCTGACTGATGTAGCTTGTGATGAATGGCGCACAAAGTTTTCATGTCGAACAGGCCGCGCGAGATGCCCGCCTGATTAGTCGCCACTGCCACCCGGTAACCATGCTGGTTCAGCCGGGCGATTGCTGGCAGCGAGCCGGGAATCGCCACCCATTCCAGCGGCGACTTGATGTAGGCGTCCGAATCAAAGTTGATCACGCCATCGCGGTCAAGGATGATCAGCTTCGTGGTCGGTTCGCTGGCAGGCACGTGTTTCTCTCTGTATTTGGATGACTTTCAGGTCATCGTCGGGGCGTTATCAGGTCGCCAGCCGCGAAATGTCGGCAACCCGGTTCATCATCGCATGCAGTGACTGCAGCAGCGCCAGGCGGTTTGTACGAAGTGCCGGGTCTTCGGCCATTACCATCACATCATTGAAGAAGACGTCGACATCGTCGCGCAATGCCGCCAGCGCTTTCAGCGTCGCGCTGAAGTCGGCTTTCGCAAATGCCTGATCGACTGCCTGACGCGTCTCGGCCATTGCTCCGTAGAGCTTTTGTTCAGCGGGTTCGGCCAGCAGTTTGGGCTGCACCTCTCCATGAATGCCCTCGTTCTTTTTCAGAATGTTCGTGATGCGCTTGTTGGCGGCTGCGAGCGAGGCCGCTTCCGGCAGTGCTGCAAAGGTCTTCACCGCTTCGAGGCGCTCCAGAATGTCATCCAGCCGGTCGGGTGATTGAGAGACCACCGCTTCGACGGCATCCTGCGCATGGCCATGCTCGCGCAGCAGGCCACGCAGGCGGTCATGGATGAAGGCTTGAACTTCCGCTACCGGGTCGGTGAACTGTGCATTACCGCTGAATTGAGAAGCGGCTTGGCGAATCAGGTGTGTCATCGACAAAGGGAGCTTTTGTTCGACCAGCATGCGCAATATGCCCAGCGCATGACGGCGCAAGGCAAAGGGGTCCTTGTCGCCCGTGGGTGCGAGGCCTATGCCCCAGATCCCGACCAGTGTTTCGAGTTTGTCTGCCATGGCGACTGCTGTGCCGGTGCGTGTTACGGGTAGAGCGTCGCCTGCAAAGCGCGGCTGATAATGCTCGCCTATTGCGGCGGCGACTTCGTCCGCTTCGCCATCATGACGCGCACAGTAGGTACCCATGATGCCTTGCAGCTCGGGGAACTCGCCGACCATATCCGTCAGAAGATCGGCCTTGGACAATTGCGCTGCGCGCCTGACCATGGCTACATCCGCATTCAGCGATTCTGCAATCGCGGTGGCAATGGCGACAACGCGCTCATTGCGTTGCGCCTGCGAGCCCAGCTTGTTGTGATAAACGACGCTGGCCAGCCCGGACAGTCTGTCGAAGAGTTTTTTCTTTTTGTCTTGCTCAAAAAAGAATTTCGCATCCGACAGTCGGGGACGCACCACGCGCTCATTGCCGCCGATGATGTGCTGCGGATCTGCCGTCTCGATATTGGAGACGATCAGGAAGCGCGAGCGCAGTTTGCCGCTGTTGTCGGTCAGCGCAAAATATTTCTGATTGGTCTGCATCGTCAGGATCAGACATTCCTGCGGTACCGACAAAAAAGCCTCATCGAAACGGCATTCATAAACCACAGGCCATTCGACCAGCGACGTCACCTCATCCAGCAGCGATTCAGGCATCAGGATCTGGTCGCTGCCCGCTTTGACCTTCAGTGCTGCGCGGATTTTTTCTTTCCGCGCGCTATAGCTGGCGATCACACGGCCTTCTTCTTCCAGCACTTCAGCATAGCGATCTGCCGAGGGAATCATCAGCGAGGGCTTGCGCGACAGGAAGCGATGGCCGAGTGTGGCTTGCGAGGATTGCAGACCCAGCAGGCTGAGCGGTACCACCTTGTCATCCAGCAGGGCTATCAGCCCGTGCACCGGGCGAACGAAATGCACAGTCTCGCCATTCGGTCGCTGGTAGCTCATGACTTTCGGGATAGGCAGCTTGGCGATGCTCTCTTCCAGCGTGACTTGAAGGCCCAGGGCCAGCGGCTGGCCGGGGGCAGTGTAGGTGAAGAAAAAGCTCTCTGCCTTACCATCGCTGGCACGCTCCAGTTCGGACAGCGCAATGCTTGCGCGACCGGCCTGTGTTGCCAGCGCGGCGAGCTTTTTGGCGAGCGGTGCTGCGGGTTGGCCTTCTTTATCTAGTGCGACAGAGACAGGCAGCACTTTTTCACGGATCTGCTTGTCCGGCGATGAAGCGCGAACACCCTGGATCGCCACCGCGAGGCGCCGCGGGCTGGCGTAGGCGGTGAAGCTCGCGCCTTCTTCAAGAAAGGCGCGCGCAGACAGGCCATTAAACATCGCGGCGGCAAATGCATCGCCCAGTTTGCCCAACACTTTCGGAGGGAGTTCTTCGGTCAGCAGTTCGACCAGCAGTGTGTGCTTCATGTTGTTCAGTCGTTATGTTCGTCAGTGCCGTTCAGGCGGCTTGGCTGGCATCGCCCAGCATCGGGAAGCCGAGCGTTTCGCGCGATGCGTAATACGCTTGTGCAACGGCGCGCGCCAGATTGCGGATGCGGCCTATGTAGGCGGCGCGTTCAGTTACAGAGATCGCACCACGCGCGTCCAGCAGATTGAAAGTGTGTGCTGCTTTCAGCACCATCTCATAGGCCGGCAACGCCAGCGGCACAGCCATCAGGCGCTGTGCTTCCGCTTCATAGTTGGAGAACAATGAGAACAGGAACTCGGCATTCGCGTGCTCGAAGTTGTAGCCGGATTGCTCGACTTCATTCTGATGGAAGACATCGCCATAAGTCAGGTGCTTTTTGACGCCGCGCTCTTCCCATTCGGTCCACACCAGATCGAATACGTTCTCTACACCCTGCAGATACATCGCCAGACGTTCGATGCCATAGGTGATTTCGCCCAGCACGGGTTTGCAGTCGATGCCGCCGACTTGCTGGAAGTAAGTGAATTGCGTGACTTCCATACCGTTGAGCCATACTTCCCAGCCCAGTCCCCATGCGCCCAGCGTCGGGTTTTCCCAGTCATCTTCCACAAAGCGCACATCGTTTTCGGTCAGCTTCAGTCCCAGTGCTTCAAGCGAGCCAAGATAGAGATCGAGAATGTTTTCAGGCGCAGGCTTGAGCACGACCTGATACTGATAGTAGTGCTGCATGCGGTTCGGGTTTTCACCGTAGCGGCCATCCTTCGGGCGGCGCGATGGTTGCACATACGCGGCACGCCAGGGTTCGGGGCCGATGGCGCGCAGGAAGGTTGCAGTATGCGAGGTGCCTGCGCCGACTTCCATGTCATAGGGTTGGAGCAGCGCGCAGCCCTGCGCGTCCCAGTATTCCTGCAGTTTCAGGATGATTTGTTGGAAGGTCGGTGTTGTCTTCATGGGAAACGGTATCGGGGGCGTGCGGCCGGGCCACGCCCTGGTTTGAAACATCTGGAAAACCCAGAATTTTAGCCGTTTTTGCTACGTCCAAACCGCTTCACACCCGGCAAGGCGAGCAGTGCCAGCGCCAGTCCGATGGGCAGCGTATTGCCCAGCCAGATATAGGGCGTTGTGCCCTGCATGCCCTGCACCGAGGTTTCCAGCGTACCGCGTGTAAATGCCGGAAGTCGCGCGGTGATTTGTCCGTGTCCGTCAATGACGGCAGTGGCGCCGGTATTGGTGGCGCGCAGCATCGGTCTGCCCGTTTCCAGCGCGCGCATTTGCGAGATCTGCAGATGCTGCGGCAGCGCAATGGTGTCGCCGAACCATGCAATGTTGGAAACATTCAGAAGAATGCTTGGTACCGGGCTGGCGCGGTCAATGGCTGCCGCAATCTGTGCGGCGATCTCTTCGCCGAACAAGTCCTCGTAGCAAATATTCGGCAACACCCACTGTTCGCGCACATCGATAGGCGGCTGATACAGTGCGCCGCGACTAAAGTCACCCAGCGGCATCTTCATCAGATCCACAAACCAGCGTGCTCCGGCTGGTATGAATTCACCGAAGGGCACGAGATGATGTTTGTCGTAGCGATAGAGCGTGGACTGACCGAAAGAAAATCCGATCACACTGTTGAGATAGATGCCGGGACCGGTGGTCCACGGCACGCCGACCACCAGAGTGCTGTTGCTGTCCCAAGCAAAATGCGCAAGCTGCTCGATGTATCCCGCAGGCAGCTGTGTCGATAGCAGCGGCAGCGCGGTCTCGGGCGTGGCGATCAGATCGGCGGGCGCTTCCGTGATCATCTGGCGGTATAGCGACAGGGAGGTATCGATATGGGCTGCATCGAATTTCATCTGCTGCGGCACATTACCCTGCAGCAGTCTGGCCCTGATGGGTTTGCCCAGTGGCTGGGTCCACGAGATTCGGGCCAGCGCAGTGCCCGAGACCATCAGCACAACCAGTAACAGAATCGCTGTCAGATGCGCTCGCCGCTGATTGAGCAGTAGTCCGAGACATCCGGCCGCCATCGCCGCAAGCCAGCCTACGCCATAGACACCGATCAGCGGTGCATAGCCCGCGAGCGGACTGCTCGTATGCGCGTAGCCAGTGGCTACCCAGGAAAAACCGGTGAATATCCAGCCGCGTGTCCAGTCGGCGAGCATCCAGCACGCCGGCAGAAGTGCAATCGCTGCAAACGCTGGGTGATCAGCACGTCTCGCCGCCCATGAAGCCAGCCACAGAGCCAGGCCATACAGTAAGGCGAGGCTGAACGCGAGCAAAACGATTGCTATCGCCGCGAGCACTGCCGGCATGTCCCCGTACACGTGGAGACTCACATACAGCCAGTGCGTACCAGCGAGCAATGCGGCGGCACCGAAAGTCCATCCCAGCAGGAAGGCATCGCGGGCGCGGGTGGTGTTGAGAAATAAATGAGTCAGCAGCGCCAGACATAGCAGCTGTACTGGCCATACGCCGAAAGGTGCAAACGCGAACACGGTTGCCGCACCAGCCAGCAGTGACAGCATCAGCGCTGCACGCGGCAGTGGCCGGACAGAAGCGGTGGCCAGCCCGGCGTCTGGGTCAGACGCGGGAATGAACATCAGAGTACATGCACGGCATGCCGTGCATCAGCTGGCTTCTCCGAAAGCGCGCTGCGGCAGTTTCTCAACCAGCAGCACATGCACCTGCCGTGCGTCGGCACGCAGCACTTCGAAGCGCAGATCATCGATTTCGAATTGTTCACCCTTGCGCGGCATGCGGCCCAGATGATTCGCGACCAGACCACCGATGGTATCGACATCGTCATTCGTCAGAGCAGTACCGAGCACTTCATTGAATTGCTCGAGCTCGGTCAGCGCCCGGACACGCCAGCGCGGTCCGATATCGCCATCTTTCACCGGCAGTATATTGTCTTCTTCTTCATCGAAATCATATTCATCTTCGATGTCGCCAACAATTTGCTCCAGCACATCCTCAATCGTGATCAGGCCTGCCACTCCGCCGTATTCGTCTACCACGATCGCGATGTGATTGCGGTTAGCGCGAAAGTCGCGCAGCAATACGTTCAGGCGTTTGGATTCAGGAATGAATACGGCCGGGCGCAACATGTCGCGCAAGTCGAACTCATCCTCTGCGTAATAGCGCAGAAGATCTTTCGCCAGCACGATGCCAATCACTTTGTCGCGATCACCGTCGACAGCAGGAAAACGTGAATGTGCGGTGGACAACACCATCGGCATCCATTCCTCAATCGGCCTTGCAATATCAACGACATCCATCTGCGAACGGGGAATCATGATGTCGCGCGCGCACAGGTCGGATACCTGAAACACACCTTCGATCATGGACAATGCGTCGGCATCGAGCAGATTGCGTTCATGTGCATCATGCAGCACTTCCAGCAATTCACTGCGGTTTTCTGGCTCGGGAGAGATCAGCGCCGTCAGGCGCTCGAACAGAGAGCGATGGGGCTTGGGGTGGTCGGCGGTACGCCCGCCGGGGGGATAGTCTTGCATATGGCGTGATGCCAGAGTTCAGGAATACAGAGCATACCGTAAAACGATGCGGCACCTGAAAAAGCAGGATGCAGATTTGCTAATTCAGAATTCTCTGGCCAGAAATTTCCCGGCGAACAGCAAATGATGCTGCGGTACTCAGCGACGCGCCAGATAAGGATCCGGCACACCCAGACGCACGAGTATCTCGGTTTCCAGTTGTTCCATTTCAGCAGCGTCACTGTCCTGCTCATGATCGTAGCCTTGAGCATGCAGCACGCCATGCACGACAAGATGTGCCGCATGCTGTTCCAGCGTCAGATCTTGCTCAGCAGCTTCTTTCAGCAGAACATCCGTACATAGCACGATATCGGCCCGCACGATGCCGTCATCGTCATCTGCCTCGTCATTGTAGGCAAAGGTCAGCACATTGGTAGCGTAATCCTTGCCACGATAGTCGCGGTTGAGCATACGGCCTTCATTCGCGTCGACGAAGCGTATCGTCAGCTCGGCTGGCGCAAGCTGTGCTGCCTGAACCCAGCGGCGTATCTTGGGGCGCGTGAGCTGATCCGCCAGCCGCTTGTCAGCGAACTGCACGGATAACGACAGCGAATTACTTACCGCCATCGCGTGCTGTCGCTGCGGGGGCGGCTGCTGTTGCGGCTTCGTAAGCGTCGACGATGCGGCCGACCAGTGGATGACGCACGACATCAGCGCTAGTGAAGCGGGTGAAGGCAATGCCGCGAACCGATGAGAGTACGCTCATCGCATCGACCAGTCCGCTTTTCTGGCCGCGCTGCAGATCGATCTGGGTGACATCACCAGTCACCACTGCCTTGCTGCCAAAGCCTATGCGGGTGAGGAACATTTTCATCTGCTCGGGTGTAGTATTTTGTGCTTCATCGAGAATGATGAATGCATGGTTCAGCGTGCGGCCACGCATGTAGGCCAGCGGCGCGATCTCGATCGCCTGTTTCTCAAACATCTTTTGCGTGCGGTCAAAACCCAGCAAATCATACAGCGCGTCGTACAGTGGCCGCAGATACGGATCCACCTTTTGCGCGAGGTCACCCGGCAGGAATCCGAGCCGCTCGCCCGCCTCGACGGCAGGGCGGGTCAGTACGATGCGGCGCACTGCATCGCGCTCCAGCGCATCGACCGCGCAGGCCACGGCCAGATAAGTTTTTCCAGTGCCAGCAGGGCCTATGCCGAAAGTCACATCATGTTCGAGAATCGCCTTCAGGTATTGCCCCTGATGCGGGGTGCGTCCGCGCAGATCGGTACGACGTGTGCGCAACACCGGGCTATCTGGAAGTTCATCTGGTTCTCTGGCCAGAATTGCTGGTTTGTCTGCATGCGCGGCGGCGGCTTTCTGTTCGACCAATGCCAGCTGTATTTCTTCCACCGATATCGGATGATCAGCCGCTGCATAGAATCTTTCCAGCATGTCGACTGCGCGCTGGGCATTGATGCCGTCTGCGATGAATTTTTCACCACGACGGAATAGTGTCACATCCAGCGCTGCCGCGATTTGCCGAAGGTTTTCATCGACCGGACCGCACAAATTGGCCAGTCGGGTGTTGTCTACTGGTTCCGGGGAAAAGTAGCGCGGCGGTGTCTGCGCGGTTTTCGAGTTGCTGCGCGCAGTGCTATTGGAGGGTTTCATTGTTTTACCACCACATCGCCACGCAGAGAGAAAGGATGGCTCTCGGTGATGTTGATATCAATGAACTGGCCAATCAGTCGCGCAGCGTTTGGACCACCTTCAAAATTGACTACGCGATTGTTCTCTGTGCGTCCCTGCAATTCATTCGGATCTCGTTTGGAAGGTCCCTCGACCAGTACCCGCTGCAGGCTACCGACCATTGCATCCGAATAGCGACGCGTGTTGTCGACAATGACTTTTTGCAGACGCTGAAGACGGGCGAGCTTGATCTCGTGGGGCGTGTCATCGGGCAGGTTCGCAGCGGGTGTGCCGGGACGCGGACTGAATATGAATGAGAAGCTGTTGTCGTAGCCGATATCTCCGACCAGTTTCATCAGCGCCTCAAAATCTGCGTCAGTCTCTCCGGGAAATCCGACAATGAAATCGGAAGAGATGGTGATATCCGGACGGACTTCGCGCAGCCGTCGGATGATGGATTTGTACTCGAGTACGGTGTAGCCGCGTTTCATTGCCGCGAGTATCTTGTCCGAGCCATGCTGCGCCGGCAGGTAAAGATGGTTTACCAGCTTTGGCACACGTGCGTACACATCGATCAGGCGCTGCGTGAATTCCTTAGGATGGCTGGCCACGTAACGAATTCGCTCGATCTCCGCGAATTCTGCAATGTATTCGATCAGCAACGCGAAATCGGCAGTCTCGCCGTCTGCCATCATGCCGCGGTAGGCGTTCACGTTCTGGCCAAGAAGAGTGATTTCTCTTACGCCCTGAGAGACCAGTTGAGCGACTTCGGACAGCACATCCTCGAAGCGGCGCGAGACTTCCTCTCCGCGCGTGTAAGGCACCACGCAATAGCTGCAGTATTTACTGCATCCTTCCATGATAGAAACAAAGGCACTCACTCCGTCGACTCTGGCCGGTGGCAAGTGGTCGAATTTTTCTATCTCGGGGAAACTGATGTCCACCTGCGCGCGACCTTTGGTACGCCGGGCATGCAGCAAGTCGGGCAAGCGGTGCAAAGTCTGGGGGCCGAACACGACATCGACATACGGGGCACGCTTTACAATAGCTTCACCTTCTTGCGAAGCGACACAGCCGCCGACGCCAATGATCAGATCAGGATTCTTTTGTTTCAGCTCGCGTACGCGGCCGAGGTCGGAGAAGACTTTTTCCTGTGCTTTTTCACGGACAGAGCAGGTGTTAAACAAGATGATGTCGGCATCTTCAGGGGTGTCGGTTTTGACGATGCCCTCGGCTTCGCGCAGCACGTCTGCCATTTTGTCCGAGTCGTACTCGTTCATCTGGCAGCCGAAGGTCTTGATGAATAATTTTTTTTGCATGAATCAGAAAGCGTGGCGCCGAAGTGTGCCCGCAGGCGCGATGACCGGAATGGTCACAGGGTAGTCGGTGCGAGGAATGATGCACAAAATTATAGCAGGAGCGTCTGTGACTGACAGCGACGGCAAGAGTTTTCTGCCGGCGCGAGCTATTGATGTCCTGTCGCGGTGTTACACGCAGCTGCTGCTCAGTGTGATGCTGATGGCGGCAACCTTACCCCTGATAGCAGCACCGACCGGTGAATGGCGGACCTGGGATAGTTTCCGCCAGCGGTATATTCAGCCGGATGGCCGCGTGATCGAGCATGAGTTCGACGCGAGAACCACTTCTGAGGCGCAGGCCTATGCAATGTTTTTTGCACTGGTGGACAACCAGCCGCAATTATTCGCGCTGCTGCTCGGCTGGACGGAGAGTAATCTTGCGGGGGGCGATTTGTCGGCCCGTCTTCCCGGCTGGTTGTGGGGACAGGCGAAGACTCGTTCAGGTTCAGAATCTCGTTCTGAATGGAGGCTGCTGGACGAGAATTCTGCTTCCGATGCCGACCTGTGGCTCGCTTATACCTTGCTCGAGGCCGGTCGTTTGTGGCAAGTACCTCGCTACCAGGCCAAGGGTCTGTCGCTACTCAGGCAGGTCAGCCGCAAAGAAATGCTGAGACTGCCGGGTGGTTTTATCACGCTGTTGCCGGCACAGCGAGGTTTTCAGGTGGGTGAGCAACACTGGCGCGTTAATCCCAGCTATCTGGTCCCACAACAATTATCATTTTTTTCGCGTGTCGATCCCGCAGGCCCATGGCAGCGCCTGGAGGCACAACTCCCGCAACTCTTGTCGGGTTGTTGCGCATCGGGTTTTGCACCGGACTGGCTGACCTATCATCGTCGTGAAGGCTGGCAGGCAGACAATGGAGGTCAGCTCATCGGGTCTTATGATGCGATCCGTGTGTATTTGTGGGCAGGCATGATGCATGCTGAACACCCGGGTCGGCAGCGCTTGCTGGACGCGCTGCATGGCATGCACAAACAGCTGCAAGCGCACGGCGAGCCACCCGAGCGCATCGATCTGATATCGGGGCAGCCCTCAGGCAAGGCTCCGCCCGGTTTCATTGCAGCAGTCACCCCCTTCCTTGATGCGCTTGACGAAAAAGCTTTGCTTGCGGGGAGTGTGCAGAAGCTGCAGGGGCTTGAAGTCGATGGGCTGTATGGACGCAAGCACCGCTATTACGATCAGGTGCTTGCATTGTTCGGGCTTGGTTATCTGGACCGTCGTTACCGTTTCAGTCGCTGCGGTGAGCTTTTGCCGGCCTGGAGCAACGCAGCTTCGGATTGCTGATTCAGATATCGAAGTTTTTGCAAAACTCAGAACACGGCAGAGAACGCTATACCGCCATAAGTCACCGAGGGATCATCACGTGGTTTCTCTTTGCCAGCCGTAAATTCCAGTGTGAATTTCTGATTCAAGGGAATCGCCAGGAATAAACCAGCGGTGTGTATTTCATAGCTGTCCCCCTTGAGATGCTTGGTCTCCAGCCCGGTGCGCCAGCCCTCTGCGGGGCGGAAGCCGCCGCGCAATCGGGCGAAGCTGTTACCCATCCCGATCGAGTAGTTGGCGATCAGATCGGCATCAAAAGCGCCCGCCAGCGGGGTATAGGCCATGACTTGCGGGTTCAGGGTGAACACATCGCCGGTTTTTTCATTGCGCGGCTCGAAAGGGCTCAGATGGATGTTGCGATACCCAACGGTTGCCGACAGATCGAGTGTTCTCGTCCCGAATTGCCATGCATACCCAATCCCGCCTTCGATACCTGGAGTGCGGCCATTCACGTCTTCTGCAGGGCCGCGCTCAGTGGATTGAAAGCGGTAGCGGATCATGCTGATGACCACCTTGCGGTACCAGCCGCGACCCAGTTGCTCACCCTCCATTGGGATGACCGTGCCAAGATAAGCATAGCTGCTGTTTGATGAGCCCTCGGCGCCTGAGAACACAACACTCTCGGCGTGCGCGTTGGTTGACAACGCGATCATGATAATCGCCATGCTTGCACACTGTGCCGGTGATCGAAGGCTGGGTAATGAGTAGATCTTCGTCATTATTTTTTCTCCGCTACAGTGATGGCAAGTTGCAACCGCGTTGCCGTCTGCCGGATCAGTTTGGCACTGATCACGATAATGTGCCAGCCGCCACGGCGGATTGCCTTTTGCAGCAGGATCAGGAAGGCAGCGATCACGCTCCGGCGCCGGTGACGGCGCTCGAGATTTTTCATTAGTTGGTCGCTGGAGCCATAGGGTATCGCTACTGCTGCACGCTCTTGCTCAAGATCAGCGAAGTGGTAGGCAAGTCCCAGTGACACTTTGCCTGAACCCGAGACCTTCATTTTCTGTAGCCGTCCATCCAGTACCCGTGGAATACCGGCAACGGTGAGCTCAAAACGATACGCGTCCCTCATTCTGTCTGCGGTGTCTGTGCTGGCGTTCAGCTCGATACCCGCACCCGTGGAAGACGCATCGACCAACATGCCTTGAAGCGACAAGCCATTGTCGGTACGTAGCTGTACCGGGTAGCTGATCGAGGCACGCGGATAGACCCGGCGCTGCTTGCGTTCCAGCGTGACTCCCAGTGCGCATAGCAGGAAGACGAGGTCTAGCGTGGTCCATGCGCCGACGAACAGCAGCATTTCGTTCATTTCAGGTTGCGTACTCAGTCGGTAGCTGCACATACCCAGCGCCGCAACGCTGAGCACGCAGAGCAAATAAAAGGGCTTAGCCAGCGCCGATACAAAATCTTTCTCGAGAATCTCGCCTTTTGGTGTCACCTTGAATTGCGGTGCGCGCGGGTTGCGCAAGAGATGCATGATGCTCACCGTCAGATGAACTGACTGTATGACTTCATACAGATAAGAAATGAAGGGCCAGCGTACTTTGCCGTAAATGAATTGTGCCGTTATGGTGGAGCAGAGTAGTGCTGGCGCGCCATAGGCCAGTACATCGATCACTTTGGCTTCGGCCAGGGGTACGTACAGAAGCAGCGTGATCAGGGGCATGATCAGCATGATCAAGCGACTGATGGGAAAGCCCCAGAACAGCGCGAAATTCGTGAACAGCACCCGCTGAATGAGACTTAGGCCCGGCAGTGTCCACGGGTTGTGAAACATGAAAATCTGCCACATGCCCTGTCCCCAGCGAGCACGCTGCTGGATGAATCCGCTGAAGGTTTCAGGCTGCAGCCCGGAGATCAGCGGCAGGTTCAGATAAGCGGTTGTGTATCCTCTGGAGAGCGCTCGCAGCGTCGTTTCAGCATCTTCGGTCAGCGTCTGCTCTGAGAAACCGCCGATATCATCCAGCGCCGAGCGGCGCAGCATCGCAGCTGAGCCACAGAAGAACGTTGCTCCCCACGCATCCAGACCCGGCTGAATCGTGTTGTAGAACATGTCGTTCTCGGATGGCGAATGATTGAACGTCGCCAGGTTGCGCTCCAGCGGATCCGGATTCACGAAATGGTGCGGCGTCTGCACAAGGAAAAGTTTGGGATCGACGAGGAAGAAGCCCAGCGTCTTCTCGACGAAATCTTCTGAAGGCACGTGGTCGCAATCGAGTACCACGACAAATGCGCCCGCTGTCTGCTTCAGTGCCGCATTCAGGTTGCCGGCTTTTGCATGTTCGTTTTTTTCCCGGCTCAGATAGCGTGCGCCGAATTGCGAGGCGAGCGAGCGGATCTTTTCTGCGCGATGGCTTGCCGCTGCTGCGCGCGCGCGGTCTGTATCTGACAATATTTGCGCGGTACCACCGTCATCAAGCACATACACGCGTAGTTTGTCGGCGGGATAGCGCATCTGGGTCGCCGCAATCAGAGTTGATCGCACCAGTTCCGGGTCTTCGTTATACGTGGGAATGTAGATATCGACCACCGGCAACAATGCCCGGTCCGTTGGTAGCGGAATCGGCACACGCTGTGTCTTGCGCAGGTTAGGCAAATGTCCGAGCGCGCTGACCAGAAAGCAATAGCATTCAGCGGCAAACAGCAGCATGCCGGCGATAGCGGCACCTACGCCCAGGGACAACGGCAGTGTTTCTGTGCCACGCCAGATAAGGTAGCGCAATGACATGGTGAGAGTGAGGAAGATCATTGCAGTGCGAACGATTTCATAACCGGGACGCGAGTTGCGGTCACGCCAGATCACCGCCATCAGCCAGACCAGCAGAACGATCAATCCTGATCCCAGCCATTGCTCCTCGGGACTGGCTTTCAGCGAAGCGAGATAGGTCAGGCCGACACATCCCAGTCCGACGCGAATCGTGGGGAGAGTCTGGCGACGCGTATTGTCAGCGACAGAAATCGGCAGGACGTTATTGGGCATGATGTTATCGCTGGCGTGACACAGGCTTTTGTATGAACAGAATGCAACTGGCCTTACCTTAGAAAATCATTAATACTTTGTCAACAAAAACGTGCGATAGTCGGTTAATTTGATCGACTATAGATTCTTCGTGGAAATGCTGTTCACCATGCCACAGGCGCAGAAAATGCGGCGTGAATGCCCATTCCGGGCGATGAGTGCTCAGGCAAGCTGCGGCGGCTTGGGATCGTTACTGCCGGTAAATACATGGCAGTATTAGGGGATGACTCAGACCTTGTTCGACAAATATGGCGGTGTGCCAGTGGTGACCCGCATCGTCCGCGATTTTTACAAGCGGGTGATGCGTCGGCCGAACTTGCGCAGGTACTTTGAAGAGGTGCCGCTGGAACGGCTGATCCATCACCAGATTCGTTTCGTCTCAATGGCGATGGGGAAGCCGCCGCTGAATTACTCGGATGCGGGACTACATGCAGCCCATGCATCGCGGGGCATCACCAAGGCATCATTTGATCTGATGATTGCGCTGTTCATTGACGCGCTGAATGCTGAAGGTATCGAGCCGGAAGATACGGAGCAGATTGTCAGGGTGCTGCGTGCCAGGCAGAGTGTGGTGGTGAGCAAATGACCCGGGTGAGCGCGCTTCGGAAAACTTATTCAGCATCAGGGACGCTTCAAAGATTTCGCGTGCGGTGTTAAAGCCAAAGAAAACGAAGCCAAAGAAAAAGCCGCTGGCTGTGATGCAGACCGGCGGCTTTTCTGGATTCTGGTGGTGATAGGTGGACTTGAACCACCGACCCCAGCATTATGAGTACGTCGAAAAAAACTGAAAGCCTAGTATTTTCAACGCTTTTAAACCTATTTTATAGGAGTAGCACACAAAGTAGCACACCAATTTTCCTGAAAATACCAAGTAAAAACAAGAAAAAACTTGCTATCTTCCGTGCAAGAAAAGGTTTGCATGAAAATTGATAGACCCGTCCGTGACTAGCGCATAAATGCCTATCTCTAAAATTT
>JACCDH011316661.1_pt1 | contig 18197 bp, 18 predicted proteins | sample 7442481 | NCBI WGS metagenome assembly JACCDH01 (sample SAMN15323433, study PRJNA562643) | freshwater metagenome | isolation source: river surface water | place: USA:Blue River Watershed | collected 2017-08-15 | reverse complement strand
CCAAGGTCATGGTCGATACCAAATCTAACAACAGCATGATCTATCTGCCGCTCGACAAGCTGATTGCACAGACTTCAGCTGAAGCTGCGGCAGCACTGCAGCAGGCACCGGCAGCGTCTTCTGATGGCGCGGTATCCGCCCCCGAGAGTCCGAGACTGCCTGAGCCCAGAGGCCGCGACAGCCGCAACATCCGTGACCGGGAGACTCGCTGATGAATCGTCTGCTCTCCACAGTCATTGCCAGCCTGATCGCGCTGGCGATCCTGATGTCTACCTTGTTCGTTGTCGATCAGCGGCAGTTCGCGATCGTGTTCGCGCTAGGTGAGGTCAAGCAGGTCATCAAGGAACCCGGTCTGCACTTCAAACTGCCGCCGCCATTCCAGAACGTGATCTTTCTCGACAAACGTATTCTGACGCTGGATACGCCAGAGCCTGATCGCTTCATCACCGCTGAGAAAAAAAATATCCTCGTCGATGCCTTCGTGAAGTGGCGGATCGTCGATCCGCGTCTGTACTTCATCAGTTTTGGAGGGGATGAGCGCCGCGCTCAGGACCGCATGGCGCAGATCGTCAAGGCGGCGCTGAATGATGAAATCACCAAGCGCACCGTGCGGGAAGTGATTTCCGGCGAGCGTGGCAAGGTGATGGATGCCATTCGTACCAAGGTGGCTGAAGAGGCCAAGCAGATCGGTGGGCAGATTGTCGATGTGCGCCTGAAGCGCGTCGATTACGTCGAACAGATCAATAATTCTGTCTATGAACGCATGAAGTCCGAGCGCGCGCGTGTGGCCAATGAATTACGGTCGACCGGTGCAGCAGAGTCAGAAAAGATTCGCGCTGACGCGGACCGCCAGCGCACCGTGATACTCGCCGAAGCTTACCGTCAGGCAGAATCGGTTCGCGGCGATGGTGATGCGAAAGCCGCGCGCATCTATGCGCAGGCCTTCGGCCAGAACCCGGATTTCTACAAGTTCTCCCGCAGTCTTGAGGCGTATCGCGAGAGCTTCAAGACCCGCAGTGATGTCTTGCTGATTGATCCTAATTCGGAGTTCCTCAAATACTTCAAGGCGCCCGGCGGTGCCCGTAAATAACAGGTAGCCGGGTGTCGTCCAGCCTGCTGCTCGCATTCGGCCTGCTCTGTGTGCTTGAGGGTGTGTTCCCCTTCCTTGCACCGGGCCGCTGGCGCGAGACCTTCCTGCAGTTAGCCCGCCTGTCGGATGGCCAGATTCGTTTTTTTGGTCTGGCCGCCATCCTGTTTGGTATCCTGCTGCTCGCTTTCCATGTCGCTGTTTCCGAATCCTGATTTAAATACAGATTGTCATGCCTAATTGGCTACTTCCCGAGAATATTGCCGACGTCCTGCCCTCCGAGGCCCGCAAGACTGAAGAATTGCGGCGCGGTTTGCTGGATCACTTCCGTCGTTACGGCTACGAGCTGGTGATGCCTCCCATGCTTGAGTACGTCGATTCCCTGATGCCGTTTCCGGATCAGGACATGGATCTGCGCATGTTCAAGCTGGTCGACCAGCTGTCAGGCCGAACGATGGGGCTGCGGGCCGACATGACGATTCAAGTTGCTCGCATCGATGCGCATCTGCTCAACCGCAAGGCCGTCACCCGCCTGTGCTATGCCGGCAGTGTGCTGCATGCACGTCCCTCCGGCTTTCATACCACGCGCGAGCCCCTGCAGATCGGTGCGGAGATCTATGGCCACGCTGGGTTGGAAGCCGATATCGAGATCCAGTCGCTGGCGCTAACCTCGGTGCAGCTTTCGGGCCTGTCAAAGATCACGCTGGATCTGTCACACAACGGTATCTTGCACGCCATCCTTGAAGATGATGAGCGTGCGCGGCGGCATTACGCCGAGATCGTCGGCATGCTGCGCGCGAAAGATCTGCCGGGTCTGAAGGAATTCACTTCCGGTTTTGCCACCACCATTGGTGATGCGCTGGCGGCGCTGATGACCTTGCACGGCGACCTGAGCGTGCTGCAGCGCGCGCGCGAATTGCTGCCAGCTAAGCCCAGAATTCTGCAAGCACTCGATGAAATCGCTGTGCTCGCCAAATCGACCGCTGATGTGAAAGTCAATATCGACCTTGCCGACCTCTCGGGTTATCAGTACGAGAGCGGTGCGATGTTTGCGCTGTATGTTGAAGGCTTGCCGAATGCGGTAGCCCGTGGTGGTCGTTACGATCACGTGGGCGAGGCCTTCGGACGTGCGCGTCCTGCGACCGGCTTCTCAATGGACTTGCGCGAAGTCGCGCGTCTGTTACCTGCAGCCGCTCCCGCCAGCGCCATTCGCGCGCCATGGGGCAGGGAGCCTGCGTTGACCGCGCTGATTGCGTCGTTGCGCGCGCAGGGTGAGATCGTCATTCAACTGATGCCCGGCGAGGCCAGCGGCGAGCAGGAATTTGATTGTGACCGCGAGATCGTTGCCGACAGCGGCAGCTTCATCGTGAAAACACTACAGTGACGCGTCAGGGCGGTTGCCCCGATTCTTATTCAAAGATCAGTAAACATCGTAAATATCATGGCTAGAAACGTAGTTGTCATAGGCACCCAATGGGGCGACGAGGGCAAAGGCAAAGTTGTCGACTGGCTCACCGATCATTCACAGGGCGTGGTTCGCTTTCAGGGTGGCCATAACGCGGGTCACACGCTCGTCATCGGCGGCCAGAAGACTGCATTACAGCTGATCCCATCAGGCATCATGCGCGCTGGCGTCGCCTGCTATATCGGCAATGGCGTTGTGCTGTCCGTGCCTGATCTGCTGCGCGAGATCGATAAGCTCGAAGCCTCTGGCATTGAAGTCTCCAACCGGCTCAAGGTCTCCGAAGCTTGCCCAGTAATCCTGCCTTATCACACCGCACTCGACGCAGCGCGTGAAGCCAAGCGCGGCGATGCGAAAATCGGCACCACCGGCAAAGGCATCGGCCCCGCCTATGAAGACAAGGTCGCGCGCCGCGCAATTCGTGTCGCCGATTTGCTCAACGAGAAACGTCTCGAAGAAAAATTGCGCGAGAACCTAGACTACCACAACTATGTGCTGGTCAATTACCTGAACGCACAGGCTGTTGATTATCAGAAGACCTTTGATGATGCGCTGTCCACCGTGCCGCGTATCCGTCCGATGGTGACCGATGTGTCCAGCGCGCTGCATGCCGCGCACAAAGCAGGTGCGAACCTGTTGTTCGAGGGCGCGCAGGGCAGTCTGCTGGATGTGGATCATGGCACCTATCCGTTCGTCACATCCAGTAACTGCGTGGCGGGCAATGCCGCTGCGGGTTCTGGCGTGGGTCCTAACATGCTGCATTACGTGCTGGGTATCACCAAGGCGTACACCACGCGTGTTGGCTCCGGTCCTTTCCCGTCCGAGCTGCCGACCGATCAGGGCATAGGCAAGCATCTCGCATCGGTCGGGCATGAATTTGGTACCGTGACTGGTCGCGCGCGCCGCTGCGGCTGGTTTGATGCCGCGCTGCTGCGTCGCTCGGTGCAGATCAACGGAGTTTCCGGCATGTGCCTGACCAAGCTCGACGTGCTGGATGGCCTTGAATCACTCAAGCTTTGCACAGGTTACAAACTCAATGGCAAGCGCGTCGATATTTTCCCGGTAGGGGCTGAAGAAGCGGCTGCCTGCGAGCCTGTGTACGAAGAAATGCCGGGCTGGAAAGAGCCTACCGTCGGTGTGAAGACCATGAAAGACTTACCGGCCACCGCACGCGCTTATATTGCTCGTATCGAAGAGCTGGTCGGTGTCCCGGTTGATATGGTGTCCACCGGACCCGACCGTGAAGAGACCATCGTGCTCAGGCATCCTTTTGCCTGAGTTGAAGTATGGCGAGGGAGAGCGGCAGCGGTCATTTGCGGGTCTCCTGGGACGAGTATCACCGCGCGATCGAATTACTGGCAGCAAAGGTGCATCAGTCCGGCTGGCAGTTTGATCAGGTTTTGTGCCTCGCTCGCGGAGGTCTGAGGCCGGGCGATGTATTCTCGCGGTTGTTCAAAGTGCCGCTGGCGATTCTTTCTACCAGCTCTTATCGCGAGGACTCAGGCACCCGGCGCGGAGAGCTCGATATTGCCAGCAGCATCACATCCACCGCCGGACCGCTGGCCGGGAGGATTTTGCTGATCGATGATCTGGTTGACTCGGGCATCACCCTTGAGCGGGTGCAAGAGCACTTGAAACTGCAGTTTTCTCTGGTGACCGAGGTTCGCTCCGCTGTCATCTGGTACAAGGCCTGCTCGGCGATGCAACCCGATTATTATCTTGAATTCCTGCCGGACAGCCCGTGGATACACCAGCCGTTCGAGCGCTATGACGATATGACGCCTGAACAGTTGTAAACACGCGTTAAGACGACAAGCTTCCAAATTGACAGCGAGGCCGCGATGGAAGACAGTGAACGTTTGCAGAAGACGCTCAATGAGCTGAAAACAGCTCAGGCGCGGCTGGACCAGCTGGATCAGGAGCAGGGCGCGCTGATGGAGCGCCTTGAAAAGGCGCGACGCTCTCAACGGCGGGTCAGTTACTACCTGGCGGTGCTGGTCATCCTGTGCGGGCTGATTACGGCAGTTGCGGCCTATGTGCTGGTGAAGATGCTCTAGTCGGGAAAATAAGACTGTACGCAGGTGCAGTGCTCATGGGCGAAAAAAAAGAGAGTCCGCTTTCGCGAACTCTCTTTTACGGATCTGGTGCCCACGGAGGGACTCGAACCCCCACACCTTGCGGCACATGGACCTGAACCATGCGCGTCTACCAATTCCGCCACGTGGGCTTAAAGAAGGCGAGATTATAGCGGAATAATCCGACAAGTCAACCAAAGTCCCCTAGAATCGGCCCCAAGACGACTGGGATGAAAGCGAGCAATCAGACGATATGCGCATCATTCCGATATTCCTTTCCTGCGGTTTCCAGCAAGAGGAACGTTCGTCCGTTACACTATGATGGTTTTTTCATATTCATTGTCCCCCGCATCTTTTGAGCCAATACCCCTACAGCATCCCCAGCCGGGAAGAAATCCTTGGAATACTCCGCAAGGCTTCTGATCCGCAGACCATTGCTTCAATTGCCCGCGCATTGTCCGTCAAGGAATCCGAGCTTGAGGGGTTGAATCGCCGTCTCGCTGCGATGGAGAGAGACGGGCAGATCAAGCCTGACCGCAAAGGGCGCATCCAGCTGGCTAATACCGCCAATTTCATCGAAGGTCGGGTGTCCTGCCATCGTGATGGTTATGGCTTTCTGATTCCCGATGAGGGCGACGATGTGTTCCTTCCCGAGAAGGAGATGCAGAAGGTCTTGCATGGCGACCGGGTGCAGGTGCGGGTCACCGGCGTAGATCGCAGGGGCCGCCCTGAAGGCACGATCGTCGAAGTGCTCGCACGCGCCAACACTCATGTGATTGGCAGACTGATGCATGAGAACGGCGTCTGGATCGTTGTGCCTGAAGATAAACGTATCGGTCATGACATCATGCTGACCGGCGGGCCGGGCAAAGCGAAAGCAGGGCAGGTGGTGAGCGTCGAGCTGACCGAGCAACCGTCGCGCTATACGCAACCTATCGGCAAGATCGCTGAAATACTCGGTGAAATCGACGATCCCGGCATGGAGATCGAGATTGCAGTGCGCAAGTACGGCGTGCCCCATGAGTTTTCCGATGACGCGAAAAAACTCGCCGCCAAACTGCCTTCCGAAGTCAGACCGGCGGATCTTGAAGATCGTGTCGACCTGCGTGATGTGCCGCTGGTAACGATCGATGGTGAAGATGCGCGGGATTTCGACGATGCGGTCTACTGCGAACCCGTTAAACTCGGTCGCACCAAAGCGTATCGACTTATCGTCGCAATCGCTGACGTCAGCCACTATGTGAAGCCGAATGATGAGCTCGATCAGGATGCCCTCGAGCGCAGCACTTCAGTGTATTTCCCGCGTCGCGTAATACCGATGCTGCCTGAGAAGCTGTCCAACGGACTGTGCTCGCTGAATCCTGAAGTCGACAGACTCACGCTGGTTTGCGATGCCGTGATCACAGCCAAAGGCGAGATCAAGGGCTATCAGTTTTATCCGGCGGTTATTCATTCAGCCGCACGACTGACCTATAACGAAGTGGCGGCTGTCCTCGGCAACACGCGCGGCCCGGAGGCGGCGCGTCGTGCTGCGCTGCTGCCGCATTTGCAGCATCTGTATGAGCTATACCAGGTGCTGCTGAATGCGCGGCATGAGCGCGGCGCCATTGATTTCGAAACTACCGAAACCTATATCGTCTGCAACGCCGCGGGCAAGATCGAGCAAATCATTCCCCGTACCCGTAACGATGCCCACCGTCTGATCGAAGAATGCATGCTGGCAGCGAACGTCTGCGCCGCAGATTTCATGGAGCGCCATGAACACCCTGGCATGTACCGCATACACGCCGGGCCGACCGAAGAAAAGCTCAATCAGCTGCGTACCTTCCTCAAACAGCTGGGCTTGTCGCTGAGTGGTGGCGTACATCCTGCCGCCTCTGACTATGCCGAGCTGCTGGAGAAGATCAAGGGCAGGCCGGACGCCGTGATGCTGCAGACCATGTTGCTGCGATCGATGCAGCAGGCAGTCTACAGCCCTGACAATATCGGACACTTCGGGCTGTCGTATGACGCCTATGCGCATTTCACCAGTCCGATACGCCGGTATCCTGACTTGCTCACTCACCGGGTGATCAAGGCCATCCTTCAAGGCAAGCGTTATCACCCCAAGGGTATTGCGACCGAAGACCTGAATCTTCAGCTCTCGCCGGCAGCGCGCAAGATGCAAGCCAAAGACCGTGCAGCGGGCAAGCGCAAGGCGGAAGGCGATCTCGCCATCTGGGAATCGCTGGGCATTCACTGCTCGGCGAATGAGCGTCGCGCCGACGAAGCCTCGCGCGATGTCGAAGCCTGGCTGAAGTGTTATTTCATCCGCGATAAGCTGGGCGAGGAATTCACAGGCACTATCTCGGGCGTCGCTTCCTTCGGAATCTTTGTGCAGCTGGATGCCCTCTTCATCGAGGGTATGGTGCATGTGACAGATCTTGGCGCTGATTATTTTCAGTATGACGAAGCGCGGCATGAGCTGCGCGGCGAACGCACCGGCATACGCTACCAGTTGACTGACCGCGTGACCGTCCAGGTCAGCCGTGTCGACCTCGACGCGCGCCGTATTGACTTGCGACTCGTACACGAACCCGGCATACGCACGCAGTTGAAGAACGAAGCTCGTCGTGCTGATGAGATGCAGTCACGTACCGGCAACTTCGGTGCAAAAAAGGCCGCCAAAAAAGCCTCCAAAAAGAAAGCGGCACCCGCGAAACCAGCGACTGCCAAGGCGCGCACCGCAGCGCGAACCGTCAACTCCGGTCCGCGTAACGGCCGCAAGAAGCGCAAGTAACGCGCAAAAGGCGGGCAACATCACATGAAAACCAGACATATTTTCGGATTCCATGCGGTGACAGCGCGCATCCGGCATGACGCCTCTTCGATTGAAGAGATCTATGTCGATGCATCGCGTCATGATCGCCGCATGGGCGACCTGTTGCGCGCGGCCAAGGCCGCCAATGTGCGCATCATTCATGCCGACGATCAGCGGCTGGATGCCATGGTCGGCACTCGTCGGCATCAGGGAGTGGTTGCCCGAGCCGGCGAACTCTCGCTGGCCCGTAATCTCGCTGAGCTGATTGATGGCATACAGGGTCCGCCACTTTTGCTGTTGCTCGATGGCGTGACCGATCCGCACAACCTCGGCGCGTGCCTGCGCGTCGCTGATGGCGCGGGCGCACATGCAGTCATTGCGCCCAAAGACAGAGCCGTCGGCCTGAACGCGACAGCGGCCAAGGTCGCTAGCGGTGCGGCTGATACCGTTCCCTACATTACCGTTACTAATCTCGCTCGTGCGATGCGCGAAATGCAGGAGCATGACATCTGGCTGACTGGTACCGCGGATGATTCCGAGCAGAGTCTGTATGACGTCGATTACACCGGCGGCACTGCTTTCGTGATGGGCTCGGAGGGCGAAGGAATGCGCCGCCTGACGCGCGAGCATTGCGACCGTCTGGTGAGCCTGCCGATGATGGGCTCGGTGGAAAGCCTGAACGTCTCCGTTGCTTCAGGCGTCTGCCTGTACGAGGCACGACGGCAGCGAATCGCGGCAGTGCCCGCCTGAGAGCCGACACTGAACAAGCGCCGCCACGCGCAAATCCCCTAAAATCGCATTTTCAAGACCAACCGTTTCCTCATCATGTTCAGCCGCTTAAGGGAAGACATCGCCAGCATCAGACAGCGTGACCCCGCCGCCCGCAGCAACTGGGAGGTGCTGACCTGCTATCCGGGGCTGCATGCCATCGTCATGCACCGTTGGGCGAACGCCTGCTGGGGCAGCGGCTTCAAATGGCTGGGGCGCTTCATCTCGCATATTGCGCGCGGACTGACAGGGATTGAGATCCATCCCGGCGCCACGATAGGCCGCCGCGTGTTCATCGACCATGGCTTTGGCGTGGTGATTGGCGAGACAGCCGAGGTCGGCGATGACTGCACGATTTATCAGGGTGTGACCCTCGGCGGCACGTCACTGTCGAAAGGTGCGAAGCGCCATCCGACGCTGGGCCGTGGCGCCATTATCGGTGCGGGCGCAAAAGTGCTCGGCTCGTTCACTGTGGGTGAGGGTGCCAAGGTAGGATCGAATGCGGTCGTGGTGAAAGCGGTGCCACCGGGCGCAACTGCGGTCGGCAATCCCGCGCGGGTCATCGAGAAAGAGACCGAGCAGGTCAAGGATGATGCTACAGCGCGGATGTTTGCCGCGTACGGGCTCACGCCGAATGGCGACGATCCGCTGTCCAAGGCGCTGCATGGATTGATTGACAATGCAGCGTCTCAGGAGCTGCAGCTGGTGAAGATTGTCGAGGCGTTGAAGGCGGCGGGCATCGCTTGCGAGTCCGTGCCCGAGCTGGACAAGTTCAACAAGGATCGCTTGAACAAGCTGGTCGAGTGAGGCTGGATCCCAGCATGCGCTGGAATGACGACATCAACTGGATCGGCTTTTCATGCTGTCATTCCGGCGTCGCCTGGAATCCAATGGCTTCAACGGATGGCCGGCTGCTCTTCGCCTCGTCGTCCCAGCGAAGGCTGGGACCCATGGTCAAGACGCTGCGAGACTCCGAATATCGCCTTGATCGTCAACGGCAATCCACCCACCCCGCACCTCATCGCCATCGTAATCCCAGTCAGACAGCACATGCCGCATGCCACCCGCCGTCTGATGAACCCCTGGCCGATGCGTATGACCGTGAATAATCCGTGACACGCGATAGGTACTGAACAGGCGCTCGATCTCGGCGGGATTCACGTCCATGATCTCCATCGCCTTTTCCTTTTGCGCAGCCCGGCTGCCTTCGCGCATGCCTTCAATAATTGCCTTGCGCTCTGTTAGTGGTTTTGCGAGAAAGGACCGTTGCCATTCCGGATGACGGACCTGGCTACGGAAGGCCATGTAAGCGGTATCGTCAATGCATTGCGCATCGCCATGGACCAGCAGGATTTTCTGGCCGGCGATCTCTGCGATATGAGGCTCGCTAAGCAGCGTCAGACCCGCTTCGGCGGCGAATGCCGGGCCCACCAGAAAATCACGATTACCAGCGATCCAGTAAAGCTTCACGCCGCGACCGGACAGCGCGCGCAGCGCATCACATACCTGTCGATTGAACGGAGTCTGGAGATCATCATCACCCGCCCAGTACTCAAAGATATCGCCCAGCAGATACAGCGCTTGTGTACGCGTGCCCTCAGTCTTCAGAAAATCAAAAAACGCGCCGGTGGTGCGCGGCATACCTGAACTCAGATGCAAATCAGAAACGAAAAGCGCAACCGTTTCGGGTTGCGCTCGTCCTGGCACTATAGAGGCTGCGTTCATGCGGTGAGGGGAGTGGTTCAGACCACTTCTGCCTTCTCGATCAAGACATCCTCGACCGGCACATCAGAGAACATGCTGCGACGTCCGGTTTTGACCGCACGGATCTCATCGACGACGTCCATGCCCTCTGTGACCTTGCCAAATACCGCGTAACCCCAACCATCGGATCCGGGATAGTTGAGGAAATCGTTGTCGCCCACGTTGATGAAGAACTGCGCGGTAGCCGAATGCGGGTCGGAGGTACGCGCCATCGCAATCGTATAGCGATCATTGGTCAGGCCATTGTCGGCTTCGTTCTCGATCGGATCCTCTGTCGGCTTTTGTTTCATGCCTGGTTCAAAGCCGCCGCCCTGGATCATGAAGCCATCGATCACGCGATGAAAGATGGTGCCGTCATAATGGCCGGACTTCACATAATTGATGAAATTCTCCACGGACTTCGGCGCTTTCTCGGTGTCGAGTTCTATAGTGATCTTGCCATGGTTGGTGGTGAGTATGACGGTCATGATGTTGCGGCTCCTGCTGCTGGATTGAAAAAATTCATTCGACGATCGATGCGGATTCAATCACGACATTCGCTTTGGGCTTGTCGCGGCGATCGGTCTCGACAGCTTTGATCTTGTCCACGGTTTCTTTGCCGCTGATGACCTTGCCGAATACTGCGTAGCCCCAGCCGTCTTGCCCGGGATAGTCAAGAAAGGCATTGTCATTCACATTGATAAAGAATTGCGCGCTGGCCGAGTGCGGGTCAGGCGTGCGCGCCATGGCGATCGTATAGGCGCGGTTCTTCAGGCCATTTTTTGCTTCGTTCTGGATCGGTGCGCGGGTCGGCTTTTCGCGCATGTTGGCGTCGTAGCCACCGCCCTGAACCATGAAGCCATTGATCACGCGGTGAAATACCGTGCCGTTGTAAAAGCCTGATTTGACATAGGCCAGAAAATTCTCGGCGGTCTTCGGCGCCTTGTCCGGATACACCTCGATCACGATATCGCCCATACTGGTTTTCATGGCTACTTTGGGCGCATTCTCGGCGCTGGCTGCACCAGCAATGGCGCCGATAAGTACGATGGAGAAAAATTTCAGGAACTGTCGGCGCATTAACATGGGAGTTTCCTTGACTATGAGCTGGTTTGGGCGGGTGTGTCGTATGCCCGTGTTTGACAAGTGTCACGCCAGGAAGCGGCGCTTGCTTCGATGTTATACTTTAACGAAACACGCATTTTAGCAAAATCCTGCCACGCCAATTTCTGGCATCCCCATGGCTTCCGGCAGGTGACAAGCAGTGCCCAGCAGACGCGGGCGCCGCCATCATTCCCCATCATCATCCATGAGTGCACTGAAGATCTACAACACGCTGGCCCGTGACAAAGTCGCTTTTGTTCCCCTCGAGCCGGGCAAAGTGAAGATGTATGTGTGCGGGATGACGGTTTACGATTACTGCCATCTTGGACATGCCCGCGTGATGGTGGTATTCGATATGGTGCAGCGCTGGCTGCGCGCGCAAAATTATCAGGTCACTTATGTGCGCAACATTACGGATATCGACGACAAGATCATCCGCCGTGCAGTCGAGAACAAAGAAACAATTTCTCAGCTGACCAACCGTTATATCGCTGCGATGAATGACGATGCCGATGCGCTTGGCGTGCAGCGACCAGATCATGAGCCGCGGGCCACCGCCTATGTGCCTCAGATGCTATCGCTGATTGGCAAGCTGGAAAGCAATGGTCTGGCCTATCAGGCCAGCGATGGCGATGTGAATTTCTCTGTCCGTGATTTCAATGGCTACGGCAAACTTTCCGGCAAATCGCTTGACGATCTGCGCGCTGGTGAGCGCGTTGATGTGGCGACGACCAAGCGTGACCCGCTGGATTTCGTGCTGTGGAAATCATCCCGCGATGATGAGCCCGAAGAAGTCAAATGGGCATCGAAGTGGGGCAATGGCCGCCCGGGCTGGCACATTGAGTGCTCTGCCATGTCCTGCGAGTTGCTCGGTGAGCAGTTTGATATTCATGGCGGCGGACAGGACTTGCAGTTCCCACATCACGAGAACGAGATCGCGCAATCCGAAGGTGCGCATGGCCACCGTTTTGTGAATTACTGGATGCACAACGGCTTTGTGCGCGTTGATGATGAAAAGATGTCCAAATCTCTGGGCAATTTCTTCACAATACGCGAGGTGCTGAAAAAGTTTGATGCTGAGGTCGTGCGCTTCTTCATCCTGCGAGCCCATTACCGTAGTCCGCTGAATTACTCCGACGTACACCTCGAAGACGCCCGCACCGCGCTGACCCGTTTGTACACCGCGCTTAAAGAGACTGCGCCCGACGATCAGCCGGTGGACTGGGAAGAGCCACATGCAAAGCGCTTTGCCGAGGCGATGAATGATGATTTCAACACTCCGATTGCAATCGCCTGTCTGTTCGATCTGGTTACTGCGGTCAATCGTGACAAATCGCCCGTACTGGCAAGGCAACTGAAGGCGCTAGGGGGTGTGGTCGGGCTGCTGGGTCGTCCGCCACAGGCTTTTTTGCAAGGTTCTTCGCCGGAAGGTGGCTTGTCTGACGATCAGGTCAGCGAACAGATCGCTGCGCGCGCGCAGGCGAAAAAAGACAAACAATTTGCCGAGGCAGACCGCATCCGCGCCGGGTTGCTGGAGCAGGGCATCGTGCTTGAAGATAAGCCGGGCGGCATCACCGAATGGCGCAGGGCCTGACATGAATAAAACACCTGAAGTATTGCTGGTACCGCATTACTGGGAGCAGGCCAAGGTCGAGCTGATGAAGCGCGACCGCATCATGAAAAAGCTGATCCCGCGGTTTGGCGACCTGCAACTGGTTCGGCGCGGCGATCCTTTCATGACCCTTGCACGTTCCATCGTCGGCCAGCAGATTTCAGTCAAGGCCGCGCAGGCAGTATGGGAGCGGGTGATGCTCGCCTGCCCGAAGATGACCCCTGCTCAGGTCAAGCGTCAGGGACAAGTGAAGCTGGCTGGCTGCGGCCTGTCCAAGCGCAAGGCCGAATACCTGCTCGATCTTGCTGCCCACTTTACCGATGGCAGCATCCATGAGAAAGACTGGAGTTCCATGGAGGATGAGGATGTCATCGCCGAGCTCATTCAGATTCGTGGCATAGGCCGCTGGACTGCCGAGATGTTTTTGATTTTCAATTTGTTAAGGCCAAACATTTTGCCGCTGGATGACCTGGGACTGCTGAAGGGCATTAGCGTCAATTACTTCTCTGGCGAACCCGTCTCCCGCAGCGATGCCCGCGAAGTCGCTGCTAACTGGGAGCCATGGCGGACGGTAGCAACTTGGTATATGTGGCGCAGTCTGGACCCGATCCCGGTAGAATATTGATTGTGTAAATGCAATATTGACATTATCCTTGGCCCCGCGTGAGTATCCCGCACCCGGTCGTGGATAAAAACTGCTTCTGACAAAACGCCGCTGGTTATAGGTACAACGGGTACAACGCGCCGTCACGGTCGCGCCATTGTCGCGTCATTGTCGTTTTGTGAGGGGCATCAAGGAGCTTATGTGAGCAAAACCACCTTCCTCAGTTTCGAGCAGCCCATTGCTGAACTCGAATCCAAGATAGAAGAACTGCGCTTCGTCCAGGAAGACTCCGCAGTCGACATCTCTGAAGAAATTGATCGCCTGTCCCAGAAGAGCCAGCAGCTGACCAAAGACCTCTACGGCAAGCTCACGCCCTGGCAAGTCTCGCAGATCGCGCGTCACCCGCAGCGTCCGTACACGATGGACTACGTGAATGAAATCTTCACCGATTTTCACGAGCTGCACGGCGATCGTTCATATGCGGACGACCTGTCCATCGTCGGTGGCCTGGCACGCTTCAATGGTCAGGCTTGCATGGTGATCGGACACCAGAAGGGCCGCGATACCAAAGAACGCGCAATGCGCAACTTCGGTATGCCAAAGCCCGAGGGCTATCGCAAAGCGATGCGCCTGATGAAGGTGGCAGAAAAATTCGGACTTCCCGTATTTACCTTTGTTGATACGCCCGGTGCTTTCCCCGGTATCGATGCAGAAGAGCGCGGTCAGTCCGAAGCGATTGGCCATAATCTGTACGCGATGGCAGAACTCAAGGTGCCGCTGATCGCCACCATCATCGGTGAGGGCGGTTCTGGCGGCGCGCTGGCGATTGCAGTGGGCGATGCGGTGCTGATGTTGCAGTACTCAACCTATTCAGTCATCTCCCCCGAGGGTTGCGCCTCCATTCTGTGGAAGACTGCGGAGCGGGCATCCGACGCTGCTGAAGCACTCGGTCTGACCGCGCATCGACTCAAGGCGCTGAATCTGATCGACAAGATTGTCAACGAGCCGCTCGGTGGTGCGCATCGCGATCCCAAGCAGATGGCAGTGCTGCTCAAGCGAGCGCTGGCCGATACGCTGCGTCAGTTCCAGGGTGTAAAGACCAAGGATCTGCTGGCTGCCCGCCATGAAAAGCTGATGAGCTATGGCAAATTCAAGGAACTCAATCCCTCTGAATAAGCCCGGAGTTCTTCAGACTGAACAGGCATTCGAACGCGCGCTGGAAGTAATTCTGGCGCGCGTTGTGCTTTCCGGGGATGAAGGCATCGCAGTCGCTTATAGCGGCGGGCTCGATTCGTCGGTGTTGCTGCATCTGACCTCACAATTTTGCAAGCAGCATGGCCTGAGCTTGCATGCGTTTCACGTACACCATGGCCTGAGCCCAAATGCTGACGAGTGGCTCTCACATGCACGTGAGCAGTGCGACGCATTGCAAATATGTTTTGAATCGCGCAATGTCCGTCTAGAAAACATTAAAGAACATGGGACCGAGCATGCGGCGCGGCTGGCACGCTATGCGGCGCTCGGCGAGATGTGCGGTGCAAACAGCGTTCGGCTGCTGCTGACTGCGCACCATGAGGACGATCAGGCAGAAACCATGATGCTGCAATGCTTGAGAGGTGCGGGGCTGCCAGGTTCCTCGGGCATGGCGAGCTTTCAGTCAGACCATGCCTTGCTTCCCGATACCGTGGCGCTGGGTCGTCCCTTGCTTGAACTATCGCGCCGGCAGCTGGAGCACGTCGCCAGAGAGCTAAAGATTTCATTTATCACTGACGAATCCAACGCCGACACGCGCTATCGTCGTAATGCTATTCGGCAGGAAATTTTCCCTTTCATCGAGCGTCATTTTTCTGGTGTTTCACACACACTCTCTCGTAGTGCGCGGCATTTTCAGCAAGCGCAGCGCTTGCTCAATGAGCTCGCCGAACAAGATTTCAATCAATGTCGCGCAGGTAATAATTTGTCCTTGCCCGCTACCCGCCTGTTATCGCCAGACCGGCTGGATAATTTATTCAGGTACTGGGTGAAAGAGCGCACTGGTCAGTACCCCAGCGAAGCGCAACTAGAGCAGCTGCACGATCAGCTGCTGCATTCAGATGCAGATGCGCAGCCTTCTATTCAATTGCATCAGTGGGTGATTGAGCGACAGCGCCAGCTGCTCTGCATACGTCCTGTGAATCTTCAGCATCCTCCGACGCGGCCCATTGCGCTGGTCTGGGAAGGGGAGCAAAGCCTTGCACTGCCCGAGTGGCAGGGCAGGCTGATATTCGCAACGGGTGAGGGCGCCGGCGTTGATCCCGAACTGCTGCGCTCTGGGCCGCTCAGCCTGCGCGCGCGTGCCGGAGGCGAGCGGGTGCAGCTGCATCCCGGACGCCCATCCCGCACGCTGAAGAACCTGTTTCAGGAATCCGATGTGCCCGCATCACAGCGCCCCTGGCTGCCTTTGCTGTATGTGGGGCAGACGCTGGTTTACGCGGCGGGGCTGGGTATGGATGTGCGTTCAGGGCTTACCGAGGATGGCGTGGTGTTGCGCTGGGAGTGCGCTGCTTCTGTATGAGCTTTGTGGCTGGTCCAAAAATCTCCAATTTTGTAGCGAAACTGCTTGTCTTCACCTTGAGCTGGTGGCAGACTTTATCAGCGGTTGATACTCTGCTGAATGCGCAGAGATTATGGACTTGAGACTCTTCTAAAGCGTCGTACCTTTGATCACATTCATCAACTGGGTCGCGAGGTCATTCAGCATTACGAGTTTCATACGGCTGAGCAGCTACTCGCAGATTTTTTCAGCGACGCAGACAAACTCCTGGATAGATTGAGAAACGCATGAAAACCATCAGGATAGGCATCCTGCCTCAGCAGGAGATCAGGAAGCGGATGCTCTCTATCGCGAGGGGGGAGTACAAGCCGCGTCCGTCAGAACCCAAAATATGGTTCACCTCGATGCGCTCTCTTGCTGAGGTGCTCAGTGATGAAAATCGGGCCTTGTTACAGGTCATTGTAGAGTCCGAGCCCGACTCTATATCCAGTCTCGCCGAACTCACGGGACGCAAGCCGGGCAATTTATCCCGGACACTTAAAACCATGTCCAATTACGGCTTGGTGGAGATGCGGCGTCAAAAAAATCAGGTCAAGCCCATCGTTATGGCGACGAATTTCAAGATTTGTCTCTAGTGTCTTTCGACCGGCCAGGTGCTGGCAGATAGCTTCACCCGGAGCCTCTACTGCACAATTGTCATTCTGCATTGCAACATGTAAAATCGTAGGCTTGACTGTGATTTTTCACCGATTTTTATCCGTTCCTTTTCCTAAATGGCATTAATCGTTCACAAATATGGCGGCACGTCGATGGGCTCGACCGAGCGCATTAAAAACGTCGCGCGCCGGGTCGCCAAATGGCATGACGCAGGGCACCGGATCGTTGTCGTTCCATCGGCCATGTCTGGCGAGACCAACCGTCTTCTGGGTCTGGCCAAAGAGATCAGCGGGCAGCCCGACCCGCGCGAGCTGGACATGTTGGCCTCGACGGGCGAGCAGGCGTCTGTTGCACTGCTGGCGATCGCGCTGCAGTCCATCGGCAAAGACGCAGTGTCGTACACCGGCTGGCAGGTGCCCATCATGACCGACAGCGCGTACACCAAGGCGCGTATTCAGTCGATCGATGATGCCAAGGTCAAGAAGGACCTGAACGCGGGACGGGTCGTCATCATTACCGGCTTTCAGGGCATGGATGAGGCGGGCAATATCACCACACTGGGTCGCGGAGGTTCGGATACCTCTGCGGTTGCAGTCGCAGCGGCATTGAAGGCTGATGAATGCCTGATCTACACCGATGTCGATGGCGTCTACACCACGGATCCGCGTGTTGTCTCTGATGCGCGCCGCCTGAAGACAGTCACGTTTGAAGAAATGCTGGAGATGGCCTCGCTGGGCTCCAAGGTGCTACAGATCCGCTCGGTTGAATTTGCAGGTAATTACCGCATGCCTACCCGCGTGCTGTCATCGCTGACTGACCCAATGATGCCGCTCGAGGAAGAAGCCAATTCCGGCACCCTGATATCGTTTGAGGAAGACACTCACATGGAACAAGCCACCATCACCGGCATCGCGTTCAGCCGCGATGAGGCCAAGATCACCATCCGGGGCGTACCTGATAAGCCAGGCATTGCTTTCCAGATTCTCGGGCCGGTTGCGGATTCGAATGTCGAAGTCGACATGATCATCCAGAACATCTCGGTCGATGGCAAGACAGACTTCACCTTCACTGTGCCACGCGGCGACTACGACAAGTCGATGAAAATCATCAATGACGGTGTCAAGCCCTCGCTGGGTGCGAGCGAAGTCGTTGGCGACAACAAGGTATCGAAAGTGTCCGTCGTCGGTGTTGGCATGCGCAGCCATGTTGGTATCGCTTCGCAGATGTTCCGCACACTGTCGGAAGAGGGTATCAACATCCAGATGATCTCGACCTCCGAGATCAAGATCTCGGTGCTGATCGACGAGAAGTACATGGAGCTCGCCGTGCGCGCGCTGCACAAGGCTTTCGGGCTCGAAAAAGGCTGATTGCTTTAGCGGGCGTCCCCCCGGGATGCCCGCATAACCCACATCCTCCGTAGCCCCACGCGTCCTGGCCTGCTGCGGGACCTGGCTCCTCGTCGCCACCCAGCGGCTGATTTAGAATCTTTTCCTAAATCAATACTTTACGAGCCCACTGGCGCGCATGATTCCTCCCTCGCTACCCGACGACGAAACTACCCGTCTAGCTGATCTGCACGCGCTTGCCGTGCTGGATACAGCGCCAGAGGAGCGTTTCGATCGTCTGACCCGCGTGGCACGTACCCTTTTCGACATGCCGCTGGCGCTGGTCAGTCTGGTCGATGCAGACCGGCAGTGGGTCAAATCTGGCACGGGTGACTACCATCGAGAGAGCTTGCGCGAGACCTCGTTT
>JACCDH011309893.1_pt1 | contig 18199 bp, 37 predicted proteins | sample 7442481 | NCBI WGS metagenome assembly JACCDH01 (sample SAMN15323433, study PRJNA562643) | freshwater metagenome | isolation source: river surface water | place: USA:Blue River Watershed | collected 2017-08-15 | reverse complement strand
CCTGATAGTAGGGACGACCAGTGTTGGTGCCGAGAGTTTCATAGAGAGGGGCATACTTCATAACAACATCACCTTTCTTCATCATATATTCACTCTACCCTAAAATGTCGAAAATGTCAAGCCCCTATTTTCCATCATCCAAATATTTTTTCTGTTCGTGTTCGCGCCCAGCATCATATGCTGCCTTCAACCATTCAATCATCTTGGCAGACTTATTGCCTTCGCGGAAGTGTTCTTCGAGGTCATCAAAGAACCACTCACAACGAATGGTGTATCCTACCTGCTCGTCGAACCAGTCATCGAACTCCACGATACTTGTTCCACGCCCACTTGATGATGTCACCAGCAGTGAACACAATAAAGAACAACAGGAACCATGCTGTTGTTGCTTCACGAAGATGCTCACCCCATACGACCAGTTGCACCAGCGCAACAAAGATAGCACCAAATGCCGCTGCTACGATATTATTCCAGAGATCCTTCAAAATGCTCATCGTTTGTTCTTTCGTTGTTGTTCAATAAAATCATTGTTACCGACCCATGTGTATGCCCTGAAGCGAACAGCATGTCGTTCCATTAGTGCCTGTTTGGTGAAGACGATATGTCCATCCTCGATCATCTTCTCGACCAGTTTGGTCGCCAGTTCTTTCTTGAAGACACGATTCTGCTCATCTTCTGGTAGACCAGATGCCTTGAGAAAATCCATGTCATACTCGAAACTGTAGTCGAGCAACTGCCCAGGAAGATTGTGATTCCACTGCAGGTTGTTGGCAGTAATGATAGTACCAGTATCCTGGATAGTTAGGCTGTCCCAGTCTGTCTTTGCCCATGTGGTTGGTGTGTTATAGTTCGCCATCGTCGTCTATCCACTCAATCTGATGCGATGCAACCACACGCTTGTGAATGTTACCATCATCGTCTTCTAATACCAGCGTTGTCGCAGTAGAACCTGGACGAGTCTCTGCGGAATGAACGAAGAATACCTTGCCTAGATCCATCCACTTGTCGTTGTCAATTCTGCATCGCATTCTCTACCTCCGTGTCTACAATGTGCAATAGGTGTGGTTCCGTAGAGGCGAAGAACGCACGATTAAACTGCTTGTTGATTGCAGCGTAGTCATCTGATGACTGACGAACAACGTAGTCGGTATGATCCTTGTCAGTCCAGCGGCGAAGTTCGTAGCGTCCCATTATGCGTAGACTCCCATGTCTTCCTCGAGTTGATTGAGGATCCACTGGTCAGGATCACCAGTGCGTGCTTTGGCAACACCATATGGCATCTCAGGCATGTAGAAGTCAAACAACTTATCGTAGTAACCACTGTCGAAGATATCGACATCGCCACAGATCAGTGCCATGGCAACAGGGCGGGGAACAATATCAAAAACGCTATTCATATTCAACTCCTCTTAACGTATATTCACTCTACTCTAAAACTCAACGAATGTCAAGCCGTTTGATAATCCCATTTCCATGTTTTTCCATCCTCTAGTCCGAGTTCTTCGCACAATTCATCAGTGAATGTGCCATCGATACGCAGAGTATAACGGAAAACAGGTTCAGGGTCTACGCCATGGTAATCTCGATTGTTGAAGAAATAGGATCGAGATCCCTCTGGCAGATAGACCTTCTCTTTCTTCAGTTCGTCCCAGATAAACGACGGACGCCAACCGGATGAGAAAAACAGATTGATATTGTGGTCGCTGTGCTCTGCCACCACACTGTCACGGTGAATTGTCACACCAGCATTCGGATATGTTGTGAAGAACATGACTCTACCAATGCTCTTAAATGGCAGAGTATCTAGATACCTGCGCAGAAGAGGGAAATGCTCAATGGCAGGTGTCCAGTTATCGTTGTCTTGAGTTTTGGCAAAGAACCCAGATCGTTTCAGATACAGCGCAAAGAACCAAGGAATGACAGCGCCCATGGCAAAATATGCATAACGATATACTGCTCCGAATCGTTCCTCCTCGGGAAGACTCTCTAGCAATTCTTCAATTGCCTTGCGATGTGGTGAGTCTGTTGGTAGATTGTTTACCATCTCCGAGTAGCAGTCATGACCGCCAAATCTTGCTACTTCTTCAGGCGGCAATCCACCATATACCATACCCATCTTGTATTGGGATTCACATGCTGCGATGCCTTTACAACATTCGATGTGCAATTCTTGATCCATCGAATGATCGATGTATTTGTCCATTGATAGGATAGGATGACGATTCCTACCAACACCACGAATCCCATATTCTTGATATGGGAATGTCAGGTGTTTACTACCAGCAATATCAAAGAAGTATTGCTGTTGATCCATTAACTGTTAATCCCATCATCCTGCCACGCCCAGACAGCATCCCAGATGTTATCATACAGCATGTCAAAATACTCGTCAGTGCCTTCTTCGAGTTGACAGAATTCAGGAATCGCTGTCTTGAGCATCTCAATTAGAGTATCCCAATCGATGGAATCACCACGTTCGCCAAACTTGGTATACACATGGTAACCAACAAAGTTGGGCATCTCATCTTCGTAGGTAACGGTGACAGTTGCATTTTCATCAAGAGCAATCACCTGCTCTGCCATCCACTCTACAAACTTGTTTGGCCAATCCCACGCAGAAACCAGTGTGAAATTGTTGTCATAGTAGTCGTCAGCGTAGCACCACTTGCTGCCGATGTTTTCGATGGACCAGTTATAGTCCACTTCTTCGGCAGTAACTTCAAACAACTTCCAGACCATCTTGTAGTCATCGTTGGACATACCTTCGATTGCTGCTTGCCACTGATCGACAATGATCTGTGCCTTTTCATTACAATCAATCGTGACGCGAGTAGTAACATGATTTGCCATAAGGACTTCCTTTCAAACTATATATCCACTCTACTCTAAAACTGCTTAAATGTCAAGCCATTAAATCAGTTTTCCATCCCTGACCGATTAATTTTTGCAGTCGACGCACATTTGGTTGATCGGTAAACTTGGGATTCTGCACCAGTTTACGCTGCTTGATGGCATCATACTGTGCACGAGAGATGTAGAAGTTGCCGCTACCAAACTCGAAGTAAGGCATGCAGTGTAGGAAGTCGAACGTGTCGCGTGATGTGCGGTCAGTCATCACAATCACCTGCAACTTGTTGCGGAAGGTAACTGCTCGTTCGGTAACTACCTTACCGTCCAACAGAGTCGTGACGTTGTAGTTGGGATTGATGTCAGCGATAACATCCTCGATACCATCCAGTCCCTTCATCACACGGTCGAGGAACTGATTCGAAAGAGAATGCGTCTCGAGATAGATATCCCAGTCGTTCGGTTCCTCCCCATGAAACAGTGAAGCGATAGCACCCCCAGCGAGGATACCATTCTTGAACATCTTGGTATAAGGTGCTGGTAGTTCTGCCATCATAATACGTAGACGTGTCTTAATCGCGGACTTGACTGCCTCGATGTCAACACGTTCAATATCACTAAACACTTCACTGCTCACGGGGAATATCCTCTAGTTACCGTCCGATTGCGTAGACTTCGGAGCGGATGTCCTTGTAATGACGATCAAGGATTTCCCTGATCGCTGCCTTTTCCTTGGGCGAAGAACCCTTGGCATTCACATAAAGATTGGCGCTGATTGACATTTCACCTGCCTCTGTTTCCATATCAGATGTCATGTCACTGTAAAATAGTTGTGTATCAATTTGCATTATTCATATCCTTCAATTTCTGGTAGATTTCCACTGCTTCGAGGAACTTGAGCAACATTGATGCCCAGAAACCACCAATCATCCATACGAAAAATACTGTTTCACCGATGTGCTCACCAGATACGAAGAACTTGGCAGCAGCAAGAGTCAACGCAAGCAAAAACCCACGGATAACATTTTGCAGTAGAAAATTCATTAATAACATTACGGAGTCTTTCAGATTGCGTATTTACGGTCGTCGGTATTGCCTGTCAACAAACGATGAAATTTGTGGACATGCTTGCATTTGCCATGGAATGAGAATCCAGGACAGTCGCACTTCCACCCGCGATCAGTTAGTTCGCTGTGGTAGTCTTTACCCATGCAGTTCGTGTATGTCCACACGAACCCAGTGTAAAATGATTTCTTGTAGTTGTAACCAGGGATCTTGAGAACCTTGTCCCACTTAGATCGACGGACTTTTGGATTTCTTCTATCACTCATATGATCACTCTACCCTATATTGGGTAAAATGTCAAGCCTTTTTCCAACAAGTCCACGCTGCTTCTTGAAATTCTTCTGTCAAGATTGGTTGAAGATTTTGTTCTATGACAGGAAGAGCAATATCTTTGTATTGGATTTCGCACCAGCGCCAGACATTCTCTTTGATATAGACACGATACAGTTCCTCGTCGCGAGAATAGTCATGCGCCATAATAATATCTCCAGGTTTGAGTAAACGGGAGAAAACCTCAAATTCCTTGGGTTTGTTTCCCCCGTCGCATATCACTAAAACCTGATTTTTTCGCGAGATATAATCTTCTATAAAGTCAAAATCATCGAATGCGCTTTGAACCTTTACAGTAATATTATTCTCTTCGAGGGTCGCTTTATGCTTAGTTTCTTTTATGTCATACGTAACAATCTCTGCATTTGTTAAATCCCTCACTGCACGGATAAAACCACCAGTTGCCGTCCCTATCTCTAGCACACGCGCAATATTCTCCTGTGCAAAGAGTTTTTCAAATGCAGGATAAAAGTTCTTATTTTGCTGAGAGAAGATACCTTTGTATAACCCACCACCCCACTGATGATTCCATTTCGGAAACTCGTTCGCGGGATCAAATGCTTCATCAGGAATTCTAAATGCCATTATATTATGTCTTTATATTTCTGTCGGATGCTACCAAAATCTTTCTCTTTCTCGACGTCGGAGATGTATGCGGATATTGCTTGGCGCCATTCAGTGCGATCCATAACAGAAGTTAATATGTTTTTTGAGATAATCTGTAACACCGAACCAAGAGCGATAAGTTCTTCTTCATCGTCACAGTACTGAATTGTTTCCTTGATGTAATCGTCAACGTCTTGCATGAGAGACATACGCTTCTGCTGCCTCTCAGAAAATGTCAAACGCTTACTCGGATCTTTAACAGGTTCAATCATACACCTATTTAGTGTAATCGATTACGTTGACATACTGCAACTTGGAATCCTCGTCCCAACCAGCAAGGTAACTATTGTCCTCGTCAAACAGACGTAGATATTCTGCGCGATCAATTTCGCGGACAGAAGTGATAACCTCATCAATATGCTTCTGTGAGAATTCAGATAGTTCTCCGTTATGATTCATCACAACTTCATCTGTGGCATGTTCAGGCGCTTCTGCTTCCACAACATACCGCATACGGAACATGGAGATTGTCTCTACAAGATACTTAGCCATCGATACGACCCAGTCGATGAAGGAGATTAGCAATTACGGTTACATCTGGATGAGGATCACGTTCACTATAGCCTTCCGTTCGCAGAAGATCAATCAGATATGAATGAAGAGCCCGCTTGATCACGGGAATATCACTGGGTGCAAATGTGCCACCCTTTACTTCTTTTACCATTAGTCCCAAAGTCCTCTATAATATTTACCAAACAAGGTAGTACCACGATTGATACGTTCGTTGTGCTTCTTGTGACCTTCCTTATCGTAAGTCATAGGGGTGGTCGAATGATCAAAAAATTGATCATCATTATCATCATTTATAATCTGTTCAAACGCCCAGATCATTTCATCCAGCACCCACTCCCAACGCTGGTGCCACTTGCCATCGATATCGTAGTCCTCAGCAGCAGGCTCAACAGTGGAACGAAGGTGTTCAGGAACATCCTCGTCATCTACGGCTGGTGATCCATGCCTGGTGTCTCGCATCTGCTTCAACATAGGCAGAATGATAAGAGCGAGGGTATGGTCCATACCCCAAGTATCATACTTATCGATATGAACCTTGATCTTGCGCTTCTTCTTGCTGTCTACCCACTGTAGAAAGTCACCGATGAAGGTGTTGCTAAGTTTTTCACCAAAGTCAAATACGGCATCATCATTCTTGTCCTTCCAGAACATGATCTTTTCTGCCAGTTGGTATGGACCAAACCAGTTACGATATGGTCCTATTTTCACTTTCATGATTTTGTCCATTCATATTCGGAGTTACCAGTTTTGAATCGAACATATTCAGTGCCATCTTCTTCTACTCGTTCCTCAAGGATTGCGGTAATTGGAGTAGTTTGCCACCAGTCAGTTCCAAATGTCCGAGCATAGTGACTACCAACACGCATGGCAGCGCCAATCTGAGGGCGACCGTTATCGATAGTCTCTACACTAAGAACCTTGCCTGTATCGTGGTCGAAAGTGGGAATGAGTGCAAGACTCATCAATCCGCTATCACCTGCGCCATCACGAGTCCGACGAAGAGAATATGCCATTACAGGGCTCCCCAATAGAAGTTATTCTTAGTGACCTTCTTGGTCAGTTGGACACGCTGTCCTTCTGCGTTAGTGAAGACAAACGAACCTGCCTTTGCGTTGACGCTGGTAAGATCGGCAGGGGTAAACACCGCACGACCATTTGCGGTCTTCTTGGCAATACGATTGCGATTGGGAGTCCAAGTATCATTGCGAGTGCTACGAGGCGATGGAACTGCTACCAGTTCCTCAAACTCATTGTCCAGATACTCTTCTTCATCGGCATAATCAAGACCGTAGTAGATGGTCCAATTTTCAGTGGTAAGAGGATTGCAATCCAGTTCCTTGGTACCAAGATACTGCTCGGGAACAATCTGTCCGTCGATGATCAGTTGCACCATGTAGTCTGGTTCATTGTTATCATACTCAGGCTTGGCGTTCAGAAGGCGCATTGCTTCCTGCGGCGTTTCGTTGTAACGATTCATATCTTCAACGAGTGCCTTGAGCATATCGAAATTGAATTCCGAGAACAATGTGGCGATCTTGGTGATCTGGTCGATATAAGACTTGTTGATCAGAAGGTCATTGCAATAGTCGCGGATGAATTCTTCCGATAGACCCTTGAAGTCAATCGCATAGAAGATACGACCAGGGCGATTTCGCATGTGCTGATCGACACGCCACTTATCGTTGCAAGTCAGCACGAACAGAGTCTTACTGGCATACACGCCATCAAGTAGGGTAAGCATACGCTCTTGCTGGTCGCGGTCATACACCTTTTCGAATTCGTCAAACAGAACGACCGACGGCTGTTCAATATCCTGGATCAGTTTATTGAACGAGTCACCCACCCACGGCGAGTTGATCACGATGGTTGGCATATTTTCTGCATAACCAAGGATCGACAGGTGCTTGGCGAGTAGTGTCTTACCCGAACCCTTTTCACCCGTCAGTAGAACACCAGTGGATGCACTGCGATCCTTGAAGGTGCGCCAGATACGATCCGCATTGCGAAGAGTATCTCCATAATACTTGGTCAGAGGTTCGAACCGATCGACAGTCTCAAGGAAGAGATTACCGAACTGGTCCTGCTTGACCTGATAGTTGTCAGCAGGAAGGTGAGTGGTAATGTCAATCGAGTTTTCGTCGGTGACACGGAAGGTATTTGCATTACGAAGATAATAAGTCACTGTTTTACGCCTTTACTTACCAATAAACTTTTCTAGATGCTCATCATAACCGAAATCTAGCGGAAAGTCAATATCTTTTACAGATTTAACTACCTTAGTGATTCCATATACTGCGAGTGCGGTGATACCGAACACGGCCACTGCTGGCAGAAGATCAAGTGCCTTCTGCTTTACACCGTCCTTATTCATATTTCAGTCCGATGCTTTCAAGTTGTTCCTTGTTGCCGTACCACTTGAGAACTACCTCAAGTGCATCGATATGGCGCTGGATTTCTGCATCATCCTGCTCAGGATCATCCCATACAAACACAGAATTACCAGCACCCAGATCGTTTAGAAAGTTCTGGCGACAATCTGCCAGATTTTCAAACGTGATGCGATCGGACATATCACAATCAATTTCAACTGTAAACTTAGTCATCATTTGTCACCTTCTTATAACGATTGATTGTTCCGTCGGCCTCTACGACCATTACTTCATCTTGATATGTTGCCATGACACGTGGTTCATGGTCAGCGATAATACGGTCATGTTCCCGCAACTTCCGCATAACAGCATTTGCTACACCGATTGCATTGCGACCAGTGTCGGCTGCTTCCTGTGCAGCAACGGCACAAGCACGATAAAGTTCATCAGGAAGTTCCCAACTCACATCACAATATGAACCATCAGAAATACCCTTACCTACACGGCGCAGGTATTCCTGACCACCATCTACTGCGATGTTGCCACAAGGACACTCAACGAAGTCATGCCGAGTCTTGGAGAAAATCAAAGTCTCACACTTGTTACAAATCGCTGCATTCTGAATAATCAATTTAACTTCCCATCATAAGTTCGCAACCATGGTTGCCCAACCACATACTTCGCTTCTAGATCATCAGCAACCTTGTGCCAATATTCCTTCGCCCATTCACTTTTAGCATAATACGCTGTTTGACGACATTTGTCAATAGATTTTAGCATGTCAGCAAAACTTTTCATTAGAATTCTCCATAAGACCAAGATACAACAGTGTAACGGGTGCCTGAAATAATAGGATCCACCTTGTGATCGATATACGATGGCAACGTAATAACATCTCCAGGTTCAAACACAAAACTATATCGTTGTCCCTTCGACCAGAGTGCCAATTTACCACCCTCAAAGTCATCATTTAATAGAACAACAGTAGTCAACTTTCGAATGGGATGACGATTGTGCCCATAAACATTCGTAGGCCACAAGATGTCTTTGTGTTGCTCAAACTTACCGTCTACGCCATACTCAACGAAATCATTTTCTTTGCAGTATGCTGAAATGTTTACCTTCAGTTTCTCTTCGTTGATAGTTTTTACTGCTGAGCGCAATTTATCGATGAAAGGATTATCCTCGTTGATTCTTACTTGTTTTGAATTTCTATATGTTGTGTCTACGCGAGCACCTTGTGCGTCGTAGATACCACTAACGCCCATATCTTTTGTTTTTTGGTTCTCTATGAACGCAGAGAGTTCTTCGCGTGTGAAATACCCTTTGGTTAAGATGCCACTTTGTAACTCAATGCTATTCATAGGAATATCCTAATTTATCGGCGTCTTCCTGATAGTAGTTACCAATAAGATCGACCAATGTTGGAGTGTAATACGTTCTATATTGTAGTTTGTCCCTACTAATGTTGGATACTTTACGCAGAGGAGTATGTAAATTCAATTTATCTTGAACAATTTTGAAATCTTCTTCTAAATTCTCATACCTCAGAATACTATCCACTGCGCTGGAATATAGAACTTGTGGGGCACATGTACTGTATTGCCCCCCAGGCAATCCTTGAAATTCACCGGAAAAATACCGTACAGTATATTCTTCAAACGAGTAATGAATCCGGTTTACAATAAACTTCCAATAATACCACCAACTTACCCAGCGATCCCAGGGATTGCGGACGACGCAGAAAGACCAAGTTTCCTGTAGATTATAACCCTTAACACGCCAAGGTAGCATGTGTATAGGATGGATTAAAGCATGTGCGCCATTGGATGGTTGTTGTAACCAATGCGTTATTGATCCACCTGCAGTTTTTGGAATATGATAGAAAAGAACCTTATGATCGAACAGGTAGATCATCTATTCACCAGATACAACTGCACACCTGCCTCGCTGAACATTTTCCTTGTTATATCCCAGTTGAATGTATCTTCTCGATCAGGATGATAAGACACCACTTTCTTGATGCCACGTTGAATAATGCTCTTGGCGCATTCGTTGCACGGAAGAAGAGGGACATACAGCGTACATCCCTCCACGCTCATAGGTGAATTGTCCAGCGCATTGCGTTCTGCGTGAGCCACAAATAGATGCTTCGTAGGGCGGTCATTATATCTCTCTGGAATATCCAAGACTCCACGGGGGAATCCGTTGTAACCAATCGAAATGATTCGATTGCGCTCGTCTACAATCACTGCACCCAACTTGGTGCGAGGATCATAAGACCAAGTGCCGATGTGTTCTGCCAGATCTAGAAATCTCTGCGTCCATTTAGTCATAGTCGACACCCTCATCCTGCTTACGCCCCATATAATGATCATCGCTGACGCAGTGGAACTGTGCCTGCATCTTTGTATTGATGATGGTCTTGGCATAATCAGCGGCAAACTGCTCGCACTGTGCGCGATCTGCTGCTTCGTAGATATCCTTCGCCTGGAACTCACCATTGACGTCGAAAAGGAAAACGATCAACCAGAACTTCATTTGAGAACTCCAAACAGAAGGATAGCAACGATGAAACCATTAACAACGAGAAGGGGATTATCCTTCATCTTAACAGCAGCGTATCCCCAGAGACCAGCGCCAAGGATCGACAGGATCAGATCCGCAGTGTGTAGTTCGAACGCACGGCAAGATGCAGCCAAGATAACACACGCAGTTGCGACCCACTTCAAAATTTCCATCATCAAATCCTTTTTCATCATACACTCACTCTACCCTATTTTTGGGTAAAAGTCAAGCCGCAATCTTATCGAACCCGAAAGAAGCGCAACGAAAAAGTTCACCATCAACTTCAAGAATGTCGCCAACCGACATCGAGGAGCAAGAACCATGACGTTCAACCTGAGCAGCATTGTCCCAGAGGTTCATGGCACGGAATGCTTCTTCCATGTCATCAGTAGCAACCGTAGCAACGTGGGTGTAGAACTGGAAGTTTTCTGCCTTGAACAGACGGTCGAACGAGCGATCAAAGAATGCCTTTGCTTTCGGGAACGACTCGTCACGATTGATAGCATCAACTTCAGCGTCGGTCAGGCGGATTTGGTAAACCTTGATCATTTTCAACTTCCTTTTCAAACTATAATTCCACTCTACCATATTTTTACGAAAATGTCAAGCCCCCAAATCAATAAATTCGCATTTTTGTTATCATTTTTTTCATAGTTTTTTCGGTCGCCTTCACGTTCAAAACCAACATCGTGCAACCATCAACATAAGAGAACAGAGAGTGCGCCTTGGTGGTATTCATAAAATACGTCACACCTTCTCGCAATTCTACTACCTTACCATCAAAAATCCACGACATATGGCAAGGATGAAAGTTATAGAATGGAACAATTATTCGGAAAACATCATTTGGTAGATGCCAATCATGATCACGGTGCGGTGGAAAGAATCCACCCTTATCTAACCTAAGAAAATGCGAACGACATAGGTCTTCGCCGAAGAAATCGCACAGTTCAGCGACTTCTGGTATCTCATACGATAATGGTGTTCTTGTGGTAAAATCTTTATCATAATAGAGTTTACCAGTATCCCTATAATATTCCGATAAACTTTCTAGATCCGGGACTCCTGAGTATCCACCATCAAGACTAGTAATCGACAGTCCGTATCTATTGTAACCATTTTTGTATGTATTATACTGCCGCCAACCAACGTGATTTTCTATAACATTTTTATATTTTCCAGTATCAACATGTGGAAATCCCATCTCAACAATGTCCCCATACGAGACAACGAACTCGGTAAGATAATTCATATTTTACACCCAAGTACCGAAAGAAAATGTTGGTGTTTTATTAGAATCACCAGTGGTAACACTAACATATTCCCGTAATTGATCCATATTAATTTTAGTATCCACTGTAAATTTTTCTTTGTCTAGGTATAGAATATCTTTGAAATCAATGTTGGCAAAATGATCGGTTTCCGTTTTATCCCAGAGAACCAAATATCTATTACCATTCAGATTGACAAGACTATATTCTTCTGTTACAGAACTTATGAATTGTTCAATAGGATCTTTATTTTTTCGACCACCATAATACCACTTGTTTTCACGTTGTTCTAAATTATCGCTGATTGTTCTTGGAGCATCCCACATTTCACATGAGATGTGCGTTAGACCGTTGATTATCTCCATAGAATAAAAATCATCAGGAGAGACTCCAAGATAATGTTTTTCAAATTCTGAATCGGCAGTTACATGATTGACCAATAATGGTATACCAGTATCGATAGACCCATAATGAGATACAAATTCAATTTCGAACTCCTTGGTCATATCAACCAAAGTTTGTGTTACGGTAAATCCGGAAATGTTGATAAGTAATTTCTTATCAAGTTTTTTAGATTCCCTCAAAGAAGTCGACATCTTTACAAGATCAAACATATTAGCACATAAAATTCTATCGATTCCTAGAGGTATGATATGTTTTTCACATACATCTAACATATAATCGGGCGACCAAAACATATACGCATAATGATGCGTTTTTGACACCATCATAGAAGGTAATAAAAACGTCAGCAAACTGCTGGCATGATGCATATTTCTAGTGTGCAACACACAAGATTCAGGAGTGAATTTGAACACGGAAATATTTCTGCGAGAGATGGTGATTATTTCTTTGTGGGTAAAATATACTGGTCTCGATTTGTTTGTTGTCCCGCTTGTTGACGCACAAAGGAAATAGTCGTTTTCTTCGCAAAGTATTTCGGATTCGGCGAAATCGCCCCAAGCAACAAATTCTTCTTCACGAATTACTTGTTTTGAATAAGTTTCAATCATTTGATAATGCAAGTCTTCAGGTCTGGACATTGCCATGTTACACGCCAGAGTAAAATCAACTGGTCCGAATGCTGCCATTTTTGTCATATGCAGTGTTTCTTTTGCGACTGGTTTGTCGATCAAAAGAAGTTTCATACCAAGTTCCGCAATAGCAAAAATTGCAGAAATGTGGTTGATATTTACTTCTAGAATAGCAAGAGCTACTAGATCTCCGCGCTTTGCTCCCCTCGAGCGCAGTAAATTTTTCCAAGAATTTATTCTGACAATGATTTCATCGCGAGTGAATCCATCATATGTCAATCCCTCTGGTATTAAATCCCTTGTAATTCGCATAATTCACCTAATTGCGTATAGATATGATTATAGATTTTTTCTCGTTCAATATGTTTATCCAATATTGGTGTGTCACATGGAAAATTATTGAAGTAATCTTCATACCACACAACATTTGAAGAGTCTCTTTTTATGTATTCATACATTAACTTTGCATTGATTACCAATGGGTTTACTGTCATACCCAACAAAGTTTGAATATTCATGTCTGGTATAACCTTCAACCAGTAATTGCAAACACTACGAAAAGTATTAACTAAATTTCTGCGCAGTATAATTTTATCTGCGATTGGTAAAAGAAAATGATTTCCGGTATTTGCAAGTATAACGTATTGTTCTTTATTATTTAGAACCTGGATATACTCGGAAAGAGAAATAGATTGATCGTGTTGCGTTTCATGAACATCTTGTTTTATTTTTGCCCACCATGCTCCATATTCTATTATGTTTCCCGGATTCATGTCACCAACGTATGGCAGACCCAATTCCTGCGAAAGATCCATACAATATTTTGTTCCACCAGAACGTGGCAGGGAAATTACTAGCATATGATTGCCACCGTCGATTTCTTTGGAACGATTATTCTTTTACTGCGACTAGCAACGAACTCATCGACTGCTCTCATACAATCCGAGTGCATTGGTTCGTAATCATGCACAACTAAGATGCCATTCTCGGTCAGATACTCATTCCAGAAACAAAGAGCAGCAAGTGTGTCGGCATAGTTGTGATCACCATCGTAAAACACCATATCGACTTTTTCTGACCAGTCCGTAAAATATGGACTGAAGAATTCCTTACGAACTTCGATGTTATGGTATCCCTCGATGTTCTCGCAGAACTTTTGCCATTGCTCTTCAGCAGTCAGCGTAAAATTATTTACTACATACTTCAACAGTTTAGGTTTGCACATGTAATATAGAACTTGATCAAGCGTATATCCAAGTTTCTTGAGCGTCTGTTCTCGATACTTGTCATTTGCTAACAGTTGCATTCTACCAAGCATGATGTTCAATCCTTCGAATTTATCGAAAGTTGTGATCTCATAGTTTTTATTTTGTTTGACGCATGCCTCTGCGATTGCTACTGTTGACTTGCCAGTGAATGCGCCGATCTCAACGATTTTTCCAGATTGTGGCAACAAGGAAACTGCATACCAGAGTCCCTCCACATCGCGCCTTGTTATTAAACCAGTTATATGTTTAGCAGGTTTCATCCCAATCAAACTTTCTAAGTTCTTGAAGCAATAATTCTTCTTCGCTCATATCCCACAAATGATATACTATCCATTGTTTTGTTTCTTTTAGTTTAATTGGACCATAAGAAGAATTGGGATATATTCTTCTTCCTTTTTTCGCCCACCACTGTCCATTTTCATCACGATAAGATTTTGGAAAATTTTTGGGGTTGTTGATTTTAGCATAACCGTCTAAATATTGTTTATTATATTCGTTCACGGAAAAGAATACACCCCTAGCACCTACTTTGCGCGCAACATCACAAACAATATCATTAAAATCGCCTTGGTTGTGCGCACAATTTGCACCAAAAACAGTATATGTTCTAACAGCAGTGCACATCATTTTATCGATCTCCGAACGATAAAATCCATTACCACATATTATTCTGCCGTTTTCTTTGCAAATTAAATACCCGTTATCAGAACCATCAAATCTTTTTTCTTTGTATAACAGATAAAGAAAGGTATGTGGTTTGTTTTCCCAATCTTGATAAACCATATTTTCAGCGCCAGGCCTGTGGTCATTTTCCGCTTCTTTACAAAACGGTATCAAATCATCAATCGGATAACTACTGTCAATTCTGTGTATGGTTCGCATTGATGTTCAATCTCATTCTGGCAGATTCCAGGTCCTCACTCAGCAATTTATCGTAGTTTTCCGCTAACAAATATTTTGCTTGTTTTCCTGTTTTATATGCCTCTAGCATGATTCGAATATTTTTTAAATTTATTCCATTAACAGTTAAAAACCCAAATGCCAACATAAACCAATTGATTGCACCAGTTTGCGCAAACGTAAACATGGCAAGTCGCATTTCTCCGATGTTGTCTGGGGGGAATCCTGTTAGCACATGCCAAATATCATGCGTATCTCTGTATCGTCTTGCCATCCAACTATACGGATGTTCTTTTTCTATCCATTCCCTGTGTTCTTTACCCCTACTACTAATTCTTTTTAGATTAGTTCGTAGTAAATGATTGGGAGGAAATAATTTAAAATATGCATCACCAACCGACCCAGTTGGACGTTCATCTAACGTTTTTATATAATCAGATATTTCTTCAGAATTAAAACATACTTGCCCACCTTCCATTGTGCCAAGTAATTTTGTATAATTCTTTTTCAAAGAAGGAGACACTACATAACGTGTAAAATTTAGCACTAACAATGGTGCGACTGGACCTATTGGATCTCTCAACCATCTCTTATAGGTTTTAAATGCAATTCGAAAATTCGTTTTATACATGTCGTCCATTGACTATTGACTCCAATTCTTTTCGAACACGTTTAACTTCTGATGCATCTGATAAAAAGGCATGTAAATTTCCAGTTTCTTCGAGGTCATACATATATATGTTGTCCTCTGCTAGAATATAGTTGATGTTTGGATCATGATATAATTTATATATCCCAACAAGATCTTCACAACCTCGCAATGTTTCGTCAAATCTAAAATTTTCTGCGCACTTACGCGAATACACAATCATTCGATTGACGAAAAGAATTTTTCGCATTAATATGTTTATGCTGAACAAATCAATTGTATGTTCTTTTTCTTTTATGTTTGCAAATGATCCAGCAATTCTATTGCTGAAAAAAGTCTTTTCAGTGTATCTTTCACCATTCAGCATTATATTCATGTTGTTTAAACCCAACACATCCAGAGAAGGATTTTGGTTTATGGTATCACGAATAATTGATACTGCGTCGGGCAACAAATAATCGTCCGCATCAACCTGCGTAAGATAATCGTAGTCAGTTGTCATAAAATAATCTAAGACGGAATTCTTACCTCTTGCTGGTGTGCCGTTGGATTCAGTTACGATGCATTGTATACCATAAGATTCCGCGATAAGAGTTGCGATCTGCTCATATGATGAATCGAGAGTGTTGCATACCACAACCACATCTTTGGTTTGAGGTATCACACTCTCGATACACCGTTTCAGTTTGTCGGGATGATTCGAGGTAAGAAGGCAGACTAAATGCTTCATCGTATATTCCTCACAAACTGAGTTTCTTTCTCTTATATTCCTCGATAAAATCTACTTTAACATCAACGGGAGGTCGTATACCACCTAAGTCGCGATATGAACCTAGCATATCTTGATCGGTCTTTCCATGAACATACCATTCGTCCATTCTCCAGTGATCAACACCGAAGTCCATGTACTCATCGTGTTTCCATACGTTGTTGATGATCCATAGAATTGCATCCCGTTCTGTCATACCAGTGTTGCTCTTCCAGTGTTGGAAAAGAACAGTATGAGAGAAGTTACGCAAGAACATTCTAACATAGTGCTTCATCTCTGGGACAACGTGGTTGCTTTGTAGAATACTCTTTACATCAGGGTGGGTTTCATCCAACATAATCTCATCCAGATCGACAATACTATAACCCTGCTTAGAGTATTCGGTTGAAAGAGTGCTTTGCACCACATTATTATGCGTGCTCGCAATAAACAATGGTGTCCACCCCAGATGTTGTGTTTTCCAATTTTCTTTGCACCAAGTCAAAGTTTGCTGTAGAGTTTCTGGTGTTTCATGCGGGAGACCGACTATCAAACTAATCGTGCCTTTGTAATACCCATTGTGTTTGAGGAAATAATCTCGCGTTTTCAGAATTGCATTCTGAATTTTTTCAGGTTCCATACCCTTCCCGATGGCCTTAGCACTTGGTCTATGGAATGATTCAATACCATAAAACTGCCCATTGAAACGCATTCTCGCCAAATGTTCGATATCGTCCGGACGACTATGCAGTAGATCCGCACGGATATACCCACCAAAGTTTGGTTTAAAAGGTAGTTTTTCTACAACATCTGCATACTTGATAATCTTATCGGTGTAGTCGTTGAACGTTTCGTCTGCGATAGAATATCTATGAATGCCATACTTATCATAGTTGCGCATCAAATTATCATGAAAATCTTCTGCTGTTCGGGTGTGATCATCCTTTACGCCGAGAACAGAATATGTGCAGAATGAACATTTAAATCTACAACCACGAGAAGTTTCCATAGTTACTGCTTCAAATGGTTGCATGAAGTCTCTGTCTTCAAAATCGATAGACAAATTTTTCATAGGATATGCGGGATAGTCCCGTAGTGCGTGAACCGTCTTGCGAGTATGTCCCTCTTTATTGATTACCTGCTCGGTCCATTTTGCAGTACCCTTCAGAATTTCTAAGATTGCGTACTCACCGTACCCAACAACCATATAATCTGAAGGAATCATATGAACGTTATGGAAATCCGTGGATCCAGTTATTAGCAAAACATCTGGATAGGTTTCTTTCAACCAAGTAAAACATCTCCATAGAGTTTCGGTGTTCATATTGAACACAGCTCCCAACCCGACAAATTTCATTTCTGACATTTTTCTGGAACGAACAAGTTCTTGGAACTCTTCAAACTTCCAAGAAGGTGCAAAGTCAATTACTTCTACATCAACTCCATGTTGGCGCAAAAATGAGGCAATTCTATGCGATCCTGCGTGGCGGCGAACAGAACTATAACTGACGCCAGGAAGATCAATAGGTCGAGCGGGTTCATCGGAATTTATCATTCCACCAAAAATCATTCCACGCATAATAATTATTTACCCGATCAGAGATCCCCCTGCCTTTTTCTTTGCCTTATCCACGGCATCGCGGATCTTGATGTCCTTGATTGATTTAGATCCATACTGATCTGCTAGTGGGGTGTTCGGATTTCGTTCGGCAAGTTCTGCCATCTTCTCCTTGAAGTGATCGGGAATCTTACCGCCGCCATCGGAACCAGCAGCATGCACGAAGTTGATCTTCTTATACATGATCTGGATCTTACCGTCTGCTGTCAGTTTCTTCATGTCCTCATAGGACATCTTTTCTTCCCACTCTTCACCTGTCTCGGTGTTCATCAAGTCATATACTGGCATCATTCACCCTTACGAATCTTATTGTTATACTCGATCGCTGCTCGCAGGATCTCCATATTATACTT
>JACCDH010189079.1_pt1 | contig 18205 bp, 27 predicted proteins | sample 7442481 | NCBI WGS metagenome assembly JACCDH01 (sample SAMN15323433, study PRJNA562643) | freshwater metagenome | isolation source: river surface water | place: USA:Blue River Watershed | collected 2017-08-15 | reverse complement strand
TGCTATGTTTCAAGAAAAACTTCAATCATATGCGCAGCTTGCCTTGAGGCGAGTCGGTGTACGGGTATTAAACAACACAATGGTAACCGCTGTTGATGGAGAAGGTATTGTTTTTAAAGATGGGACTCGGCTAAATTCACAAACGGTAGTGTGGGCTGCAGGAATCAGTCCACAACCTTTTGTATGTGAGACACTTAATTTTGACCGTGGAAGAGTGTGTGTTGAAGAAACGCTTGAGGCACAAAATCATAAACATATTTTTGTTATAGGGGATATGTCTTTCGTTCAAACCCTAGACGGAAAAGGCTACCCACAAACCGCACAAGTTGCAAAACAACAAGGTATCCATGTTGCCTTAAATATTAAGAATTTTTTTATATCTAAAGAATTCACCCCTTTTGTTTATAAAGAGAAAGGGCTCCTCGCTTCGCTCGGAAAGTTTGATGCAATAGCTCAGATTAAGAATATTTCATTTACTGGATTTTTTGCTTGGTTTTTGTGGAGAACTATTTATCTCTTTAATTTTGCTTCATGGAAAAAACGTCTACGTATTTTATTTGATTGGACTTTAAATTTATTTACAAAACGTGACATCTCACGCCTTTAACAAAACCCACACTTTGCCTCTGTGGGTTTTTGTATATACTAGCTATATATGGTTATTGTAGATGAAAATAAAATAGAAGAACTACTTTCTCGTTCAGTTAAGGAAGTTTTACCAAGTAAGGAATTATTAAAATCAAAACTTCTCTCTGGAGAGCGTTTGAGAATATATATAGGAACAGATGCTACAGGAACTTCTCTCCACCTAGGTCACGCAACAAACTACATTATTCTGGAAAAGTTTCGTCAACTTGGACATGAAGTTATTTTCCTTGTGGGAGATTTCACCTCTCGTATAGGTGACCCTACCGATAAAGAAGCGACACGTGTTCAGTTAACAAGAGAACAGGTAATACAAAATACAAAAACATGGATAAATCAAATAAATCCTATTATAGATGTAAATAATAATCAAAACCCAGTTAAAATCCTTTATAACCATGATTGGCTGGCATCTATGAGTTTTGAAGATGTTATAAATCTAAGCTCTCATTTTACAGTTCAGCAAATGTTAGAGCGAGATATGTTTGAAAAGAGATTGATTGAAAGTAAACCCATTTATGTTCATGAATTCTTTTACCCACTTATGCAGGGGTGGGACTCTGTGGCTATGGATGTGGATATAGAAATGTGTGGAAACGATCAAAAATTTAATGCTCTCGTTGGAAGAACATTACAAAAACGTATCAATAATAAAGAAAAATTTGTATTTATTACAACTCTTTTAGAAAACCCAAATACCGGGGAAAAGATGATGTCAAAGTCTTTAGGAACAGGTGTTTTTTTAGATTTTTCAGCAGAAAATATGTTTGGTGGAATAATGGCACAAGATGATGCTAATATTCCGCAACTCTTTATTGACTGTACTCATTTAGGTTTAGAGGAAATTAAAGATATCCTTGTTGATGAAGATAAACGTAATCTTAAAATAAAACTTGCCTTTGAAATAACAAAAATCTACCATGGAGAACAAAGAGCACTTGAGGCTAAAAATAATTGGATACATCAATTTTCTAATAATGGTGTTCCTGAAAACATTCCAGAGATTGAAAATAAGAATTCTCTTGTTGAAACACTTTCACAAGCAGGTGAAAGTAATTCCCAAATACGAAGGCTTATTGATGAAGGTGCTGTAAAAGTAAATGGAGAAAAAATTTCATCTGAATATGTATTTGTTTCAGGAGATATCATTCAAATAGGGAAAAAAAGATGGTATAAGGTTATTTAATCACTTGCTTTATTTCTGGTATTTGGTTTACTTCTTGTTAAGAGTTTCTTTCGAATTAAATATTGGATAAAGAACTTGGAGGATCGAGTATCCTTAATCTCCCAAGGGAATTCGACATATGATAGTTTTTCTATGTCACAGATGTAGTTAAGGACGCTAAATATATTTTTGCTTTTTTAAAGCACTGCGTTTCGTTGGTAATGAAACAGCGGCGTAAAATATTTCCGAGACTCTTTTGCGGGAGAAAGAAACCCCTTTCATTTTTTTATTTTATTTAGTTTTTAGCCACTCAGCACCGCATGGGTGGCTTTTTTCTTGCCATTTTTTTCTGATACCCGTATACTTTCTGCATATGTCTAATACATCAAAACGTAATACCAAAAAAGCTTGGTATATTGGAATAGGGCTTGTTATTGCTCTTGTTATTATTGCTTTCTTTGTTTCTCGTTCAAGCACAAAACTTGATCCAGAAGCTCTTGCACAAATCCCGGTAAGTCAACCTACCGCACATTTAAAAGGAAATCTCGAGTCAGATCTTACCCTTGTTGAGTATTCTGATTTTCAGTGTCCTGCATGTAAGGCTGCGGCTCCTGATATTGCAAAATTAGTAGAGGAATTTGGAGATAAATTCAAATTAGAATACCGACATTTTCCACTTCGATCAATTCACCCAAATGCACAACTTGCAGGTCAGGCAGCAGAAGCTGCGGGAATGCAAGGAAAATTCTGGGAAATGCATGATATGCTTTTTGCTAAACAGTCAGAATGGGCACAATCATTTAATCCAGAAAAGTACTTTAAACAGTATGCAGGAGAACTTGGAATCAATACTGACCGCTTTATGTACGACCTCAATTCTGATGTTGTAAAAGATGTCGTTAATAGTCAATTTAGCGAAGCAGAATCTTTGAAACTCCCAGGAACACCTTCGTTTGTTGTTGATGGAAAAATTGTTGATATTAATGAGTTTGTTAATACACAACTTATTGGGACTCTTCCACTAGAAACTCCTGAACCAACAACAGAAACCCCTAGTGAAACAGCAACTACTGAATAAACACCTCCTGGTGTTTTTTCTTTTAAGAACATAGTATAATGTAAATGTTATGAATAATTCACGATCAACATCATTTTTAATGTATACAGCAGGAATTTTCCTTATTGTTGGAACCCTTGCTCTTGTTTTTGGGGTGTATACACTTCAAAAAAGAAAAGACCCTTATGCCTACCAAAATACTATCTCTATTTCTGGAAAGGGTGAGGTAGAAACAAAGCCTACGATTGCTACATTTTCACTTACCGTTCAGGAGACTGGAAAAACATCTGAAGAAGCTCAAAAGATAGTTTCTGAAAAGGTTAATAAGGTTTTAGAAGGAATAAAATCAAAAGGAGTAGTTGAGGCTGATATTAAAACAGAAAACTACAGTATTTATCCAAAATACGAATGGTTACAACCAAAAGAAACAACAGTAAGTGTTGAAGGATATTATCCAAGTGAAATAGCAAATCAGGTCCAAACTGGGTTTGATGTGAGCCAAAACATTTCTTTCAAAGTGCGTAATTTTGATACAACAAGTGATATCCTTACACTTCTTAGCTCAGCAGAAGTCACCAATCTCCAAGGTCCAAATTTTGAAGTTGAAGATAAAAAGTCTTTTGAGGAACAAGCTCAAGTACTCGCGATTAGTGATGCAAAAGCAAAAGCAGAAAAACTTGCATCTGACCTTGGGGTAAAACTTGGTAAGGTCGTTTCATTCTCTGAAGACATGGGATATTACCCAGAACCATATATGGAAACTGCAGGGGTAATGATGGATGCAAAGGCTTCTTCAACACCAAGTCTTCCAACAGGACAAAGTACTATCACTAAAAATATTAGTATTGTGTATGTTATAGAATAAAAACCCTAAAAGAGGGTTTTTATTTTTACTCTATATATATTGACATACACATTATATATGCTAAAATATATTCAAACAAAATAAAATATATAAAAATGAAAAAAATATTTGCCGCAATCACCCTTTTCTTTACTTCCTTCTCATCTTTTACTCAAACAGTAGAAGACTTACAAAGAAAAATTTCTGTGATTCAAAATGAAATTGATAGAATTGAGCCTGTAAAAGAAAAAAAGGAAAAACAAACTTCCCTTACCTTGTTTAACTGGACGCAGCCGACAAACTACGTTCAAAACGTAACAAGCGTATTTATAAACAAACCCTTAACAGAGCGTTTGAATTACAACGCATTTGTCTTGGTATCTTCAGCAGGTTTTGCTGAAGCTTTACATGGACTTAGTGTTGATCTCGGAAAAAACAAAGGAGTGAATCTTGCTGGATATGCTGGTTTTCAAGCCAACAAGAAAAACCCTTTTAGGGTGGCCAGTTCTCTGTTTGCTGCAAAGAACAAAACATCGTTCTTTGGATGGGTAGAGTATACAAACCCCGCAGATTACTGGTATACATATCAGTTAAAACAGAAACTAAGTAAAAAGGTTTCAGGGAGTTTGTATGCACTGCGATTTGTAGGTCACGGACTTCGAGCTGATTACCAGATAACTGGAAAGGTAGGAGTTTGGGCTGGAGGTCTATACGACCCAGAGTCCAAAAAATTTAATACCCCTTTTGGAATCATAGTAAATCTATAATTTCTCAAGGTAAACAAGTCTTCCCTGGAAGGCTTGTTTTTATTTGACTTTTCTCTCTCAAAAGCCTATAGTAGAGATATATAAAAACCCTGAAGGCAAAGCCCTGACGGGTTTTTAAACTGTGAAATTGTTAACGATTTCTTTATATATCATATGAAATTTTTAAAAGAAGTATTTGCTGAACTCAAACAGGTAACCTGGCCAAAGAAAAACACTACTATTATGTATACTTTTGTGGTTATTGTTGTTTCTTTACTTGTTGGATATTATCTAGGGCTCTTTGATTTTGTATTTCAAAATTACGGACTTCGAAGTCTTATTCAATAATTATCCTTTCCTATGACAGAAGCAAAAGAAACCATAAAAAAAGAACGTGCGTGGTATGCAATTCATACTTATGCAGGATATGAAAATGCAGTAGAGCGAAACTTGAGACAACGTATTGAGTCTCTTGGGGTTCAACATCTCATTTTTGATGTTCTTGTTCCTGTTGAAAAAGCAGTAAAAATTAAAAATGGAAAACGTGTAGAAACCGAAGAAAAAATTTATCCAGGATATATTTTGGTAGACATGATTGTTACCGAAGAGTCTTGGTATATCGTTCGAAACACACCTCGTGTTACTGGATTTATTGGTGCTGGAGGAACAGATCCTGTCCCTCTCCGCAAAGAAGAAATTGATGCAATTTTCTCTCGTATGAAAACAGCTCACATTAAACAGGAAAGTAATTATGAAGTTGGGGAACAAGTTCTTATTACCGACGGACCTTTTTCTGACTTTGAAGGGAAAATCAGTGCTATTGACACTGAACGTGGAAAAGTTAAACTACTCGTATCTATGTTTGGAAGAGAAACTCCTGTTGAGCTGGATTTCTTGCAAATTAAGAAAATCTAAGTATTCTCAGAATATTCATTAAATTATATGGCAAAACTAGTAAAACAAATTAAACTTCAAATTGAAGCTGGAAAAGCTAACCCAGCTCCTCCTCTTGGGCCAGCTCTTGGACAAGCAGGAGTTAATATTTCAGAGTTCGTAAATCAATTCAACGCAGCAACTATGGATCAAATGGGAAATAAACTCTCAGTGGTTATTGATGTGTTTGATGATAGAACTTTTAAATTCATTCTCAAAACTCCTCCAGTTACAGGGCTTATCCTACGAGCTGCAGGAATTAAGGGTGGTTCAGCAAAACCAAATGCTAAAAAAGCAGGGAAAATTACTGAAGCTCAATTAACCGAAATTGCACAGATTAAAATGCCTGACTTGAATGCTCATGATATTGAAGCTGCTAAAAAAATTGTAGCTGGATCATGTCGATCAATGGGTATTGATGTTGTTGCATAGCACAAACTCTCTCGAACGAGGGTTTTTTGCTTACATAATTTTTATCTCAGGTATAATAAAAGTATGTCACAAGAAAAAAACCATCGTCCAAGCTGGGATGATTACTTTATTGATATCATGCATATGGTTGGAAAACGGAGCACCTGCGACCGTGGGTATGTTGGTTCAGTAATTGTAAAAGATAATCGAATCCTTACGACAGGGTATGCAGGCTCTCCTGTAGGTGTTGGGCATTGTACTGAACTAGGGCATGAAATGCATACTGTTACGCATCATGACGGAACGGTGAGTGAACACTGTATCCGTACTATTCATGCAGAACAGAATGCTTTGATTACGGCTGCAAAGCATGGAATTTCTACTGTTGGAGGAACACTTTATTGTAAAATGACCCCTTGTTATACCTGTGCAAAATTGATTATTAATGCAGGAATTGTTAGGGTTGTTGCTCAAAATGATTACCACGCGAGCGCTCGATCAAAAGAGATTTTTAACGAAGCAGGTATTTTATTTGAACTTATCCACCATCAAGAACAATCCTATGAATAATCTCATTGATTTAAAAGAACTTCAAAAAGAAGTGTATGCTAATAAAATAGCAAAGGGCTTCAACACAACTGATATTGCAGAAGAATTTTGTCGCGCTCACGAGGAACTCTCTGAAGCCTTTAAAAAGTTTTTTCTTAACCAGGACGGTGTTGGGGAAGAGTTGGCTGATGTGGCTATTTTCCTTCTAGGTATTTCAGAGATTATGGGTTTTGATTTACAGTCTGAAATGCTACGAAAAATTGAAATTAACAAAAATCGTCAATATACAAAAAGTCTCAACTCTGAGGGTAAAACCGTATTTACCCGTATCTCAACAGAAGAAGATAAATAAAAAAGCAATAATATTGCTTTTTTATTTTTATGTACTATTATATAAACAAATCAAATTTACAATAAAATATTTAAAAAATGAAAAAAATCTTATCGTTATTTTTTATTTTGTCTGCTTGTGTTACTTTTGTCTTTGGGCAAAAGGTTCGTTATCAGTATGATAGCGATACTGTAAATGTTAAAAACATTACTATTTCAGCATCCATAGCTGATACAAATTATACGGTAGAACAAAACGCCCGAGCGTTTTTAGAGGGTCCTGTTTTGCTGGATACTTTGGCTTCCTTTGACTGGAAGAATGTTCCAGATTTTGTTACGAGGGCCTCGTACCTGACCTATTCCCAAGAATTAGGTAAAAATGTAGTTGTCACAAAAGGTGAAACACGAACAGAAGATAATAGTTATTATCTGCTTATACTTAGTCTTGTTATTTTTTACGGAGGAGCTTCGTTCTTATCGTTTCGAGGAATGTCTTTTGCTTATGAACAGAAAAACAAAAAGTTTTACAATTTTATATTTATATTTTTACTTTTTGTAATCTCTTTTTGTTTTTTATTTAAAAATCTTATGCTAATACGTTCTGACTCTCTTTTCTTTAATTTCTCTTTTTCATACCTAGTGTTGATATTTTTTTATATTTTTTTGGGAGGGTTTTCAAGAGTTTCTTTCTTTTTTTTTATAATAAGTTATTTTTGTTTAAATCTTTGGTTTAGTTATGCAACTGAAGCTTATGATTTCTTAGCTATCTTTTTGATAAGTGTAATTTTAGGAAGTTCTATAGGGTTTGTTACTTTTTCTAAAAGGGAAATTCCTGGAGATGATTAAATAAAACAAATTTAAAATTAAATATTATGAAATTTAAAACAGTTAAAATTCTTTTTATCGCTAGCTTGGGTTTTGTTATTCTTGTTAGTCTAGGTTTTGTTGTTTCTATAAAACGTTTTTCTAAAGATCAAGGAGTAAGGTATCTCAAAAACGAATACCCTAAAGCTGCTAATATTAAATATCTTGGCGAGAAATATAATAGCAATTTGTTTGTTGTAGTTGATTCGAATTACAATATAAACCTATTTACCTCATCTAACGATTTTGGTGAGCCAAGAATGATAAAAATACAATAAAAAATAAAAGCGGTTTGCGTAGCAAACTGCTTTTTTTACTTTTCTTTCTTGTAATATCTCCTCCTCCTTATATACTGAAACTATGAAAGATACTGAACTCTTTAATCTCCTTGAACAAGAGAAAAAACGACAAAAAAAGAATATTAATCTCATTGCTTCTGAGAATATGGTTTCTCCTGATGTTTTGAAGGCTCTTGCCTCTGAAACAACTAATAAATATGCTGAGGGTTATCCTGGTGCTCGTTATTATGCTGGGAATAAGATAATTGATGATATTGAAAAACTTGCAATCTCGCGTGCGTTGAAACTTTTCAAACTTAATCCAAAAAAATGGGGAGCCAATGTTCAGCCTCATTCTGGATCTCCTGCAAATTTGGCAGTTTACCACGCCCTTGTTCCACAAGGAGGGAAAATTATGTCGATGAAACTCTCCCATGGAGGACATCTGACTCATGGATATTCTGTTTCTTTTTCAGGAACTTTTTGGAAACAAATTCCCTATACCGTAAACGAAGAAACTGAGCGAATTGATTACGATGAACTTATAAAAATTGCAAAAAAAGAAAAGCCACAAATTGTGATCGCTGGATTTTCAGCTTATTCTCGAAAGATAGACTTTAAAAAAATGCGTGCAGTTGCGGATGCAGCTGGAGCATATTTGATGGTAGATATGGCACACATTGCTGGGCTAGTTGCAGCAGGTCAACACCCTTCACCATTCCCTTATGCTGATATTGTGACTACAACCACCCACAAAACCCTTCGTGGACCTCGTGGAGGAATGATTTTTGCAAAAGCTGAATTAGTGTCAAAAATCAATAAATCTGTATTTCCTGGAATGCAGGGAGGACCTCATATGAATCAAATCGCTGCTCTATGTGTTGCTTTACAGGAAGCAGGAACATCAGATTTCGAAATCTATATACAAAAAGTTATCACTCACACAAAGATTCTGGCCCAAGTGCTCAAGAAAAAAGGTTGGAGAATTATCAGTGGAGGAACCGATAACCATTTGTTTCTCGTTGATGTGTGGAAAGGAGGGAAGGGACTATCAGGAAAAGAAGCGACAGAAGCCCTTGAAAAAGAAGGTATTATCGTTAATATGAACAGTATTCCTTTTGATACGCGATCACCAATGAATCCTTCAGGAATTCGCATTGGGGCTGCCTTTGAAACAAGCAAGGGTATGAATAAAGAAGAAGCACAACTCTTAGGAGAACGCATTCATGATATACTCAACAAGGCACTTACTCTACTATGATAAAAGAACGACTACACACTCTTATATATTTTCTTCTCATTTTCAGTCTCCTTGCGATTCCTTCTTTTGTGCTTTGGAAATCATATTCTGATCAAAAAAATTCAACAGAAACAATAGCCCCTCCTCTTGAGAATCCTTCTATTTTAGAACAGCAAGATATTACCCTCGGTGAAAACACTGTACTTCAGGATGATCAATATTTTGTATTTGCTGATGAACAAATTCCTGCTGCACTTCCTGAAAAAGTTATTGAATATTGTGGAGAGTATCCATGTTATTCCGATGAAGAGTTTTTAAAACTTCAGGATGCTTTTGAAAAAGAAAAAGGACTTCCTATTCTCTCAAAATATATCTATCAAAATGACAGTGCTGATGACTATATAAAAAAGTTTGCTGAATCTCGAGGATATCGAAAACGACCTTTTGCTGACGAAGCAGATATTATTTCTTTTGAGCAAATTTTTACACGCCAAGAAGTAAAAAAAGCCTACATAGCAATGCGTGATGAACTCCTTAAAGAAGGAATACGTTTGCACTTTGTTTCTGGATATCGAACTTCGACTGATCAAAGGACTATTTTTAAAGAAAAAATGGGTCCTGTTGTCCTCGGCGATATTGCTAAGGGGGTTTATGATACAAAGCTAGATGAAGTATTATCACGTTCCGCTTTACCTGGATATTCAAAACATCATTCTGGTTATGCCCTTGATTTTGGTTGTGGAGATAAATACCTCGTATACTCTTTTGCAGAGACACCTTGTTTTGCTTGGCTTTCTGAAAATAATTTTGAAAATGCAAAACGTTTTGGTTTTGTTCCAAGTTATCCAGAAGCTGCAGTTTTGCAGGGACCAAACCCTGAACCATGGGAATTTATTTGGGTAGGTGCTGATATTATCAGTAGAAAACCTTTATAGAAAAAAGAAAAACCTCAGTACTGAGGTTTTTTGTACTTATGGTTGTTGTTTAATTCTATTTAAATTAGTATAGATTGATTTTTATTTTGAATATGATTTAATGAAATCAAATCAAAATTTAAAACAAAATGAACAAAGCAGACAACACGTATCTCGATTTACTTGATTACATTATGGAAAATGGTGTAGACAAGGGTGACCGGACAGGCACAGGCACACGTAGTATTTTTGGGTATCAAATGCGATTTAACCTAAAAGATTCATTTCCCTTACTCACTTCTAAAAAAGTACTTTTAAAATCTGTTATTCACGAACTCATTTGGTTTGTACGCGGCGACACAAAACTACGCTATTTAACCCAAAACAAAATAGGTATTTGGAATGAATGGCCGTACAAAGCTTACCTTAAAAAATGTGGGCTTACTGTTCCAAGTACTGAAAGTCAGGAATGGAAAGATGGATTGGTAAATTTCATTGAAAGAATTAACAATGATGATACTTTTAATGATGAACATGGCGACTTAGGACCAATCTATGGTTACCAATGGCGAAACTGGACTGGAAAAGATGGTAAAAGGTATGATCAACTGGGTGATGTTATAAAATCTTTAATAGAGAAACCAGATGATAGGCGTATGATTGTCTCAGCCTGGAATGTGTCGGAAATAGATGAAATGTCGAAAAAAGCCCTTCCTCCCTGCCACTGTCTTTTCCAGTTTTATACAAAACCAGCAAAAGAAAATGGTGGCAAACGCAGGCTCTCTTGCCAGCTTTATCAAAGGTCATGCGACACGTTTTTGGGTGTTCCATTTAATATTGCCAGTTATGCATTATTAACAATGATGATAGCCCAAGTTGTGAATATGGAACCAGACGAATTTATTTGGACTGGTGGTGATGTACATGTATACAGCAACCATTTTGACCAAGTAAAGGAACAATTAAGTAGGCGTCAAAATGTGCCAAGTTCACCGAAAATGCGTATAAACCCTTCAGTAGAAAATATTGAAGATTTTACGATTAATGATTTTGAGCTTGTTGGTTATGAACCATTACCTGCAATTAAAGCACCAATTGCAGTATAAAATAATAAAACAAGGTTTCTACTGCGAAACCTTGTTTTTATTTATTTCTAAGTATCTTTGAATACTTAGAAAAATAGAGTGAACTATTTTAATTTTTACAATTTGTAAAATCTGCATAGTAACGTGGTGCGTCGGGATCTTTTACAAATTTTCCATCGATAAGTTTTCCTGTACGAGAGTTGATCTCTTTATATACTTCGTCCATAACTTTACTCGGATTATATCCTAATTTTGCTATAGCCCCTGTAGCAAAGACAATAATATCTGCAAAAGCGTCTACTTTTTTTTCATGTTCTTTTGTTTCTTGAGAAGTAATTTCTTTTGCAATTGAAAGTGCTTTTTCTCTAGCTTCTACACTTTCAATATTTCCATTTGATTCAATAAGTTCTTCTACAATAAAAGAAACTTCGTTTGTATGATGATAGCCTTTTTCAATAAGCCCTCGTTCGTTATTCCATGCAACAATTTTTTCAAAAAAATCCATATACAAACATTCTAGCATTTTTCTCAGTTTTTGATATGCTTTTAATAAAATAAATTAAAAAACAAAATTATGAAAAAACAAAAAGGTATTTTGATTGTACTTGATGGAACTGATGGTTCTGGAAAAGAGACTCAAGTTAAATGGCTCAAAAAGCGATTAATTCAAGAGGGGCATCAAATTGAGTCTTTAGATTTCCCTCGTTACTATAACAATTTCTTTGGGGGAATGGTGGGAGAATGTCTAGCCGGAAAATATGGAGACTGGGCAGGTACTGATCCCAGAATTGCCTCAGTGATTTATGCGGCTGACCGATGGGAGTCTTCGGCTCAGATTAGAGGGTGGCTTGATGAAGGTAAGATTGTTGTTCTTGATCGTTATGTATCATCGAATCAAATTCACCAGGGTGGAAAAATTCATGATGAGGTTGAACGTCGAGATTTTATGCAGTGGCTTGATACTATGGAGCATGAAGCTTTCAAAATTCCTCGTCCAGATGTGATTTTCTACCTCGATGTACCGGTTGCTATCAGCCAGAAACTACTTGCCTCAAAAGGAAATCAAAAATCAAAAGAGTACCTCAAAGGTAAAAAAGACCAGCATGAAAGTGACCCGAAACATTTGGAAAATGCAAAACAATCAGGGCTTAAAATGATTGCCGAAGGAAACAACTGGCACAAGATTGAATGCACTGACGGAGAGAATATGCTTCCCATCGAAACTATTCACGAAATGATTTACCAAAAAATTAAAGAGCTTTTATAGCTCTTTTTTGTTATACTTACATTATATTATTCATTATTTTTTAATTACTATGTTTTGGATTATTACTATCGCTGTTATTTTATTTTTTTCAGGAATTCGGATTTTGCGACCAACAGAACGAGGGTTGATTGAACGCCTTGGAAAATATCATAGCTTTGCTCAACCTGGATTTCACTGGGTGATTCCTTTTATTGATAAAATGGTGCGTATCGATATCACCGAAGAAATGGTAGACGCACAACCTCAGGAAATTATTACCAACGACAATTTGAATGCAACGGTGGATGCCCAGGTATATTTCAAGGTTCGTGATGATGAGGAAAGCGTAAAGGCTTCTCAATATAATGTTCAGGATTATCGACGTCAGATTGTAAACTTGGCACGAACAACCCTGCGAAATATTATTGGAACCCTTACCTTGAAAAGCGCAAACAGTGAACGTGGACGTATCAATTCAGAGCTTCTTGAAATTCTCAGTATTGAAACAAAAAACTGGGGAATGGAAATTGTGCGAACTGAACTCAAACAAATTGATCCTCCAGTAGATGTTCAAGAAACTATGAACAAAGTCGTAAAAGCTGAAAACGAAAAAATCGCAGCCCTCGACTATGCAAATGCAAAAGAGCGTGAAGCCGACGGGGAAAAACGTTCAGAAATCAAAAAAGCCGAAGGAATCAAGGCAGCTCAAGTCTTAAAAGCAGAAGGAGAGGCAGAAGCTATTAAATTAGTTAACGAAGCTGCTGAAAAATATTTTGTGGGAAATGCACAGATACTTCGTAAAATTGAAGCTTTGGAAAAATCACTTCAGAATAACGCAAAAATTGTTGTTCCTGGAGACAAAGAACTCATTAATGTTATTGGAGATATGGCAGGAGTGCCTTTGATAATTGATAAAAAATAAAGGATTTTAGACCTAAAACAATTGATGTACTAAAATCCTTTGTTCCGACTGCGTTCGGAAAATGTAAAAGACGAAAAGCAAAGCTTTTCGTCTTTTACATTCTTCCTCTCTTGTCGTAATAAAAACCCTTTTGGGTTTTTATTTTGCTATACTAGAGACATGAATACAGAATCAATCGTATTAGGAGGAGGATGTTTTTGGTGTTTGGAGGCTTTGTTTGAGAGTGTTCCGGGTGTTGTTTCAGTTATCTCTGGATATGCCGGAGGAGATGTAAAGAACCCAGACTATCGTGAAGTATGCATAGGGACAAGCGGTCATGCCGAGGTAGTGCGTATCAACTATAATCCCGAAATAATAAGCCTAGAAAAGATTTTTGAACTTTTCTTTTTGGCTCATGACCCAACGACACTCAACAGACAGGGGGCAGATGTTGGAACCCAATACCGCAGTATTATTCTCTACGAAAACCCAGAACAGATGATTCTTGGAAATCAAATCATTGCCAGTCTCGACGATTCACAAGCCTTTGAAAATCCTCTTGTTACCGAGGTGGTTCCCTTGGAACATTTTTATGAGGCAGAGGACTATCATCAAGACTATTTCAAAAACAATCCCGAGCAAGCCTATTGCCAAATAGTTATTGCTCCGAAATTAGAGAAATTTAACCACGTTTTTAAAAAATCTAACTAATAAAATATGAACATTTATTTTGCAGGATCTATCCGCGGAGGACGCGAAGACAAAGAAAAATATAAAACCATTATCCAGATGCTTCAATCCTATGGGATCGTATTAACCGAACATATTGGCTATGACGACCTTGGCGAAGAGGGACAAACACAGTTCACCGAGGAACAGATTTATACTCAGGATACGGATTGGATTACAGAATCTGATATCGTGATTGCAGAGGTAACGCAGGCAAGCCTCGGAGTAGGCTATGAATTAGGTTTTGCCGAGGCTATTGGAAAACGTGTGGTTTGTTTGTTTAATACCAATTCAGGAAAATCACTTTCGGCAATGATTCGTGGAAATGAATATTTTGAAGTTGTTGATTATGGCGATATTGATGAACTCCCAGCAGTTTTTGAAAAGATTTTTGCGTAAGAAAAACCACCTTGAGGGTGGTTTTTCTACTAAATGTCTATTAAAGATAGTATTTATTTCTGTCCTATTATTTATCTAACCATTTTATTCTATCTTTTACGATTCCAACCATCTTCTTTTTTAGATTCCAGAGTGAGTTGGTTTGTGTTGTTGCATTTTTTTCTGCTAAATCAGCATATATTTTTGCTTGTTCAAAATTACCTTTATGTTTTGAAATTAATGTCATTACAGAGTATATAATATAATTTTGAATTGGGAATTTTAAGGTATCCTTATCTATTTCTTCTTTCAGTAAGGTTTCAACTTTGTCATATAACTCTATTTTTTTTGCTCGAACAACTGTTTCAGAGAAATTCAAATATGCTGTTGTAATTACATTAGGGAAATCTTTTTCATAGTCAAGTGACTTCTGAAAATATTCTAATGCTGTTTTATAATCTTTTCTTATCTTATAAATCTCACCTAATGAATTATATACCTCACTTTTTTCAATTCGGTTGCTAGGATAGTCTATTAAAATTTTATTTAAAAGTGTTTCTGCAACGGATAATAAATTTTTATCCCGTGTCTGAATAAGTTCTATTGCTTGAATTCTTAGATACTGGGCTCGCCCATCCTTTCTTGCACGTTCAAGTTTTGTAAAATATTCTTCCTCGTCGGTTTTAGTCCAGGTTCTTCGTCTATACCAGTCTGTCATTGTAGGGTTTCTTTAGAATCACTACTATGCTTAGATTTACGAAATCCGTATAACCTCAGCATAAAGTACTTATTACACAACATATTCGACGTATGTTGCCTCTGATAATACTTTTATTATATCCCTTATTTTCAAAACTAAAAACCACCTCACGGTGGTTTTATGCATCAGGAATATTTGGCTCAATGAGCTTTTTCAATTTTTCGAGACTCTCTTGCCAGCCGAGGTAACACATCTCAACAGGTATTGCCTCTGGGATACCTTCTTGGGTTGCGGTCAATTCTGTTCCGCAGCTTACTTTTTTCAAGGTAATGGTGGTTATCATTTCTCCTGGTAAATTCGGATCATCGAATTTGTCGGTATATTGCAACAATTCATTCGGCACGACTTGTAGATACTCACCACCAAAAGAGTGGCTATTTCCTGTACCAAAATTGGTAAATGACATTTTGTAACTACCACCAACGCGGGTGTCCATATGTTCTATACTGCAGGTAAAACCATAGGGAGGGAGCCAGGACGCCATAGCGTCTGCATCAGTAAAAGCTCTGTATACTTTTTCTGGACTTGCGGTCAAAACTCTGTGCAGAGTAACGGTATTTGTTTTCATACTATGTATTATTAGTTATTGTCTAAAGATTTTTTCTATTTTTTTACCCTTGGCAAGTTCGTCAATAATTTTGTCCAGATACCTTACCTTTTTGGTTAGTGGGTTTTTAATTTCTTCTATTCTATATCCACAAATAAGCCCTGTAATTTTTTCTGCGTTTGGATTGAGCTGTGCCGTGTCAAAGAATGTTTCGAAGCTTACATTTTTATCTATCAATTCTTGAATTTTGTTTTGGTTAAATCCTGTCAGCCATTTTATGACCTCATATAACTCTTGTTGTGTTCTTCCTTTTCGCTCTATTTTTGTTACATAGTGGGGGAATACTGATGCAAAGGTCATGCTGGCAATTCGTTCATTGTGTTTTTCTGTTTCTTGCATTATTTGGTACGGGTTAAAAAATACTACTCACACATTTCTTTTAATTTCCCGAGGGCTTTATGCCAAGCATCCTCCATATACTCTCGGTATTCTTCTGAGATATCTGTATCAATACTGAGGGTGGTTATTCCGTCGTTTTCCTCGAAGGTATAGTTTTCAAAAGCATTTGCCCATTGTTCTACCTCGGGACCTTCGGTTATTTCCTCTCCGCCTTTTACCAATCCATAGTGTTGGATTGAAACAAATTGATTTGGAGTGTTTTCAGCTATTCTGGAAACCATACCTCCTTTTTCTCCGTGTTCGTCTGTTCCTATAAAAAGTATTTTTGTCCCTTGTTCCCAGGTCCCTTCGTAGGTTGATGTAGGATCAAAAAAAGTCGTCCATGCTTCGTAGCTTGATTTGTCGTTAATACCCAGCATATATTCATAGACCTTATGTGCAGGTGCGTTGATGGTGATTGTAAAATGTAGTTTTTTCATTGTTGTTTTTGATTATTTTGATTAATGAGTTTTCCCTTCTTCTTCTGCAGGGAATTTTGAAATATCCATATAAAATACTTCCCAGCTATGCCCGTCGAAATCCTCGAGTGTTCGTTGTTGCATAAAGCCATAGTCTCTCATAGGGTGAGGTTCAATTCCTCCCGCTGTGAGCCCGCGATCCATAAATGTATTCACTTCATCAAGGCTTTCCATTGATAGTGAAAAGAGTCCTGCAAGCGTATTTTTTGTATCAGCAATTGGTTTGGTAGCAAAGGTTTTAAACTTTTCATGATTCATAATCATCAAAAAAATATCCTCGCTCCATACCATACATTTTGCTGAGTCGTCTGAAAATTGTGGGTTGTTTGTAAATCCAAGACTTGTATAGAAACTCATTGATTTTTCAATATCAGTCACCGCAAGGTTTATAAATATTTGTTTTGCCATAGGTATATATGTATTAGGGTGTAATAGTTTTAGTATACCCTTGTCTATAACAAAATAAAAACCACCATAAGGTGGTTTTGTTTTTTAAAGATACCGCTCTATGTCAGGATTATGTGTTCCTGGAAAACACCGGACACGTTTGTAATAAAACCCTTCCTGCGTTTCTGGTAAAAGAATCTTTTCTTTAGGGATAAAAGGTTTTGATACGTAGATGTGATTGTTTTTATGCTCTATTAATAAATAATAAGCATGAGGGTTGAATTTTATATTGAGAATACTGTCTCTCCAAGAAATTTCGAATTTCATTGAGTTAAATGTTTATTTTGTTTAATAGTATTTTTTATTACAGATATGTCAATTATATACTTTCTTTTTATAAGATTTATGATATTTTTAAATTTAAATAAAAACAAATTAATAATGGAAGAAATAAAAGAATACAAAAAAGTTATTGAAGAAATAAAAAAACTTAATTGGAAATTTTTCCGACCTAAAGAAATTATTTATCTGAGTCTGATTTCTGCAAAAGAATTTGCTGATTCTTTGAGGGTTTCCCTGCTTCTGTATCCTGAACATCAAAACCTCCATACTCTGGCACAAGGTGAAATTGAAACAGATAATCTGGACTATGAAGGATATCAATGTGTTGGAGACCACTGGGAATTTCTACATCACTTTTGTAGAAAAATTCAAATGACGGATAGTACTTCACCAAAACCTCTTTTTTTAGCAGGGAGGAATTATTTAAAATATATGAAGACGCTTGAGCCAAAGCATAGGGCTATGACTATATTTTCGCGAGAACAGGAATTGTCTGGAATTTTTCAAAAAATTTTAGACTCCCATAATTGGGAACAATTAGGTCTAGGGTTTTTCAAATATTATCTTGAGCGTCATATTGAATTGGATTCAACGGAAGGAGGTCATGGAGATTTGTTGGAAGATCTCGCGCTAGATGACAACGTTCTCCTCGAATTTTATATACAAAGACTAAAGTTATACAAATCTTTAATTTTTTAAAGTAATGGAGACACATAATTATGAATGGTCTTTAGTAGATTCTGTCTTTGCTATAATTGTTTTATTTTTTCTAGGGCTTATATTTTTCTTTGTTTGGGTTTTTGTAACATCTTCTCATTCTCAGAAAAATCAAGAGCAAAAAGATTTAGATCAAAATAAAAGATACTGGAAGAGAATAAACCCTTTGAGAAATTACAAAAAAGGAGATGGTTCAATTTATTATGATGAAGAGTAGAGG
>JACCDH011042660.1_pt1 | contig 18222 bp, 22 predicted proteins | sample 7442481 | NCBI WGS metagenome assembly JACCDH01 (sample SAMN15323433, study PRJNA562643) | freshwater metagenome | isolation source: river surface water | place: USA:Blue River Watershed | collected 2017-08-15 | reverse complement strand
CTGCAAGATGTCGCCGATGAGGCGCAGCAGGTGGGTAAGCAAATGGAGAGTGCCACCCGCAAGGCCTTTAACGGCATGGCAGATGCGCTGACCGACTTTGTGATGACCGGAAAGCTCAACTTCAGAAGTCTGGCTCTCTCAATCATTCAAGACCTGATTCGTATTCAGATCCAAAGCGCGATTACAGGTCCGTTGGCTAAGGCGATTGGCTCCATGTTTCCCTTCGCTGCGGGCGGAGTGATGACCTCTTCGGGCCCTATGCCACTTCGGGCCTATGCCAGCGGGGGAATTGCTAAGTCTCCCCAACTGGCCCTCTTTGGTGAGGGTTCACGGCCAGAAGCCTTTGTACCACTGCCCGATGGAAGGAGCATCCCCGTCACGATGACCGGCGCTTCGAGTGGACAAACCAGCGTTGTCGTCAATGTCAATGTCGAGTCCGGCCAATCCTCGGTAATTGGTGAACAGGAAGGCTCAAGCCTGGGCCGATTGATCGCCTCGGCAGTGCAATCAGAGCTCATCAAGCAAAAACGCAATGGCGGCTTACTGGCGGGTGCGTAATCGATGACGACTTTTAACTTTATTCCCACGGTTGGCGCCGCAGTGGATTACAAGCCAAACGTGCGTTCGGTGCGATTTGGTGACGGCTATGAACAGCGCCTGTCCTTCGGGATCAATACGCGGCCTGAGATCTGGACCCTTGAGTTTCGTGGGTGCACGTCCGCTAAAGCTGAGCAGATTGATGGTTTTCTTAAGCATAGAAACGCAAGCCAACCGTTTGAGTGGACTTCACCGGCTGGAACATCCGGGAAGTTTATTTGCCGCAGCTGGTCCAGAAGCTTTGATGAGCCTAACGTCGAGACGATTCGAGCGCAGTTTGAGCAGGTCTTTGATCAGGGTTCGTGATGACAAGCGCTCTTTTATCTGAAATTCAGTCGCTCTCGCCAAGTGCGGTAATTGAGCTCTTTGTGCTGGATGCAAGCGCAATCGGTGGGGATGTCTTTCGATTCCATGCGGGGACCAACGCACTTCGCGGCAAACTGATCTGGCAGGCCAAGGAATATTTGCCGTTTCCCGCCCAGGTGAGCGGATTTGAGTTTTCCGGCACTGGACAGCTACCAAGGCCAAAGATCGTTGTGGCAAATCTCACAGGCGTGATGACGACCTTACTTCTTGAGCTCGACGATCTTTTGGGGGCCAAGTTCACCCGAAAGCGCACGCTTGCAAAGTTCTTAGATGTCGCCAACTTCCCGTCCGGCTCGAACCCGACTGCCGATCCGACCGCCGAGTTTGCAGACGACATCTTTTTCGTCGATCGAAAGATCAGCGAAAACAGAGACATTGTTGAGTTTGAGCTTGCATCGTCGTTTGACCTGCAAGGGGTAAAGCTTCCACGGCGCCAAATTATTCAGAATATCTGTCCGTGGAAGTACCGTGGCGCGGAGTGTGGATACACCGGCTCAAGCTTTTTTGATGCGAACGACATTCCTGTGGGATCACTCACTCAGGATGCGTGTGGCAAGCGTCTGTCATCTTGCAAGGCGCGCTTTGGTCAAAACGCTGAACTGCCCTTTGGTGGATTTCCAGCAGCAGGTCTTATTCGATGATGAACGCGAGTATTCGTGAATCGGCCCTCGCACATGCAAAGGCGCAGTATCCAAGGGAGTCGTGCGGCTTAATTGTAGTTCGCAAGGGCAAGGCGTTTTATTTTGAGTGTGGCAACTTAGCCGTTGGCACCGACCAGTTTGCGATTGATCCGAAAGACTATGCACGCGCAGATCGACGTGGCGTGATCGTTGGCGTGGTGCACAGTCATCCCAACGGCTCGCCTAAGCCAAGCCAGGCGGATCTGGTGGGTTGTGAGGCAAGCCAACTTCCTTGGCACATCGTGGGCTACCCGTCTGGGCAGTGGGCCAGCATCACCCCAAGTGGCTATCGAGCCCCTTTGGTTGGCAGGCAATGGTCCCACGGCGTTTTGGATTGCTACTCGATCATTCGTGACTGGTACAAGGAAACCCGCTCCATTGAGCTTTTGGATTTCACACGGCGAGACGAGTGGTGGCTTCACGGCGAGGACCTTTACCAAGCCAACTACGAAAAAGCGGGATTTGTTCCAGTTGATGAGCCGCCTATTGAAGGTGATGTGCTGCTCATGCAGGTCGCATCGCCCGTGCCCAACCATGCAGCGATCTACTTAGGCGATGGGCTTATCTTGCACCATCTTCAAAACCGACTTTCTAGCCGCGATGTCTATGGCGGCTATTGGCAGAAAAACACAACCCATATCTTGAGGTACCTCGGTGAGCACGGTCTTACTTCTCGGTGAGCTTGGACAGCAGTTTGGCAAAAAGCACCAGTTCGAGGTGCGCTCGCCCGCTGAGGCTGTTCGAGCACTGATTGCCAACTTCCCAGATTTCGAGCGCTTTATTTTGCAAAGCAAAGAGCGTCACCTTGGATATCGTGTTCTTGTTGGCCGCGAGGCGATCGGCGAGGAAGATCTGCACGGACCCGTAGGATCAAACACCATCACGATCGCTCCCGTGATTGCGGGTGCCGGAGGCAAGTTTGGTCAGATTATTTTGGGAGTGGCGCTCATTGCAGCCTCGTTTTATCTGCCCACGACAGCGCTCTTTTCAATTGGCTCTTTTGCACCCAGCATTGCATCGCTGTCCTTTTCGATTGGTTTGTCGCTCACGCTAGGTGGGGTAGCCCAGATGCTTGCCCCGCAGCCTGCCAGCAATGAGCCTTCCGAGCGGCCGGAGAATCAGCCGTCTTACACCTTTAATGGCGCAGTCAATACCACCGCTCAGGGGCAGCCCGTTCCTCTCGGCTATGGGCGTTTGGTGGTGGGATCAGCGGTGATCTCTGCTGGCATTGACGTGGATCAGGTCGCGATATGAGCACGCTGATATGAGCACGTTGATTCGAGGGTCCGGAGGCGGTGGCAAGGGCGGTGGTGGCGGCACACGCGTTGCCCAAGAGGCGCCCGACAGTCTGCGATCAAGAGCGTTTGCGAAGGTCATTGATCTCGTCTCTGAAGGTGAGATCGAGGGCCTTGTCGATGGTTTGAAGTCGGTCTATCTCGATGACACACCGATTCAGAACACCGATGGCAGCTATAACTTTTTAGGCGTTGAGATTCACACCCGTAATGGCTCTCAGGCGCAAGCCTATATCCCGGGCTTTTCCGCCATCGAAAACGAGGTGGTCGTTAACACCCAGGTCAAGGCTAATCAGCCTGTCACGCGCACCATCTCTGACACCGATATCGATGCCGTTCGCATCAAGGTGAGCGTGCCGCAATTGACGTTTCAAAACACCACCAACGGCGACCTATCCGGCACCGAGGTGGAGTTGGCCATTGATATCCAGGCAAATGGGGGAGGCTTCGTGCAGGCCTTGACGGACAAAATCTCCGGCAAGACAACGAGTCGCTATCAGCGTGACTATTACTTGGCACTTCCCGGCAGTGGCCCGTGGGAGATTCGTGTCAGGCGGCTCACGGAAGATTCGACCAAAGCAAACATTCAAAATAATACTTACGTTGACTCGTACACGGAGATCATCGAGTCCAAGCTTCGCTATCCCAATAGTGCGCTGGTTGCGCTTCGGGTGGACTCCGCGCAGTTTTCCAGCATTCCTCGGCGAAGCTATGACATGCGTCTTTTGCGTATACGGGTTCCCTCCAACTACAACCCCGTAAACCGCACCTATAGCGGCACATGGTCCGGTGGTTTTAAGGTGGCTTGGTCGGATAACCCGGCATGGGTGCTCTATGACTTGCTTACTAATCCGCGCTATGGTCTCGGCGGATACATTCCTGAGAATCAAGTCGACAAATGGTCGCTCTATACGATCTCAAAGTACTGCGATGAGCTCGTCCCGAATGGCTTTGGTGGCTCAGAGCCACGCTTTACCTGCAATGCGTACCTACAAACCCAGGCCGAGGCCTATCGGCTTATGCAGGACTTGGCCAGCGTCTTTCGGGGCATGGTGTACTGGTCCTCAGGGGCGATCACCGTTACGCAAGATGCGCCAGGCGACCCGGTGGCGCTCTTTACCACTGCCAATGTGGTGGATGGGGCCTTTCACTACTCAGGGGCATCGCTTCGCTCAAGACACACAGTTGCCCTAGTCACCTGGAACGACCCAGATGATTACTACCGGCAAAAAGTCGAGTACGTCGAAGATGCTGAAGGTATCGCTCGGTTCGGTGCGATCCAGACACAAGTCACTGCCTTTGGCTGCACAAGTCGAGGGCAGGCCAATCGTGTCGGACGGTGGCTTTTGTATTCCGAGCGCAGCGAGTCGGAGACAGTGACCTTTAAGACAGGGTTAGAGGGCGCAGTCGCAAGACCTGGGCACATCATCAAAGTAGCCGATCCTGTCCGTGGCGGTGAGCGACTCGGCGGCCGCGTGGCAAGCGCGACGTTAACCGCCATCACGATTGATGCAGACATCGAACGATCGCTTGGGGGTTGGACGCTTTCGGTAATGCTGCCAAGCGGGCAAATTGAGACGCGAACAATTGGTTCAAAAACAGGGCGTGTTTTGCAGCCAACGCTTGCCTTTACCGAGGTGCCTCTTGCAGATGCGATCTGGGTGGTGAGCTCTACTCAGGTTGAGGCGCAGCTCTTTCGGGTGATTGCTGTCGCAGAAGATGGCGATGGCCAGTTTACGGTCACGGCACTTGCACACAATCCCTCAAAGTATGAAGCGATCGAACGCGGCCTGAAGCTACAAGAGCGAGACATCTCACTTTTGTCTTTGACGCCCCCCGCACCGCTTGGGCTTAAAGTCAGTGAGAGCCTTTATCGCGTCAAAAGCGAAGCATTTGTCTTGATTCAAATTGGATGGGAGCAGGTATTCGGTGCAATCGAGTACCAGTTGTCCTATCGCGTCAATGGTGGCAACACCATCAACTTACCAAAGACCGCAGCCAATTACACGGAGATCCGTGAGGCTGAGTCGGGTGATTATGTGTTTACCGTTCGGGCAGTGGGCGTGACCAATAAGCTTGGCTCTGCAGCCACGATCGCTAAGACCATTGTTGGAAAGCTTGCTCCGCCGGAAGATGTTCAGGCGTTTGTCATTTACCGCAGGCCCACCGATCTAGTTTTGACGTGGCAGGCCAACACCGATGCGGACCTCGCTGGGTATGAGGTCCGGGTGGGTTCCGGCTGGGATAGCGCAACGCTTGTAGGACGCACGGACGGCACACAACTGGTTCACGATCAAAGCGAGTCCGGGGTTTACAACTACCACCTTCGGGCCTTTGATACGTCCGGCAAATACAGCACTAACGTCACCACGTTCGTATTAAATCTCACTGCGCCCTCAGCGGTTCGCCAGTTTGATGTCATTCAGTCTGCAAACCGGCTTGAGTTTCGTTGGTTACCGAATCCAGAGCCCGAGGTCATTGCTTACGAGCTTCGCGAAGGGGCTGCGTGGGATACCTCGGTATTTGTCGCCGAGGTGAAGTCCACAAGCTACACGCTTCCTGCGGGTTTTGAAGGCGTTCGAACCTTTTGGATCAAGGCGATTGCCTCTCCAGGCATCTATGCCGACATTCCCATGTTTGTCACCACGGAGGTTGCGCAACCGCAGAATGCAAATCTCCTGATTCGGCAAGACGAGGTCGAACGGGGATTTCCAGGTATTCGGCACTTTGCCGATGTGGATTCGGTTGAGAGCACCCCAGTGCTTCGTATGCAAAGCGGTGCCAGGCGATCGGAGTACATCTTTGAGATCGATATCGGCACACGAATCCGTGCGCAAAACACGCTACTCACCGGTATTGGGGCCTCGCAAGACGATCGAGAGACTTGGGCGATGGCGTCCTACGCATGGAATAGCTCGGATGCCAACCGCCAATGGACCTACGACGGTGCCGTTAAGAACATCCAGGCACGGTTTCAAGTCGCAAAAGAAGATGGGCTCATCGATGGAGAGGTGCACGGCTGGCGACTCAATGGCACGCTTGCAGGATTAGGTGGCGTCTCTGTTGTAGAGCAAGTCGGGGCGTCGGTCTATGCAGCCGGTCGTTACGGATCGGGGCTTAAGGTGGTGGATACGACCCAGGTCGCCTGGTCAGTCTCAATCCCAGAAACATTTCACACCTCGTTTTGGTACATCCCTGACCAAGTAACGACATGCATCGCCTGGCGAGCAACAGGGCCAGCAGGCGCAATCTTGCAGGTGGGGTTTGATGCCCAAAAGTCTCGCTTCTTTCTAGAGGACGGGATCGGCAACGAGATCGTCGTTCCGTTTGCCTTTGCTGCTGGCGAGCGCCTTTGCATAGGCATCTGTCAGACCAGCACTCATCGACGGCTCTTTGTTGGCGCGATGGGTGGGGAGATTCACTCCGCACAAGCCGAGCTACCCCCACAGGGTGGCTATACCAGTCTGCGGCTTTACTAAAAACGAAGCCGCATCACCCATAGCGTTGCATCGCAGGATGCAGCGCTATTTTTTTGAAAAGAGGAAACCATGATTCAAGAAGCAATGAAGCTTCATGGAGCGGTCACGCTCATGCTGCAAAAGTCTAACGGTGAGGTGCAGACGACCCACAAGGAGAACATCATCGTTAACGTGGGCTTTGACTTTATTGCCGATGCAATCGGTAAGGCAACAAGTCGGCCGGGTGTGATGGGATTTATTGCAGTGGGTACCGGGACCACGGCAGCGGCTGCAAGTCAAAGCGCCTTGGTTACCGAGCTTGATCGTAACGCAGCGACCTATGCGCACACCGCCGGTACAAAGACCTTCACATTCACTGCGTTGTTTCCTGCCGGGGACGCCACTGGGGCCATTACGGAAGCCGGTGTGTTTAACGCAGCATCTGCTGGGATCATGCTCGATCGAGTGGTTTTCCCCGTGGTCAATAAGGGTGCAGACGATAGCCTCACGGCCGTGTTCACCTTCACGATGAGCTGATATCTCCGTGACTGATGTTGTCTCTGTAGACACTGCGGCTGGCCCCAGCTACACCTGGGCTAGCGCATCCTTTACCTGGGGAAGTGCTGCCGCAGGCAAGAACTGGGGTACAGCTTATCCAGCGGTCTATGCGCTTGGCGTTGCAGTCGCTCTGGGGATTGCAGAGTCCCGGGTCAATGATTCGGTTAAAGGCCTGTCAGAGCCGCTGGGGTTATTGGACGGTTCGGCTAAAGATCTCCTGCTTAGTCGGGCTGAGGCCTTTGCGTTTGCCGAGACCTATACGGATCTCATTAGCTACGTCGTGCACTTCCTTGAGGGTCTGTCGTTAACAGATGCTGAAAGAAAAGAGCTTGAGATTCAGAGGGGTGAGTTGCTTGGCTGGGCTGACCAACTGGCGCAAGACACGAGCAAAAGCATTTCAGAGTCGATTGGCTTATCAGATGGTCAGGCCCTAAATAGCATCAAAAACCTCGCTGAGTCAGTTGCACTTCTTGAGGCGGCCTCTCGGTTGTTGCAAAAGAATGCCGGCGAGACGCTGGGGTTTACCGACGCGACCCGGGGCCTGATTGAAAAGGTCTTTTCCGAGGCGCTGGGATTTGCTGAGACTTACACCGATCTCATCGACTATCTAATCTCGGTATCAGAGAGCCTGGCAATAGCATCTACACCTCAGAAGAGCGTTGAAAAGCCAGTGCCCGAGTTTTTTGCGGTATCGGATGCTCGGGTCAATCAAATCGTCAAAGGTATTCCTGAGGCTTTGGCGGTGGGTGAGCTTCTGGGCAGAACCGTCGACTACCGTCGAAACCTGACCGAGGGATTTAACTTTGGCGATGCAATGGCCAAGGCGCTCGCCATCTCCTTGCCAGAGGCATTGGCAATTGCTGACCAATACCGTCGCAGGGCAAACGGGGTGATTAGCGACATGGTGATTAGTCGCCTGGAGATCACCGAGCAGGACTTTCGGGACATTCTGGATGCGGGTCATCCGCCTGGTTACTCGAACTTTCGGGATTTTATCTCCGGCGACTACACCTACCAGAGAGCGCTCTTCAGAGCCATCTTGGAAACGGATAACGCCGATCGCGGGTACATCAATGGGCTTCGGGTGACAGTAGATGTACCGGATGTGTTCGATCGCGGCACCGCCCAGATCACGGACGCATCAAACGGCGTCTATGTCTCATTTTCCCGGGCGTTTCATATCTCGCCTGAAGTGACCCTTACGCATAAGGGTGGGACGGTCGTTGCAACACCACGGATCGTCGGTTCAATCACTAAGAGTGGGTTCACCGCCGTTTTAGAAAACAGCGCCGGGACGCGAGTCGCCGGGTCATTTACATGGGTAGCACAGGGGTACTAAATGCAAAACTTCGTTGAGATACCTTCATCTCGAACGTTATCAGACTCGCTGGCCGAGATTTTGAACAACGACAAAACGGCGCTCTCCCTATCCAGCGGAAGCGCCTTTCCGACAACCAACCTTCAGTTGGGAATGCCCTGTTACAGGACCGACCAACTCAAGCTCTACATCCTCACTCAGGTCACACCAAGTGCGGTCTGGAAGCTGTGGATGGACTTCTCAGGCAGCGAGGGAAAGGCCCCCAATGCAGAAGCGGTGGACGGCATCGACGGATCAGCTGTCGCGCTGAGAGCAAATAATCTCTCAGACTTGTCCAATGCCGCGACCGCGCGCAGCAACTTAGGGCTTGCTGCTGTTGCCGCATCGGGCTCAGCCGGTGATCTAGCCTCCGGCACGCTTCCCTCCGGACGCCTCAGCGGTACTTACAACATCAATATATCTGGCAACGCCGCTACTGCCTCTAATGGCGGCGTAACCAGTGTCAACGGTTTGACTGGCGCAGTCACAGTTGACCAGTCTGGAAAGGCAAACACCAACGGATCAAACGCATCAGGCACTTGGCCAATTAGCGTCAGCGGATCGGCCGGGTCGGTTGCCTGGGGAAACGTCTCGAGCCGTCCGACTGCGCTTTCGCAGTTCACAAACGATTTAGGAAACTACGGCGCGTTTATTAATGCAGCATCGGGAACGGCAACAGTGCCATCCGTCTACAACTGTAATAACTGCGGAAACATCCAGTGCACCAATTGTGGTGGGCATTCTATTTATAAAACCGGAACCACTGTTGCGCTGGGGACTTATAACTGCGGTGCGTATTACAACTGCAACTGCAATTGCGGGAACGGCTGAGGGAACGAAAAATGAAACTCGCCTATACAGTATGTCCGGATCTTGGTTACACCACCAAGATTGAGCTCTCAGCAGGCGGTGTCAACGTAACCGCTAGCCGAGGTGACTTGGAGCTAACGACCCTTTTGACGGAAGAGTTTGTCCGATCGCACTTTTCATCGCGACAGTGGACCGAAGCGATCAATATTTACCTCATTGCCAACTGGGACCGCAGGCAGATCGCATTCTCTTCAAAGATGTCGGACACCTACCTTACAAAGGAGACAGGGTTTGATTACGTGCGGCAACGTAATGTCCAGGTGCTCGGGCAGTTATATATTGCTTTTGGCGATACCCCATTTAAAGACTGGTGGCTCAGAGTGAATTGCTCTGAGGAGCAAGAGCCGATTTCTGGCGCACTTGAGGTGGATTGCTCGCTGGAGGCATTTCATGACTTTGCTTTCAGTATCTTTCCGGGCCTAAGTGTCATTGATACCAAATCAATAGAGGGGGGAAAGTTAATTACCCTGCAGTTGATAGCCGCACAGATGGCTCTTAAAAAGTCCGGTGTTCGGGTGTTTGCAAAAGCTGCGAGCGGGTATCTCCCAAAGACTGAAGGCTTTACCGATGCAGATGGAAAGGTGTCTTTTAAGGCTTTGAGATTGGGGTTAGACAGCGCAGATCTGATGCGCCCGGAGTTCGGGTTTAAGTGGGTGACCAATCTTGTCTCGGCTGAAGTTTAGACACGCCGACCTGCCACCTCATACAACAGCACTTGATTACATCAAGAAACAGCTCAATTGGGGTGAGGCGGTTGCGCAGGTGGGTGGGAGTCGGTTTGCCCCGAACTTGACGGTTCCGGATCTAGAAGTAGATTCAGAATCGGTGCTCCGGGAGGTCTACCAGCTGTATCGACAAGTCGGAGCGATTGCATGGCGTTCGCAAAGTACATTCAGCCTTTACGGTATCAGTCTCTCTTACAACCCTGCGCACGATCGCTCCGATTGGCACCAGGCTTCCTTTGGCCATCCGAGGTATCGGGCTCACTCCGGTTTTGATTACTTCAAGGCCGTTGAAAGCGATCAGAAAAATCGTATCAAGGATGACTATCTCGATAGTCTTGGATTTCGGAGAACTCTGCCCGAGGCGGAAGCCTGTCCACAGTTGGGTAGGCTTTTGGCGTGTATTCAACTGCCCCTGGTTCGGTCAACGATCCGTACCTTAAATGGATCGGTCATCCATCCCACGCCGCGCGGTGACGGTGGCTACCACGTTGACGATTCGCCCTTTGAGGTCTTGAGGGTGAATATCCAATTGTCCGGATTTGAGGACTACGGGATCCAGTACCAGGGCCATGACCCAATCTTTAGGCCCGCAATGCAAGCGCTCGTGGTCAATACCGATGTGCCGCATCGCGTCTACGTGCGTCAGCATAACGATTGCTTGAGGACAAATCTCGTTCTCGGTGTAACGCCATGGCTTGACTACGACGCCTCAGATGACTCCTGGTCCCCAAACAAGTATTTCGGACGAATACATCCCTACGACATGGTTCGTGAGGGACTCATCTTTAAAAGGACTTCTTGATGCCAACTTTCAAACTATTTTCCGAGTCAATTTCTGGGGAGCGGGCTGTCTTTTATTACGACACCGAAAACTCGATCTTGACTGACGAAGCTGGCCGGGCGATTGTCGATAAGCTTTATTCGACTGACTTCATGGACGCCTTAGTTTGTAGCCCTGAGTCACCGAATGGAAAAACAGATGCTGTTCGCATTCTAAAGATCAGTCTCGGAATGTCGTGTAACTACTCCTGTACTTATTGCAATCAGCATCTCAACCCTGTCGAAGTGGAACAGACCAACCAGCAAGATATCGGTCCATTTGTTGACTTGCTTCGGCGAACGCTTAAGCCGCAAGTGCAATTTATGATCCAGTTTTGGGGTGGCGAGCCTTTTGTGTATTGGAAAACGCTTCGCCCGCTGGCAGAACGACTGCGGGGTTTGTTTCCTCAAGCCGAGTTCTCTGTCATCACCAATGGATCCCTGCTGGACTTAGAGAAGGTCGATTGGCTTGATGCGATGAACTTCACAGTGGGCATCAGCCACGACGGCCCGAAATACCACGCAAGAGGACAAGACCCACTCGCACATGAAACGAGTGCCAGTGCAATCCAGATGTTGTACGAGCGTCTATCACCCCGTGGCAAGATCAGCTTCAATGCCATGCTCCACTCCGGCAATCAGTCAAGGGCCGAGATAAACGAATTTATGGTTGACCGTTTTGGTGAGAGGGTAAAGATCGGCGAAGGAGGTTTTATTGATCCTTACGAGCCCGGTGGGCTTGCTGCATCGCTTGACGGGTTTGCCCACCAATCGGAGTTCCGTCGTAAGGCATTCGATGAGATCCGGAAAGCCAAGGCTCGTAACTTCATGGTGGTCGAAGAAAAGATCACAGGCTTTATCCGATCATTGGAAACACGCCGTCCGAAGGCAAGCATAGGTCAAAAGTGCGGCATGGATCTTCCTGCGAACCTGGCCGTTGATCTTCGGGGCAATGTGCTTACTTGCCAAAACACATCAGCCAAGGCAACCGCGCCCAACGGAGAGAAGCACCATATTGGGCACTTGAGCGATCTATCAAGCGTTAAGCTACGCTCGGCGAGGCATTGGTCAACGCGAGAGGAGTGCCCTAATTGCCCGGTTCTCCATCTTTGCCAAGGCGCTTGTATGTTCCTAGAGGGAGAGCTCTGGGAGGCTGGCTGCGACAACGCGTTTTCAGACAACGTGGTTTTTCTCGCGGCAGCGGTTGAATTTCTGACCGGCTTTGTTCCCGTCTATATCGAGGGTCCTCAACGTGAGGACAGAAAAGACATCTGGGGCTTAAACGGTATCCCTGCTGAGACTGGCTCACGCAAGAAGGTCATTCCACTCGTACCCGCATAAATAGCTAACTATCTAAATCGCCCGCCTGGCTCTGCCTGTGCGGGCTTTTTGTTTTGGAGATTGCATGACAGAGAAACACCTATCCCCTGAATCAGATGGTTTGATCAGTATTCGGCCAGAAGATCTAGACGACCTTTTGACTCGTGCAGCTGAACGCGGCGCCGAGAGATGCCTTGCCCACCTTGGGCTTGAGAACGGTCACGCGGCGGCAGATATCCGAGACTTGCGGGGGCTGATTGAGGCGTGGCGGCAGGCCCGTCAAACGGCCTGGCAAACGACGGTCAAGGTCGTCACAACGGGAATTCTTGCGGCCCTGATAGTAGGGCTTGCGATCAAGTTGAAGATCTATGGAGGCGGCCAATGATCGAGACACTTCTCGGTGGGTTACTTGGCGGAGCGTTTCGTCTCGCCCCGGAAATACTCAAATGGCTGGATCGCAAGGGAGAGCGTGGCCACGAGCTTGCAATGCAAGATAAGGCGATCGAGTTCGAGAAGCTTCGTGGTGCTCAGCGTATGTCAGAGATTGGCGCTGCTGCCGACTTTGCCTGGAACACGGGCGCATTGGAGGTGTTGAAAGAGTCGGTTCATGCCCAGGGCCAGCGCTCGGGAGTCGGTTGGGCTGATGCCCTGTCAATCAGCGTGCGCCCGGTGATCACTTATTGGTTCATGGCCCTTTACTGCGCCGCAAAGACAGCGGCCTTCTTAGGGGCGATAAATGCGGGTGGTGGGTGGATTGAGGCCGCAACGCACGCCTGGACTGAGGCCGACCAAGCGCTTTGGGCTGGCGTGTTGAATTTCTGGTTCCTTGGCCGCGTTTTTGACAGGATGCGTTGATGATCGACGTTCCTCAGGCGGCGATCGAGCTTGCAAAGCGCTTCGAGGGATTCCATCGGGTCCCAAAGAACGACCCCAGTCTAGCCCACCCGTATATCTGCCCAGCCGGGTACTGGACGATCGGCTACGGCAGGCTCTGCAAGCCAGACCATCCACCAGTTGGCCAAGAGCAGGCGGAGGTATTTCTTCGTGAGGATCTAAGAGCGGCATTGGCAGCGACCTTACGGTTTTGCCCCGTCTTGGCTTCTGAACCGGAAGCGCGGTTGGCTGCGATCGTTGACTTCACCTTTAATCTCGGCGCTGGTCGGCTTCAAACCTCAACGCTGCGGCGCAGGGTAAACCAGCTGGATTGGTCTGCAGCTGCGACTGAGCTGGGGCGGTGGGTTTACGGAGGGGGGAAGGTGCTGCCAGGGCTTGTTGCAAGAAGAGCGGCTGAACGGATGTTGCTAACAGAGAATCTGGGGGCGGCCTGATATACAGGCCATCCCCAGTAAGAATCAAAAGCGATACATCAAACCAACGGATATCAGTTGGGCTTTCTCGCTATCGTACTTGTAGTGTTCAGCCTCGATTCGTGCGGCTAGTTGGTCTGTTATCGAGAACTGGATACCGATTCCGTAGAATGGATCAGTACCACTGTCTGATATCGAAGCGTTTCCGGCACTCGATGTGACAGATGAGTCGGAGTCCCAGCGATGCAGGCCCAGCTTTGCGTATGGGCGAACTACGCTAGATACATCGTAACCGGCAACAATCGCAGCACCGAAGGACTTTGCCTTTACGGAGATTTCAGCATTGTTTGCTGTGAATTGATACTGCGTTCCTTCAAACGTAAATCGATCTCCGTTATTGCCCTTTAGAGAGGCTTTGCCAAAGTCTGCGTATTGAAGTTCGGCGCTCCAAATGTTGTCGAATTTGTAGCCACCAAAAATCTTGTATCCGGTATCCGACTCATCAAGGGTTGCGGTTCCGGTCAGTCCAGACACGCCCGTGTCGATTTTCGTCTGGCCAGCAGAGAACCCCAGATAAAAGGGCGACTTGTTTTGATTTGCTTGTGCAAAAGCGGTCGTAGAGGTTAAGGAAACCAATGCGATTGCAAGCAGGTGCTTTTTCATATGAACTCCTCTGTAGATATAAGGAGTTCTTATGGTTGACGTGAGCCAATCTCAACAGATGAGCCTCAGCCGTCAAGCTTTGTAAGATTTCAGCGCATCTTCGAGACGGCGGATTACTTCGGTTCTGAGGGAGTCCGGCGCTAAAACCTCACACTCAGCGCCCTGACGAAGAATGTCCAGGATCAGCTCCCGTTCATCACCATAGGGAATCTCAAGAAGGTAGTTACCTTCGTGGTCAAAAGACGATTTCTGCTCCGGATGCCAGATCTCGGTAGAGACCCAGCGCGCCCGAAACGGTGTGAATTTCAGCCTGGCAACCTTTTTTCGTTTGCCCGCGAAAATTCCGTAGGTCTCTTCAAAGGCGGCCTTGAGCGCACTCTGGGGAAGTGAGACAGCGGGGCTGCCAATTTTCTTTGCTTGCTTGATTCCGTCCAGCGAGAAACTGCGTAGATCGTCCTTGTCGTGGCAGAAAGCATCTAAGTACCAGTTATCCCTGTAATAGACGAGCTGCTGCGGGGAGACCTGTCGGGTGGTGTCTTTGTTGTTACCCTTGTTGAAGTGAAAGATCTCGAGTCTTTCCCGAGTCAACAAGGCATCGGCAACGACATTAAAAGTGTCCTCGTTTATTGGACGTCGAGCGAGCGGTAGTACCCGAACGCGGCTGGCGAGCTCGTCAGCATCAACACACCCGGTCTCAAGCATTTTTTGTAGCCGCTTCTTTATCGGCTCAACCTGGCTGCTGATCAGCGAGTTAGGCTCAAGGGTCGATAACAGCTGCATCATGCTGAGTAGGGCCAATATCTCTCGATCGCTAAGCCATAGACCCGGCAAGGAACTTGACGCCGTCTCTTTCCCGTCGGTCTCGAGTCGGTAACCGTCGGACTCGCGGTCCCAGATAATTGGTGCACCGAGCCGGTCCCTGAGGTATTCCAGGTCCCGACGAAAGGTTGCCCTGGATACCTCTAAGACCTCTAAAAAGGCCGTGATCGGAACAGACTTTCTGCCCGACAACAGGGTTTGGATCTTATAGAGCCGCTCGGTCCTGTTCACTTGTTCAGTTATTAGTTATAGAACCTACAGTTTATTTTATGGCTGGCTCATCTGGTGAGACACCGGTGTACACAAACTCCGAACATCAGAAGGAGAGCGTTATGAAAAAACTGAGGGTTTTACTAGGGATTGGGGTCGTCACGCTGCTTGCTGGCTGCCAAAGCACGGGATACCACCTGGACCAGGTTCGTGGCGAGCAGTCTGAAAAGGCACTCACCGTCGGACGGGTTCAAAAGGAAATCCGCGTCGGAATGACGAATACGGAGGTCGTCGAGGTTCTTGGGTCGCCAAATATGGTGACCACCGATGAGGAGCGACGCGAAGTATGGGTCTACGACAAGATCGCCACCGAGAGTGCTCAATCCAGCAACTCCGGCGGTATCAACATTCTCATCTTGGGTGTTCGCGGCAGCTCGGGCGCCTCGTCAACTACCCAAAGAACCCTGACCGTGGTGATTAAGTTTGATAAGGCGAACAAGGTTCGAGACTTTGCGTATCAGACATCGAGGTTTTAATGATGAAAAAGTTGATAGCGGGGTTCGTTGCTTTATCCCTTGTCGGGTGTGTCTCGATGCCCGAAAACCTTCTGGCCACTTCGCCAAAGAGCTTAGAGCGTCGGCAGGTTGAGGCGCGCAAATTCACGGGGGTCCAAGAGACAAATCTACTCACAGCAGTTGGTGGCGTGATACAAGACTTGGGCTTTACCCTGGAAGGTAGCGAGACAAAGCTTGGTCTTATCGTTGCCAACAAGAACCGGGATGCGACCCAGGCTGGCGAGGTAGTCGCGGCCGTGCTCATCGCGTTGCTCGGTGGCGGACAAACCGCGATCAGTCGGGACCAAAAGGTTCGAGTGTCGGTCGTTGTTTTACCGACTGCCGACAAGGTTAAGGACTCTTGGCAGGTTCGCGCGACTTTCCAGCGTATTGTCACCCGGACCGATAACACTCAGTTCGCTGAGACGCTTGAAGACCCAAAACTTCATACCGAGTTCTTTGAAAAGCTATCAAAGGCGGTGTTTCTAGAGGCCCAAAAAATATGACTACTGCAAACATCAACCCCCAAAGCCATACGAAGCTATCCAAGATCAGACTTGGCGTCGTTTGTGCCTGTACATCGATCCTAGTGCTTAGCGGTTGTGCGACAACAGACGCCCGAATTTTGGATTCAGACCAAAGTCAGCTGCAGCTGCGCTCAATTCAGACACGGGCCTTTGATACACCTGATCGTGACCTTGTTTTGAGAAACGTGATCGCAACCCTTCAAGATCTTGGGTTTGTGATTGATCGTGCAGATCAGACGCTTGGTACCGTCAGTGCGACAAAGCTTCAGGGCTATCAACTGAAAATCAATGTGACCGCTCGAGCTCGCGGAACCACTCAGACTTCGGTTCGTGCCAATGCTGAATTCAATCGCAAGCCGGTGACGGAGCCTAAGCCCTATCAAGACTTCTTTGCGTCGCTTGAGAAGTCACTTTTCCTAACAGCGCAGGCTGTGGACTGAGACTAACTATGAAGAAACTCGCAATTTTTTTAATGCTGCTGTCTGGGGCGGCATCAGCGCAGAATTGTCCGTACGACCCTCGGTGCATCAATAATCCCTACGGGGCGGGTAATCCGTACAACCCGAACAGCATTAACAATCCATATGGCCCGTACGGCAGTCCTTACAGTAATAAGTCAGCCAGAAATCCGTATGCCACTGATGCCCCCAAACTGTATGACAGCCAAGGACAGTACCGCGGCAAGTTGAGTTCCAACCCTTATGACCCAGACTCGGTCTCTAACCCTCATGGGCGCTATGGTAGCCAGTACTCGCCGGACAGCATCAACAATCCTTATGGTGCTGGCAATCCCTACAACCCGAACCCGATCTACGTTGTACCTTCGAAATAGCCGAGGATAGTAAGAATAGATCTTTTTTTAAACTAAGCGAAAGCAGCAACGATTTTATCAACGCCCATTGAAACAGCTTTTTCCATCAGGCTCTTGGTCATTGCATCAATCATCGCTGCAAACTTACTTTTCATTTGAATTGATGATTTCTGACTTAGAATTATTTCAAACGACTCTCTAAAGTCTTTGATTCTCTCATCGTCGAAGAGAACTTCAAGCACCTCAAAAAAATCTTCTGGTTTTATTTTTACAACCTCAGTATTAAAAGTTCCGTCGTAGTATTTTTTGCTTTGCTTTAGTTTCCCCTGTATCCAATTCTTCGCAAGGGTGTCCTCGATAATTAGGTGAATTTTTGGGTTTTCTCTAGCTTCAGACACCTCTAACGATGCATTAGCTAAACCCGCAAGGAAACGCTTCTGTGCTTCTAGCTCAGAGTTTTCAGCATACTTAAGTGCCGCCTCGTAGCGCAGTTTCTTGATGCGACTCAGTGGTGCCCTTAAAATTTGGCTAGCGTCAGCGTTCGAAAGCATCGAGTACCGGCGTCCTTGCCCATCCTTGCAGTAGGAGTCGAGAATGAACATGACCAACGCATCGACATCGGACTTAGACATCGATCCAATTCCATTTTTTAAGTAATGATGTAAGAATCTCTGAAATACGACGGCATCAGAATTTTCCGTAGTTTTCTGGTTTTTCTGTTTCATTTTTTTCTGCTTTCAGTTCGCTTAGGGGGTGCAGATGGCTAGCAAAAAAGAGATTGATCAGGTGTGGGAAAAAGGTAAGCCAGTTCCAGGGAAAAATCCAGACCTGTATCGGAGAGACGCCCATGGTTTTGAGATATACAAACCGTCCTACGGAAAGAACGGTACGAAAAGTTGGGAGATCGACCACAGCGTGCCGGTCTCAAAGGGCGGTAGTGACTCAATGAGAAATAAACAACCCCTGCAGACCGAGGCGAACCGCATTAAGTCTAATAATCACCCTGTTAAGCCGGGCAGTTTGCGGAAAACGAAGAGGTGACCTAATCCCCCCGCTCCTGGGGGCGTGCCCAGGGGGGGCGGGGCGGTTCGAATCCCTGATACCATCAAAACTTGATTTATTTTGACCTCAGCAAGTTAGCGGAGCGACCCCTGCTGGGCCGCCACAGGATTCTAACCGGGCTAAACAGCGCAGCGCGCGAGGCTGAGTCCGTCACCCTAAGGTCGCTGCTAGAACTCGCTAAACTAACGGTGTGGCTCGTATGAAACGTGCATTAGCGCTTTGGT
>JACCDH010739363.1_pt1 | contig 18224 bp, 19 predicted proteins | sample 7442481 | NCBI WGS metagenome assembly JACCDH01 (sample SAMN15323433, study PRJNA562643) | freshwater metagenome | isolation source: river surface water | place: USA:Blue River Watershed | collected 2017-08-15 | reverse complement strand
TACACCGTCAAGGACATCATGGGTGTTGTGGGCTTCCTGATCGTGTTCACCACCATCGTGTTCTTTGCACCCGAAGGCGGCGGCTACTTCCTGGAATACAACAACTTCATCCCGGCCGATCCGCTCAAGACGCCGCCGCACATCGCACCGGTCTGGTACTTCACGCCCTTCTATTCGATGCTGCGTGCCATCACCACCGAAATGATGTACGTGCTGATCGCCTGCGTGGTCATCGGCGCCTTCCTGGCCGTGGCCAAGGGCAAGCTGCCCTCGCTGCTCAAGGGTGGCGTGATCGGTGCTGCCGTGGTGATTTCTGCCCTGATGCTCTCCATCGACGCCAAGTTCTGGGGCGTGGTGGTGATGGGTGGTGCCGTGATCATCCTGTTCTTCCTGCCCTGGCTCGACTACAGCCCGGTCAGGTCCATCCGCTACCGTCCGGACTGGCACAAGTACCTGTATGGCGTCTTCGTGATCAACTTCCTGATCCTGGGCTACCTGGGTGTGCAAGCCCCGTCCCCGATCGGCGAGCGCGTGTCGCAGGTGGGTACCCTGTTCTATTTCGGCTTCTTCTTGCTCATGCCCTGGTGGAGCCGCCTGGGTGACCCCAAGCCGGTGCCCGACCGCATCACTTTCCAGCCGCACTGAGATCCCGGAGCGTGAACAACATGAACCACTTCAAGAAATTCGCACTGGGTTTGGTGATGGCCTTGGGCCTGGTGGCTGCCGGCCATGCCGGCGGCGGCGACATGATCGCCCTGGACAAGGCACCCAAGAAGACCAACGACCTGGCCTCGCTGCAAAACGGCGCCAAGCTGTTCGTCAACTACTGCCTGAACTGCCACTCGGCCGCTTTCATGCGTTTCAACCGCCTCAAAGACATCGGCCTGTCCGAGCAGCAGATCAAGGACAACCTGCTGTTCACCACCGACAAGGTCGGTGAGACCATGAAGGCCGCGATCGATCCCAAGCAGGCCAAGGAATGGTTTGGCGCCAACCCGCCCGACCTGACCGTGATCGCCCGCGCCAAGGCCAGCCACAGCGGCACCGGTGCCGACTACCTCTACACCTACCTGCGCACCTACTACCGCGATGAGACCAAGGCCACCGGTTGGAACAACCTGGCCTTCCCCAACGTCGGCATGCCCCACGTCCTGTGGGAACTGCAGGGCGAGCGCAAGCCGGTGTTTGAAGAGCACGACTCGCACGGCCACAAGGTCCAGGTCTTCACGGGCAAGTGGGAACAGGTCAAGCCTGGTCTGATGTCGCCCCAGCAATACGACGATGCCGTGGCCGATCTGGTCAACTACCTGCAGTGGATGGGCGAGCCCGCACAGAACACCCGCGTGCGGGTGGGTGTCTGGGTCTTGCTGTTCCTGGGTCTGTTCACCCTGATCGCCTGGCGCCTGAACGCCGCGTTCTGGAAAGACGTCAAGTGAACCGACACGGACCCGGTCGGCTGACCGGGTCCTGCAGAGTGGGTGGCCTTCAGGGGCCCCCACTCTTTTGATTTTCTGAGGAGCTCTCCGCCATGATGGTGCTTTATTCCGGAACGACCTGCCCGTTCTCTCACCGCTGCCGTTTTGTGCTGTTCGAAAAGGGCATGGATTTCGAAATCCGTGATGTGGACCTCTACAACAAGCCCGAAGACATCAGCGTGATGAACCCTTACGGGCAGGTGCCGATCCTGGTCGAACGCGACCTCATCCTGTACGAGTCCAACATCATCAACGAGTACATCGACGAGCGCTTCCCGCACCCCCAGCTCATGCCCGGTGACCCGGTGGACCGCGCCCGTGTGCGCCTGTTCCTGCTCAACTTCGAGAAAGAACTGTTCACCCACGTCTCGACGCTGGAAAACCGTTCGCTCAAAGGCAATGACAAGGCGCTGGAGAAGGCCCGCTCGCACATCCGCGACCGCCTGACGCAGCTGGCCCCGGTCTTCCTCAAGAACAAGTTCATGCTGGGGGACAACTTCTCCATGCTGGACGTGGCCATTGCGCCCTTGCTCTGGCGCCTGGATTACTACGGCATCGAACTCTCCAAGAATGCGGCGCCGCTGCTCAAGTACGCCGAACGCATCTTCTCGCGTCCGGCCTACATCGAGGCGCTGACGCCCTCGGAAAAGGTCATGCGCAAATAACGGCGGCCCGCCATGATGGACGCCGATCTGCCTTCCACGCGGCCCTACCTGATCCGGGCGCTCTACGAGTGGTGCACCGACAACGGCTTCACGCCCTATGTGGCCGTCAAGGTCGACCAGACCGTCCAGGTCCCGCGCGAATACGTGCAAGGTGGCGAGATCGTGCTCAACGTCAGCTACGACGCCACCAGCTCGCTCAAGCTGGGCAATGAATTCATCGAATTCAAGGCCCGCTTTGGGGGGCAGCCGCGCGAGATCATGGTGCCGGTCGGCCGAGTGATGGCCATCTATGCCCGCGAGAACGGCCAGGGCATGGCTTTCCCGGTGCAGGACGATGCCCACCCGGCGTCCGAGCGCCAGGACGGGCCCGCCTCACCGGAGGAAGACCCCCCGACCACGCCCGCGCCGTCGGCAGGCCAGCGGCCCGCACTCAAGCGCGTCAAATGAGCGGCTTGTCTATCGCGCCAGGCCTCAACGGTTAGAATGCACCCGCGCCGGTTTAGCTCAGTTGGTAGAGCACCCGCCTTGTAAGCGGTAGGTCGTCAGTTCGAATCCGACAACCGGCACCAGTGATCTCCGAAGCCACCCAGGCTCTTGCCGGGTGGCTTTTTTTCTGGGGCGCGCGGCCCCCAGGCGTTCACAGGCTGCGGGCCTGCACCTTCAGTCGGATGCCGCTGACCGGCAGCCCGCAGGTGGCCAGGTGCTGCTGCAAGCTGGGCAACAGTTGCCGCAGCTTGGCCGACACGGCGTTGGAGCCCACCAGCAGGCACCACTGGCCGTCTTCGAAGGGGCCGGCCTGAACCGAGGCCATCAGGGGCCGCGGCAGCAGCGTGCGGATGGCCTCGAGGCGGCGGCTGGAAGCCTCCATCCGGTCGACCAGCCGCGCCAGGGTGGGCGACTCCCCGGCCGCTTGCAGCAGCGGTATGGCGGTGTGGCGGCGTTGGGCAGGTGTCACGGTCGCCGGATTATCTCGCAGCCCTGGCCTGCCGCTAAAATGGCAGGTTGGTCCCCACTGCTCTGCAGCGGGGACATCAAGACCCAACAACCTGACAGGACAACGGTTGCATCCTGCGGCTTTCGCCGCACGGACCAGGCATCCGTGCAGACATGGCCATCCAATTCCTCACCAAAATCTTCGGCAGCCGCAACGACCGCTTGCTCAAGCAGTACCGCAAGACCGTTGAACGCATCAATGCCCTGGAGCCGACCCTGGAGGGGCTGAGCGATGCGGCCCTGCAGGCCAAGACTCAGGAATTCCGTGATCGACTGGCGGCTGGCGCCACGCTCGATTCCCTGCTGCCCGAGGCCTTTGCCGTTGTGCGTGAAGGCTCCAAGCGCGTCATGAAGATGCGCCATTTTGATGTGCAGATGGTGGGCGGCATTGCGCTGCACAACGGCAAGATCGCCGAAATGCGCACCGGCGAAGGCAAGACACTGACGGCCACGCTGCCGGTATACCTCAATGCCCTGAGTGGCAAGGGCGTGCACGTGGTCACCGTCAACGACTACCTGGCCAACCGCGATGCCCAGTGGATGGGGCGTCTCTACAACTTCCTGGGCCTGACGGTGGGCATCAACCTGCCCCAGCTGCCGCGTGCCGACAAGCAAGCCGCCTACAACGCCGACATCACCTACGGCACCAACAACGAATACGGCTTTGACTACCTGCGCGACAACATGGTCTACGAGCCGCAAGACCGGGTGCAGCGCCAGCTGCACTACGCCATCGTCGACGAGGTGGACTCTATCCTGATCGACGAGGCCCGCACGCCCCTGATCATCAGCGGCCAGGCCGAAGACCACACCGCCATGTACTTGGCGATTCGCCAGGTGGTGCCCCAGCTGACCCAGCAGATCGGCGAGGCCGATCCCCGCACGGGCGAGGGCATCGTCACCCCCGGTGACTTCACGCTCGACGAAAAATCGCGGCAGGTGTTCCTGACCGAGCAGGGCCATGAAAAGGCCGAGCAGGTGCTGGCCGGCCTGGGCCTGATCCCGGAAGGCGCCAGCCTGTATGACCCGGCCAACATCACGCTGATGCACCACCTGAACGCGGCGCTGCGGGCCCAGCACCTCTACCACCGCGACCAGCACTATGTGCTGCAGAACGGCGAAGTCGTCATCGTCGACGAATTCACCGGTCGCCTGATGGCCGGTCGCCGCTGGAGCGATGGCCTGCACCAGGCCGTGGAAGCCAAGGAAGGCGTGCAGATCCAGGCCGAGAACCAGACCCTGGCCTCCATCACATTCCAGAACTATTTCCGCCTCTACAGCAAGCTGGGCGGCATGACCGGCACGGCCGATACCGAGGCCTACGAATTCCAGGAGATCTACGGCCTGGAGACGGTGGTGATTCCGCCCAACCGCAAGAGCCTGCGCGAGGACCAGCTCGACCGCGTCTACAAGACGGCGCAGGAGAAATACACCGCGGCGATCGCCGACATCCGCGAGTGCCATGAGCGCGGCCAGCCGGTGCTGGTGGGCACCAGCTCGATCGAGAATTCCGAGCTGATTTCCCAGCTGCTGACCCAGGCCAAACTCGAGCACCAGGTGCTGAACGCCAAGCAGCATGCCCGCGAAGCCGACATCGTGGCCCAGGCCGGCCGCCCCGGCATGATCACCATCGCCACCAACATGGCCGGCCGGGGCACCGACATCGTGCTGGGCGGCAACATTGAAAAAGACGTGCAGGCCATCGAGGCCGACGAGTCGATCCCCGAAGCGCAGCGGCAGGCCCGCATCGAGGCCTTGCGTGCGGCCTGGCAACAGACCCACGAACAGGTCAAGGCCGCAGGGGGGCTGCGCATCATCGCCACCGAGCGCCACGAATCGCGCCGCATCGACAACCAGCTGCGTGGCCGCTCGGGCCGGCAAGGCGATCCGGGTTCCTCGCGCTTCTACCTGAGCCTGGACGACCCGCTGATGCGCATCTTTGCGGGCGACCGCGTGCGCGCCATCATGGACCGCCTGAAGATGCCCGAGGGCGAGGCCATCGAGGCCGGCATCGTCACGCGCAGCATCGAAAGCGCCCAGCGCAAGGTCGAGGCCCGCAACTTCGACATCCGCAAGCAGCTGCTCGAGTACGACGATGTGTCCAACGACCAGCGCAAGGTGATCTACCAGCAGCGCAACGACATCCTGGACGCGCAGGACCTGCATGCCCAGATTGCGGCGCTGCGCGAGGGTTGCTTCACCGACCTGGTGCGCCAGTTCGTGCCGCCGGAATCGGTCGAGGAGCAATGGGACCTGGCGGGTCTGCAGGCCGTGCTCAAGAACGACTGGCAGATGGAGCTGGACCTGCAGGCCCAGGTGCAGGCCTCCACCGCCATCACCGACGAAGAGATTCTGGAGACCGTGGTCGAGGCCGCGCACCGGCAATTCCAGGCCAAGCTCGACCTGGTGGGCGCCGAGAACTTCGTGTCCTTCGAGCGCATGGTGCTGCTGCAGAGCATCGACACGCATTGGCGCGAGCACCTGAGCGCGCTCGACTACCTGCGCCAGGGCATCCACCTGCGCGGCTATGCGCAGAAACAGCCCAAGCAGGAATACAAGCGCGAGGCGTTCGAGCTCTTCGGGCAGCTGCTCGATTCGGTCAAGAACGAAGTCACCCGTGTGCTGATGACGGTCCAGATCCAGAGCGGCGAACAGGTCCAGCAGGCCGCCAGCGCCATCGAGGAAAAAGCCGAGCAGATCGGCAACGTGACGTACAGCGCGCCCGATGAGACCGGTGAGCAGCAGGTGACCTCCGCCGACGGCACCGCCCCCGAGCGTTTTGCCGGTGTGGGTCGCAACGAGCCCTGCCCCTGCGGCTCCGGCAAGAAGTTCAAGCACTGCCACGGCAAGCTCAGCTGATGGCGCAATCTCCTCACTGAACGGGCTTCGGCCCGTTTTTCCTGACTTTTTGCCGACGAAAGAGTCCCATGCCTGTGAATTTGCCCCCCATCGATCCCGCGCAACTGCAGCCCGTGGCCGGCGTGCGCTGGGGCGTCACCGAGGCCGGTGTGCGCAAGGCCCATCGCAAAGACCTCAGCGTGATGCTGCTCGAGCAGGGGGCCAGCGTGGCAGGGGTGTTCACGAGCAACCGCTTCTGCGCCGCGCCGGTGCAGGTCTGCCGTGAGCACCTGCAAGCCGGTCAGGGCATCCGTGCCATGGTCATCAACACCGGCAACGCCAATGCCGGCACCGGCGCCCCTGGCCTGGCCCATGCGCGCCAGACCTGCGAGGCCATGGCCCGACTGCTGCAATGCCAGCCCGCGCAGATCCTGCCGTTTTCGACCGGCGTGATCATGGAGCCGTTGCCCGTCGAGCGCATCGTGGCCGGCCTGCCCGCCGCGATCGCGGACGCCTCGGCGGCGCACTGGGCCCGGGCCGCCGAAGGCATCATGACCACCGACACCGTGCCCAAGGCGGCCAGCGCCCAGCTGCAGATCGGCGGCAAGACGGTGAACATCACGGGCATCAGCAAGGGCGCAGGCATGATCCGGCCCAATATGGCCACCATGCTGGGCTTCCTGGCCACCGACGCGGCCATCGAGCCCGCGCTGCTGCCCGCGCTGGCGCGTGACTTGGCCGAGGGCTCCTTCAACCGCATCACGATCGATGGCGACACCTCGACCAACGACTCTTTTGTGGTGGTCGCCACCCACCAGGCCGGCCATGCCCCCATCCGTGACTGGGGTTCGGCCGATGGCCAGCGCCTGAAGGCGGCCCTGCTGCAGGTGGCACGCCAGCTGGCCCATGCCATCGTGCGTGACGGCGAGGGCGCCACCAAATTCCTGACGATCGAGGTCGAGGGGGGCAAGAGCACCGAGGAGTGCCGCCAGGTGGCCTACGCGATCGCCCATTCCCCGCTGGTCAAGACCGCCATGTATGCCAGCGACCCGAACCTGGGGCGCATTCTGGCGGCGGTCGGTTATGCCGGCATCGACGACCTGGACCAGGGTCTAATCGAGCTGCATCTGGACGATGTGCATGTGGCCACCCGGGGCGGGCGCCACCCGGCCTACCGCGAGGAAGATGGCCAGCGCGTGATGAAGCAGTCCGAGATCACGGTGCGTGTGGGCCTGGGCCGCGGCCAGGCCAGCGACACCGTCTGGACCTGCGACCTCAGCCACGATTACGTTTCCATCAACGCCGATTACAGATCATGACCACCCCCCTCGAACAATTGCTGCACAAGGTCAGCCAGTTGGTCGACCGCATCGAGACGGTGCTGCCCCAGCCCCTGTCGGCGCCCGACTGGACGCAGGCGGTGGCCTGGCGCTACCGCAAGCGCGCTTCTGGCCACGGCGTCCTCGAACCGGTGCGCCACATCGCGGCCATGTCGCTCGATGACCTGCGGGAAATCGACGACCAGAAAGAGAAGATGCAGCGCAACATCGAGCAGTTTGTGCAGGGGCGTCCGGCCAACAACGTGCTGCTCACCGGTGCCCGTGGCACCGGCAAGTCCTCGCTCATCAAGGCTTGCCTCCACCATTTCGCACCACGTGGCCTGCGCCTGATCGAGGTGGACAAGGACGACCTGACCGATCTGCCCGACATCATCGAGGTGGTGGCGGGCCTGGAAGAAAAGTTCATGGTCTATTGCGATGACCTGAGCTTCGAAGACGGCGAGCCCGGCTACAAGGCACTCAAGTCCATTCTGGATGGCTCGGTCGCGGCCGCCACGCCCAATGTGCTGGTGTGTGCCACCAGCAACCGGCGCCACCTGCTGCCTGAGTACATGAGCGAGAACCTGAGCTACAAGCACACGCCCGATGGCGAAGTGCATCCGGGCGAGGGCGTGGAGGAGAAAATTTCCCTCTCCGAGCGCTTTGGTCTGTGGATCAGCTTCTACCCCTTCTCGCAGGACGAGTACCTCACGATTGCCCATCAATGGCTCGGTGCGCTGGGCGCCACGGCCGAGCAGATCGAGCAAGCCCGTCCGGCGGCTTTGCTGTGGGCGCTTGAGCGCGGCTCGCGCAGTGGCCGTGTGGCCTACCAGTTCGCGCGCGACTTCATGGGCCGTCTGGACTGAGCATGGCCAGCACCCTGGTGGCGGATGCACAGCAGGCCCGGCAAGGCGGCCCTGAACGGCCGGTGACCGATGTGGCCGTGGGCGTGCTGCTGCAGCCCGATGGGGCCTTCCTGCTGACCTCGCGTCCCGAAGGCAAGGTCTATGCCGGTTACTGGGAGTTCCCGGGCGGCAAGCTCGAAGCCCAGGAGACGGTCGAGCAGGCGCTCCGTCGCGAACTGCACGAGGAACTGGGCATCACCATCGCCGCGGCCGAAGCCTGGAAGACGCAGATGGTGGATTACCCCCACGCGCTGGTGCGCCTGCATTTTTGCAAGGTGCGGCAATGGGCCGGGGCGTTGCAGATGCGCGAGGCCCAGTCCTTTGCCTGGCAACAGCTGCCGGTGCAGGTGACGCCGGTCTTGCCCGGAACGCTGCCGGTGCTGGCCTGGCTGGCCCAAGAGCGGGGCTTTTCAGGCGCCACGCACGCCTGATTCAGTGGAGCTTGGGGTCGCCGAATTCGCCGTCGGCAGGCGTGTCTTCGGGCACGCGGAAACTCTCGCTGGCCCATGCGCCCAGATCCAGGCCCTTGCAGGCCGCCGAGCAAAAGGGCCGGAACGGGTTGCGCTGGCTGTACACACACCACTGCTGGCAGGCTGGGCAGCGCACCCGGCGCTCCACCCCATCGGACCTGGACTCGCTCATGCGCAGAGGGTCATCTCGAAAGGCACGTCTTCGCTGCTGGCCAGCAGCTTGCCGTCGGCCTGTTGTTGCATGAGCCGGATCACCACCAGCAGGCGGTTGCAACTGATCTCTGGCGTGAGCCCCAGCGCGGGGTCGATGCGCAGGCGCAGCAGCTGAAAGGCGCGCCCCTGCGGCAGGTTCTGCTGCAACTGGCCCTGGGTGGCCATGACTTTCTGGGTCATGCCCGATTCACGCAGCATCTGCATCAGCAGGCCGATCGCCTGGGCCAGCGGGGCGAAGGGGGCGATCCAGCGCGTGAGGTCGGCTTGTCGGCTGGCGGCGTCCTGGTGCTTCCAGGCGTGGTAGGCGGGCAGGTCGAATTCGCAGGTGCCGCCCGGAATCACGGAGCGGCTGCGGATGGCCGACAGGAATTCGTTGTCGTTGAGCACGTGCCCCAGCCGTCCGCTCTGGCTGTTGAGCGCCTCGAAGTGCGCATCGAGCTGGGAGACCAGCTGGTCCAGGGCCTGCTCGGAGATGGCCGGGTTGCCGCGGTAGCTGTTGTAGAGCTGCTTTTGGCGCTCCAGGTCCTTGAGCGCATCGGCCTTGAGTTCCGGCCGTGTGGCCACTTCCATCACCTCGAACAGGGTGGTCAGGGCAAAGTGGTGGTCGATGGGGTCGGTGCGGGAGAGCAAGGTCCCGAGCCGGTCAAAGAGTTCCTGGAGCCGCAGGTAGGTGCGGATGCGCTCGTTGAAGGGGTATTCGTACAGTATCACGCGGCAGTCTTCCAATCCCCAGATCATAGCCCGAAGTGCCGTGCCGCTTCACCCACCTGCTGCCGCAAGGCCTCCAGCGACAGCCCCTGGTTGAAGATGACCAGATCGGCACAGGCCAGCCGCTGCAGGCGCGTGGCCTGCTGGGCGATGATGCGCTCGACCTCCGGCCCTGTCAGGCCGCTGCGGGCCACCACGCGCTCGCGCTGGGTCGCGTTGTCGCAGTCGACCACCAGCACACGGTCGACCTGGCTGCGCCAGCGCGCGCCCGATTCGACCAGCAGCGGGACATCGTGCACCAGGCAGCGATGGCCCGCCTGCACGGCCGCCTGGGCCTGCTCGCGGCTGAGCTGGCCGACCAGCGGATGCAGGATGGCTTCGAGCTGCTGGCGCGCCTGCGGATCGCTGAAGACCCGCTGGCGCATGGCCTGGCGGTCCATGGCGCCGTCGGCACCGACCATCTCCGGGCCGAACCGCGTGCGGATGGCGTCGATGGCGCGGCCGCCCGCTGCGGTGAGGCTGCGCGAGAGGGCGTCGGCGTCAATGACGGCGGCGCCGAGATCGGCCAGCATGGCCGCCACGGTGCTTTTGCCGCTGCCGATGCCGCCGGTCAGGCCAATGCGCCAGAGTCTGGTAGGGGTCATGGTGCTCACAACTTCAGCCAGGACGGGGTCCCGAAAAACATCAGGCTGGCCCCGGCCAGTGCCAGGAAGGGCCCGAAGGCGATTTGCCGGTTGGCCGGCAGCCGCTGGCGCCAGGCCAACACGCCCGCCCCCAGCACGCCGGTGACCGAGGCGATCAGCACCAGGGCCCACAGTTGCGGCCAGCCAAACCAGGCCCCCAGCGCGGCCAACAGTTTGAAGTCGCCGTGGCCCATGCCCTCGCGGCCGGTGGCCAGGCGAAAGCCCCAGTACACCAGCCACAGGCACAGGTAACCGGCCACCGCGCCGGCGAGCGCGTCGGGCAGGCTGACGCCGGTCCAGCCCATGGCCGCAGCGATCAGACCGCCCCAGGTCAGCGGTTGGGTGATCGCATCGGGCAACCAGCGCGTGCGCGCATCGATCACCGCCAGGGCCAGCAGCGCCGCCGCAAAGCCGCCCCAGGCCAGGGCCGCCGGCCAGTCTGCATGGCGCAGCAGGGCCCAGACGAACAGCCCAGCCGTGAGCAGTTCCACCAAAGGGTATTGCCAGGAAATGGCGCTCTGGCAGTGCCGGCAACGGCCCCGCAGCATCGCAAAGCCGATCAGGGGCAGCTTGTCGCGCCAGGCCAGCGGGTGCTGGCAGGCCGGGCAGTGCGATGCAGGCCAGCCCAGGCTCAGGGTTGGCGTGCCGGGAGGGGCAGGTGCCTGCCAGGACTGCTCGATCATGATCGGCAGGCGGTGGATCAGCACATTGAGGAAGCCGCCGGCCACCAGGCCCAGCAGGGCCGCGAGCGCCACTTCGGGGAGCAGGTCGGCCATGCTCAGAAGACCTGGCCGAGCTGGAAGATGGGGAGGTACATGGCCACAAGGATAACGCCGATTGCGCCCCCCAGCAGCACGATGATCAGCGGCTCGATCAGGCTCGCGAGGGCCTGCACCCGGGCATCGAGCGCCTCGGCGGTGAGCTCGGCCGCCTTGCCCAGCAGGGGGCCCAGCGTGCCCGATTCCTCGCCCGTGGCGCACAGCTGCACCAGCATGTCTGGAAAGCGGCCGGTGTGCGCCATGCCCTCGCTCAGGCGCCCGCCCTGCGCCACGCGCCTTTGCAGGTGCTCGTTCAGGCGCTCGTAAAGCGGGTGACCGGCGGCCTTGCCGGCCACCGGCAGGGCTTCGGTCAGGGGCACACCGGCCTCCAGCAAGGCCGACAGCGTGTGCGCCCAACGGGCCACGACCGTGTCACGCACCAGGCCACCGAAGACGGGCCAGCCCAGCACCTGCCGATGCCACTGGCGCTGCCAGGCCGGCCGTTGCCAGGCCCTGCGCCAGAGCAGCGCCAGTGGCAGGGCCATCAGCGCCGCCCAGGGGGCGCCGGTGCCCAGGGCGTCGCTGAGGCCCAGCACGGCGCGTGTGCTCCAGGGCAGCGCGGCCCCGAAGGACTGGAACACCTCCTCGAACACCGGCACCACGAACAGCAGCATGAGCACCAGCACCGCCAGGGCCAGCACGACCACCACCAGCGGGTAGGTCAGGGCCGCGCGCAGCCTGGCCCGCAGCTTCTCGTTTTTCTCCAGGGTCTGGGCCAGCCGCTCGAGCATGGTCTCCAGAATGCCCGCACTCTCGCCGGCCTGCACCAGGCTGACATGCAGGGGACCGAAGACCTGCGGGTGCTGCGCCAGGGCCACCGACAGGGGCTGGCCGCCTTCCACATCCTGCCGCACCCGCGCGAGCAGGTCGGCCAGGGCCGGCCTGGCGGCGCTGCGATGCAGCAGCTCGAGCGCCGGCACCAGGCTGATGCCCGCGCGCATGAGCACCGCCCATTGGCGCACCATCGCGGTGACCGCCGCCGGCTTCACCTCTTGCGGTCTTGACCACCACTGGCGCTGCAGTTGTTCGACCTGGACCCCCTGGCGGCGCAGCAGCGCGAAGGCCAGACCGGCGTCGGCCGCCTCCAGCCTGCCTTGCCGGGGCAGGCCGCGCGCATCGCGGCCTGTCCACCGGTAGGTCGGGGGCGAGAGGCCGGTTTTCATGCCTCTTCCTGTGTAGCGCCCAGCACTTCGTCCAGCGAGGTGTCGCCGGCCATGACTTTGCGCAGACCCGCCTCGCGCAGGCTGCGCACCCCCTCGCGCGCGGCCTGCTGCGCGAGTTCGGGGGTGCCGGCTTCTTGCAGGATGAGCGACTGCAGGCGGGCGCTGACGGGCATCACCTGGAAGATGCCGGTGCGGCCCTTGAAGCCTTTGTGGCAGGCCGGGCAGCCCCGGGGGGCATAGACGGGGTAGCTGTCCTGGGTGAGCGCGTGCCGCGGCATGCCCGCGCGCAGCAGGGTCTCGGCAGGCAGCACTTGGGGTGCACGGCAATGGCGGCACAGGCGGCGCACCAGCCGTTGCGCGGTGATGAGCGAGACGCTGGCGGCCACGTTGTAGGAGGCCACGCCCATGTTGCGCAGGCGCACCAGGGTGGCGGGCGCGTCGTTGGTGTGCAGCGTCGAGAGCACCAGATGCCCGGTCTGGGCCGCCTGGATGGCGATGCTTGCGGTCTCCAGATCGCGGATCTCGCCGACCATCAGCACGTCCGGGTCTTGCCGCAGAAAGGCCCGCAGGGCGACGGCAAAGCCCAGCCCGGGCTTGTCCTGCACATTGACCTGGTTGATGCCCTGGATCTGGATTTCGCAAGGGTCTTCCACCGTGGCGATGTTGACCTCGGTGGTGTTGAGCCGTTGCAGGCAGGCGTAGAGCGACTGGGTCTTGCCCGAGCCGGTGGGGCCGGTCACCAGCACCATGCCGTGGGGTCGGTGAATCGCTTGCTCGAGCAGCGCGAGCTCGGGCGCTTCGTAGCCCAGCGCGGCCAGATCGAGTTGTGCCGGGGCGGCATCGAGGACCCGGACCACCACCTTTTCGCCGAACAGCGTGGGCAAGGTGCTTACACGCAGGTCCAGCTCGCGCCCTTGCTGCAGCTGCAGCTTGATGCGGCCATCTTGCGGCAGGCGCTTTTCGGCCACATCCAGCCGCGCCATGACCTTGATGCGGGCCGCCAGCCGCTCGCGAAAAGCCAGCGGTGGGTGGGCCAGGTCCCGCAGCACGCCGTCGACGCGCATGCGGACCCGGTAGTTGTCTTCGTAGGGCTCGAAATACAGATCCGAGGCGCCCTGTGCCACCGCCTGTTCCAGCAGTTGCTGCACAAGGACCACCACCGGCGCGTCCTCCACCTGCGTGCTGCGCGGTGGGGCGCCCTCCCTGGGCTCGGCCATGTTGGCTCCCGATGTGAATCCAAAAGGATTCACATCATGGGTCGCTCAGGCGGGCCTGTAAAGAGGGGCGATCCCGCTGGGGTTCAGGAGTCGGCCTTGAAGCCCAGGGCGGTGACCAGGCGACGCGCCATCTCGGAGTCGGCGGCCAGGCGCCGGTTGTGCTCGGCCGTGGTGCTCGATTCGATGTAGGCCGCCAGTGGGGTGACGAAGTCTCGGATGTCCTGCTGACCCATCGCTGCACGCAGCGCGGCATTGAGGCTTTCGCGCTGCGCCTCGGGGATGCCGGCAGGGGCAAAAAAGCCGAACCATTCGCGCACGGTGAGCTCGCCAAAGCCCTGTTCGCGGTAGGTCGGCACATCCGGGGTGTAGGGCGAGCGTTCCGGGCCCGAGGTGGCCAGGATGCGGACCTTGCCGCCTCTGTGGTGCTGCACCCAGTCGCCCAGGGGCGAAGACATGCCTGCCAGCTGTCCGCCGAGCACCTGCGGAATGGCGGGACCGGACCCCGGGAACGGCACATTGGTGATCTGGAAGTTGCCCAGCATCGAAAGGCGCCCGGCCAGCAGATGCGGCATCGATCCGGCGGCCGGGTTGCCGATGCTGGCCTTGCCCGGGTTGGCCTTGGCCCATTCGACGAAATCCCGAATGTTTTTGACCGCATCGGGCACCGCCGGACCGACCACAAAGGCGTGGTCGGTCGAGTGGCCCATGCCCAGCGTGGTGACGTCCGATTGGGCGTAACCCAGGCGGGCGTAGGAATGGGGGTAGATCGTCAGCATCGAGGCCGGCGAGTAAAGGATGTGGGCACCATCGGCGGCGGCGTTCTTGAGGGTCAGCACACCCATCTGGCCACCGGCGCCCGGTTTGTTGTCCACGATCACGTTGTTGGCATAGGTGCCACGCAGCTTGTCCGCGATGCGGCGCGCGAAAGCGTCCGTGGTGCCGCCGGGCGGGAAGCCGACAATGACGCGCAGCGTCTCCACGCGGGCCTGAGCAAAGCCGCTCAGGGGCTGCAGGCCCAGCATACCGGCGGCGGCGCCCTGGAGAAGTTGTCGGCGGGTGGTCATGGCAAGGGCTCCTGAAAAATGGGGGTTGAGGAAGAAAGCGTCTCTTTGTAAGCGCTCGGGCCCACCCCTCCTACAGGGATTTCACCCATGCCCTGGATGCCGCAAGCATCGATAACATGTCAATTTAAAAGGACATCTGTTTGTGTTCTGTTTAAATGACGCTTAGAGTCTCTCCAGCCGGCGCATCACCGTCGGTCCAGGAGCTTGCCCATGCACACCGAATCCCCCCTCAGCCCCCAGGCCGCGACCGCCCGCCGACCCCGCACCCTGGAAGACAGGCTGCTCAAGTTCATCGAAGGCCACAACCCCCACATCTGGACGGTGATTGCCTGCGTGGCCTTGTGGGTCGTCTGGACCCGCTGACGCCACGGCGCCTGGTGCGCTGATCCGGGCGGACCGCAGGACGGTCCTGTCCCCGGGGGGCGGGGCAGACAGCCATAATCGCTGTTTTGCGCTGGAGCCTCTTTGGACACCGAACTGCTTGTCAAGGCCGCCATCATGGGTGTGGTGGAAGGCCTGACCGAATTCCTGCCGATTTCTTCTACCGGACACCTGATCCTGGCGGGCAGCCTGCTGGGCTTTCATGACGACAAGGCCAAGGTCTTCGAGATCGCCATCCAGACCGGGGCCATCTTTGCCGTGATCCTGGTCTACTGGCAAAAAATCAGCAGCACCGTACGCGGCCTGGGCCACAGCCCCGAGGCGCAACGCTTTGCTTTCAATGTCCTGATCGGGTTTCTGCCGGCGGTGGTCCTGGGCCTGCTGCTGGGCAAGGCGATCAAGGCCAACCTCTTCACGCCGGCGGTGGTCGCCACATCGTTCATCGTGGGCGGTTTCATCATCCTCTGGGCCGAGCGTCGTCCGGCCAGTGCGGTGCGCGTGCACGAGGTCGAAGCCATGCGCGGCCGCGATGCCCTGAAGGTCGGCCTGGTGCAGTGCCTGGCCATGATCCCGGGCACCAGCCGCAGCGGCGCCACCATCATCGGCGGCATGCTGCTGGGCCTCTCGCGCAAGGCCGCCACCGACTTTTCCTTCTACCTGGCCATCCCGACGCTGATCGGGGCCGGTGCCTACAGCCTCTACAAGGAGCGGGCCTTGCTGAGCCTGGCCGACCTGCCCCTGTTTGGCGTGGGCCTCTTGGTTTCCTTCATCAGCGCCTGGGTCTGCGTGCGCTGGTTGCTGCGCTTCATCGCCTCGCACAGCTTCGAGGTGTTTGCCTGGTACCGCATCGCCTTCGGTCTGCTGGTGCTGCTCACCAGCCATTTCGGCTGGGTCCAGTGGCACGGCTGAGGGGCCCGGCCGCCTGAGCCGCTGGGCACAGGCGGGCGGCTTCAGGCGCCCATGTTGCGCAGTGCCGCCTCCACGGCCGCTGCCGTGGCCAGGGGTTTTTCCATGGGGAACAGGTGTGAACCGTCGAGCATCATCAGGCGCCCCTTGGTGACCTGCGTGGTCAGGTCCATGCCGACCTGGCGCATTTCACGCGAATGGGTGCCGCCGATGAAGGCGGCCGGGCATTTGAGCGGGTGGCGCCGCAGCAGCCCCGCGATGTGGTCGGGCAGGGTGTTGTAGATGCGCGTTTCGATGTCCCGGTCAAAGGCCAGCCAGCGCTGCCCCTCGCGCTCGACGCTGCCGCAATCCACATAGTCGGCCAGCACCGCCGGGTCCCAACGGGCAAAGGCGCGCTTGTGGCGCAGGTGCTCGAGCATGGCCTCGCGGTCGGGCCAGTGGTTGCGGCGTTTCTTGCTGACCTGCCCGGGCGAGAGCGCGCCCACCAGCTGGGTGCGCTTGGCCAGGCTCAGGGTGGAGGCTTTCCAGCCGCCCAGGATGGGCGAGTCCAGCAGCAGCACGCCGCGCGCCAGTTCGGGGTGCAGCGCGGCGCACATCAGGCTCAGGATGCCCCCCAGCGAATGGCCGACCAGAAAGGCCGGCTGGCCATCGCTCTGGTGCGCCGTGGCAAAGTCGGCCAGCTGCTGCACCAGGTGCGGCCAGTTGTCGGTGACCGGGTAGCGCGGGTCGTGGCCAAACTTGTCGATCGCATGGACCTCAAAGCCGCGCTGGCGCAGGCTCTCGAGCATGCGGCGGTAGGTGCCGCCCGGAAAGCTGTTGCCGTGCGAGAAGATCAGGCGTGCGAGCATGCTCAGATCAACTTTTCATCGGGGTTGCTGATCTTCTTGAGCACCGTGTTGCGCGCGGCGGGAACCATGATGGGCACCGCGGACTGCTGTCCGTCCCAGGCCGGGTGTTCAATGCTGTCGAACATCTGGCGCAGTTTTTCGCCCCAGCTGCTGCGCACCATCTGGAAGTAGGGGTTGTGCTCGTCGATGCAGACGATGCGGTCGCTTTGCAGGCGGCCGGCTTCATAGACCACCATGTCCAGCGGCAGGCCCACCGACAGGTTGGACTTGAGGGTCGAGTCCATCGACACCAGGGCGCACTTGGCTGCTTCGTCCAGCGGCGTGTGCGGGGTGATCACGCGGTCGAGCACCGGCTTGCCGTATTTGGACTCGCCGATCTGGAAATAAGGGGTTTCGTCGGTGGCCTCGATGAAGTTGCCGGTCGAATAGAGCTGGAACAGGCGCATGCCTTCGTTGCCGATCTGGCCGCCGAAAATCATCGACACATTGAACTCCACGCCGGTGGCGCGCAGGGCGGCGGCGTCGCGCTCGTAGACCCGGCGCACGGCCGCGCCCAGCACGCGGCAGGCGTCGAACATGCTGGGGGCATTCCAGATGGTCAGCGGTTCGTCCTGGCCGGGTTCCACCAGCTTTTCGACCTGCAGCACCTCGCGCACCGACTGGGAGATGCTGAGGTTGCCGGCCGACAGCAGCGTCATGAAGCGCTCACCCGGCTTCTCGTAAATGATCATCTTGCGGAAGGTGCTGATCTGGTCGAGCCCGGCATTGGTGCGCGAATCGGAGAGAAAGACCAGACCGGCGCGGGTCTTGATGGCAACGCAGTAAGTCATGTCGGCTTCTTGGGCAGCAGGCGCTGCAGGCTGTACAGGGCATCGAGCGCCTCACGCGGGCTCAATGCATCGGGGTTGATCTGGGCCAGGGCGGCTTCCACCGCGGTGGGGCCGGCGGCTTGCGCTTCGGGCGGGGGGGCGAACAGGTCCACCTGGGCGCGGGCATCCTGCGCACCCGACTCCAGGGCCTGTAGGGTGTGGCGGGCGTGGTTCAGCACGGCAGCAGGCATGCCTGCCAGCCGGGCGACCTGCACACCGTAGCTGCGGCTGGCTGGCCCGGGCTGGATCTCGTGCAAAAACACGATGTCGCTGCCCGATTCGGCGGCGCTCACATGCATGTTGACGGCGGCGCTGTGCGTGGCCGGGAATTCGGTCAGCTCGAAATAGTGGGTGGCAAAGAGGCCCAAGCACTGCACTTTGTTGTGCAGGTGGGTGGCGATGCCGCTGGCCAGGGCCAGCCCATCGAAGGTGGAGGTGCCGCGCCCGATCTCGTCCATCAGCACCAGGCTGTGCGGCGTGGCGCTGTGCAATATTTGCGCGGCTTCGGTCATCTCCAGCATGAAGGTCGATTGGGCGTTTGCCAGGTCGTCGGCGGCCCCGATGCGGGTGTGGATCGCATCGATGGGGCCGAGGCGGCAGGCGCTGGCGGGCACATGGCTGCCGATGCTGGCCAGAAGCACGATCAATGCCACCTGACGCATGTAGGTCGATTTACCGCCCATGTTGGG
>JACCDH010348372.1_pt1 | contig 18229 bp, 19 predicted proteins | sample 7442481 | NCBI WGS metagenome assembly JACCDH01 (sample SAMN15323433, study PRJNA562643) | freshwater metagenome | isolation source: river surface water | place: USA:Blue River Watershed | collected 2017-08-15 | reverse complement strand
CGCACCACGCGCAGATCTTTATCGCAGAGGCCAGTAGCCTCGAACTAAATCAAGTGGAGGCCCTTGTGAGCCTTTCTGGGGAGTCCAACGAGTGGCTGGTGTATATTGCGGAGTACCAGGCGGTCGTTGAGGTTTAGCGCGGCCGATTACAACCAATCTCCAACGTCATTGTAGGTGGCCGATGGAAATAACCCAATTCCCAAGTGCTTGATAATTAAAAATTTGAATTGATTGTATTCCCCCCGGTTGTAGTAACACCAACTTAGGGATTTTCTCCTTTTGATGCTACGGTCTTAAATCCCTTACTGGGAGTACTCCCAGTAAGGGAATTTCTGTGTTCTTTAAACTCCACGGGTGCCATGTCATTGAGCGATCCGTGCGGTCTAAAGTGAATGTACTTGTGCTGAAATGCTTCGGTGACCCTACGTACCTCATGCATACTCGTAAACAAGTACGCGTCGAGGACCTCGGTGCGGTAGGTGCGGTTGAAACGCTCGATGTAGCTATTCTGTGTTGGCTTACCCGGCTGAATAAACTGCAGCTCGATCTCTTTGTCTTTGGCCCAAAGCTGCATGTGGTGGCTTGTGTATTCCGGTCCATTGTCTATGCGGATGCGTTTGGGCTTTCCGTGGAAGTCAATAAAGTCATCCAAGGCGTCTGTTACCCTCGGTGCCGGTAGCGATCTGTCGATGTCAAATCCTAGGTACTGCCGATTGTAGTCGTCAATCACATTGAGTACTCGCAGCTTGCTACCGTCCATTAAGCTGTCGCTCATGAAGTCCATGCTCCAGCACTCATTGGCCGCTAGGGGCTGCATCAGGGGCTCCTTCACTTGCACCAGACGGCGTAAGCGCTTCTTGCGAAGCTTAGCTAGCTTGAGCTTGGCATAGAGCCGCTCTGTCTTCTTGTGATTCCAGCCGTGTGTCTTGTTAAACACCTTAGCCATCATGTCATGTCCATGAGATGGATTCTCGTCGGCATAGGCATGCATCAGCTCAAGTGCTGGCTGGTCGTACCGCTTGCGACGGTAGTGGTACATGCTTGGTGCAAGATTCATTAAGGCAAGGGCCCGACGAAGGCTGATGCTAAAGCGCACTAGAATCATCGTGACGAGCTCCCTCCGCTCGTCGGGCCCCAGCCTTTTTTTTCGATTACGTCCTTTAGGATCTCTTTGTCAAGTATTGTATCAGCAAGTAATCTCTTAAGACGGCTGTTTTCTAGCTCAAGGTCTTTTAGGCGCCTGACGTCGCTGGCTTCCATGCCGCCGTACTTCTGCTTCCACTTGTAGAAGGTCCCCTGGCTGATCCCAAGATCCCATACGATGTCTTCGGCCTTACGACCACCCTCATGCTCCTTTCTGGCCTTGATGATCTGGCCCTCATTGAATCGACTTGTTTTCATTACCCCAAAAATCAAAATTATTCTTTTAAATGTTTCAATCTTTCGGGGGGAATACAGCTATTCAAACCTATCTATGGTATCTAAATCAGAACTTACGCTAGTCAGTTTATACCATGTAGTTTTAGATAGACACCTCCATTTAACTAAATGCAATTCTCCAAAGAGTAACAAAAATAATTTTCAAATACTCAATAACACCATATTTATTGATATATATCAAATTATACTTCAATTTATCTGGCATTACTTTTTCAACGTAATCCTTTTCCGGATTTGACGACTCCCCTAGAATGACATTTTCATCACGATAATTTATAGATGCCCAATCTGTGATGCCTGGACGAATAGTTAGTACTCTCTTCTCCTCTTCACCATATAAATCTACATATTTCTTAACCTCGGGACGTGGTCCAACTAAACTCATATCACCAATTAAAACATTTATGAGTTGCGGAAGTTCATCTAATTTAAATTTTCTTAGGTAATAGCCAATGGGCGTCACTCTTTGATCCCGACCTCCAACAGTTATCAAACCTAATTTATCTGATTTCAAGCGCATTGTCCGGAATTTATACACACAAAATTCTACTCCATTCAAACCTACTCTAGACTGCTTATATAAAATTGGTCCTTTCGAACTAATCTTGATGATTAATCCAATTAATAACAGAAAAGGAAACAAGATAATTAATCCAAAAAATGAAAATAAAAAATCCAGTATTTTAATCATTCTGTACTATTTTTTTGTATGAAGTGCGCACAACTTCACAAATATAAACTATTTGATCATTGGTTAATTGCGGATATATAGGTAAAGAAATTTCTCTCGAATAATTATCATACGCAGCTGGAAAATCTTCAACTTTATAGCCCAATTTTTTGAAAACTGTTAACATAGGCATTGGTATAAAATGCACATTAACAGCCACTCCCATTTGTGTGATTTCATCAATAATTAAATCTCTTTGATATTCAGTGCAACCTTTTAAACGAAGAGCATATAAATGAAAACATGATTTTCTATATTCATCTTCAAAAGGCGGCAACTCAAAATACTCAAATCTTGAAAAGAAATCATGATACATTCTAGCTACCCTTTCTCGTTCTTTCAGTAATAAAATATTATATTTTCTTATTTGGGCTAATCCTATAGCTGCACATACATCTGGCATATTCACTTTTAATCCTTCAAAAAGTATATCGTATTTCCAACCCCCAGCCTGAGACTTAGTAAATGCATCCTTATTTTGACCATTTAAGGAATACATTTTCATTAACTTATATTCCTCATTATTATCAAAGTTACTTGGCAGATTTAGACAAATTGCTCCACCTTCAGCAGTGGTGATATTTTTAACGGCATGAAATGAAAAAATAGTCAAATCTGTCAATCTTCCCGCTGGAACACCATTATAACTCGCGCCAAAAGAATGGGCTGCATCAGAAACTACCAATACTCTACCCAAAAGTGCTTGTTTTTCTGAGTCCGCAATAAACTGGCTTTTAACCGATCTTCTTCTAACCAATGCATTAATCTTATTATAATCACATGGCCAACCTGCTATATCAACTGGCATAATCACCTTTGTCCTAGGTGTAATTGCATTTCTTATTAATTTAACATCAATAGTAAAATCACCCGTAATATCAACCATTACTGGAATTGCTCCACAATGCAATACCGCCAAAGCGGTTGCACTATATGTATATGCCGGAACAATAACTTCATCTCCACTTTTTATACCAAACCATTTCAATACTAAAATGGCTCCAGAAGTCCATGAGTTTACGCAAACTACTCTAGTTACTCCTGTTTGACTACAAATTTCTTCTTCTAACGCTTTGACCTTAGGACCAGAGGTAATCCAACCTGATGTAAGTGAATCGACTACCTCATTGATGACGTCATCATCGACAAAGGGTGGTGAAAAGGGTACTTTCATTTCATTTCTTTTACATAAATGTTCATATCACGTTTTCCTTGACTTAAGACACCATATAGCCTAAAACCATTATTCAAATAAAAAATATTCGTGCCCTCATTATTCTCTTTGTCCGTAGTCAAGTAATACCCATAATGCCCGGATAAAACAAGCTCGGATTCAAGTTTATTTAGTAATTTTTTACCTATTCCCTTTCCTGCCAAAGACGGGCTTACGCAGATTGAAAGAAGCGCTACCGAATATAATTTTGTCGCGGTCATTCCTTTTGATGACTTCAAAGATATTATCATTCTTTTTAATAAGTCAAAATCTCGTAAAAAAGCTCTAGTCAGTGGCAAAAAAAAAGCTAATAAATGCCGCCTAAATATTCTAGAGTAGAGACCAACAGGTGATGTTGATGCTACAAAAAAACCGACGAGTTTTTCTTCATTTCTTACTCCCCATACAATGGTTGAATAGTCCTGAATAAGTCCTGAGTAAAATACATTTAAGACTTCGTTTCCTAATTCAGTTAAAAAGAAATTAGGAAAAGAAAGAATATGAACTTTTGTGATCTCCGAAGAATCTTCTTTTGTAAGTTTAACCAATTCGCACATAACATAACTCGAACATTACACAATAAAAAACAATTAAATAAAGTACCGGAAAGACTACTTCATTTCCTTAAAAACAACTTCAATAAAATCGACATATTTTGAATATTGCACTTCATAAGAAAAGTTAACTGCAAGGTTTTTTGCATTCCTTGCCATTTCATTTCTCAAATCCTCATTTCGATATAACTTTTCAAACGCATTCCACATACTATCAACATTGCCTGATTGATATTGAATTCCCACTTCCTTTTCAACTACTAAACGAGAAAGCTCGCGTTGCAAAGAATTAATTATTGGCAAACCATACAAAAAATAATCATAAGCTTTCAATGGCATCGAAACAGGAGAATATTTACTATAACTCGAGATAGCAATATCGGAAAGCTCATACAAATTTCGTAATTGAATTTTATCTAATTTACCGAGATAACACAAATTAACTCCGTTGTTCGAAGTTATAAAATCTAATAATTTATAACGCATTTCGCCGTCTCCAGCTATCATTATCTTAACATTTTCATATTTACTATCTCTAATTCTAAGAGAAAGTTTCATTATTACATCTATATCGTAACTATGCCCAAGTGTACCAGAGTACACTAACCAAAATTCATTTGGTAACTTATTTGGTATTACCGACGAGCTATTATCCTGGGGATCCAATTCGTGGAATCCTGCAATGCCAATATAAATGACATCCTTTTTTTTTGTACCAGACTTATCCTTTATGATATCCAAATAATCCGGAACAACAGAAGTAACTCCAATTGAATCTTTAATAAACCAACTTCTAACCAAATATAAAGGCAATAATATTACTCTTTCTAACTTGACCACAATTTTAGGAAGAATCGTAATGAAAACTTCAGGCCACAAGTCAAGTATATCAACGACATAAGAACATCCAGCCTTCCTTGCAATTTTCTTATATATATCTGATACAAATAGTGCTGGTTCACTAAATATTATAAGGTCCGGTCTTTCACTATTAATTATGGTCGAATTCAAAATATTAGTCGCAAATGCACGTTCAAAATAAATACGTTCTACTGATACATGCTTGATATACTTCGCGCTTTTAATTACAGAAATATAATAGCCGGGTAGGACTTCAAAACCAAATTCATTCACTTCACGCTGCAATTTACTTCTATGTTCAAAGTCAGCTATAAACCATCTTACTTTATACCCCACTGATGAAAGACTCCTAGCTATCATACTAAAACGGTACTCTGTCCAATGTTCCCCTGGGATATTTCCATATGGATTTATTAACCATATAACGCCTCTAATCATACTTCAGCTAAACAGTCTTAGGTTACAAACTTATTTCGATAAGTTAAGGCATTCTTAAACAACTTAACTTCAATGGACATATGCCAATACCACAAACTCCAAAGTAGTTATTACCTGTTATTTACAAGGGGGGGCAAATTGACATTCTCATAGGAATACTAAATTTCTGATTGTATTCCGATTAAAAAATCTTTCAATTTATTTAAACGTTCAAAGGATTCCTCTTGCAACCCCGATATTTTTGAACCGCGAATAATTTCGCCATTGTTAAATATACACGCCGCGAAAGACAGGGAACTACCTGTCGAAACGATACAATCATATTCACAAAATATATTATAAAGTTGACGTGCAGTACAACTAGATGTATATATGTATCGCTGATTATTCTTATTCAAAATCAAGTTGATCGCAGAATTACTTCTAAACAAGCTATCATTATTGGACATGACGTCAGAACTTCTTGCATTTAAAGAGTTTAAACAACCCAAAATAAAAGTAAACTCCATCTCCGGCGATCTCAAATAATCACCTAACCGCAAATGAATTAACCTTTTTTTTCTATTAAAATCACCCGTATCATCGACAGTACGCTCCCTTATTTCAGATATTGAATCTCGCAAAATCTTTCTAGAAAAATGGCAATAATCAAATTCGGACTGAAAATAACCATCAATAATTATAAAGTTCCCCAATTTTAAATAACCTAACCTTTTAAAACCAATACGTCTTAAAATTGTTGGAATTCTCAAGCTTATAATTGTCAATTCAAGCAAATTCGGTTTAATCAATTCTAATTCTTCATGGACAGGAAATTCAAAGTCAGCAAAACGGTTATAATTGGTACTATGATGATGAATAATAGCATCACAAGAAAATTTCTGACGCACACAAGCCAAATAGAAAAACTGAAATATTTGATTACCCAAACCACCACACGTTCTGAAGAGTATTTTCATAGAATTTTCTTTTTTTACAATGAAATTTCTGTAGGAATATCTACGGTACCCTTTATAATCCAATTGTTGAATCTGTATGCAAAAAATAAAAGAGCCAAAAATAAACCAATAAGCATCTGATAGTTATTATCTCTTAACTGTATTCTTTCATTTCCCTGAAACAAAATCATCGTCATTATTGACAATTCTCCAAGTCGTCCAGAAATTGAAGGTAAACTAGAGGTTACAAAGACTAATATGGCAGTTGAAACCAATAAGGGTTGAATGTAATTATTCACCTTACGTATAAACAATAAAAGATACAAAAAGGTAAACAAATAAGTTTTGCTACTAACCGACCCCACCTCTAACAGATACCCAAGATATCGTGGGCCAACTTCAACCGTTTGCAAAAAAAATATTATACCAAGTACCGTAATGGAAAAAACTAGAAATTTAGTTTTAAAACTTCTTCCATCAAGAAAATAAAACAAAAATATAAGTGAAAACCATACTCCAGCAAATAAATGAGATATAAAGGCTAACAAAAAGAACAGAATTGACTTTAAATATTTTTCCTCTTTAATACTCTCAAAGACAACTAAAAACAAACTTATAGCAAAGGCAAATCTAAACTGATTTAATATTATCGTAAAATAACAAAACAATAAAACTATCAATACTTTTGCAGGCTTATAATTTTTTATAAGCACTACAGCTAGTATTATAATGCAAACATTGTGTAATGCGAAAATTACATATCTTGGATCTACAAAGTTGAAGAAACGACCTGCACAATAAACTAGGAAAACATTTTCCTTAAGCGAATCCGCTAAGGTCATTTCCTCCGGCATTGTCTTCAAATATTGAATAAGGACTAATAAGTCAGGATTTAAATTACCGTTCGTGTACCACGGAATACAAACAGCAAATAGGATTAATGTAAAGATTATAGCATAGCCGATTATTTTCATTTACTAATATCTAAAACTCATTAAAGGCAGAAAGTCCAGTTTACGAAAAAAGGAATAGGGAAAGTAATATTTACCAATACTAGTATTTTTCAACCCACTAATTCCCACATATTGCGGACTAGGAAATTTCATCCACGATTTTCTACTTCCGTAGGCACTCAATTGCCAATAAAACATTGCTTCTTCTAATGGCCTGCTCGGATAATTCTCCAAATAATTTCTACAATATAAACTACAGCTTACAAGATCGGCGAATTTAATCTTGAAAAAGGCCGTATGAACATATTTTCTATATTGCAAAAATCGTGGATAAAAAGTATAAAACAAATTATCATAGCCTTTTGACATTAAGACGATATCTGAAAGATTAGCGATGGAGTATCTACCACTAATCTTGTACACACTACAGTCTAATCCATTATAAATTTTACTAAATCTCTCATAAATTAACGCTTCACCGTAACCATAGCCGTATTTTTCAACAAGCACCTTGTCCTGAAAAAAAGAATGGGTGACGACCTTAATCCCTAGTGTTGACACTTCGTCAATTTCAAATTCAAAACCAGTGGCATCGACGAGGTGTATTTCATCAAATAAATTCAACTTTGTTATTTGTTCCAACTTCTCAATGGTTTGAGCCTTCCTTTCCTTTGCAGAACTCAACTTCATAGAAGCAATTGGGTTAATCGCCGATGTTACGAGCAGTATATTTCTCTTCACTCTACCTCGATTTAACCATTTTAACACCCCCCCTTAAGCAGTCCGCCAAACTATTAAAAGAACGCAAATTTCTATGTTCATCAATAACATATAGTACTGCTTCATCAATATTCTTAACGTTTGACCTACTTAGGTCTATAAAATAAAACCCAAACAAATTATTGAAATTCGCTGTTAAAGAACTTATTTTTAATCTGAGTTTTTCAAATAATGATAACTTACTATTTGTTGAAAATCCGAGTAATAAAAAAACCTGATTTAATTCTCCACGATCCTCCGAAGACCTTAATCTATACTCTAATTTTAACGACAATAACAAATCCTCCCTATTCAAGATATCGAAAATGCTAATATCAAATTTTTTTGCGTAAACAAGTGCTGATTCAATTATTAAAGAATTAATAGTCTTCCAGTTTTCAAAACCCGGTAAAAACCCTATATCATCTTCTGCTTTCCATTGTTCTTTGTACATCCCCACTGTCTCTGATGTAAACATTCGCCCACCATTACTTCCTCCAGAAATACCAGCTATTGCCAAATGTAAATTTGAATATGAGAATTTTACATCATGCATGCACAAGGTAATCGTAGAATAAATGTCTGGCTGATTACTAAGAAAAAACCTTCCTTGTCGCTGAATAATCTTGTCGTACACCACTTTTCGCACAAAACCATAATACATACAAGGAAGTTCTTGATACTTACCCGTTTTCAATAAATTATAAAGTAACGCCCTACTGGAATTTACAATGTCAGAATTCCGTCTAATTTTCGGCCTAATAAATAAATCCTGCCTTCCAAAAACAATGTCCGGCCAATAGTATCTCGACTTATCTGAAACAAGTGCTTCTAATTCTGGATTTGAAAAGGCGCTTTCCACAGCGTTCACAACACCTGGATAAAGACCGTCATCATCACCAATAAACGTGATTACCTCACCATTTGCATATTCAAAGCCTCGCTCAAAATTATCACGCATACTTAATACGTTAGCACTTTTATAATACCGAATTCTTGAATCAATAAAACTTTTTACGATTTCTTCGGTATTGTCTAGTGAACAATTATCTAAAATAATAAATTCAATTCTTTTAGAATCAATTCTTAAACAATTTTGTAAACAACTCGCTAAATACGTAGACCTGTTTCGTGTCGGTATTATAACAGAAAGTAGAATCATTTACAGGAAAATTAATGTTAAACTCTAATTAATTAGTTTGTAAAGTATAATAATTAGGAGTATAAATAGAATTAAATCAAAAAAAACATATTTATACCACGACCATTTGTACCCAATTAAAAGCTTTTTGTGCATAAACTCAATACTTGCAAAAAAATATACAATATTAAAAAGCATCCAAAGAAATGCAACACCCTCAATTCCATAGATTGGACTACAATAAATTACTAATGGGATGTAAAATACTAACAAGATGGAATTCAAAACGTTTGACAAATTAATTAATCCATTGGCTACCTGTAGATTGTAGGGTATAGCTATCAAGGCATTAAAAACAACGCCAACCAAGAGCCAATTCAATATTGGAATCACACTCTCCACCAACTCCATATCTTTCAACCAAAGCACAAGTATCTCAGATGAATAAAAACTGTAAATCGTTAACGTAGTAAACATCAATACTGCTATATTTCTAGAATACTTATAGTATACCTTGACCAAAGTATCATTGTTCGCACCAAGCTTATGAGCTGCAAAGTAGGGCAAAAGAGACCTTGTGACTGGAGTTACGACATAGGATATTGATGCAGCCAAAGAAAACGACAGTGTATAAATACTAAAACTCTTAACGGTCATATTAGCAGCAATTATTAACTTGTCAACTTGTGTAACACCAAGAACGAGCAACGAACTTATAAAAAAAGAAAAAACACTAACTTTTATTTCACTAAAATATTTAAATGTTATGCGTTTAGGATATTTAAAAAATCCATTTGACTTATATACTCTATAAATTGCTAGAAACATAAAAAATAAAGTGACAATTATTTGCCACCTAAAATAAAATAGGACGTCACTTGATGATCTAAGCACAAAATAACCACCTAACCATACAAAGATAGAAGAAGCCAAATTGTAAAACGATAGCCAATAATGGTCCTGTGAGCTCATCAATATAACTTTGTAAAATTGCTCGATCCACTTGATAGATATGATAAACGCAAAAATCATCAAGACTGATTCCAATAAATCGCTATCTACACCCTTCAATTTGAACATATTCGAAGCAATTATATCACGAAAGAAGAAGAAAAATAAAAATAACAATAAAGCGATAAAATAATAAACGATTTCAAAGGTTCTAATAAAGTCTCTATCTTCTCCTTTCGAACCAATCGATTTCAACTCTGAAAAGCGTATATTAATTGCTGGACTTAAACCAAAATCAAAAATACTTGAAAGATTAAATATAAGGGTAAATAAGGCAATAAGCCCGTAAGCTTCTATTCCTATAATACTAATGTATTGAGGTACTAAAAAAAGTGGAATAGCCGACACCAAAAACTGGCTAAATATGTTAATTAAAACAAAATTATCTAATTTGTTTTTCAAGCAATATTCTTTAGCCTTTTCAACCTAATTTATATATAGCTCTATGTAAGATCTATTGCTTAACGTGCACACTATTTCAGTACCAGAATTAAAAACAATTGAGTTACTCGGAATAATTTTATTACTGACAACTGTATTGGCCGAAATAATACAGTTATTTCCAATTAATGATTCACCACTTACCACTGATCCAGGATAAAGAATCACATTATCACCAATCACTGGCGATTTATTGCCAACTCTACCAACAGTTACATTTTGAAAAACAACAAGATTATCACCGTATATGGCATCTCCTAAAACTGTACCTACGCCATGAGAAATAAAAAAAACAGGAGGTAATTTAACCTTATAGAAAATTTCTATAGAATTAAGCATTTTATTGAGATAAAAAAGCTTATCTGCCAGGATTGACGCCCCATTCGATTTATACTCTTCATTAGACAACAGGTAAAGAAATGTAGCGTACTGCAATGTATTTAATTCATTCAAATCATTGTTCGTAAAACAATTAACCTTTGTGGATATCTTCTCAAATCTAAGTAATGCATTCTTAACAATTTCATCTAATTCTGACGCAATAACTTTAGGACCAGTAGGAAAGAAACTGTTCAATTGAGTCGCCACGTATTCAGAAAGAGAGTTTTTCAAAGGAATACTTCTCATTATAAATTCTTTTTACCATAAAAGTTAAACGGTTCATAATCATTGTAAGGGTAAAAACCAAAATTCAGTTCTATACTCTTACCACTTGCTTTAACATGATTTTGAATCAATTGACGTATTGTAATTGGCTCGCCACTACATACGTTATATACTCCTGATTCAGAAACTTCAATAGCCGCCTTTGTTATCAATCTAACGACTTCCTTTACGTCCAAATAATCCCTCACCTGTTCTCCGCCACTAAGGTTAAACACGTCTCTACCTTCTTCTAGTGCTTTATACAACTGAGGAATAACAGAATTCTCAGATTGACCTTCTCCATACATATAAAACAATCTCAGCCACTTCAATTTAAAATTATAAAACTTCATAAGTTGAAGCAAGAATAAATGAAGTGTATGCTTAGCCAAAGCATAGGGATTGTCGGGCCTTACATCATTCTCAACACTTAAACAACCTTCTTGTAAACCATATTCTAAACAAGTTCCAGTAATTGTTATATCTTTAATACCTAACTGCACTACTTTTTTAATAAAAAAATAATTTATCATAAGGCTTTCCTCTATATGAAATAATTCCTTATAATTCGGTAGTTTTTGCCAAGCGAGATGTATTAATCTATTACACTTAGAAATTTTATCAATCTGCTCATTCGTAAATTCATTCGTCAAATCATACTCAATTATTTCTACCTTAGAATACCATTCAAAATTTTGACATGAGGCCTTATTCCTAACCAACAACAATAAAGAATAATCTAAGAGTAGTAATTCTTTCACAAGATTCTTACCAACGAAACCTGTGGCACCTGTTAATAGTATCTTCATTTTTGGAAAACTCGAAATTCCGGAATTGCTACAACAAATTGACCCTTCCATTCTGATATGTACGCCAGCTGCCTTGTAATTTCATTCGTTAAATTCCATGGGAAAATGATTACGTAATCAGGTCTCTCTAATCTTAAGTGCTCCTCGTTTACAACTGGTATGTGACTAGCTGGTAAAAATTTACTTTGTTTATGTGGATTGGCATCAACAACAAACGCTATTAAGTCATTTTTTATTCCGCAGAAATTTAGTAGCGTATTACCCTTAGCCGCCGCTCCATACCCAGCAACTTTCTTTCCTTGTTTTTTTTGTTCTATTAAAAATGACAACAACTCTAACTTGATTTTTTCGGCGTGTTTTTGAAACCCTTTATAATAATTCAAGTTGTTTAAACCTTTATTGAATTCTTTAGAAAGTAAACTGGCAACATTGTCAGTGGTAACCTTAGTTGTGTCTTCCTTGTGTTTAGCATATATTCTTAGCGAGCCACCGTGAGTTGGAATTTCTTCTACGTCAAAAATCTCTAATCCTTTCGATTCAAAAATCTGTCTTACTGAATAGAAAGAAAGATAAGAAAAATGCTCATGGTAAATCGTATCAAACTGTTTATTGTCAATCAGTTGCATTAAATGGGGGAATTCCATAGTAATAACTCCCGCAGTATCCAACACTAATTTCATTCCACCAACAAAATCATGAATGTCAGGGACATGCGCCAAAACATTATTGCCCAATAACAAATCTGCCTTTACACCCTTCTCAACTAATGTTAGGGCTAACCTAATTCCAAAAAATTCAGTTATCGTTTCTATTCCTTTTGAAATGGCTACTTCAGCAGTATTTTTAGTCGGCTCAACGCCCAATACAGGGATGTCGCGATCTTTAAAGTACTGCAATAAATAACCATCATTAGATGCTATTTCAATTACATTTGATTTTTCATTATACCCGAAACGCTCAATCATCGTATCGGTATACCTTCGAGCATGTTCTAACCAACTGGAAGAATATGAAGAAAAATAAGCATAATCTGAATTAAATATTGCATCAGATTTTTGATATTCATCGACCTGCACTAAAAAACACTGGTCGCACACAAAAACTTTAAGTGGATAATATATTTCAGGTTCACTAAGTTGTTCTTTTGTCAAAAAAGAATTGGACGCTGGGGAATTCACTAAATCAATGAATTCATTACTTAAATGGGTATTACAAAATCTGCATTTCATAAGCTAGAATGATTAAAATTTTGATTAATATATAAATATGATAAGTCTTTCTGACTGATATTAACAGGCTTTAATGGCCATTGAATTTGCAAGCAAGGATCATCGAATCTGACACCCCCCTCTGCTTTTGGCCTATAATAACTCGTGTGGTGGTAAATAAGGCTGGTGTTATCTTCTAAAGTTTGGTAGCCGTGTCCAAAACCTTCAGGGATTAAAATACAGGTCATATTCTCAGCACTCAATTCAACACTAAACGATTCTAAATAGGTCGGTGAATCTCTTCTTAAATCCACCACAACATCATAAACGCTTCCAACCACACAACGGATAAGTTTAGTTTCCGCAAAAGGGGGCAATTGATAGTGAATCCCGCGTATTGTTCCTTTCAAAACATTAAATGAATGATTGAATTGGACAAACTCTCTTTTAAAACCTATTTTTAAAAATTCATCCTTGCAAAAGGTCCTAGCAAAAAAGCCTCTCTCATCATTGAAAATTTCAAGTTGTATGACATACAAATCTTTGATAGGAGTTTCTATAAATTTCATGATAAAAACTGCTGTATTTGTTCCACAGTTAATAATTCCCAATTGTCACAAAAGGCCTTATACCACTCTAAAGTCATTTCAATGGCTTGTTTGGAATTGTACTGCGGTTGCCAACCTAACTCGTTGATTGTTTTACTAATATCTAACTTGAGTAAATTAGCTTCGTGCGGCTGATTCGTCAAGGGTGGCATTTCGTATTTCCCTTTACCCCAAGCTGAAATAGCTATTTCTACTAATTCACGAACAGATAAACTGTCTTCGGCTAGAGGCCCAAAATTCCAAGCATCAGCAAATTTTATTGGATCATCCACCATTTTTGTTCCCAAATGCAAATAACCACCAATCGGGTCTAACACATGTTGCCATGGACGTACTGAAGTTGGATTACGTACGACCAATGATTCACTTTTGCTTATTGATCGGACTAAATCAGGTATTATTCGATCTTTTGCCCAATCACCTCCACCAATTACATTACCAGCTCTTACACTAGAAATCGACTTTTGGTGGGTTGCATAACTGGACTTGTTAAAGAAAGCATTACGGTAAGAACTAATTATTAGTTCAGCACATGCTTTACTGGCACTATATGGATCGTAACCACCTAATCGATCACATTCACGATATGGATAATGCCATTCATTATTCTCATATACTTTGTCCGTAGTAATTAATACTACCACACATGATTTGGTTAATTGACGAACAGCATCTAAAACATAAGCAGTTCCTATAGCATTAACTGAAAAAGTTTCTGAAGGTTTCTCGTAAGATAACCTAACCAAGGGTTGAGCCGCAAGATGAAATATAAAATCAGGTTGAAAATCTAAGACTTCTTTATTCAATCGCTCATAATCCATAATATCAGCGAAAACAGATTCACAAAGATCTGAACCCTTAATGACATTATAATGGTCATCCGAATTTTCAGGAGCTAATGCAAAGCCTTTTACTGTTGCTCCCAACATATGCAACCAACTAACTAACCAAGAACCTTTAAAACCAGTATGACCTGTAATAAAAACACGTTTGTTTCCGTAATAGCGAATTAAATGACCATATGACATTTTTCCTAACTCCATAGTTTCCACTTTGCTCTTCCAGAACTCCAAAGCTCCTCTAGTTCGACTTTATCCCGTAACGCGTCCATTGGTTTCCAAAACCCATTATGCTTAAAGGTTGCCAATTGCATATCTTGAGCAATCTCAGATAATGGTATACTTTCCCACTGAATGTTATCAACATCACCCTCGAGATAATTAAAAATACCAGGCTCTAAAACAAAAAATCCTCCGTTAATCCAAAGTCCATCTCCTTTGGGTTTCTCTTGAAATTTTCGCACAATACCCAAATCATCCATTTCAATACTACCAAATCGTCCAGGAGTCTGCACCGCAGTTAACGTAGCCAATCTTCCTGATTTATTGTGGAAATTTAGTAATTCTTTTATGTTAACATCTGCCACTCCATCTCCATATGTCAGCATAAATGTTTCATTTGCGATATACTTTTGAACTCTCTTTATCCGCCCGGCCGTGTTAGTATTTATTCCAGTATCAATAAGTGTTACCTTAAAAGATTCTGTATTAGAAAAATGCACTTCTACTTTATTCTTTTCTAATTCGATTGTGACATCTGAATTATACAAATAATAATTCATAAAATACTCTTTTATCATGTGTGATTTATAACCTAGGCAAATAATAAAATCATTAAACCCATAGTATTCATATATTTTCATTATATGCCATAATATTGGCTTACCTCCAATTTCAACCATTGGTTTAGGTCTTGCTTCAGTCTCTTCCATCAATCTAGTCCCTAAGCCGCCGGCAAGAATTACAACCTTCATAATATAATATTTAAAAATTCATTAATCGTTTTTGACAGCCCATGCTTTAGTTCAACCCTATATTTCCAACCCATTGAATTTATTTTTGAAACATCCAATAATTTTCTGGGTGCACCATCTGGCTTAGTTTTATCAAATAAAAGTTCCCCCTCATATCCAACTTCAGCAATTATCAACTCAGCTAGATCTTTAATTGAAACATCTATGCCACAACCTATATTCACTGTGCCCTGTTCGTTATAGTTGTGTAATAAGAAATAACACGCATCCGCTAAATCGTCTACATGTAAAAACTCTCTCCTTGGTGTTCCGGTACCCCAAACAGTTACATTTGGCGAATTATTTTGTTTTGCTATAACTATTCTTCTAATTAACGCTGGGATTACATGTGAATTTTCTGGATGGTAATTGTCATTTGTCCCATACAAATTTGTTGGCATTGCAGAAATAAAATTACAACCATACTGTGATCTGTAATTATCACACATTTCAATACCAGCAATCTTCGCAATAGCATAAGGCTGATTTGTTGGCTCTAAATATCCACTTAATAGATATTCTTCTTTTAAAGGTTGAGGTGCGATCTTAGGATAAATGCATGAAGAGCCTAAAAACAATAACTTATTAACCTTATTCAAATATGAGGCATGAATAATATTCGCCTCTATCATTAAGTTATCATAAATAAATTCAGCTCTATAAGTATTATTGGCATGTATACCCCCAACTTTTGCTGCAGAAAGTATAACATAATCAGGTTTTTCCCTATCAAAGAAATCATTTACATCTAGTTGGTTTCTTAAATCTAATTCAGCTGAAGATCTTGTAATAATATTGTCATAACCTTCATTTTTAAGTTTACGTTCAATTGCAGAGCCTACCATTCCTCTGTGCCCAGCAATATAAATTTTAGCAGTTTGCTCCATGCTTATAATTCAATTTTTTTGGCATTTAGTTCCTTTTTAAATAACAAAACATCACTTGCAACCATTTCTTTAACCAGTGCCGCTAAATCATACTTTGGTTTCCAGCCTAATTTAGTCATTGCCTTCGTTGGATCCCCAATTAACAAATCAACTTCAGTAGGTCTATAATACTTATGATCCACTTTGACAACAACTTGTCCGTCTTTTAAATTGTATTCACCTGAATTTTTTACAACATAGCCGACTTCAGCTTCATCCTTACCTCTAAATGCCAATTCAATCCCCAATTCCGCAAAACTCATTTTCACAAAATCACGAATAGTGGTTGTAATACCTGTTGCTAAAACAAAATCTTCTGGGTCTTCTTGTTGTAAAATTAAGTACATTCCTTCTATATAATCTTTAGCATGACCCCAGTCTCTTTTAGCATCTAAATTCCCCAAGTATAAACAACTATCCATACCCAGGGCAATTTTTGCAGTTGCTCTTGTAATCTTTCTTGTTACAAAAGTTTCACCTCTTAGGGGGGATTCATGATTGAACAAAATTCCATTACACGCATACATATTGTAAGCCTCTCTATAGTTTACTGTAATCCAATATGCATACAGTTTTGCAACAGCATATGGAGAACGAGGATAGAATGGGGTAGATTCAGTTTGAGGAACTGCTTGAACTAACCCATATAACTCTGAAGTCGATGCCTGATATATTTTTGTTTTTTTAGTTAGTCCTAATAAACGAACTGCTTCTAAAATTCTAAGGGTTCCAATTCCATCTGCGTTAGCTGTGTATTCTGGTTCTTCAAAACTTACGTGTACGTGGCTCATCGCAGCCAGGTTGTAAATTTCATCAGGTTGAACTTCTTGAATTATCCGTATAAGGTTAGTACTATCTGTTAAGTCTCCATAGTGCAAATGCAAATTTCGATTAGGCGTGTGTGGATCTTGATATAGGTGATCAACCCTTTGGGTATTAATCAAAGATGATCGTCTCTTAATCCCATGAACTTCATAACCCTTGTTTAACAAAAACTCCGCTAAATATGCACCGTCTTGTCCTGTTATACCTGTAATTATTGCTTTTTTCAATTTATTAATTTTTGAAATTTATCATTTAACTGCAAACAAACTGTACAACAACCACCTTTCTTTGGGTTGATTTATGAATATTTGATAGAAAATTGTAATTCATATACGTGCTCAATATCAATTCTCTAACTAAATGTTCTAATTTCCATATACACTTCGCTGGTCTAAACCAAACTAATCAGATTAACCTCAAATTAGCTTCTTGTAAATTGACCGAATCGTCAGAATAAATATGGTATTCGATCTTCCTTTTGATTTTGTTCGCAACGCGTTCACATAAGTCATCCAGTGCCGAAACATACAAGTCTCCAACAAGCACAAGCTCAATGGTTCCAGAGTCGACGCCTTTCGCGTAGTCTCCGACGACGTAGGCCTCTTTGAGGTTGCCGACCTTTTCAAGAACATTTTCAATAAGCTCGTCAAAGCCCATGTACTTAGATACCATCGAAACGAGGTCTGAGTAAAAGGGATTGGCTTTATTCACTCGATAAACCACCTTTTGACCCTCGTTCTGGCCGTGGAGCAGTCCAGCCTCTTCGAGTTTGTTAAGTTCTATACGCACAGCGTTCGTGGAATCACCAAACTCCTCGGCGAGACCGCGTAAATGACCGCGGGCGTCGGGGTGGGTAAAGAACTTGAGCAAGAGCTTT
>JACCDH010840099.1_pt1 | contig 18230 bp, 16 predicted proteins | sample 7442481 | NCBI WGS metagenome assembly JACCDH01 (sample SAMN15323433, study PRJNA562643) | freshwater metagenome | isolation source: river surface water | place: USA:Blue River Watershed | collected 2017-08-15 | reverse complement strand
GCAACTGACGGCTTATTCAGCGAGTGGTTCGCCACTGTGGTCATGATTTTTTGTAATACCCACTCAGGTTTGAAATCATTGACTTCACGTGCTGTTTTGATTAGACGAGCTTGCTCTGGCGCAGAATGTACGATAAACCATGGATCGACCGCAATACAGTGACCACCAACGCCTGCGCCTGGGGTCAGAATATTGACGCGCGGATGGCGGTTCGCCATTCTGATCAATTCCCAGACGTTGATCTTGAGCTTGTCACAGATTAACGATAACTCATTGGCAAAGGCGATATTCACGTCACGGAAGGCGTTTTCAGTAAGTTTCGACATTTCAGCGGTGCGAGCATCGGTAACCAGTAATTCACCTTGGACGAACGTTAAATAAAGCTCTTTGGCTTTCTCCGAACACGCGGGTGATAAACCACCGATAATGCGGTCATTAGAGATCAGTTCTTGCACAACTTTGCCAGGTAACACGCGCTCAGGGCAATAAGCCACATGCAAATCAGGCGTGTTTGAATCGGTCGGCAGCGTTAAATCTGGGCGTACTTCGGCAATCCATTTGCACATCAATTCTGTAGTACCAACAGGGCTTGTAGATTCAAGCACTACTAAATTGCCTTTTTGTAACACAGGAGCAATCGCTTTGACGGCAGATTCGACATAAGACAGATCTGGCGATAGATCATCAAAAAATGGTGTTGGTACAGCAATCATGAAGGCGTCGGCAGCGACAGGCTGCGTTTGCGCTGATAGATAACCGCCAGTCACTGCCGCGTGGACCAACATATCCAAGTCCGGTTCAACAATGTGAATCTTCCCTTGGTTAATCGTGTCAACGGCACGTTGGTTGACATCCACACCTAAAACTCTCACTTTCCGCGAAGCCAACATGGCTGCTGTCGGAAGACCAATGTAACCTAAACCAATGACTGAAACAGTCTTTAACATAGCGCCACTCCAATTGCTTGCTACTTTTTTCGATATAATACCATAGCTGAATCTGAATAAGGCAGACAGCTTTTCTTCAATATGCTGGATTTATCTGATTCTCAGCTGAACAGGGTATAGCACTTCTTAGGCGCTAATGTCATGATAGTTGAAAGATTGTGGCCTTGATTGTCGCAATCAATAATAAAAATAACTCATCCTCAGCAAATGAATGCAAAGCTATACTGCATTTTACTGAGGACACTTCGATTGCTGATATTCCTAGCTTGGAGTCTTTCATGAAAGATTTTATCGAACCCTTTTTGTATCCACACAATCTATTTCTGTGGGCCTTCCTATTTGCAGCTATCCGTTATCGCAAAATCGGCTTATTTGCTTTACTCATTTGGTTTTATGCATTTGGTAATACTTTTTTTGCTAACTACGTGCGGGATTGGTACGGCACTGCAATTAGCACCAGTCAAATTGATCGTTCATTCACGGGCAATTATGTTGTGTTGGGGTGCGGCGGCAGTATCGATGCTTTGCCTGATTGTGCCAAAAGTCGACTTGAACAATTAGTCGCGGTGAGTTTTGGCCGAGAAGATAATTTTACTGTCTACATTACAACGTTGTTTTGTCAGCCTTATGTCGATTATCTGAAAGGGCGCATCCAATCCAATGCCAAAGTTGATTGTTTCCATGGCGGCGCAACGACTTACCATGAAATGTATAATTTAGCCGACCGACTGGATCGAAATATTCCTTTAGTCTTTGTCAGTAGTGATTATCACGCCTTTCGAGTGAAGAAGCTGGCGGAACAGTATCAACTGCCTGCGCTAGTGTTTGCAGCACCAAGCTCAACATTTCGCAGAGTCAATTGTGGCAGTGGCTGTTTTTTAACGGTCAATTTGTCGAATTATGATTTATTTGCCAAGTTAACTGCAGAGATGGTGAGTTTTTATACCTATGATCTAACAAGAGATTTAAGTGATTGGTATAAGAAACCATCAGGTGCTTAACTGTTCAAATGAAAACGCTAGCAACCTAAATTGCTAGCGTCCATCTTTCAAGCTTTGTTGTAACGGTCATGCAAAATCTAGGCACAAAATCTAGGCACAAGGTGCAGTCAAAGCGCATTCAAGCGCAATGACTTGTTTTTGTTACTTCCGACCACGCGCAATAATTTCTTGTGCCATTAGGTCTGCAATTTCATTCGTCGGTTTATTTTGCTCATCGGCGCGTTTGAAGATATCTAACAGCGTGTCATAAATTTTTAAGACCATGCTGGTAGATTCGTCCACATTGTAGCCCTCAGGACGCAATTCTAAGGATACGTTGATGATGCCACCGGCGTTGATGACATAATCAGGCGCATACAAAATGCCCTTTTGCCGCAGCAGATCGCCATGACGTGGTTCTTTCAATTGATTATTGGCACAACCCGCAATAATTTGGCACTTGAATTGTTCAATCGTGTGATCGTTGATCGTTGCACCTAAAGCACAAGGCGCATAAATATCACACTGCTGGCTATAAATTTCATCTAAACCTACTGCAGTTGCTCCAAATTTCGCAACAGCACGACTGACGGCATCTTGATTGATATCTGTGACAATCAAGCGAGCGCCTTCTTTATGCAGATGTTCACACAAGTAGAAGCCAACACTGCCAAGACCTTGAATGGCGATAGTTCTGCCTTCAAGATTATCAGTACCAAATTTATGTTTAGCAGCTGCTTTGATGCCTTTGTAGGTGCCTAACGCAGTAAACGGTCCTGGATTGCCGCTTTTGCCATCTAAACCAGCAACGTAAGGAGTTTCTTGACCAACAATAGAGATGTCAGCGGTGGTAATATTGACATCTTCTGCGCTGACGTAGCGGCCGCTTAAAGAATGCACAAACTGACCGAATTTACGGAATAATGCTTCAGATTTGATGGATTTGGCATCCCCAATAATCACTGATTTGCCGCCGCCTAAAGGCAAGCCAGCCATCGCATTTTTATAAGTCATACCACGAGATAACCGTAACACATCGACCAGGGCATCTTCATCTGCCACGTAATCCCACAAGCGGCAACCGCCGACTGCTGGGCCTAATTTAGTGCTGTGTACGGCAATGATTGCCTTTAAACCTGTTTCTTTATCGCTGCAAAAAACGACTTGTTCGTGGTTATCAAATTCTGGGTGATTAAATACTGCCACTTGAGTGTGCTCCGTTCTGATTATCGCGGTGTAGGGCCGACTTTTTCGCGGCGCAATTTACCATTTCAGCAATGGTTGTGCCAGAAAACCTGAAAAAAAACGACTGGTCTGCCCAGTTGATTGTCGACAATAAATCTTGATAGTTGCTAATTTCTATTGGCTGACATAAAGTGCGGTCAGCAATTTTTAAGGGCATTACAAGATGGAACAACAAGAAAATAGTACCCCAAGAGCAATGACTGAAGCAGAAATTCAAGATTGGGTTCGTGCGCAATTCCAGCGAGCGAATATGCATTTAGCCGAGCAGGGCATCATCATGGAATCTGTTGCAGTGGCGGAGTCACGGTATTTACCGCCTCTGGTTGCGATTTGGAAAATCCATGGTATGAACAAGAATATCGTCTGGGTGGTGAGTGGTGATATGCCTGTTGACTATATCCCCCTCGGTTCAGCTAAGGATCCTCGTGAAGCGATGAAGCATTTTGCTTTACGTTGGCAAATGAAAGCACAACAAATTATCGAAGCAGGTATTACAGATCAACCCACTGCAGACTATGTTCAACTGTTAGTTGGCAGAGCTAATATGTTGTATGATTTAGCGGAATCAGACAAATTGTGGCAAGCGCAAGCTTAATAAAAAAACGGCCCATCAGGGCCGTTTTCGTTTGGTTTGATTTGCTCGGCAATTTATTCGATAAAATACCAATACCCTAAATTAATCAATTGAGTTAACAACTGAAGTTTGTGTGGGTCTTCTGCAAATTCTGCCGCTGTTTGCTGATCCAATACTGTTTTTTCGGCTAATTGTTGCACTGTGGTTTTGGCAGACGCTGGCAATTGGATGGTTAAGCCATTAATAAATAGCTGAATATCAGCTTCTTTATGCGGTTGAATATAACAAACTCGCAGTCCTCCCAATCTTGCCAACACCGAACCTTCTTCCAAGTATTCAGCAATTTCATCTGCACTGTAGTGCGGATCCGGTTCAGTCGCATCCAGTTCATGTTTAGCATGAGTGATGTAACTGCCAAAGTAGCTGGCCAGTAACTTTGGATCATCCAACAGGTTTTTCAGCAAGCCTTGCACATCGGCTAAATCCTTAGTAGTAATCTCACCGATATTTGGGCTGAGTTCTCGTCCTGCATCGCTGTAGCGAATGCCTTGAATTTCATTCTCGATTAAATAGTCAGCGAGACCGGTTAGCAGGTCTTTTTGCGCGGGAGCTCGAAATCCTACAGAATAACTCAGGCTTTGATCAATCGAGATGCCATCATGCGGACATCCTGGCGGAATATATAAAATATCACCCGGTTCAGTAATCACATCAATACAATCGACAAAAGGACTGACTTGTAATAAACGTGGGTGAGGACAGTGTGATTTGAGTGAAGGATCTGGCATACCGACGCGCCAGTGCCTTTTTCCAAGACCTTGAATAATAAAGACATCGTATTGATCAAGGTGGGGGCCAACGCCACCGCCAGGCGTTGAATAACTGATCATCAAATCATCAATGCGCCAATTGGGTATAAAACGAAAAGGTTCGATTAATGCTGCCGACTCTGGATGCCAGTGATCGACTGCTTGCACGAGCAATGTCCAATCTTTTTCGCCCCATTCACTGTAGTCTTCAAATGGGCCAGTTTCTAATTGCCATTGATCGCCTTGTTTTGCCACAATTCGCGACTCAATTTCTTCTTCCGCCGCTAATCCGGCCAATTCATCAGGTGAAATCGGATCTTGGAAATTGGCAAAACCCCTTTTAATGAGTAAAGGCTTCTTCTGCCAATACTCGGCAAGAAATTGCTCGATGGTTAAGTCATTGAGTTGTAATTGGTACATAACCAAGATCCTCTAGTAAAAAGGGCGGTTAAACCGCCCATAACAGCAATGATTTAATTCAGACTATCGACCAAGGCGATTGCAGCACCTAAGTAATTGTCTGGTCTGAATTGTTTCATTTGCGCTTTGACATCGTCTGGCAATTCTAAATTATCGATAAATACATGCAAATCGGCTGGAGTGATGCGCTTACCCCGCGTTAATTCTTTCAGTTTTTCGTAGGGCTTTTCGATGCCATAACGACGCATCACGGTTTGCACCGGTTCAGCCAAAAGCTCCCAATTCTGATCAAGTTCAGTCAGTAAATTGGCTTCGTTGACTTCTAATTTGCTGATCCCTTTGAGGGTTGCATGATAGGCAATCAAACAATAGCCAAAACCAACACCTAAGTTACGCAGCACAGTTGAATCTGTTAAATCACGTTGCCAACGTGATACCGGCAATTTGCTCGCCAAATGGTGGAAAATTGCATTGGCTAAGCCTAAGTTGCCCTCTGAGTTTTCAAAATCAATCGGATTGACTTTGTGTGGCATGGTCGAAGAACCAATCTCACCGGCAATGGTTTTTTGCTTGAAGTGACCTAGCGCGATATATCCCCACACATCCCGATCAAAATCGAGCAGGATGGTGTTAAAGCGAGCCACTGCATCGAATAGTTCAGCGATGTAATCATGCGGTTCAATTTGCGTGGTGAACGGGTTCCACTCAAGGCCTAATGATGTGACGAACTGCTCAGAAATTTGGTGCCAATTAAGCGCAGGATAGGCAGAAATATGGGCGTTATAGTTACCTACAGCGCCATTAAACTTGCCAAGAATGGCCACTTTGGCAATCTGATCGCGTTGGCGTTGCAATCGAATATAAACGTTCGCCATTTCTTTCCCTAAAGTGGTTGGCGAAGCTGGTTGGCCATGCGTACGAGCCATCATCGGGATTGCTTTGTACTGGATAGCAAGGCTCTTAATGGCAGCTAGCAACTGATCGCAAAGTGGTAATAACACCTCTTCACGCGCAGTTTTTAGCATCAAACCATGCGATAAGTTATTGATATCCTCTGAAGTACAAGCAAAATGGATAAATTCGCTAATCGCTGCTAATTCGCTATTGCCAGCCACTTTTTCTTTTAAAAGATATTCAACCGCTTTCACATCATGATTGGTTGTTCTTTCAATTTCTTTGACACGCTCAGCATCAGCGAGGCTGAAGTTGTCGACAATCTCATTGAGCAATTGGTTTGCTTCAGGGCTCAATGCTGGAACTTCGGCTATCCCTGCAATGCCAGCCATTTGTTGCAACCAGCGAACTTCGACGATCACTCGGAATTTGATCAAACCAAATTCAGAGAAAATATCTCGCAATTCGACACTGCGAGCACCATAGCGGCCGTCAACGGGCGAAATCGCGGTTAAAGCATTGAGTTCCATGAAGACTCCTAAGTTAAGCTAATTGTTTTAAAACGGCTTTGGCTTCATTCAGCAGCGCAGTGCGTTTGAAAAGGAAGTGATAACGATGACCACCTGCTTGTCGCCATAAAACGGCGGCTCTGAGCGCTGCGAGTAATAAAGCCCGAATTTTTTGCTGAACTAACGGTTGTTTTAATTGCTCAGGCTGGCCGGCAATTTGGATGCGATGACCGAGACCACTGATATGTTCAACATAGATATCAGCAAGGTTGGCAATGATATTGTCGTCGGTGATTTGAAAATGCAGCAATTGCTGCTGCAAGCGTTCAATCCGTTTGCCGACAGCGTCTAAGGCCGAAGCTGATTTTGCCAGTAAGCGTTCTAAGCGCAGAACCGCCATTTCATAACGGAGCAGTTCCATATCTTTGTTGGGCGTATCACCGAGCTGATCCACTAAGAGCTGATAACCGCTGGCTAAATTTTCGAGGCGGCCGCCATAAACATCGATGGCATCAGCTGGGGTCTGCTCGGCGATGCTTTGTAAACAGACCCGCATCTCTAAACTATGAAATTCTGATTTCTGTTCACCGCGAGCCAATAACTGCACTTGCTTAATGCACTGGCACATCGCAGCTAACGCCATGGTTTGAATCGAGATTTGCGGTTGCATTAGTTCAAAGCCTCATCGATGATCCCACCGCCTAAACAAATTTCATTGAGGTAAAATACAGCGGATTGGCCTGGCGTTACGGCTTTTTGCGGTTCATCAAACCAGACCTGTAAACGACCATCAGCCAAGTAGGTCAGGGTGCAATCAATGTCTTGCTGCCGATAACGGGTTTTGACAGTGCAGCGCAGGTTGTTTTCAGGCCCTTTGCGGTCAACCCAGTGGAGTTGCTCGGCAATCAAACCCTTGGCGAGTAAGCTCGGGTGATCATGGCCTTGCGCAACAATCAGGTGGTTATTGACTAAATCTTTAGCAACGACATACCAAGGATCATCGCCACCATCTTTCAATCCACCAATCCCTAAGCCTTTACGTTGACCCAGCGTGTGGTACATCAGGCCCTCATGACGGCCAATTTTGTCGCCATCGACAGTGATGATATCGCCTGGCTGGGCAGGCAGATATTTTTGCAGGAAATCTTTGAATTTGCGCTCACCAATAAAACAAATGCCCGTTGAGTCTTTTTTATTATGGGTGATTAAGCCTTGTTGTTCCGCGATAGCCCGGACTAAAGGTTTTTCCAGATGACCCACCGGGAATAGCGTTTGGGCAATATGTTCTTCCCCGATGGTATAGAGGAAATAGCTTTGGTCTTTGTTGCTATCTAAGCCGCGTAACAACTGCCAGTGGCCATCGACTTCACGACGTTGAACATAGTGACCTGTTGCAATGTAGTCGGCTCCCAAAGCCTCAGCGGCAAACTCCAAAAAGGCTTTGAATTTGATTTCTTTATTGCACATGATGTCGGGATTTGGCGTGCGGCCAGCTTTATATTCTGCGAGGAAATATTCGAAGACGTTATCCCAATATTCTGCAGCGAAATTCACTTTGTGTAATTTAATACCCAAGGTGTCGCAAACCTGTTGCGCATCTTTCAAATCTTCAGCTGCAGCACAATATTCATCGTTATCATCTTCTTCCCAGTTTTTCATAAACAGGCCTTCAACCTGATAGCCCTGTTGTAATAACAAGTAAGCTGAAACTGAGGAATCAACGCCGCCGGACATGCCGACTATGACTTTTTTGCTGCTGTTTTCTGACATTACATCCACTTCACGCGAAAAAATGAGCGCGGATTATAACACAAAGTTCGCCAGAACCGTAAGTTGCTGGCGTCGATGTTTTCAATCGGATTCTGCCAGTACTAGCAGAATTTTGAGTATCGTTAGCAAGAGGATGGCGTGTTGAATGCATTAACCATCGGGCTGATGTAATGCAAAGGCAAAGCCTGATTTGTTTGATGATTATGGACGGCGGCGATTACCAATTGGCTGCGCAGCGGCTGCATTTTTAGCTGTTCCGCCGAAAACCAATGGAGAGCAAGGATATCACTGTCCTGAGGTTCATGCGGTGGCGGTAACTCAGCCAGTTCAAATAAAAAATTAATTCGAAAATAAAATTCGCCATTGGCAGCATGGAGTTGTGAAATGCCTAGCCATGCGGTTGGGGCTGCGCGAAGGCCTGTTTCCTCATAAAGCTCACGTTCTACTGCCGCAATTAAATCCTCGTCAGCCTCAACATGACCCGCAGGTTGATTAATTACTTTTTTGCCCGTGTGTTTATCAATTTCTTCCACCATCAAATAACGACCTTGGCAAAATACCACTGCAGCCACGGTGAGATGTAAATTTGGTCTTAACATGGTGGGTTTCTCAGACACAAGTGAGTGATAAGTACTTCAAGATACTGGATTTGATCAAAACAATGGCAAAAATTTGCAGAAACAGCGGCTTTTTTTACGGAAATGTGGCGCAATTTGCATCTGGTCGGTCCACCGTTTGTTTTGCTTCGCGCCAGAAGGTTGTACTATAAGCACGTGTAATTCATAAATTTTCTCCATCAAACGAGTTCGACCAAAGTAGCAGCCTTTCCCTGAGGTTTCGCAGTTGTGCCACTACTTTCTTACTCGGTTGGCTGGTAAACTTGCATACCGAATGAAGTCACGAATGCGGCGCCGCTGTTGTGGAGCGCTTATGGCTACTACTGCCGTTGTATAACAGGAATTAATATGACCACTGAAACTTCAAAAATTATCTATACCAAAACAGATGAAGCCCCAGCGTTGGCTACTTATTCTTTTTTACCGATAGTGCAAACTTTTGCAAAAGCTGCAGATGTTACTGTTGAAACTCGTGATATTTCTCTTGCGGGTCGTATTATTGCGGTTTTCCCAGAGTTTTTAACTGAAGCCCAGCGTCAATCGGATGATTTGGCTGAATTAGGGCAATTGGCCAATCTGCCAGAAGCAAATATCATCAAGCTGCCAAATATCAGTGCTTCGGTTCCTCAATTAAAAGCCGCCATCAAAGAATTACAAGCGCAAGGCTATGCGTTACCGGATTACCCAGAAGAAGCGAAAAACGACCAAGAAAAAGACGTTAAATCGCGTTACGACAAAATTAAAGGTTCAGCTGTGAACCCGGTATTACGTGAGGGTAACTCAGATCGTCGTGCGCCATTATCTGTCAAACAGTACGCACGGAAAAATCCTCATTCGATGGGCGCATGGCGTTCAGAATCAAAATCTCATGTGGCGCATATGTCTGCAGGCGATTTCTATGGCAGTGAGCAATCAGTCACAGTGGCAGCAGCGGGTGCAGTGAAAATCCAACAAGTGTTAGCTGATGGTGCTATTAAAGTTCTGAAAGAAAAAACCACGGTAACTGCCGGTGAAATCTTAGACGCTTCAGTCATGAGCAAAAAAGCGCTACGGGCCTTTTTAGCGAAAGAAGTTGCCGATGCGAAAGCGCAAGATGTGTTGTTTTCTGTGCATTTGAAAGCGACCATGATGAAAGTGTCAGATCCGATTATGTTCGGTCATGTGGTTACTGTGTTCTTTGCTGATTTGTTCGCGAAACATGCTGCGTTATTTGCTGAGTTAGGCGTAGATGTGAACAATGGTTTTGGCGACTTGTTGGCAAAGATTGCTTCGTTACCTGCAGAGAAAAAAGCTGAAGTTGAAGCGGATATCGCAGCGGCTTATGCCAAAGCGCCAGCAGTGGCGATGGTGAATTCTGATAAAGGCATTACCAATTTGCACGTGCCAAGCGATGTGATTATTGATGCATCAATGCCAGCAGCGATCCGCAGCTCGGGTCAGATGTGGGATGCCCAAGGTAAACTGAAAGATACTAAGTTTGTCATTCCTGACCGTTGTTATGCGGGCGTTTATGCTGAAACAATCAATTTCTGTAAAGAAAACGGTGCTTTTGATCCAAAAACAATGGGTTCTGTGCCAAACGTCGGTTTGATGGCGCAAAAAGCCGAAGAATACGGTTCACATGACAAAACCTTCGAAATTCAAGCGGATGGTGTTGTCCAAGTTGTTGATGCCAATGGCAACATCTTAATGACGCATGCTGTTGAAGCAGGCGATATTTGGCGGATGTGCCAAACGAAAGATGCCCCAATCCAAGATTGGGTTAAATTGGCTGTCAGTCGTTCACGCTTATCTGCAACGCCTGCAGTATTTTGGTTAGATGCCAATCGCGCGCATGATGCGCAGGTCATTGCAAAGGTCCAAGCCTATCTGAAAAACCACGATACCACTGGCCTCGATATTCAAATTATGTCGCCTGAAGCGGCAACTCGTCATACGTTGGCGCGTATCAAAGCGGGTTTGGATACCATTTCAGTGACAGGTAACGTGCTGCGTGATTATTTAACCGACTTATTCCCAATTTTAGAATTAGGCACCAGTGCGAAAATGCTGTCGATTGTGCCTTTAATGAACGGCGGTGGTTTATTTGAAACTGGCGCTGGCGGCTCTGCGCCGAAGCATGTTGAACAGTTTGTTGAAGAAAACCATTTGCGTTGGGATTCTTTGGGTGAATTCTTAGCATTAGCTGCTTCCCTGGAGCACTTAAGCCAAGTGAGTGGCAATTCGCGCGCACAAGTGCTGGCTGATGCGCTGGATGCGGCCACAGCGAAGTTCTTAGACAATGATAAATCGCCAACCCGTAAGTTAGGTCAATTAGACAACCGCGGCAGCCATTTCTACTTGGCGTTTTATTGGGCTGAAGCTTTAGCGGCTCAAACCAAAGATTTGGCCTTACAAGCGCGTTTTGCGCCTCTGGCGAAAACTTTGGCAGAAAATGAGCAAACCATCGTCCATGAACTGAATTCAGTGCAGGGTAAAGCGGTGGATATCGGCGGTTACTATCGCCCAGATGACACTAAAGCATTTGCTGCAATGCGTCCAAGCCAGACCTTCAACTCAGCATTAGCTGCAGTTTAAACGCATTTTAACAAGATAATGTACAGAGCCCTTACTTCGGTAGGGGCTTTTTTTTAGCCAAGATTAAATTTTGTTAGTTTGCCAGAATGGTTTTTAAGAATGGTTTTTAAGAATGGTTTTTAAGAATGGTTTGTTAGGATGGTCTGCCAATTATTTTTCCAGAAATCGCAGAGGATAATTCACAGACATCAATGCCAATTTCCCTATGGAATCAACCCTGCATGAATAAATCCAGCTTGAATAAACCCTAGGCGAGACTATCAAAGGTGTGGCAAAAATTAATCAGGCGCATCCACGCAGAAGAGCCAACAAAGTTAAAAAGTGCAGAGGTTGCATGCATTGGTAAATGCCGAAGTTGGACAAATCAGTCGAATTTTCAGTGTACATCAAATAAATTAAACGGCCTAACCAAATGGGGGTGGTGATAGACCGCATTAATTGTCAATTGCCAACCCCAGACCTGACTCTGGGATTACAAATTTAGGATTTATTCAGACTTCTCACTATCAGGCAGAGCAATGTTCACTGCATGCAAGCCTTTTGGCCCTTCTGACAATTCAAAGGTCACATCCTGGCCAGCTTTGAGGGTGCGGTAACCGTCCATGCTGATGGTTGAATAATGGGCGAAGATATCTTCATCACGACCATCTTCACGAATAAACCCGAATCCTTTGGCGTTGTTAAACCATTTTACTTTACCGGTAGCCATACTACTTACTTCCTTCTCTTAGTTAGCTAAAATCTGTATTCTATAATCGATAGAATGAAGCTTTTTTATGCTTCAAGATTTACTGTAGATAATTTGTGCAACTAGTCAAGTTTTTTACAGAAGATAGACCACTTGAAATTAACCAAATTCAACACAACATCCTTTGATGGATTAACTAGGCGTGACTATAGTTTATGAGCGGCTTCAAACAGAGCAATCAACAATTAGAAGATTTGGCAGAACTGGTGCGACAGAGAGTCGAGCCGCCTTCGATGTATAAGGTCGTTTTGCACAATGATGATTACACGCCGATGGATTTTGTGATTGATGTACTGACGCGCTTTTTTAATATGCAATACGAAAAAGCCAGTGAGATCATGTTGCAAGTCCATTATGAAGGGAAAGCCGTATGTGGAGTATTCACCGCTGGAATTGCCGAGACGAAAGTGCAACAAGTGAGTACTTACGCCAAAGAACATGAACATCCTCTGCTTTGTACGATGGAGAAAGCATGAGCGGAGTTTCAGCTCTTTTGACTCAGGTGGATTAGGAGTTGTCTTATGTTAAATAAAGATCTTGAGTTAACGCTGAACTTAGCGTTTCGATACGCCAGAGAGCGCCGTCATGAATATATGACGGTGGAACACCTCTTACTCGCATTATTGGATAACCCAGCAGCAGGCGAAGCTTTGAAATCCTGCGGTGCCAACATGGATCGCTTGCGCACGGATTTAGCCAATTTTATTGAATCAACCACACCGCTCATTCCTGATGGTGATTTAGATCGCGACACACAGCCTACACTTGGCTTTCAGCGAGTTTTGCAACGCGCAGTATTCCATGTGCAATCGTCAGGCAAATCGGAAGTCAGTGGTGCGAATGTGTTAGTGGCGATTTTTAGTGAACAAGAATCGCAAGCCGTCTTTCTGTTGAAGAAAATTGATATCAGCCGCTTAGATATCGTTAATTACATTTCGCATGGTGTCATCAAGGGCGATAAGTTAGAACAGAATGATGAAGGCCAGGGGGAAGAAGGTGGCGAAGGTGCTATCGAAGAGAATCGTTATTTAGAGAATTTTACAGCGAATCTCAATGTTCTCGCCAAGAATGGCCAAATCGACCCATTGGTCGGACGCGACATGGAATTAGAACGGACCATCCAAGTGCTGTGCCGTCGCAAGAAGAATAATCCACTGTTAGTCGGCGAAGCAGGGGTTGGTAAAACTGCAATTGCAGAAGGTTTAGCTTATCGCATTGTGCAGAATCAAGTGCCAGAAGTGATCGCGAATGCCACCATTTATTCGTTAGATATGGGTGCTTTATTGGCGGGTACTAAATACCGTGGTGATTTTGAAAAACGCTTGAAATCTCTTTTGAAAGAGGTCGAACGTGAGAAAGATGCCATCCTGTTTATCGATGAAATCCATACGGTGATTGGTGCGGGCGCAGCCAGTGGTGGGGTCATGGATGCTTCGAACCTCATCAAACCTTTGCTGTCCAGTGGCCGTTTGCGCTGTATCGGCTCAACAACATATCAAGAATTCAAAAGTATTTTTGAAAAGGATACGGCTTTAGTCCGTCGGTTCCAAAAAATTGATGTCACTGAGCCGAGTGTGGATGATACGACCCAAATTTTATTGGGTTTAAAAGACCGCTATGAAGCTCATCATGGCGTTCGTTATACGCAAAAAGCACTTCGGGCTGCAGCCGAGCTATCTGCTAAATATATTAATGAACGGCATCTCCCTGATAAGGCCATAGATGTTATCGATGAAGCTGGCGCGAGCCAACGTTTGTTGCCCGTGTCTAAGCGCAAAAAAGTCATTAATGTGCCTGAAATTGAACATGTTATTGCCAAAATGGCCCGAATTCCTGAGAAATCGGTGTCAGCTTCTGATAAAGACGTGTTAGCGAATTTGGATAGAAATCTGAAATTGGTGGTCTTTGGCCAAGATGCGCCAATTGAAGCTTTGACTGCCGCAATTCGGTTATCTCGCTCAGGTCTTGGTAATGAAGAGAAACCGATTGGTAATTTCTTATTTGCCGGTCCAACCGGTGTTGGTAAAACTGAGGTCACCAAGCAATTAGCTAAAATTATGGGCGTCGAGTTGCTACGTTTTGATATGTCTGAGTATATGGAACGTCACGCCATCAGCCGCCTGATTGGTGCACCGCCAGGTTATGTTGGTTTTGAGCAAGGAGGATTATTGACCGATGCCGTGTCGAAACATCCTTACTCAGTTGTATTGTTAGACGAAATCGAAAAAGCGCACAGCGACATTTATAACATCCTGCTGCAGGTCATGGATCATGGCACCTTAACCGATAACAATGGTCGGAAAATTGATTTTAGAAATGTCGTTTTAGTGATGACGACCAATGCAGGGGTGCAAGAAACGGTTCGCAAAACGATTGGTTTTAAACAACAAGATCATAGCCATGATGCACTCGCGGAAATCAACCGGACATTTAGCCCTGAATTTCGCAATCGTCTTGATGGTATCATCTGGTTCCAGCATTTATCTCGCGACATTATTCTGCAAATCGTTGATAAATTTGTCTGTGACTTACAAGTACAATTAGACAAAAAGCAAGTCGTGCTTGAGCTTAGCCCTGCGGCTAGGCAGTGGTTAGCAGATAAAGGTTACGATCCCGCGATGGGCGCTAGGCCGATGGGGCGGGTTGTGCAAGAACAGTTGAAGAAACCGCTGGCCAATGAAATTTTATTTGGCCGTTTAATCAGCGGCGGCGAAGTGCATGTCGATTTGGTGGGGGATGAACTGAGTTTTAATTATTTAGAGTCGGCGGTTGAAGCTTAACTTCTGGAGTTGAGCTTCACTTGCGCAACTTGAATCTTTTCGAGGCAAAACAAAAACCCGGTGTTACCGGGTTTTTGTTGTATTCAAGGAATACTTTTAAAGTCTATTAACGTTGACGGAAAACGATACGACCTTTGGTTAAATCGTAAGGTGTCAACTCAACGGTGACTTTGTCACCGGTCAGAATACGGATATAGTTCTTGCGCATTTTTCCTGAAATATGCGCGATGACCACGTGACCGTTTTCGAGTTCGACCCGGAACATTGTATTTGGCAAGGTATCCAAAATTGTGCCTTGCATCTCAATCACGTCTTCTTTCGCCATGCAGCGTACGAGCCCCTTCAGAATTATAGAAATTTAAACCGGAAAAAAACTGCGCAGATTGTGCCGAAATCAAAGCGATAAGTAAAGCGACAAGCGCGTTTTTACGGAAATGATTGCCAAATTCCTGCTAAAAGTCGCTGTTGCGGGCGAAAATTGCTTTTGTAAGCCATCTTTGGCGAACTCTCGACCCAATAACCTAAATATAAAAATTGCCATTTTTCCGCAATCGCTAACTGATGTGCCGCTAAAATAGCCAGTGTCCCGAGTGACAACGTATGATTGGGGGCAAAAAAACTATAAACTAAAGAGATGCCATCGGGGACATGGTCGAGGATCATGGCGCCCATTAATTCATCGCCTACATATTGCTCAAGCACAGTGACACTCATCCAATCACACAGTAACAGTTGTTCAATATGTGCCAGCAATGGTGGATACATCACCCCATCGGCATGACGCGTTTCGATGTAATTTTGATAAAGGCTAAAGTAATGCTCGGCCTTGGGTTGAGTTTGCCAGCGCCAATTCCACCCTTGCTTTTGTGCTCTTGCCAGTTGGCGTTGTTGCGATTTTGAAGGTAAAAACTCAGCCGTGGCTAACCGAACAGATTGGCAGGCTTGGCAATCCGGGCAATAAGGCCGGTATAGTTGTGTAGAGCTTCTGCGGAAATTATATTGCATCAGATGCGCATATAATTCAGCGGAAAGCGGTTGCTCTGGCAAGGTAAAGACCAAACGCTCTTGCTGCTCGGGCAAATAATTACATGGATGCAGATCGGTAATTGCCAGCTGCATGCTTTGCGCCATCACGAAGCCTCACTTTGCAACAGTTGAATTGAGCGTGGTCGCCAAACTTCTTGCGGGAATGCCAAATCGCGTTTTTTCCTTAATAAACAGAGATAATCGCTGCGTGGCAGCGGTTCAGCCCCCATTTGCATTAAAAAGGGATTCGGCATTTGGCAATCTATGATGCCATCACAAACCTTTTGTAATTCTTGTTGTAAAACCAGTAATGCTAATTTTGCTGCATTTGGCGCTAAATTAAACATTGATTCACCACAAAACAGCTCGCCAACTTGCACCCCATAGCAACCGCCAACCAAATGACCATCTTGCCAAACTTCAATACTATGGGCTTTACCAAGACGATGTAATTGCAGGTAAGCTTGCTGAATATTGGCTTGGATCCATGTACCTTTCTCTTGTCGAGTGAGTGCGCACTGTGCGATTACTTCGGCAAATGCAGTGTTACAGCTGAAACTAAAATGATTGTTTTTTAAAAACTTTTTCAGGCTTCGATTTAGTTTGAGGCTATTTTGCGGGAAAATTGCACGGATGCTAGGAGACCACCAGAGTAGGGGATCTTCTTCATTAAACCAAGGGAATATCCCTTGACGATAGGCGCTGACTAAACGTTGTGGGCTTAAACACCCGCCAAACGCCAATAAGCCATCAGGTTCTGGCAGACTAAATTCAGGATCTGGAAACCAGTCCAGATCCTGAGTTAATTCCGGCAGCCAAATTGGCATCGGCTTTACTTCGCCAAAGCGTCCAAATAACGCTCGGCATCTAAAGCAGCCATACAGCCAGTACCCGCAGACGTGATAGCTTGGCGATAGATATGATCGCAAACATCGCCTGCAGCAAACACACCTTCGATGCTTGTCTGAGTTGCGTTGCCTTCTGTGCCACTTTTTACAACCAGATAACCGCCATTCATCGCCAACTGACCAGCGAAAATATCGGTGTTCGGTTTGTGACCGATTGCTATAAACACACCGTGTACGTCAACTTGTTCGTCGGCTAACCCTTGGGTTGAACTTAAGCGAACCCCGGTCACGCCCATCTCGTCGCCTAACACTTCCGCCAATTCGCGATGGGTGTGCAAGACGATATTGCCGTTGGCAACTTTCGCATTCAGGCGATCAATTAAAATTTTCTCAGCTTTGAAGGTGTCACGGCGATGCACTAAATGGACTTCAGAGGCGATGTTTGACAAATAAAGCGCTTCTTCGACTGCAGTATTCCCGCCGCCAACCACGACAACCTTGCGGTTGCGATAGAAAAAGCCATCACAAGTGGCACAGGCAGAAACACCACGGCCACTGTATGCTTGCTCAGATTCTAACCCTAAATATTTGGCCGATGCGCCTGTTGCGATAATTAACGCATCACAAGTGTAACTGCCGTTATCACCAATCAATTGGAAAGGTTTTTGTTGCAGCTGTACAGTATGGATATGGTCGAAAACAATTTCGGTATTGAATGTTTCTGCGTGTTCACGCATCCGTTCCATCAATGCTGGGCCTGTTAAGCCGTGTGGGTCACCGGGCCAGTTTTCTACTTCTGTGGTCGTTGTCAATTGACCACCTTGTTGCATCCCTGTGATCAACACTGGATTCAGGTTCGCGCGCGCTGCATAGACTGCCGCGGTATAGCCTGCAGGTCCTGAACCTAAGATCAGTAAACGGCTATGTTTGGCATTTGACATGAAAATCTCCGTTAAAATATTCGCATTCATAAGTTGTGGGCGATTTTAGGGGATTGCAATGGCTTACGAAAGGAAAACCATGAAATTAATTCTGCTTCACTGTAAAGTCTTGTGTGCTGTGCTATTTTAGCGGAACAGCATCATCAATTTCGGCCAATGAGCCTTCAATAAAGACTCGAGGCATCTTGCAAGGAGGTTATTCTGGCACTGGTTTTTTTCGGAAGAGGGCTCCTGCATTTTTTGCTGTGTATCTTGTCTTTATTCAGCGCCATGGCTTGGTCAATCCAAGATTTTAAACGCATTGGCGTCAGCGACGGTTTGCCCAATGCAACCATTTATAGTGTCACTCAAGACAGTCAAGGTTATATTTGGTTAACCTCGACCAATTCGGGCTTATTGCGCTTTGATGGTTATCAATTCACTGAATTTCAAGTACTGACTCCTGAAGAAAAGAAGCAACTTGGTTCGCAAGATGTCGGTTATTTACTCATCGATCGTGATAAAAATATGTGGGCAGGTACTTGGGGTTATGGCCTCAGTCGCAT
>JACCDH010469021.1_pt1 | contig 18239 bp, 18 predicted proteins | sample 7442481 | NCBI WGS metagenome assembly JACCDH01 (sample SAMN15323433, study PRJNA562643) | freshwater metagenome | isolation source: river surface water | place: USA:Blue River Watershed | collected 2017-08-15 | reverse complement strand
TCAGTTGCCCGCGCATATTTTGTTACTTGAGGACGAAGAAAGCATCGCCGATGCGCTAATTTATAGCTTAAAAGCCGAAGGCTTTCAGGTCACTTGGTGCCAGCTGGTGCAAGAGGCAATTGTGCACTCAGCGAATGTCGATCTGCTAATTTTGGATGTCGGCTTGCCTGATGGCAATGGCTTTGAATTTTGTAAGCAAATCCGCCGACAAAGTGAAGTTCCTGTCATATTCCTAACCGCTCGCGCAAGTGAAATCGACCGGGTGGTTGGTCTGGAAATTGGCGCCGATGATTATGTCGTCAAGCCCTTTAGCCCACGTGAATTGGTCGCGAGAGTCAAAGCCATACTAAAACGCACCCAGCGCCAGCTCGCTGCTGTCACTGAGCAGCCCATGACTGCTGAGCCAACTCAGACTCAATCGCATGCAACTACTGATCAACCAATAAAAGCTCAACAAATTAATACGCAACAGATCACAGCTCAACAAATTGGCGATTTCTTGCTTAAGCCAACTGCGGTGCAAATACTACTCAAAAACAAGCTGCTGACGCTCACTGCGCTAGAGTATCGCTTGCTCAGCCATTTTCTGGCGCATCCACAGCAGGTGCTATCTCGCGAGCAACTTTTGCAAAGTTGCGGCCAATCAGCTGATGCTGGTTATGACCGAAATATTGATACTCACATCAAAAGCTTACGTGCAAAATTTCGGATTTGTAGCGAACTTAATTACCTGATTACCCAACGCGGCTTCGGCTATAGTCTGAACCCACAAGGCCAAACCACATGAACAATTCGCCAGCGAAATGGCCCAGCCGCACTTTATGGCGTTGGTTCCAATTGCCCTTTGCCGTTCGAGTATTTGCGCTTTATTTCGTATTTGTAGGTATGAGCGGTTACTTCATGCTGAGTTTGGTGGTCGAAGAGGTAAAACCCGGCGTTCGGCAGAGTACTGAAGAAGTCTTATTCGACACAGCACAAGTGTTGGCAAATTTAGTGGCACCAGCATTTGCCAAGGAAACTCCTGAACCTTTATCTGCAGAACTTCAACAACTGTTGGCAAGTTACGGCCAACATCAAACCGAAGCGACAATTTGGGGGATCAGTAAAGGCTCAACGCCGCATCGGATTTATCTCACTGATCGTAAAGGCATCGTGGTCTACGATAGTACCGGTACTGCCGTGGGTAAGGATTACTCTCGATGGAATGATGTCTACCTTACGCTTAGAGGCCAGTATGGTGCGCGTTCGAGTAAAGCCAATCCGGAAGATGAAAATAGCAGCGTCATGCATGTTGCTGCTCCGATCCGCCAGCATAATGAAATAGTGGGTGTACTGACCATCGCTAAACCCAATCAAATGATGCAGCCATTCATTGATCGAACCCAAGCCTACTTGACCGTGCGCGGGCTAGCGCTGATGGCACTGGGCCTTGCGATCGGCGCCCTACTCGCATGGAGATTGCAGCGTGGGCTCAATCGCTTAGAGCTTTATGCTGAGCAATTAAGTTCGGGTGAACGAGTTGATGCACCAAAATTCAGAGTGTTTTTTGAGTTTGGCAAATTGGCAGCGGCGCTTGATCGGATGCGCCATACTCTTGCTGGTCGAGCCTATGCCGAGCAATACGTCCAAACTTTAACTCATGAATTAAAAAGTCCGCTAACCGCGATCCAAGCAGCAGCAGAGCTTCTCCAGCAGCAACTACCCGATGCTGATCGTCAACGTTTTGCCGGAAATATCCTGCAGCAAAGCAGCCGATTGCATCAAATCATCGAGCGATTACTGCAACTCTCCGCGTTGGAGCAACAGCAACATCTCAGAGCGCCAAGCCAAGTGTCTTTGCCACAGATCTGTCAGCAAGCGCTGAACGCTCGGGCAGGACGTATCGATCAGCAGCTGTGGCAATTGCAATTCGATGCCCAACCCTTAAGTATTGAAGGCGACGCCATATTGCTGGAGCAGGCCTTGGGGCACATGCTAGACAATGCGCTGGATTTTGCGCCCAAAGCGGCAATAGTGGCTTTAAAGGTGCACAAAGCAAGCAACAGCATTGTCATTTCATTGTGTAATCAAGGCCCACAAATTCCAGACTATGCCCTACCTCGGCTCACTGAACGATTTTATTCACTGGCAAGACCCGGCAAAAGCGGTAAAAGTACCGGGCTTGGTTTGAACTTTGTTGACGAAGTAATGAAGCTGCATCATGGCAAGTTATCTATTGAAAACACTGAACTTTCGGGTGAGCCGGCGGTTTTAGTTTCACTGGAACTGCCAATTCGCTAAAAGCGATTGATAATAGATTTACTTATTAAAAATTACTTTTCAGATTGAAATCATCTTTATTAAATTTCGCGAAATTGACTACGCTCAACTAAATGCTTTAAGTGAGGCTAGTCATCATGCCAAATCGCTGCGTTGATTTTCAGTTCCTTGCCGAACCCACTCACGTTAACTTTGGTGGCAAAGTGCACGGGGGCATGATGATGAAGTGGATGGACCAAGCTGGATATGCTTGCGCTGTCGGGTGGACTGGCGCTTATTGTGTAACAGTTTCCGTCGGCGCCATTCGCTTTCAAAAACCCATACTAGTCGGGCAGATTGTCCACTTGCATGCGCAAGTTGTACACACAGGCATTAGCAGCATTCATGTATTTGTTAGTGCCGACGCGACCGACCCCAAAACCGCACTACAGTGTGAAACTAATCATTGCATGATAAGTTTTGTTGCTACGGATGAAACTGGAAAAATCATTCCGGCACCGAAATGGACGCCGCAAACTGCCAACGATATGTTGTTGGAGCGTTATGCTATCGCGATGAAATCACTCAGTATTCAAGCAGAAGAAATGCTTAATTTTCGCGATGCGAGTTTGTGTTTAAGCAAATGGTCAACCAATTAGCGACAAGTTCACTGTGTTGCCGATGCTATTGTTGGCACATGGCGCTAGTTGGATCTATGTTGCTATCGGCGTACTAAGACCGTTCCCAAGCAGCAATAATTCTTTTCTCAACGAAATCGCTGTTGCAACAGTTGATAACTTGGTTGATAACTAGGCTCGATAGTTTTGACATCAATTTGCAAAAAATAATGACGTGCTTGCTCGAATTTTTGCAACTGCAAACAGATCTCACTCAAACGGATCAATGCATTATTTAAACGGATATCATCATCCCCCGCATGCAAATAAGGTAAAGCCTGCTCGTAGTAACCCAGTGCTAAACCAAAATGCTCAAGAAGTTGCTCTGTGCGGCCAAGATTGAGGTAAGCAACGGAAATCTTTCCGGCAAAGCCACTTGGCAAAATGGCATCTAACGCTAATTTCCGATAATACGCAGCTTGAGCTAACTGCCCCTGTCCTTGCATGACCAGTGCTTTGTTGGTGTTGAGCTCAAAGGCAAACACTGGATCTTTGCTTTTATGAAATTTCGATTCAGCCGATAACAACAAATTCCATGCCTGCGCATATTCGCCAAGCACGGCTTGCAAATTTGCCAATTCCAGAAGTCGCAAAGGATCTGCAAAGGAATCGAACATATTTTGCAAATTTTGCTGAGCTAAATTTGCATAACGACGCGCCTCAATCGCATTACCTTGGCTGTTCATTAATTTCGCTTGGTAAAAATATAACTGGGTTTGAAACACCGCAGGAGGATCGGGCTGCAGCAGCAGCTTCGCTAATGTCTGTTGCAATTCGGCAAACTGATGTTTATCAAACAAATAATCTAACAAAAAAGACTGGAGTTGGTACCACTGTGCAGTTTTCTCAGGTTGTCGAGCCAACTGTTGTAAGCAAGATGCGGCATCTCGTTGCTGACAAAACTGCTCATGGTCATTGAGATGCTCAGTAGCTAGGGAATTCGGCGTATGCATAGCCACTAACATTAAAAACAAAAATACTCGCATTCGTTGCATATATTCCGCTAGACCGAATTGTCAGCGCAACTATGCATCTTTTCGATTCTAGTCGTCAATAACGGCCAAACCTCAATCGAAAACAAATTAAGCTCTTAATCCTGACTTCATAGAAACTCCACCTAGTCTCCACAATGACTCCATACCGAACTCATCTCTCGTAACGACAATGAGTTATCAACAAACAGGAGTCTAAGATGTTTAACTTTTTAAAACTAAAACCCATTACCATCGCTGTCTTATTATTCGTGTTATCGCTACCGATCCAAATGATCAGCAGTCTCATCGAAGAGCGCCAACAACTCAGTACCTTAGTACATCACGAGATTGCCAATAGTAGCAGTCGCGACCAATGGGTAGTTGGCCCTATCTTAGTGTTGGAAACCGAGCACTATCAGCAAGAAAACTTGGTGAATCAACAATTGGTAAAACCCTACAGCCAAGTACAGTTGATTTTGCCAAACCAGATGCAAATCAACAGTGATCTCAATAGCGAGATCCGCAGCCGAGGCATTTACCAAACTCGGCTGTACCACACCAAAAACAATTGGATACTGCATTATGAACTGCCAGCAAAACTGGGTTTTGATCGCGAACCTCAAGTGTCCCCCACTGCCGAAGTCGGTAATGTTCGACTCAAATCAGCGCGTTTAGTGATGGGCTTAAGCGATATGCGAGGGCTAATTGGTATGCCAAAACTGATGCTCGATCAGCAACAGCTGAAGATTATCCCTGGCACAGGTTTGGATGCTCTAAATGGTGTACAAGCGGCGCTTGATCTCGATATGTTGCTGATTAAGCCAAACTTCGATTTAACATTGCAGATGGATATCACTGGTACCGAACACTTAAGCATGCTGCCTATTGCCGACCAAAGCAGCTGGACACTTAGCGCTGATTGGCCACATCCAAGCTTTGTCGGCCGGTTTTTGCCAATAAAACATGATGTTCGCTCCGATGGTTTCTCCGCAACTTGGCAAAGCAGTCAATTTGCCAATGACGTGAAAACTAATCTGAATAAATGTCTGCTGAGCAATACTCGCTGCGTTGAACTGAAAGAGCAGAGCTTTTTTGTCAATCTAGTGGAGCCGGTTGATCACTATCAACAAAGCTATCGGTCGGTGAAATATGCGTTATTGGTGCTGGTTGTCAGTTTCTCAGTGTTCTATTTATTCGAATTGTTAGCCAAACTGGCAATTCACCCAATGCAGTATTTGTTTGTCGGCTTGGCGCTAGCGATGTTCTATTTGCTGCTGATTTCGCTATCTGAAGTGCTTGGTTTTGCGCTTGCTTATGCAGTTGCTGCGGCAGCATGTATCTTGTTATGCGGTTTTTACACTATTGCGGTATTACAGAGTCGACAAAAAGGTCTAAGTTTTACCGCAGGTCTTAGCGCGCTTTACGGATTGCTGTTTATGATCTTGAGAGCTGAAGATATGGCACTCCTCGCAGGCTCTTTACTGCTGTTTGTCGTGCTAAGTGGAGTAATGCTGTCGACTCGTCACTTAAATTGGTATCAGTTGCAAGGAAATGCTCCAAGCGTCAATGACGAAAAGGACATGGCAGAATAACAGCAGCACACCATCGAAAAAAAACGCAGCCTAGCTGCGTTTTTTGCTTAAACCCTGACCGGCTTAACTTTTCACTACTACTTTTTGCGAAACTCGCTTAGTTTGCCAACGCGTTTTATTCAAAGCTATACGCTGAGTTGTTTGCTGAGCTTCGGTTGACTTCACCACCACAGGGCGCGACACGATCAAATTGTTTGGATAAACCACCAACTCGCCATCACTGGTTTTTAGCTCTGTGCTAAACAAATTGACCTCGATGATGGTGCCCTCAATCGCATTGCTGCCATCAATGATCCGAACTGTTTTGCCCTGAGCAAAACTGCGTTGACCGAGCAAAATAAAAAATGCGGTGATATTCGACAACAAACTCCAAGCGGCAAATAAAGCAACACCCACAACCGCAATCATGGAAGAGGCAAGCACCAATAAGCCTTTGATATCAATGCCCCAAACGATACTTAATACGACGACCAGTAGTAAAAACAGCAGAATATGAAACACCACCATAGCTCGGCGGTTCATTTCCTCTTTCAGCATAGTCGCAGCGATAGTGCGATAGATAAATGGCGCTATCCGTCTACTCAAAACAACATAAAACAGCAATACAACAAAGCTGAGGATCCCTTGGATAAACTCAGTGCGATATTGCTCACTAATTTCTTTTAAAGCAGTTAACCAGTCCACAATCAATCCTGCGATTACTCTAAGTCATTTAACGGCCAAGTCACGATATGATCCTCATAATCATATTCATTGACGGCGTCTTCTGAGATCGTTTTATTTCTAACAGACATCTGCTTTTTGTGCATCAAGCTTTTTTTGCCGTTATTCAACAGCGGATGCCATGAGGGTAAGCCCCGCCCCTCTTGCAAGCGACGGTAACTGCAAGATGGTGGCATAAAGAAAATGTCTTTGAGATTTTCTTTGGTTAATTTCACACAGTCTGGCACCAGCACTGTCCGATTTTCATAGCAGTCACATTCACACTTATTACTGTTTAAATACCGACAAGCCACATTGGTAAAATATACCGTCTCTTCTGGCAGAATATAATCAGTCGGGCCAGCGAGCTCGTCATCTTCTTCGTCGATGATTTTGTTCAAGCAACATTTGGCACAGCCATCACACACTGCTTCCCATTCGGCGGTGCTCATTTCCTGTAAGCTTTTGGTTTCCCAAAACTTGTCTTCTAAAGTCATGCTATATCCTGGGGTTAGATAGTGACCGCTGTCTGCACTTGCAACCAAGGCAACAGAGTTAATTCGAGTTTATCTTGATCTTGTAATGGTCCGACGCCAGCAGGAGTGCCAGTGAGGACCATGTCGCCCGGCAAAAGCGTAAAATGTTGACTCATCTCGCTAAGCATTTGCGCAATGCCACGGATCATCAAACGTGCATCACCTTGCTGCCGAGATTGGCCATTCACTGATAACGCAAACTGCAGTTGTTGTGGTGATGTGACCAATTCTGCCGGCACAAAACCGGTAACCGGACAGGCACCATCGAAGCCTTTAGCAATTTCCCAAGGCCGACCAAGCTGTTTCAGATGAGCTTGCACTTCGCGCAAGGTCAAATCCAGTGCCAAGCCATAGCCCCAAACCGCAGCTAAGACATCATCGACACTGGCTTTTTTCAACGGAGACTTTATCAACACTGCGATTTCGGTTTCGTTATGCACTGCGCCTTGGCTGCTTGGAATAACAAAACTAGGCGTCATCGGCACTAATGCTGTTGCTGGCTTGATAAAAAACAACGCCTCTGGCGCAGTTTTACTATTCATTTCCTGGATGTGATCTAGATAGTTTTGGCCGATACAAACTACTTTTCCGACCGGCAAATCTATCGAGTTTCCTTGAACATCAACATGCTGATAGCTCATCTTTTTTCCTTATTCAGCGGCAACAATGGCATCGGCAAGATAGCCTACGCTACTGACAAAATAATAAGACCTATTCCAATGCATCAGCACTTGGTAATTGGCATAGGCTAAATAAGCCCGACCGTCTTTATCATCCGGCATCACTAAAGCTGCGCGCATGGCAGACTTAGGTAATGGTTTACCATCAACCGCGGTCACACCAAGCGCTTGCCAATCAGTCAGTGAACGCTCAGAGCGCTGCCACCATTGCAACCACTGGGCGCGATCCTTACTGCCTTTAGGGATCACTAAACTGTAATCGAAATTTGCCGGCAATATGACTTGGCGGCCCCAACTTTGACCTGGTTGCCAACCTTCCATTTTCAAATAGTTGGCGATTGAAGCCATGGCATCGCTGGAGTTAGTCCAAATATCTTTGTGGCCATCACCATCGCCATCTTGGGCATATTTCATAAAGGCACTTGGCATAAACTGAGTATGCCCCATCGCACCAGCCCAAGAACCTTTCATCTTGGCAAGAGTGATATGTTCCTCAGCCAGAATATCCATGGCAATGAAAAACTCTTTGCGAAACATTTGTTCACGACGGCCATCATAAGCAAGCGTCGCTAACGATGAAGGGACTGAATAACGGCCAGTGACTTTACCAAATGCACTTTCTAAGCCCCAAAGCGAGACAATAAACCGTGCAGGCACTCCATATTTTTTACTAACAGCCGCAAGTTCCTGCGCATGCTTTTGATACATAGCCTTGGCTGATTTAATCCGATAAGCATCAACACGCTTAGGCAAGTAAGTGTCTAAGGTCTCCACAAACTCGGGTTGGCCTTTATCGGCAACCACGACTTTCGGATGGAAAGTCAAACTTGCGAATACTTCCGCAATCAATGCCTCAGAATAACCGCGCGTTTTAGCTTCGGCTTTTAAACCTTGAACATATAGTGCAAAGCCTTCTGCAGTTTTTTCTGGCAACTCAGCGCTATTGGCTGTCGACTGCCCTGCTCGGTTTGCTGATGGTTGCTGCTGGCTTGCCACTGCGGTTTTGCCACTCTCGGTCGCACTGCTGCAACCGACAACGCCAAAAGCTAAGCCGCTAGTGACAGCAAATGAAAGCAAAAAACGAATCAACTTAATTTCCTTATTCTGCCGATTGGTTGTTCGCCAACCAATCCCGATGGTCTTTTAGTAAATCTTCTGGTGGCGGGGGTAGCTGCAAATAGTAACCTTGGTCGATTAATGCAGCCTGCACTTTGGCCAATTCTGCGCCCGCTAATTCCGCACGGCGACTGAGGTCCAATACGGTGACTAATTGCGGAGTGCCAAAGGTTTTTAACAAGGCTTCCGGCACTACTTTAAAATCGTCGCGCTGCTTGAGATACAAATAGGTTTGGTCTTTTCGAGGACTTTTATAAATTGCGGTCAACATGGGACAATTTCTGCTCTGAGTAACTTGCCTAACTAAGGCATAGACTATACCATGAAGCGCTAAATCTGCGAACTAAAGCCTTGGACGATTTATTTTGGTCGCAGTACCAAACAAGCCCAAGGTCGAACAAAATCGCAGGATAAAAAACGTATCTTTTCAATCACTTTGCGCTTACGGTTGCTATGTCGGATCATGCCATTGAATTAAAAGGGAATTTATTTCCTTTGTCTGTACTGTTTTGTCAGGATTTATCAGTCGCCAACCTGAAATCCGAGTTACAGCAAAAATTGGCGCAAGCGCCAGGATTTTTCCATTTGGCACCTGTGGTCATTAGTGTCGATAACTTAACGGAAGTGCCTGATTTTACGGCGATCAAGCAGTTATTCGTCGACCTGCAGTTAGTCCTTGTCGGCGTCTGCGGCGCCAATGCTGACCTGAAAAAAGCGGCTCATGCTGCTGGTCTGGCTGCATTGCAAATGCCAAAGAATAGCAAGGCACCAGAAGCTCCAAAAACCACGGCAGCAGCTCCGGCTGCGCCCGTTGCGCCATCTGTCATCGTTGCGGAAAACCGCACCATCGAGCAAAACATTCGCTCAGGCCAACAAATCTACGTGAAAGGTGCCGATTTAATCATTAAAGGTACAGTCGGTGCCGGCGCTGAAGTCATCGCAGATGGCAACATTCATATCTATGGTTCGCTGCGTGGTAAGGCGATTGCTGGTGCTAGCGGCGACAGTACGAAAAAGATCTATTGTTACAATATGCAAGCCGAGTTAATCTCAATTGCCGGTAACTATTGGTTAAGCGACAGTCTGCAAGGAGAATACTGGGGAAAATCAACCAGTATCAGCTTGCAGGACGGACAGTTAGTTTTAGCAGAATTATTCTAAGGATTGTGTGCTATGGCAAAAATCATAGTTGTGACTTCAGGCAAAGGCGGTGTCGGTAAGACGACATCGAGCGCAGCCATTGGTACAGGTCTGGCGTTAAAAGGCCATAAAACCGTGATTATCGATTTTGATATCGGCTTGCGGAATCTTGACTTAATTATGGGCTGCGAACGTCGGGTTGTTTATGACTTCGTTAACGTTATCAATAACGAAGCGAATCTAAAACAAGCGATGATCCGCGATAAACGGTTAGATAATCTGTTTATCCTGCCTGCCTCGCAAACTCGCGACAAAGATGCTTTATACAAAGACGGCGTTGAACGCGTGCTCAACGAACTGTCTGCTGACTTCGATTTTATTATCTGTGATTCACCAGCAGGTATTGAATCTGGCGCTATGATGGCATTGTATTTTGCCGATGAAGCCGTGGTAGTGACTAACCCAGAAGTTTCGTCAGTACGTGACTCGGACCGGATCCTTGGCATGTTGTCGAGCAAATCACGCCGCGCTGAACAAGGCTTACCAGGCATCAAAGAACATTTATTATTGACTCGTTACAACCCAGAGCGCGTGATCAAAGGCGAAATGCTGAGCGTTGACGACGTCAATGAAATTTTATCGATCAAATTGTTAGGTGTGATCCCAGAATCACAAGCTGTACTCAATGCATCAAACTCAGGCCAACCAGTAATTCTGGACACTGAAAGTGACGCGGGTCAGGCTTATATGGATACCGTTTCACGTTTGCTCGGTGAAGATGTGCCGTTCCGTTTTCTCAATGTTGAGAAAAAAGGCTTATTTAAACGGATTTTTGGAGGCTAATACATGTCGTTACTCGACTATTTCCGCTCATCCAAGAAAAACACCGCTTCTCAGGCGAAAGAACGCCTGCAAATTATCGTGGCGCACGAACGTCGTCGCCGCACCAGCCCAGACTATCTGCCGCAGCTGGAACGCGATATTTTAGAAGTGATCCGTAAGTACGTTGATATCGCTGACGACCAAGTGTCGGTGACTCTTGAGAAAAGCTCTGATGAGTTATCAGTGCTGGAATTAAACGTCACTTTCCCGGAAGACAAACGCGGTTAATCACCACGCACTTACGAAAAAGCCGAAACGTGTCATGCGCTTCGGCTTTTTTATTGGAGCAATTACACTTTGGCTGGCGTGCTAACTACTACACTGCCGTCTGCTGGACCAAACTAGCCACATGGGCCGGAACTGGCAAATGTGGAACTAACACAGCCCGGCGCCAGCCCGTCAGAAACTCCGGTATTGGCAGTAATTGCCGTTCATCATCACTAATCCGCCAGCACCAATTCAGATATTCGTTTAGTTGGCGTTTCACCGATAAAATGCTCGCCGGGATCCCTGCAGCTTGTGCGGCAGAACCTATGGCATCGGTCAGCTGCTGCTGCACAACTTTATACCCAGGAAAGGTATCTAAATGATAAAAGGTTTGCGGGCACGCCAATGGAGCCAGCTCGCGACAGGCTTTAATCATCCCTAACCAGAATTGGCCGTGACGACGAATGTCGCGATGGTGCATACCTTCGATCTGGCTAAGAGCCTCTAGAGAAGCAGGTTTACGCCGAGCCATCTCATACATCAAAGCATCTTTGAGGACTAACGATAAAGCCATGTCCTTTTCGATGGCAAATCGCTGACGCCAAGCCATTAAATCACGCAAAATTGCCAATTCGCGCCCTTGAAATTGCCAACTATTCTTCAACTCTAAGTAGCGATATTGCACAGGTAAATGCTTGTGACGGCGCGATATCAGTTGTTGCCCTTCCGCCAGCAATAACTCCAGGCTGTTTTTTTCGGTTAAATGCGCAGTTAATTGCGCTAACAGTGGCAGTAAATAACGCACATCATTCGCCGCATAAGCGAGCTGAGTTTCGGCAAGTGGTCGCGCTAACCAATCTGTTCGCGATTCACTTTTATCCAATTGCTGGCCGGTCATTTGTTCGACCAGCTTGGCATAACCAAGACTCCCACCCCAGCCAATCAACTCTGCAGCCAATTGGGTGTCAAACAGTGGATTCAATTCTGTGAGGCCAACTGAGGCCAATGCTTCCAAATCTTCAGTGCATGAATGCAGTAATTTCATCACCGCAGAGTTGGCGAATAAAGCCTGGAGCGGCTGCCAATCTGTAATTGTTAATGGGTCAACCAATACGACTTGCAGACCATCAAACAGCTGGATCAATCCGAGTTTCGGTAACAGTGAAGAGACTCGAACAAATTCTGTATCCACCGCCAGTGCAGGTTGTTGACTCGCTTGTTGGCAAAACGCCGCCAGTGCCGCGTTTTCAGTGATCATCTGATAAGACATGTTGAACTCCATTGTCTAAATTCGCCCTAATAAAAAACCGGCGTAAAGCCGGTTTTTCAAAAAAGCTCAGGATCTTTGCAGATCACTGCCCTTTTAACTCTCGGCGCAAAATTTTGCCAACGTTTGTTTTTGGCAATTCTGAGCGGAATTCTACCAGCTTCGGTACCTTATAGCCCGTTAATCGCTCTTTACAGTGCGCAATCAACTCGTGATCGGTCAAGGTTTGGTCTTTTTTCACTACGAAAATCTTCACGGCTTCGCCGGTTGCTTCGTTCGGAATACCAACTGCTGCGACTTCAAGCACTTTATCGTGCATTGCCACAACCTCTTCGATCTCGTTTGGATAGACGTTGAAGCCCGAAACTAAGATCATGTCTTTCTTCCGATCGACAATATAGAAGAAGCCATTCTCGTCCATCCGCGCAACATCACCAGTGTAAAGCCAGCCATCTTTCAGGACTTTGTCAGTTTCTTCTTGGCGATTTAAATAACCAAGCATAACCTGAGGGCCTTGCACCAACATTTCACCAGATTCACCAGCGGCGACATCTACACCATTGTCATCAACTAACCGGATCAAAGTCGAAGGCGCCGGCAAACCGATTGAACCGTTAAAGCCTTCTAAATCATATGGACTTACCGTCACCAATGGCGCGCATTCGGTTAAGCCATAACCTTCAACTAAGCGGGTATGCGTTACTTTCTGCCAACGTTCAGCAACTGGTTTCTGCACGGCCATACCGCCACCTAATGACAGCTTTAATCGGCTAAAGTCGAGATCCGCAAAACCTGGGCAGTTTAATAAACCATTAAACAGTGTATTTACACCGGTAATTGCAGTGAACGGATACTTCCCTAGCTCTTTCACAAACGCGGGCATATCGCGCGGGTTGGTAATCAGCAAGTTAGTGCCGCCATACTTCATAAAAGTCAGGCAGTTCGCGGTTAAGGCGAAAATATGATAAAGCGGCAGTGCGGTAACGATAAACTCTTTACCTGGGCTTAGAATTGGCCCAATGCAACCAGCGACTTGTTCTAAATTCGCCACCATATTGCGATGAGTTAACATTGCGCCTTTAGACACGCCTGTAGTACCACCGGTGTACTGCAAGAATGCTAAGTCGCTACCTAGCACCTCAGGCTTCTGATAACTAAGGTTAGCCCCTTGTGCTAACACGTCTTTAAAGTTGATAGCTGTCGGCAATGCATAGGCTGGAATCATCTTCTTAACGTTTTTAACGACGAAATTGACGATATTGCCTTTAAGGAAACCCAACATATCGCCCATTTTAGTCAAAATGATGTGCGACAGCTGCACGTTAGGCAACACATCCGTAAGGGTATGTGCAAAGTTTTCAACGATGACAATAGCCTTGGCTTTTGAGTCGTTTAACTGATGCTGTAATTCGCGTGGGGTATATAACGGATTAACATTCACAACCACACAGCCTGCACGCAACACACCCAGCAACGCGACTGGATATTGCAGTAAGTTTGGCATCATGATGGCAACGGCATCACCCTTTTTCAGACCTAAGCCTTGTTGCAAATAAGCCGCAAAGGCATGACTTAAGGTATCTAGCTCTGAATAAGTAATTGATTTGCCCATGTTGATATAGGCAGTTCTGTCACTATAAGTTTGAATTGATTGTTCGAAGATATCTAATAATGAACTGTAGTGATCGGCATCAATCTCTGCCGGCACGCCGGTCGGGTAACGCTTTAACCAGACTTTATCCACCGTCCTCTCCTCGTCGTAAGCTCTTTTATTTTTATAGGTAGGTTCACCAGTATTTGCAAATAATCGGTAAGACATTTACGTATTAACTAGCGGTTCTGAGTTTTTACTCTAATCCTCAATCATCCCACAATTGTGCGTTAAGCACAATTGTCATAAATCAGGCGGTGTTTTTGCCGAAATTAGGATTTGCTGCGCTATAGCTTAACCTAGCAGTTGAAGACTGTTTTGTCAGGTGTTTTTCGAGGGATTACCGAGTTCTGGGCTTAAATATCGACTTCTATTCGGCTTGCTGGAAGAACTGAGAAATCGCTACAGCAACAGCACTGGCATTGGTCATATGCAGGTGATGCCCTCCGGCTAAATGCTGCAGCTGCAATTGCGGATAACTGGACTGGTAAAGCGCTAAATTCTGTTGCATTAACTCTATTCCGTCCTCGGCCATTATTGCCATCACTGGACATTGCAATTGACCGATTAACGCTGTTGCTTGAGCTATAGTGAGCCGTTGAGCTGATAGTTCACGAAGGCGCAAATCAGCGCTCCAAGTAATACTGGCCGAGCTGCCGTTTAATAAACAACTGCCACGTTGCGTCAATAACAGGGCTTCTTGCAAAGTGAAATCACTTTGGTTTTGCCGCGCAGCCGCAGCTTGCTGCACAGTCTCATACTTAGGTTTATGCTTCTGCAGACGACCTTGTCGAGATTGCAGCGCCTTGCGAAGCTGAATGGAGGTGTCTTCAGGTGCCGTCGTAACAAATCCTAGACTGTCGACTAACACCAATCGTGCGACTAGTTCTGGCATAGCTGCAGCTAAAGCAGTCGCAACCATTCCCCCCATTGAATGCCCGATAATGTGCAATTTTGACCAAGACTGCTGTTGAATCAGCTCCACAAGATCTGCGACATAATCAAATAAATAATAGTGTGCATCAGCGCTACGATGGCTAGACAATCCATGACCAGCAAAATCCACAGCTAACAGGCTTTGTGTCGACATTGCAGCTGCCAAAGGTAAAAAACTGTTGGCGTTATCTAGCCAACCATGCAGACACAACACGGGAGTTGGATCCGACGGACCTGAGCGCCAGCCAGAAAGATTGATATTCGATAATTGGAAACTAACAGGAGATGCCGAAGCCTGCTGGATTAAAGAGCCAGAAGGATCGGCTTGCATAATTCGCTGCCAAGCCTCCAACTGCAACTGCGTCACTGACAAAGTCATTATGGCGTTTGTGGTTTACGAAAACGCAAAGTCATGCGATCGCTTTCACCGATATCCAGATATTTCTGCCGATCAACATTGCCCATGGCTAAGGTTGGCGGTAAGGCGTAAACACCTTTTGGATAATCTTTGGTGTCTTTGGCATTCGCATTAATCTCCGAACTTTCTTCAAGCACAAAACCTGCTTGTCGAGCGACAGAAATTACATAATATTCATCAAGATAACCTTCGCCAGCCCGACTCGATATTTCAGAGAGCCGACTGGAACGGTGTTCAACTAGGCCCAGAGTACCGCCAGGTTTTAGCACGTCATAAAACGAACGGAAAACATCGAGCAGATACCCTTGTTCATTCCAAATATGCGAATTTCGAAAACTCAGTACCATATCGTATTGATTCACGCTGCCTAGGCCCATTTGACCTGGAGGGTCGTATTCCAGCACGGCAACAGTGCCAAAATGTTCAGGATGTTTCGCAATGTCCTGATCTAGTTTTGCCGCTAGCCGCGCCCAAAACAGTTTCTTTTCGTCTTCGATCGTACCGTCATTTTTGCGAAAGTTAGCAATAGTCAACTGACCTTGCGCTTTGAGATACGGCGCTAAAATTTCGGTATACCAGCCGCGAGCTGGCCAGATCTCAAGTACTGACATGGTCGGCTTTAAACCAAAGAAGTTTAAAGTTTCACCCGGATGTCGATACTGATCTCTCGCTTTATTTTCAAGACTTCGCACCGGGCTATCAATCCAAGTCTGTAATTCACTTGGCGTTGCCGCAGATACGCTCGACGTCAAACCACAAACCAGCAACAGGCAACTTACGCTACTGCTGAACTTCGCTGGAACTTTGAACATTTGGTTGGCCTTGTGTTTGAGTTGCACCTGTTGGAACTGTTGTTCTTACACGCACTGGTCCCCAGTACGGGAAATATGGGTTACGCCACATTGGCCAGGTATCAACTTCAACTTGAGTGCGTTCTTGTTGTTTTGGCCATAGGTAAACGGTAGCTTGCGAAATAACGGGATACACATACTGAAACTTATCAACCATGCCCGATTCAGGCTGAGTAAGAGGGCCTAGCACAGTGATTTGTTTGCCTTGTTGGTAAACCATCGGATCTAGAAAACTTGGCACATAAGCGACAAAACGACCTGCCGTGGTATCAGAAACCACAGGACGTCCGTTGGATTTTGCAGGAAAGTAGACGATTTCAAGTCGAGTTTCTTTGGCATTATTTTCGATCTTGGCGATCACGCCGCTCCAACGAGCAGTGCCTTGACTAATGCCAGCTTTGATTGCTGCTTCGTAACTGACTAATGAAGTCCCTTCGCTTACACGAACTGCATCAGGGTACGTTGCACAACCGCCAAGCAGAACAGCAGTTAACGTCAACCAGGGTAATACTTTCATACAACCTTATTCCTGTTTAAAAATACGGGGGTTATTCCAACTGAGCCGCATCAAATGATAATTCCATCACCTGAGTGCGATTAGATAACATTGATTAAGTTTAGTTCATTTTTGTTGCGAAATATTTCAACAGAAATATCACCATAAGCGAGATGCGGATCAGTTGCAATCTGAGTTTCCCGAACAGTTGTTTTATGTCATATATCTTTCACATCATACAGTTAATCTCATCCGGAAAAATCGCGATATACCTTTGCACCGATTACTCCTACAATGCGCAAAAAGTCGTCTTTGCTAATTCGAGCTATTCCTAAATGATAAAAATCCAAAGTTTAATTAAAAGCACTTTAGTGCTTAGCCTGTTTCCGGCAATGGCGCAAGCTGCGCCTAAAAATGTGATCTATATGATCGGTGATGGCATGGGGCCTGCCTATTTATCGGCTTATCGCTACTACATGGACGATCCAAAGACTAAAAAAGTTGAATCGACCATTTACGATCAACTTTGGGTTGGTGTTGCCACAACATACCCAGACGATGACACTATCGTCACTGATTCTGCGGCAGGCGCTACGGCGTTATCGACTCGCAATAAAAGTTACAACGGCGCAATTTCGGTCGACCATGACCACAAGCCGTTAACCACCATGCTGGAAATTGCCAAAGCAAAAGGCATGAAAACAGGTATCGTTGCAACCTCTCAAATTAACCATGCGACCCCTGCTGCGTTTATGGCACATAACAAAACACGCAAGGCTTACAACGAAATTGCTGACGATTATGTGGATAACAAAGTCAACGGCCAGTTTGTTGCGGATGTGATGTTTGGTGGCGGGATCACTTACTTCGAACGCAAAGATCGCAACTTATCAAATGAGTTCAAACAAGCAGGCTTCCAATACGCCAATACTTGGCAAGACTTTGCCAAAATTAGCAAAGCTCCAGCAATGGCAGTCTTGGCACCAGTGGGCTTCCCAAGTGCCTTGGATAACCCTGTTGCCGATCCGTTAGCAACGATGACCGACAAAGCGCTGAAATTATTGAGCAATAATAAAAATGGCTTTGTGGTAATGATCGAAGGCAGTCAAATTGATTGGTGCGGTCATGCCAACGATATCGCTTGTGCGATGGCAGAAATGCATGACTTCGCTAAGGCTATCAAAGTCGCTAAAGATTATGTTGATGCCCACCCAGATACGATTTTAGTCATAACCGCAGACCATGAAACCGGTGGTTTATCGCTAGGCGCTGACGGTATCTACGCTTGGGATCATGACGTAATAAAGAAAGTGAAGCAAACCGCCCCACTCATCGCCATATCCTCAGTCAATGCAGCGCCGGCAGATTTAGCGAAAGTTTGGGCTGCGCAAACAGGTTTGACCGCAACTGCGGCAGAACTCACCTTGCTGACGCAGAAAATAACTTTAGTGAAACCTGAAATCGCTAAAGTCGACTTCAATAAAGTCGAAGATCCAATGGAAGTGGAAGCGGATTTGCTCGAGCCATTGGCTAACGAAATTAAGCAATTAATTGACCATTACTCAAAAACCGGCTGGACCAGTGGTGCGCACACCGCTATCGACGTCCCAGTGCTGGCTTGGGGTAAACAGCGTCAAGATTTTGCTGGTTTCCAAGACAATACCGATATCGCCACCAAATTGGTGCAATACATCGAAAAACGCTAATTCTGAAAATATGTTGGCCAGCCAGTTTGCGAACTGGCAGCTGACAACAACTGTTTTCGCAGCTTCGGCTCAGAAGTAGCGCTCCCAAGCCAAATATCCAAAAATTCATCGGCAAAGCTAACTTCATTCACGCTGCCAAGATATTTTTGGTTTAGAAAAAATTGGACTTC
>JACCDH011264221.1_pt1 | contig 18241 bp, 19 predicted proteins | sample 7442481 | NCBI WGS metagenome assembly JACCDH01 (sample SAMN15323433, study PRJNA562643) | freshwater metagenome | isolation source: river surface water | place: USA:Blue River Watershed | collected 2017-08-15 | reverse complement strand
CATGCCGCCCGGCAGCGCCATTTGCGCCTGTGCCAGCGCATGCTGGGGGTGGCTGGGCAGGCCGGGATAAATCACGCGGGTGATCTTTGGATGCGCCTCAAGCCAGCCCGCCAGACGCTGGGCATCGGCCGAGGCGGTGCGGATGCGGGGGTAAAGCGTATCCAGACCCCGCAGGATGAGCCATGCGTTCTGCGCCGCAAGCGTGGCCCCCAAATACACCCCCGACCGCGCCCGCAAGGCTGAGATCAGCTCTTTGCGCCCGATCACAGCGCCCCCCAAGGCGTCGCCGTGGCCGTTCATGAACTTGGTCAGCGAATGGATCACCAGATCCACCCCCAGATCAAGCGGCCGGGTGATGACAGGGGTGGCCAGCGTGCTGTCCACCGACACAAGCGCGCCCGCCTCATGGGCAAGGGCGGCAAGTGCGGCCAGATCGGTCAGCCGCAGGATCGGGTTGCAGGGGCTTTCGGCGTGGATGAGCCGGGTGTTGGGCCTGAGTGCTGCGCGGATGGCCTCAAGGTCAGAGAGGTTGACCGGGGTCACCTGAATGCCAAAGTCGGGCAGGATGCGGGTGGCCAGCTCAAACGCCCCGGCATAGCAGACCTCGGACAGGATCAGATGATCGCCCGATTTCAACAGGCCAAGGAAGGTCGCCGCAATCGCGGCCACGCCGGTGGCGGTGGTCAGCGCATCCTCGGCCCCCTCAAGGGCTGCCAGCCGCGCCTCCAGCGCGCGGGTGGTGGGGTTGGTCCAGCGGGCGTAAAGAAAGGGCAAGTCGGCAAGGTCCGCGCCTTCGGCAGAGAACCCAGCCGAGCCGGGCGCAAAGACATTGTTGACCGACATCGAGATATCGGGCTGGACCGCCCCGGTCACCGGATTGGGCATCAGCCCGCCGTTGAGCGCCGCGGTAGCAGGTCGCAAGGTGGGGGCGGCCTTGCGGGGTTTGGCGGGTTCTGGTTTTTGGAAAAGTTCCATCGGTGGCCCCTGTGTCGAATGATCTTCTTTTGACCAGTTCGGCAGAAAAAGAAAGATTGCGCCTCGTCGGCCTTGGGCCGCTCATCGCGGGGGGCCATGTGAAACGGCCCAGAGCAGGGTGCCCCGGGCCGCTTGTCTTCGGTCTTGCAGGTCGATCAGACCTGAACGGTCTCAACCGTCTTGCCTTCGATGGCCGGGGTCTCGGCGGTGCCAAGGCGGCTGATCTCAATCCGGCGGGGCTTCATCGCCTCGGGGACCTCGCGCAAGAGATCAATGTGCAGCATGCCATGCTCATGCACAGCACCCGATACTTTCACATGATCGGCCAGCGCAAAGCGGCGCTCAAAGGCGCGGGTGGCGATGCCGCGGTGAAGATAGGTCTTCTCACCCGTCTCGGGGGCCTTACGGGCCGTCACGACAAGTCCGGCATCCTTAACCTCAACCGACAACTCATCGGGCGTAAAGCCCGCCACCGCGATCGAGATGCGATAGGTGTCTTCCGCAGTTTTTTCGATGTTGTAGGGCGGGTAGGTGGGCTGGGCCACATCGGCGGTCAGCGCACGGTCCATCAGGTCAGCAATCCGGTCAAAGCCGACGGTTGCACGGTACAGGGGGGCAAAATCAAAGCTACGCATGGTCATCCTCCTAGAGCGATGTTCAAAGCGTCCGCCCCGAAGCCGGGCACGGACAGATGCATTGCCCCGGCCCATCATGGCACCGGGGACATTGCAGATGTGGGAAGGGGTTTGGCGGGTTTCAAGAGGGGCCAAGCCCCCTTGGCCTAAGCCGGATGCGACATGGCCAGCCGACCCCTTCCTTGGGATCGGCTGGCCATGCTTGGGTGTCAAAGCGGCTGCTTTGGGTCAGCGGACGATATACACCACCCGGCGGGTTGCGCGTTCGATCAGGACGGGCAGGCCGTTGATATAGGCATAGTAATAGTCGCTGTCGGGAACTTCGTTAAGGATAACAGGTTCAGGAACCCCCGCGCCCACGACCACTTCGCCATCCAGATAGATGGGGTCAAGCGGGTTGCTGCGCACATAGGTCGTGATGGTCTCGGGCGGGGTGACAGCGGCTGCGGTTGACGCGCCAATGGCCGCACCCACAAGTGCCCCGACCGGACCGCCCACGACAGCGCCTGCCACCGCTCCGGCCACGCCACCGCCAACGGCGGCATCTGCGGTCTCGTCATAGGTGACGGTTTTGACCGCCAGACGTTCGCGGTGCACCACGATTGGCTGTTCGACCATGGCCGTCAGATAATCGCCCGAGGCCCAGCCGCTGACCCCGTCATAGGTGACGCGGCACCAATTGGCGGCTTCAAGGCAACCGTCGACCATTACGCTTTGCGTGGCCGGAATCACGGAAACGATGGGATAGGTGGTGTTCGGGCCAGCCCGGAGGTTGAGATCGGTCCAAGCGGTTGCCTGGGTTTCTGCATAGGCTGAGGTGGCAAGCACCAGACAGGCGGCGGTGGAAGCTAGGATGTATTTCATGGTCATCTGAATGTCCTTTTCTGACCCGTGCCCGCAATCGGGGGCACCAAAACGCATGGCCAAGCGCGGCTTGCCCGCCTTGTGGCGTTTGTGGTGTGCGCGGTTGGGCCTTGGGGTGAGCAGCGTTTCGGGCCCCTGTTTTTGTGATACCCGAATGCGCTGCGACCTTTGCTGATACACATCAGCAAGCAGGCGCTTTCTTGGGGCAGGTGCGAAACCGGTCTGGCTGGAGGGCGAAGGTGTGTTTGCGCTAGGGCGTCACAAACTTGGCCCCGCTGGCCTGACCACCTGACAAGACCCGCACCTTGGCAGACCCCAAGGTCGACCCGTTCGACTTGGCCAGTTCGGCCTGCAGAACATCCAGCGTATGGGTCAGGACCGACCCAAGCGCCACGCGCTGGCCTTCGACATCGGCCTTGGCCGAGACGACCGAGACGATCTTCATCTGCCCGTCGCGCAGGGCAAAGATCGGCGCGCCGGACGATCCGAAATCGACGTCACAGGAAAACACGACAATCTCGGGCGCGCGGTCAAGGACGTGACAGGTTTCCTGCAGGCTTGGCGCTTCGGCGCGGTCTTGCGCATAGGACACCACGCCGACGGTGTCACCGCGCCCGGGGCGCACATCGGTTGCAAAGGGGGTGATTTGGGGCAGGCGGATCGGCTGATCCAGCGCGATCAGCGCCAGATCAAAGGCCACCCGGTCAAGGCTTTCTGCCCCGGAATAGATGTAATCGGGATGGGGAACCGAGGTGCGGACCCCACGGTACGCCTCGGCCCGGCCATTGCGCCAACCAGCGAGAAACTCGATATCCCGATCATCAATCCGCGCGCCGGTGTCCTTGTCATAAAGACAATGCGCCGCCGTCAGCACCAGATCAGGGGCAATCAGCGCGCCCGTGCAAAACCCGCGCGCGCCAAGGTTCAGCCGTCCAACCGCTTGCCAGTCTTGCCCAGAATCCGAGGTTTCAAGGCTGATCAGGCGGCTTTCCTCGGCCCGAACGGGACACGCAAGGCCGACAAGCAGGGCAATGATAAGGGCAGCGCGCATCAGGAACTTTTTCAATGAATTCAGCCAAGTTTTTAGGCCGTCAATATGTCAAATCTTGGGCGGGTCGGCCCCGCCGGTCAGGCCCGGCCAGAGGTTGGCGACAGGCTGATCGGGTCAATCCCCATGCCGCGCAGCGCTCCGGTCCATTTGGCGCTGTCATCCTCGGCAAAGACCAAGGCGGCATCGGCTTCGGCGGTCAGCCAGTCATTGCGGGCAATCTCGGCCTCCAGCTGCCCCGGACCCCACCCGGAATATCCCAAGGCCAAAAGCGCGCGATGCGGGCCGGTGCCACGCGCCAGCGCCTCCAGCACATCGAGCGTGGCGGTCATGCCATAGCCGCCCTCGATCTTCATGGTGGCAGCCCCGCCACGATAATCGCGGCTGTGCAGGACAAACCCGCGCCCGCGTTCGACCGGGCCGCCGAAATGCACGGCGATGTCGCGGCCTTCGGGGGCGCGGGGAATCTTCAGATGGTCCAAGAGGCCGCCAAAGGTGACCTCTTCCACGCGCTTGTTCACGATGAGGCCCATAGCACCCTCATCCGAATGGGCGCAGATCAGGATGACGCTTCTTTCAAAGCGCGGATCGCCCATGCCGGGCATGGCCACAAGGAACTTGCCGGTCAGTTGCATCGATTCGACACCCAAAGCCCACCGCTCGACTGTGGGCCTGCGGCGCAGTGGTCTCAAGTGCCAGTTTGTTGCACGGGGCTGACCGGAACGTGATTTCCAATATGGGCGGGCTTGCCTAAATAAGGTGGTATGAAAACCGCCGCTCTTTTCCTTGCCGCGACCCTTGCCCTGCCAGCCCATGGCATGACGCAGGATGAGCTGTTGCAGGCCAACCTTTTGCCGGGTTGGCGGATGGACAGCGGGCATCACATGGCCGGGCTGTCCTTGGCGCTTGCGCCGGGGTGGAAGACCTATTGGCGCAGCCCCGGTGAGGCGGGAATCCCGCCGGAATTTGATTGGTCTGGGTCGCAGAACGTGAAAGCGGTCTATGTGCATTGGCCAAGCCCGGTGGTGTTTCACACCAACGGCATGCAAACCGTAGGCTATGATGGCGGCGTGATCCTGCCGCTGGAGGTGGTGCCAGAGGTGCCGGGCCAGCCGGTGGTGTTGCGCGCGCGCGTCGGTATGGGGATTTGCAAAGACATCTGCATGCCCGCCGAGGTGTTGGTGTCGGCTGATCTGGTGGCACCCGGCGCTGATCCGGGCAGTATTCGCGCGGCTCTGAAGGCCCAGCCAGCGAGTGCGGCGCAGGCTGGGGTGGGCCGTGTCACCTGCGCGGTCGAGCCGATTGCCGACGGGCTACGCCTGACCGCAACGGTCGAGATTGCGGCGCAAAGCGGCGAAGAGGCAGTGGTGATGGAGCCTGCCGACCGGTCCATCTGGGTGGGTGAGGCGGTGACTTCACGTCAAGGCGGCACCCTGACCTCGGTGGCCGAGATGGTGGCCGCGACCGGCGCACCCTTTGCGCTGGACCGCTCAGGCCTGCGGCTCACGGTCTTGGGCGGCGCGCGGGCGGTGCAGATTGAGGGTTGTCCCGCGCCGTAAGGCGCAAAAAGCCGAATGCTTTAGTTCTTCGCCCGGATCCGCGATTGCAGCGACAACAGATCCGCCCAAGCCTCACGTTTCGCAATTGGATTGCGCAAGAGATAGGCTGGATGGACCATGGGCAGCATGGGCCTGTCCAAGGCCGAGGTCCAGGTGCCGCGGGCGCGCATCACGCCCTTTTGCCCGGTCAGCGCGTAAAGCGGGGTATTGCCCATGACCACGATCACCCGGGGGTTCATCAACGCGATATGGCGCTCGACAAAGGGGCGCATCATGGCGATTTCGGCTGGTTCGGGGTCGCGGTTGCCCGGGGGGCGCCACGGCAGAACGTTGGTGATGTAGATCGCGCGCTCAGGCTCAGCCGCACCTCGCGACAGGCCGATGGCGGCAAACATCCGGTCCAGAAGCTGGCCCGCAGGGCCGACAAAGGGGCGGCCTTCAATATCCTCATCGCGGCCCGGCGCCTCGCCCAAGATCAGCACATGGGCCTCAGGGTTCCCATCGGCAAAGACAGTGTTCCGCGCGCCCTTTTTCAGATCGCAAAGGTCAAAACCTGCAATGATCTCGCGCAGTTCGGGCAAAGATGTGGCGCGCGCCGCTGCGACGCGAGCCGCTTCGACGGCATCCACCTGCGGTTGGACGGGTGCAGGGGCCGGGGTCGGGCGGGCGGCCGCAGCCACCGTGGCCACGGCGGCAGGGCTGCGCGTCGTTTCGGGCAGATCGTACCGATTCACCGGGGCTTCGCTGATAACCTCATCAACGCCAATCTCGACATGCCAGGCCAATGCCGCCAGACTTGCGTGCCAATCGCCTGCAATGTCGTCTCTGATTCCCATGCCCAGACCCTAGGCCGGGGGGCGTTTTCCCACAACCCGGCTTGCCGCCTGCCCATGGGCTTTCTATAAGCCGGGCAACACATGCCTTGGGGGATGCCAATGACCACCTTCCGCGCCCGTCATCTTCTTGGCATCGAGCAGTTGTCCCCCGCCGAAATCACCACGGTTCTGGATCTCGCCGATCGCTATGTCGATCTGAACCGCCGCACCGTCAAACAATCTGACGCTTTGGCCGGTCTGACGCAGATCAACATGTTCTTTGAAAACTCCACCCGCACGCAGGCCAGTTTTGAACTGGCGGGCAAGCGGCTGGGGGCGGATGTGATGAACATGTCGGTGGCCTCCTCGTCGGTGAAAAAGGGCGAGACGTTGATTGATACGGCGATGACGCTGAACGCGATGCACCCCGATCTTTTGGTGGTGCGGCACGGGGCGTCGGGCGCGGTCAACCTTCTGGCGCAGAAGGTGGATTGCGCGGTTCTGAATGCGGGCGATGGGCGGCACGAACACCCGACCCAGGCGCTTTTGGATGCCCTGACCATTCGCCGCGCCAAGGGCCGCATCCAACGGCTGACCGTGGCAATCTGTGGCGATATCGCCCACAGCCGCGTGGCGCGCTCGAACCTGATCCTTTTGAACAAGATGGAAAACCGCATCCGCCTGATCGCGCCGCCCACCCTGATGCCCGCAGGCGTGGGTGAGTTTGGCTGCGAGCTTTACGACGACATGCGCGCAGGGCTGGAAGGCGCGGATGTGGTGATGATGCTGCGGCTTCAGAAAGAACGCATGGACGGCGGGTTCATCCCGTCCGAACGCGAGTATTACCACCGCTATGGGCTCGACGCTGAAAAGCTGTCCTTCGCCAAGCCCGATGCGATTGTGATGCACCCGGGGCCGATGAACCGGGGGGTCGAGATTGACGGCGAGATTGCCGATGACATCAACCGCAGCGTCATTCAAGAGCAGGTCGAAATGGGCGTGGCCGTGCGCATGGCCTGCATGGACCTTCTGGCACGCAACCTGCGGGCCGAGCGTGGCGCCAAGGCCGCCGGGGTGATGGTGTGAGGGGGCGGCGCAATGGCTGAGATCACCCGTGATCCAATCCTTGGCCGCGAGGTCCATCTGGACCAAGATGAGACGCTGATTGCCGTGTTCCGTGCCGATCCGGCTGGCTATTGGCGCAGCCATGCGATCATGGCGCTGGTGGCGGGCGTGATTGCCGGGGCGGCGCTGGTTTACGGCGGCAACTCGGCCCCTTGGGTCGGCCCGGTGGCGGCCGTTCTGGCCATCGGCCTGCGCGCGGCCTACCTCAGATCCGAAGCCTTGGCCGAGGACTGGAAGCTGACAAACCGGCGGCTGATTGGGCCGGGCGGGCGGATTGTGCCGCTGTCGTCCCTCAAGCTGGCGCGTCCTTTTTTGAGCGCGGTGCAGCTCGTGACACAAGGCGGCGACAAGCATCTTATCAAGTATCAGGCAAATCCTGCGGCGACCGTCGCGGCGATTGAGCAGGCGAAGGCAGGCAAAAGATGACCCCCGATCCCGACCGCAAACCAACCAAACAGGAAATGCGCGCGGGCGGCATGGTGGCCACCGCTGTGCTGGTGTTTCTGGGGCTGTTCACCCTTGCCGTTGTGTGGATGAGTTGACCGATGATCCTGATTTCCGCCTCTCAGCGACCTTTCGGAAGGGCCTGACATGATCCTGCAGTTCGAAAACGCCCGCCTGATCGACCCCGAGGCTGGGGTCGAGGCCCTTGGGTCACTCACCGTTGAGGGCGGACAAATCGTGGCCCGCGATGCGGCGGCACCAAAAGGGGCTAGGCTGATTGACTGCGGCGGCCAATGCCTTGCGCCCGGCATGGTGGATTGGGGCGTCAAGATTGGCGAGCCGGGCGAGCGGCACAAGGAAAGCTTCCGCTCGGCCGGGCTTGCGGCGGCGGCGGGGGGCGTGACGACGATCATCGCCCGGCCCGACACCACCCCGGCGATCGACACCCCCGAAACGCTGGAATTCGTGACCCGCCGCGCAGGCGAGGCCCCGGTGCATATCCGCCATATGGCCGCGCTGACCAAGGGGCGCATGGGCCGCGAGATGACCGAGATCGGGTTTCTTCTGGATGCAGGCGCGATTGCGTTTTCCGATGTGTTCCATGTGGCGGAAAACACCAAGTCCCTGTCGCGGGCGATGACCTATGCCAAATCCTTGGGCGCGCTGATTGTCGGGCATCCGCAAGAGCCGTGGCTGTCGGCAGGCGCTTCGGCCACCTCTGGCAAGTTCGCCTCGCTGCGCGGTCTGCCCGGCGTGTCGCCCATGGCGGAACGGATCGGGCTGGACCGTGATTTGGCATTGGTCGAAATGACCGGCGCGCGCTGGCATATCGATCAGGTGACCACGGCGCGCAGCCTTCCCGCGCTGGCCCGCGCCAAAGAGGCGGGGCTGGATGTGACCGCGGGCATCTCCATTCACCATCTGACGCTGAACGAATTTGACGTGGGCGATTATCGCACCTTCTTCAAGTTCACCCCGCCCTTGCGGTCGGAAGAGGACCGGCTGGCCATGGTGCAGGCGGTGGCCGATGGGGTGATTGATGTCATCGGCAGTTTCCACACCCCGGCGGATGAGGAATCCAAACGCCTGCCCTTTGAAGAGGCGGCCTCAGGCGCTGTGGGGCTGCAAACGCTGCTTCCGGCGGCGCTGCGGTTGTATCACGCGGGGCATCTTGATCTGCCGATGCTGTTCCGGGCGCTGGCCCTGAACCCCGCGCGGCGGCTGGGCTTGCCGCAGGGGCGGCTGGCGGTCGGCGCCCCGGCGGATCTGGTGCTTTTCAGCCCCGACACGCCCTTTGTGCTGGACCGCTTTTCGCTTTTGTCCAAATCCAAGAACACGCCCTTTGACGGCGCGCGGCTCGAGGGTAAGGTGCTGGCAACCTATGTCGCTGGCCAACAGGTATATGAGGCGCGCTGAATGCCCGAGATTGTCACCTCTCCGGTCTTGCTGATCCTTGTTGGGGTCTTGGGCTATCTGTTGGGGTCGGTGCCCTTTGGCATTGTGATCACCCGCGCGCTTGGCTTGGGCGATTTGCGCGCCATTGGGTCGGGGAATATTGGCGCGACCAATGTCTTGCGCACCGGGCACAAGGGGGCGGCACTGGCGACCCTTTTGCTGGATGCGGGCAAGGGGGCGATTGCGGTCTTGATTGCGCGCTTTGCTGTGGGCGAAGATGCAGCACAGGTGGCGGGCGGTATGGCGTTCCTCGGCCATCTCTTCCCAGTCTGGCTGGGTTTCAAGGGTGGCAAGGGCGTTGCGACCTTTCTCGGCACGCTGATCGCGCTGGCATGGCCCGTTGGTCTGGCGGCCTGCGCCACATGGGCGGTCACAGCGGCCATCACGCGCATCTCGTCGCTTTCGGCGCTGGTTGCGGCGGCGCTGTCGGGCCTGTGGTGCTTTGTGTTCAGCCGCGGTGATCTGCTGATCCTGACCTTTGCCCTGATGGTGCTGGTCTACATCCGCCACTGGCCCAACCTGCAGCGGATCAAAGCCGGGACCGAGCCGAAGATCGGGCAAAAGAGCTAAGCAGGATACCTGCCCGGCGGGGCCGGGCCCTGGGTTACAGGCTCGCCGCCTCATAGATGCGGCTCAAATCTCCGCCCCAGTCCCCGTTGTAAAGGTCAAGCCAGCGGTCGGCCTGCACCCGTCCGGCCTTCAGCGAGGTGACGAGCGGCGCAAGGTAGGTCTCTTCCCCCAGCCCCCGCGCTGCCAACCCGGCATGCGACAGCCCCACCGCAGCGCGTGCCAGATCGGCCAGCTTCACGCCATTCGCCTCACCCTGCAGGGCGGAGACTGAGGCGGCCACGCGCAAGCCCTCGCGGGTGTCGGCATCAAGGCCCTTGACCAGATCCCATGCGGCATCCAGCGCGGTTTGGTCATACATCAGCCCCACCCAGAAGGCCGGGAGCGCGTTGATATGGGCCTGATCGCCACAATCCGCCCCCCGCATCTCGATGTATTTCTTGACCCGCGCCTCGGGGAACACGGTCGTCATGTGGTCGGCCCAATCGGACAGCGTCGGCTTCTCCCCCGGCAGGGCGGGCAGTTCGCCCTTCAGGAAATCGCGGAAGGATTGGCCAAGGGCGTTGATGTATGCGCCGTCGCGGTAGACGAAATACATCGGCACGTCCAAAACCCAATCAACATAGCGCTGAAAGCCCATGCCCTCTTCGAACGCCCAAGGCAGCATGCCGGTGCGGGTCGCATCCAGATCGCGCCAAATACGGCTGCGCCACGATTTGTGGCCATTGGGCTTGCCATCAAAGAAGGGCGAAGAGGCGAACAGCGCCGTTGCCACCGGCTGCAAGGCCAAGGACACGCGCAACTTTTTCACCATGTCTGCTTCGGAGGCGTAGTCGAGGTTCACCTGCGTGGTGGAGGTGCGGTACATCATCTGCGTGCCGTGGGTGCCCACGGTTTGCATATAGCCCGTCATCAGCCGATAGCGGCCCTTGGGCATGACGGGCATGGTGTCATGACCCCATTCAGGGGCGGCACCGATGCCCATGAACCGAATGCCCAAAGGTGTCGCGATGCTGGCGACCTCATCGAAATGGGTCTGCAATTCCGCCGCCACGTCATGCATATTTGGCAAGGCCGCGCCCGACAGCTCAAACTGCCCGCCGGGTTCAAGACTGATATTGGCGCCATTGCGGGTCAGGCCAATGACATTGTCGCCCTCACGCAGGGGGGTCCAGCCATAGCGCGACTCAAGCTGTTGAAACAGCGTCGAAATCGACGCGTCCCCGGCATAGGGCAGCGGCGCGCGGGTGGCGGTAAGCCAGCCAAACTTTTCATGCTCGGTGCCAATGCGCCATTGATCCTTGGGCTTGCAGCCCGAGGCCATATATTCGGCAAGCTGCTCAAACCGCTCGATCGGGCCACCGCCGGACTGGGGAATCGACATCTGGGGGGCCTCTCACTTCATTGCCGTCAAGGTGGATAGACCTGCGGTCCTTTGCGCCTTAAGTCAAGGCGCAGAGGGCAGGAAGTTCTGCGATCTCTGTGCTCTAATCCAGATGACAGGATGATGACGAAGCCTTTGTCTCGCCCGCACGCACGGCACAAATCAGGCGACCAGACCCTTGCCCTTGCGGTGCCAGATCAGCACCATCTCCGAGGGGCCAGAGGCCAAAAGCCCGGGGCCGCTGGCCGGAGAGCTGGCCGGGGAACTGGGCGATAGCGCGGCCAGCACGGCAGCCATATCCAGCCCCGGAAGGGCGGTGAAACCATCAAAGAGCGCCTCGGCCCCGGCGGCATCCACTGGGATCAGCAAGGCCTGACCGTCGCGCTGTTTCAGCCGCCACAGGCGGCGCCCGTGCAAGGTCATCAGGCGCAGTTCGGTCAGATCGGACAGGCTGACCGCGCCGCCAAAGCTGGGCCCGAAATAGCGCACCTCGCCTTCGATCACCTCCACAAAGCCGGGGGCCGCGATGTCTTGCGCAAAGCGCATCCGACGCCAGCCCGACAGCGCCCATGCCGCGGACAAGGCCAGAAGGGCAAGGCCAGCGCTCAGCGGGATCGGCCCGCTGCGGGTGGCAAGCCAAAGGCCCAAAAGCGCAAGGCAGGCGGCAAGGATCACCTCGCGCCAGCGGCGCAAAGCGGCCAGCGCCTCGGGGCGGATCATTGCCAATCCCCCACGGTTGATTGCCACAGGACCAGCGCGGCCAATGCCGCCGTCTCGGCCCGCAGGATGCGCGGGCCAAGGGCTAGGGGCCGCACGAAGGGCAGCGCGCGCAGGCGGGTTTTTTCCTCTTCCGAAAAGCCGCCCTCAGGGCCGATCAAGATGGCCGCCGGACCCGCGATGACCGCCGCAGGCGTGGAAGAGCCTTTGGCAAGCGTTTCATCCGCCCAATACAGCGCCCGCCCCTCGGGCCAGTGTGAAAGAACGCGGTCCAGCGGCTGCAGATCGTCCACCTTTGGCACAAAGGTGGCGCCGCATTGCTCGGCGGCTTCCACGGCATGGGCGGTTTGTTTGTCCACCCGCCAGCGTTCCGAATTCATGTGACGCGTGGCCACCGGCATCAGTCGCGCCACGCCAAGCTCCACCGCTTTTTCCACGATGAAAGCAGTCCGGTCCTTTTTCACGGGCGTGAACATCAGCCACAGGTCTGGCGGCATCACTTGCGGCGCGGTTTCAGTCTGACAGACTGCAATCCCCTGCCGCTTGCCCGCCTCAACCACCTCGGCCTGCCATTCGCCGTCGCGACCGTTGAACAGCGCGACATGTGCCCCGCGCGCCAGCCGCATCACATTGAACAGGTAATTCGCAGCCTCTGGCCCTAGGGCCACGGCTTGCCCCGCGCCCAAGGGCTGATCTACATACAGGCGGACCTTTGGCTTTTCCATGAAAGTGACCCTATGACCGAGCCGCAGAAAATGCCAGAGGCTGCCGCCCCGGTTGCCGACGCTCCCAAGGGCAATTGGGTGGACCGCTATGCGCCCGCGCCTTGGGTGCCCTATCTGCGCCTCAGCCGGGCAGATCGGCCCATCGGGACCTGGCTTTTGTATATTCCCTGCCTCTGGGGTGTGGCGCTTGCCGCCATGGCCGACAGTGTCCAGCTCTGGGATCTGTGGATTGTGCTGTCCTGCGGGATCGGGGCTTTCCTGATGCGCGGTGCAGGGTGCACGTGGAATGACATCACCGACCGCGACTTTGACGCGGCGGTGACACGCACCCGCTCGCGGCCGATTCCCTCGGGGCAGGTGACGGTAAGGGCGGCGCTGGTGTGGATGGTGGCGCAGGCGCTGGTCGCGGCGCTGATCCTGTTCAGCTATAACTGGCTGGCGATCGGGCTCGGGATCGCCTCGCTCGTGCTGGTGCTCATCTACCCCTTTGCCAAGCGCTTCACGTGGTGGCCGCAGGTGTACTTGGGCTTGGCCTTCAACTGGGGCGCGGTTCTGGCCTATGCGGCCCATGCTGGCCATGTCGGGCTCCCCGCCCTCTTTCTTTATGCCGCCGGGATCAGTTGGACGCTCTATTACGACACGATCTATGCGCATCAGGACAAAGAGGATGATGCGTTGATCGGGGTCAAATCCACGGCGCGCCTCTTTGGCGCGCGCTCGCGCCAGTGGCTTTGGGGCTTTGCGGTGTTGACCATGGTGCTGGCCAGTGCCGCGATTGTCACCACGCCTGCAACCGGGGTCTGGCCGCCCTTGGTGGCCTTAGCGGGGGTCTGGGGCTTTGGTTGGCATCTCGCGTGGCAGATGCGGCGGTTGGATCTTGAGGATCCGACCTCCTGCATGGTGATCTTTCGGGCCAATCGGGATGCGGGCTTGGCGCTTGCGCTATTTCTTGCCGCAGCGGCGTTCCTTTGATTGATCCTGCCGATGTCGCCCGCTAAGCATTTGCAGCGCTTACGAATGATGAATGGCCTGATCTCGGTGATAAAGCTGCCTTCCCTAAGACTGACGCCCGCTCTGGCGACGGTGATCGCCTTTGCGGCGGCGGCCTTTCTGTCGGTGCTGATCGCTTGGGCGGCGGTTCTCTTGATGGAACGGCTGGCAGAGCGGGCAGTGCGGTCTGCTTTGCTGACGCAAGGGGTGACCTACGCCACCGTCAATGCCGATGGTCTGCGCATGGAACTTAGCGGCACCGCCGACACTGAGGCACAGCGCTACAGGGCGATCAACATTGTCGGGTCGGTGATCGATGCCACCCGGATTCAGGACCTGATGGAGGTCACCCCGGTGCGGGCCGTCGAAGCGCCGCGCTTTTCGCTGGAGATCCTGCGCAATGACGATGGCATCCAGCTGATCGGTCTTTTGCCAGAGGGCGAAACCAAGGACGCGCTTTTGGCCGAGGCTGAGGCCTTGCAGCCCGACACCGAATTGCAGGACATGCTGGAAACCGCCGCCTATGCCCCGCCCGAGACGTGGGGCCCGGCGCTGGACTTTGCCCGCAAGGCGCTGGCGCTTTTACCGCGCTCCAAGATCACCGTAGATGCCACCACGGTTCGGATCACGGCCATCGCAGCCTCGGAGGCGCAAAAGCGCAGCTTTGAGACCAGCCTTTCGGCGGGGCAGCCTGAGGGCGTACGCGTCAGCTATGAGATTTCCGCGCCGCGCCCGGTGATCACACCCTTCACGCTGCGCTTTGTCATCGATGCGGAAGGGCCGCGCTTTGACGCCTGTTCCGCCGATACCGACCGCGCCCGCATGCGCATTGTTGCCGCCGCGACAGCGGCAGGTGCGGTGGGCCTACAAACCTGTGTGATCGGTCTGGGCGTGCCCAGCCCCTCATGGGGCGAGGCCGCAGAAATTGGGATCAAGGCCGTGGCCACGCTGAAGGCCGCAACGATTAGCTTCAAGGATGCCGATGTCAGCTTGCAGGCCGCCGCATCAGTGTCGCAGGCCGAGTTTGACCGCGTGGTGGGCGAGTTGGAGGCGGATTTGCCGCCGGTCTTTTCGTTGACCGCAACGCTGGACAAGGCCGAAAACGCCACACAGGGACCGGCCGAGTTCACCGCTGTTCTCGCGCCTGAAACGGGGCGGGTGGAACTGCGCGGTCGTTTGGCTGATGATCTGCAACGCAGCGCCGTGGACAGTTTCGCCAAAGCCGCCTTTGGCAGCACCCATGTCTATCAAGCCACCCGTCTGGATGCGGATCTGCCCGATGGCTGGCCGATCCGGGTGCTGGCAGGCCTGCAGGCCTTGGCTGAGTTGGACCATGGCAGCCTCTTGGTCCGGGCTGACACGGTTGAGGTTGGCGGTGTCACCGGTTCGCAAGGGGCGCGGGCGCGGATCGCGCAGATCCTGTCGGAAAAGCTGGGGCAGGGCCAAAGCTATAAGGTCAACGTGACCTATGTCGAGGCGCTGGACCCCGTCGCGTCCGTGCCAACCCCTGACGAATGTCTTGCCGATCTAAATGGCGTTCTGGCACGGCAAAAGGTGGTGTTCCCACCGGGGTTAGCCGAGATTGATGGCAGCGCCAACAAGGTGATGGAAGCGCTGGCGAGGGTGCTTGAACGCTGTGGCGGGGTCAGGATGGAGATCGGCGGCCACACTGACGCGCAAGGCTCGGAAGAGGGCAATCGCACGCTCAGCCAGACCCGCGCCGAGGCGGTCTTGCTGGCGCTGCAGGGGCGTCAGGTGGATGTCTCGGCGCTGACGGCTGTGGGGTATGGCGAAAGCCGACCGATTGCCGACAATGAGACCGAGCTGGGTCGCGAGGCCAATCGCCGTATCGAGTTCACGCTTGTCGGCGGGGCGGTTGTCGAGGGCGCCGCCGCACCGGCCCAAACCGCCGGTGCGGATGCCGCTGCGTCGGTGGGGGAAGGTCCGGATTTCTCAGGTGACACCAGCCCTTCCGTTGCGCCGCAAGACAAAACCAGACGTCCCAAGCGCCGCCCCGATGCCGACCAATAGCGCCACCGCATAAGCCTAAGGTAGACCCATGAACCGCACGGAATTCATCATCGCCACGGCCTTTATCCTGCTCGCGGCCTTTGCCATGGGATGGTTCACCTATTGGCTGATGCACCGGTTTACCCGCGTGGCGGGCGGTGACATGGGCGAGATGGATCGGCTGGCGCAATCGCTGCACGAGGCCGAGGAGGTGCGCGATCAGGCGATCATGTATCTCGAGCAGCGCGAAGCCGAGTTGATGAACCAGATTGCCCAGACCGAAGCCGAGCTGCGCGCCGCGATGGAAGGCTTGCGCGATGCGCGCCATGAGGCCGAAGAGATGCGCGCCTATATCGAGCGGATGCACGCCAACAGCTGACGCCGGGGCGATTTTTCGACGAAATATCAAGGCTTGGGCTTTTGTCCGGGACGGGGCTGCGCTAGCCAAGAGGTCTGAGGGAGGCCCAGATGGACATGCGCGCGATTTTTGACCGGCTGATGTGCTTTGACACGGTGTCGTCGAAGCCGAACATCGCGTTGATGCAGTTTGTGCGCGATCTTTTGGCCGATGCTGGGATTGAGGCCGTGCTGATCCCGGATCCTTTGGGCCAGAAGGCCAACCTTTACGCGACTGTCGGGCCGGCTGGTCAGGGTGGGGTCATGCTGTCGGGGCACACCGATGTGGTGCCCGTAGAAGGGCAGGCTTGGACCAAGCAACCCTTTGCGCTGACAGAGGAAAATGGCCGCTACTATGGGCGTGGGGCGGCTGACATGAAGGGGTTCTGCGCGGTGGCGATTGCCACGATGCTTGAGGCCGCCAAGCGTCCGCTGAAAACCCCGCTGCATCTGGCGCTGTCCTATGACGAGGAAATCGGCTGCATGGGTGTGCGGTCTTTGGTCGATATGCTGCAGACCGCCCCGGTTCGTCCTCGGTTCTGCATTGTGGGGGAACCCACGGGGATGCAGGTGGCGACGGGGCATAAGGGCAAGGTCGCGCTTAGGGCCATTTGCACGGGCCGTGAGGGGCATTCGGCGCTGGCGCCGATGGCGCTGAATGCGCTGCATTTGGCAGCGGATTTCGTGCAGGCAGTGCGCGCGTTGCAGGCGGATGTGGCGGCTAAGGGATTGAAAGATGGGGATTATGATGTGCCTTATTCGACGATCCATGTCGGCAAGTTGAATGGCGGGGTGCAGGTCAATATCGTGCCGAATACCGCCGTGATCGACTTTGAGATCCGCTCGGTCGCGGGTGAGGATGTGGCGGGGTTGATCGGGCGCTTGCGCGATGCGGCAGAGGCGATTGCGGCCCCCTTGCGCGGTGACTATCCCGAGGCGGCGATCACGATTGAGCGGTTGTGGGATTACCCCGGCCTTGGCACGCCGTCGGATGCCGCGGTTGTCAATTTCGTCAAGGGGTTAACCGGGGCCAATGGCACGATGAAGGTGGCCTTTGGCACCGAAGGCGGCCTGTTTGATGCCCGGTTGGGCATTCCCACGGTGATCTGCGGGCCGGGGTCGATGGCGCAGGGGCACAAGCCGGATGAGTTTGTCACGGTGGAGCAGATGGCCCGCTGTGAGGCGATGATGGCGGCGCTGTTGGACCGTCTTGAGGCGGGAATTTGAGCCGGACCCCTTTCCGTGGCCTAACCTACTGATTTTCTGGAAAAACACCGTCTGGCATCCGTCAGGTTTGCGTCTGGTCCGCGTCTGGCATCTGTCAGGACAGCGGCGTCAGGCGGTTTCGCAGCGGGGGGCTGTCTGCCCCCCGGAGGCAATTGCGGGCAATTGCCTCTCCCCCCGAGGATATTTGCGCCGCATTGAAGGCGGCGTCGGGGTGGTCAGCTTTGGTCTTTGGCGCGGGAGAGGAACCCGGCCAGCGCGCGGCTGATCGTGGTGGTGGTGCCGGGTTTTGGCAGGGCTGCGAAAGGCAGGGGGCGGCAGGCCTCCATCGCGGCGAGGCCGACGCGGGCGGTGAGAGCGCCGTTGACCACGCCTTCGCCAAAGCGGCGCGACAGTTTGCCCAAGATCCCGCCGGAGGCGACCGAGCCGATCAGGTCATCGGCCAAGGCCAGAGCGCCTGCGCCGAGGAGGGCGGTGAACACCCGGCGCAAAAGCGCGAGGTTGCCGAGGCTGGAGGAGCGTCCGCCGTAGATTTGGGCGAGGCGGCGGATCATGCGCAGGTTCACGAAAAGGGCTGTGGCCACATCGGCCAGCGCCATGGGCACGAGGGCGGTGACGGTGGCCACTTGGCGCGCGGCGGATTCAATCTCGGCCAGGGCGGCGGTGTCGAGGGGCGCCATGAGTTCGGTTTCGGCAAGGTTGAGAAGGGCGTCGGCGTCAAACACCTCGGCCTGTTGGTCTTTCAGCCGCGCGAGGCCCCAGGCGGTTTCGGGGCGGGGGCGGTAGAGGGCTGTCAGAGCGGCAAGGATGCGGCGGGCGGCAGCGAGATCGGCGGTGCTGCGCGCGGCGGTGGCCGCAGCGCGTAGCCGGTCGATGCGGGCCATGCGGGCGAAGGCGGCGGCCTCGCGCAGGGCGAGAAGGAGGAGGAGGGCCAGTGCGGCGCTGACGAGCGCGAGGGCAATCCAGCCGAGGATGTTGTTACGGCTGAGAAGGGAGGTCACGAAATCCCAAGCCGCGACGGAGAGGATGAAGGCGAAAAGGGTGGAGAACACCCACAGGGCGGCGCGGTTGAGGGGGGAGGAGGGCTGGGTGGTCGCGCGGGCGAGGGTTTGCATCGCGCGGCCGGTCGGGGCTGCGTCTGGAATGGTCTCGGCTTGGGCAGGATCGGCGGCGGGGGCGTCGTCCAGCTCGATCAGGCTGGGGCGTTTGAGCGGGGCGGGGTTGGTTGTGGGGTTGTGGGCGGCGGGATCGGTCACAGCTGGGCTCCGATCAGGAATTCGGCGGCGCGGTCGAGGCGGATATGGGGTG
>JACCDH010374921.1_pt1 | contig 18248 bp, 14 predicted proteins | sample 7442481 | NCBI WGS metagenome assembly JACCDH01 (sample SAMN15323433, study PRJNA562643) | freshwater metagenome | isolation source: river surface water | place: USA:Blue River Watershed | collected 2017-08-15 | reverse complement strand
TTCGTAACCATTTGGGTACAGCTCTCCCAGTTTGTTCAGGATATCATCAGGAACATTGCTGTAATCTACTATTCGTCTTTTCTTGTCCATTAAGATGTTATTACTTTCACTGCAAAAATATATTTCGAAGTCTAATGTTTTCAATTTTTTTTCTAAAAAAATCGTTTTTTTTTTGGACTTAGTACTTTTTACTTGTCACATCGTTTTAATGGCTGATATGCCTTGTCTTTAAAGGCTTTCCAGGTTGTCGACTAAGAATAATAGCTTAAAAAAAAACGGCATTTCCCCAATTTGTGGAAAATGCCGTTGATAGTATGCGTCGTGAGTTTATCTGAATTTGAACGAAATGCCCAAATTAAACATTTGTCCGCGTCTGTATTGTAATAACTGATGATCGGTGTTGCCCTGGTAGTTGATTTTGCCATCGCCGTTGGTGTCTTGCCACATTTGATGTTTGAAGTTTAAAACATCGCTTACACCAAATTTGATGCTCATCTTTTTGTTGACTTCTTTGATGAAGGTAATGTCCAAGGCATGTCTTGGCATTTCGTATACAGTAGGGAAAATGTTATTACCCACATATACAATGCGTTTACCAATGATATTGTATGATACATTAACAGTAATACCACTGTCGCTGACATATTGTAAGGCGGCGTTGATGATATATGGCGATTGGCCTTGAAGTGGACGGGTGCGCGCCTGACTTAAAGTGCTGTCGTCACCCAAATCTACTTTACTGATGATGTAAGAGGCATTCAACAAACAAGACATTTTCTTGATGAATTTGTTTTGTGATTGCTGACTGAATGATTTTCTGAATTCCATCTCTAAACCATAGTTGGTAGCACTTGCGGCATTTTTAAGTGTAAACTGCTGACTCAATCCAACGGGTTGTACATAATTCTCAATTGGATTCATGAACTTTTTGTAGAAGACACCTAAGCTAAATGTTTCGGCAGTAGTTGGGTAATGTTCAAATCTCAAATCAAAATTATTAATTGTGGCCGATTTAAGATCAGGATTCCCAACGATGTTCACGTCATACATGAAGTCGTAGTAAACAAATGGCGCCAATTCTCTAAACTCCGGGCGGTTGACCGTTCTTCCGTAGCCAAATCTCACCAAACTTTTGTTAGCGCTGCTATCCAAATACATGGCGGCATTAAAAGATGGCAATAAGTTGATGTTATTGAGTTTTACATTTACAGGATCGGTGCTGGTGGCACTGTTGAGGGTTTGGTTGAAATATTCTGAACGCAATCCCACATTTAATTTCAATTTGTTAAGAGGTATACCCAGGTTGGCATAAGCCGCTCCAAGTTGATTAGAGGCAATATACTTATCGCTTGGATTGGTGCCTTCCAATGGTTTGAAGCCGCCAGTATTGTTAAGATTGGCTGCAGAGAAAATCTGATCGATTGGCGTTAACAAGAAGTCGTTTTTCTTTAATGGGTCGCCAGAGTAACTGTAACTGATCCATCTGGCATTGAAAGATCTATCTTTGTTTTCAGCGTATGCACCCAGTTTTAAGAGCATGTTTTTAGTAGAATCTAAAGGATTGCTTAATGTTTTTTCGTAGTTAAGATTGGCAGATACGGTGTTCTCTTTTAATTTGGAATAGAAACGCGCTGCGTCAAACAAACTGGCACTAGGAGGATCTATTAAGCTGTAACTTTCGTTGCTGCCAACCGCTCTGTATGTTCTAAATCTTCTGTAGTCTGGTTCGTTTCTGTTGACATTGCTGTAACCTAAGGTGTAAACCAGTTTTTCACCTTTGTTTTTTAATTTGTGGTTGCCTTCAAACTGTCCGAAATAAATACTTCTTGAGGTGTAGTGGAAACTGTAGTTTTTAAATTCGTCATTAGGACGCTCAGTTGGGTTTACTCCTGTTCTGATGGTGGTTTCGTTTTCGCCAATTTGATTGAATACGTTCTTAAATGTAAACGTGGTTTTTTTATTGACTTTTAAAGTCCAGTTGCTGAGCACACTGATTTTAGATTCTATACTCAGGTTATCATCCGTATAGTTGAACATTTGTCTGACGTATTCTACAGGATCGTTTTGGTATCTGTAACGCTTCATTTGAGCAAACTGATAATTGGTAGAATAGCTAAAGTTGTTCACGGTAAACAATTCTGCAGATTTGATTTTGTAATTCTTGCCAAATCCGAAACCTACACCGAAGTCGAGGGGCACAGACAGGTTATTGGTCTTGTAATTGTTGTTGAGTGCTTTGCCAAATTCAATTTTCTTTGCATTGGAATAGTCAGAAAGGTTGCTAGGGAAAGTAGATGGAAGTGCTCTTGTGCCATCATCAAATCCCAGATAGTCGGTAACAGAACCTACAGAGTTGTTGGTGCGATTGCTCATAGTAGTATTTCTTCTGAATCCAACACCAACAGAGTAGCTCACAAAGTCTTTTTCGACATCACTCTTGGTTTGGAGCTTGATAACACCACCGGCAAAATCACCAGCCAAATCACCTGCTGGCGATTTGTAAATAGCAATTTTATCCAACATGCTGGAAGGAATCAAATCGAAAGAAAAGGCTCTTTTATCAACCTCTGTACTGGGCGCATTAATGTTGTTGATTTGAACACTGTTGTAACGCTGACTGAGACCGCGGAGAATGATAAATCGGCTTTCCATTAAGGTTACACCCGGAATACGGGCAGCAGCAGCCGCCGCATTGTTGTCTTGCGATTTTCCGATTTGCTCGCCACTGATCACATTCGATACCACATCAGCTTTTTTTACCTCTGTCACAGCTGTAGCAACGGTTGATTTTGGTTTGGTAAATTTAATACCACCGCCACCGGCACTGGTTAATTTGGCCTCCAGATAAACGAGACCCAAATTGGTGTTGCCACCATTGTCAACTTTAATACTGTCGTAAACCAGGAATTTATGGGTGCTGATTTTAAAAGTCAGACTGTAATAGCCGTCAGCTAAGTTTTTGATTTCGAAGAAACCATCTTTATTGCTGTTGCTACTATTTTTGTTGACTTGATTTTTTACAGTAATCACAACATCTTCAATCGCTTCTTTTCTCAGAGTGTCTCTGACATAACCACTAATAGTGCCCGTAAATGTTTTTGAAGTAGATTGTGAAAATGCAGAAAAACTTAAAAAGAAAACAATAATTGAAAGACAATTTTTGAAGGTAAATTTCATGCCACAAAAATCGACTCGCAATATTAAGTTTGTCTTAATTGATGATGAACAATCGGTTAGGACTTAACACTGAAAACGCTGATTTAATTTCGTGTAAATTAAATGTTTGTTATAGTATTATCAAGGCTTTGTAAGCAAATTCACGTTTTAACATTTTAATAATATTGACATTAAACTGCAGTAACGAAAGGACTGCAATTTTGTAATATGAAATCGCTGACATTAATGTTCGTTTTATTCGCAGGCAGTTTGTTTGCAGAAGATCGTCCTACAGTGCAGTTGGTTCAGGTGATGGATGTTAAAAACGAAGTCATCAGTGGTGCTAAAGTCGAACTCGCCGGTACTGGCAGAGTATGGTATACCAATACCAAAGGCGAATGCTATATTCCGGTGGTCTTATTGAAAAATTCTAAAGAACTGATCATCGAAAGTATCTCTTATAAAACACAAACGGTAAAGAGCTTCGAAAAAACTTCAAAAATTATCTTGGAATTCAGATAATTTTTTTCGTATCTTTGTTAATAAATCCTTAAGTTATTATGAAAAAGATATTATTTTCCATTGCAATATGCCTTTCGGCCCATACTGTATCTGCTCAAAACGCAGATGTTTTTCAAAATGCTCAAGGTAAATATGTTGATGCCGACGGCGAATTGCTGACCGGTAATCTGACTTTAACTTATGCCAACGGTAAAGTTGAAAGTACTTATGACATCATAGATGGTAACAAAGATGGTAAATTAACGGTTTATTACATGTCTGGTGTTACCAAAGAAGTTGGTGGTTTTAACAACGGTGTCAAGAATGGCGAATGGATGTCTTACGATGAGAAAGGCAACATCCAATCTGTTGCGTTCTATAAAAACGATGCCAAACACGGTACCTGGAAAGTTTGGGATGCCAATGGTGTTCTTCGCTCTGAATCACACTATAAGAACGGTGTTAAAACCGGTGTTTGGAAAACATTTGATGCCAGTGGTAAATTGCTGGAGTCAGTTACCTACTAATCTTCTCCACTCAAAATAGCTTTTACTTTTAATCGGTCGACCTTACCACTTCTGTTGATAGGGATATCGCGCAGTTGAATAATGTCCTTCGGTTTGGCATAGGGACTATAATTATCTAAAAACGACCAATCGCAATATTTGAATTTTTCTTGATTGGTGCAAACCAATACAATCTTCTCTCCTAAAACAGGATCTTTTACAGAACTTATAATAAACGGATTGTCTGTCTTTAATTCATCGGCAATCAGTTTCTCTACCATCTCGGTGCTGATCTTAACGCCGCCCGAATTAATAATAAAATCGGCTCTGCCTATTACTTTAAATCTGCCCAAAGCATCGGTTTCTATAATATCATTGGTGTGTAAGCCCTCCGGAAAATAGGGGGTAAATATTGTCGCACAATTATCCAGTCCCGCTTCTACCTTTACATCTCTCAAAGGGGTGTAATAATCAGACGCGTCTTTGCCATTGATACAACGCATAGCTACATGCGAATAAGTTTCGGACATGCCGTAACTGTGTCTAAAGATGGTATTATAACTTAATTCCTGCAACTGCAGTTCCAACTCCGAATTAATACTGGCGCCACCAATCAATACTTCTCTAAATTGTAATAGCCTGTCACAAGAGGCTTCATTTTTTATGATGTGATGAATCTGATACGGGGTAAGCGAAATGATGTTGCCTTCCACGTCTTTTAGTAGAGGATTGGCACTGGGCTCATCAATCGTTATAGGAATACCCCAAACATCTGATCGTACCAGCATCATCAGTCCACCTACTTTGTCTAATGGCAAGCAGCAAAATAACGCGTCTCCCATCTTAGGTTTAAAGATCTCGGCACTCGCTTCGGCGCTCCATATCATCCACTGACGTTCTAAAACAATGGGTTTAGGATCGCCTGTGCTCCCTGAACTATGAATGGTAAAACTGGTTTGACCAGCTCTCCAGGCTTCTAAAAATGCTATGGCCTGCTCTTGTGATGACATTAAGCTTTTAAGAATTTGTCTACTTCAGTTAAGAAGGTATCTATCTCTTTGTGGTTGTTATAAATATGGGTAGATAAGCGCAAACAGTTGATGTTGTTTTCTGCTACAAATCGTGTGGTGATCTTTTGCTCATTGCATTGCGTCTGCAATTTAGTAACATCCTTGTCTTTGATTTTAAAGGAGATTTGAGCACCTCTTGAAATGGCCTCTGTTGGCGTTAACATCTCGATGTCTTTGCTCATATTAATCAAATGGTCTTGCAGATAGGCGGCCAGCGATTTAACGCGTTGTTCGATTTTAGCGCGACCAATTTTTTCCTGGAATTCAACGGCCTTGGCAATACCTTTAAACAGAGAGGCGTTCTGTGTGCCGTAGTAGTAACGGTGACCATTGTCGATGTAGCCTTTGAGGGCAGGAGGCTCGCTCAGCATATCCCAACCGGTGTCAAATCCGCCGCCACCATAGTATACTTGCAGGGTGTTGCGGAAGTTTTCGGATACATATAAAAAGCCCGTACCTTTTGGTCCCATCAACCATTTGTGGCAACATCCTGCGTACACATCGCAACCAATCTCTTTGATGTCGATTTGTAACATGCCTGGAGGATGGGCGCCATCTACAAAACTAAAAATGCCTCTTTCTCTAGCCAGTGTGCAGATTTCTTTGGCAGGTAGAATCTGTCCAATGGTGCAGGGAATATGTGGCAGAGCAATGACTTTCGTTTTTTTAGTTATAGCTGCTTTAACGATGTTTAATGTTTCTTCGGCTGTTTTTCCCAATGGAATAGCCTTAATAACAATGCCATGTAATTTGGCGCGGTTTAGCCAGGGTGTAGCATTACCGACATGCTCGTGGGTGCTCAGAATCACTTCGTCACCGGCTTTTAAGGGTAAGCCAAAGCAGGTAATGTTGATGCCTTCTGTAACGTTGCGGGTTAAGGTAATCTCAGTGTCCTTGGCGTTTAAGAGTCGTGCCAAGGCTTTGATGGCAATATCTTCGTGCCCGCCATAACGGCCATTGGTGTCAACCTCGAGCATGTCTTGGTAGACTTCATTGAGCACAGGAAAAGGAGAGGGCCCCATAGTGCCGTTGTTCAGAAAGATTTTTCCCTGACTCAGCGGAAACTGGGCTCTAAGCAAAGTCCAATAATCTTCGCTCTCGTCGCTGCTATCGGGCATTGGCGGATGCGCAAAAATCTCGCGATCGCCCATACTTAAAGCACCGGCCAGCAAGACACTGTTTCTAATGAAATCTCTTCTGTTGCTCATGATGATGTAGCAAACTTAGTTAAAAAAAGGTTAATATCCATTACAGCAAAAAGCCCCTCCAATTGGAGAGGCTTTCGTGCTTATGAAAAAAACTTACTTACTCAAATTATTAGTAAACTTCAGTTTGTGGGTTGAAGTTACTCCATACATTGGTCCAGTCGTTAGAACCGAAAGCACCTCTGTAAGAAGTTGATTCGAACCAAGAGCTAACTTTAGCGTTGCTAAATGCTGCACCTGATTGGGTAGCACCTGTGAAGGTTGCAAAGTTAGGATCTTTAGGGTAGTTACCAGAAACTCCGGCAGTGGTATTGTAAGCCATGATCAACTCAGGATTTACACCAGCATCAGCTAATGCTTTAGAGAAAGCAGGTGTACCAGAGGTTGGAGCACTTAAAGTATAGGCTACGTTGTTTTTAGTTTTTGTGAAGTAATCACTTACTGCAGTGCTGGCAGAAGAACCATTGAAGAATGGACGTGCAGCGCGACCTCTTACAGAAGTTGATACGAGGATATTGTTTTCCAATACACCTAAGTCGCCAGTGTAGTTAGCTAAAGTACCATCTAAGTTTAAACCGATAGGGAAACCAGCAATTACTGAGTTGAAGATCGATAATTCGCAGTTTCTTCTTAAGTGCAGAGCATGTTGGTAGTTACTACTGAAAGTAGCTTTAGCTGAGTCGTAAACCGGACCTAAGATTGTTACGTTTGAGAATACAGCAGCAGTTTTTGGAGTGGCTGTAGAACCTGAAGCGTCGTTGTCTACTTCAAAACCGTTAGAACCAGATTGGTCGGCATTGAATGGGTCACGCACTGCAACAGCATATTGTACTTTACCGCTATAGCCGAAATCGCAGTCGAAATCATCGTCCCAGGCAGCGTAAGAGATTAAGTGTTTGCACTGTACAGTACCACCGAACCACTCGAAGTTGTCGTCGCCACCATAAGTTGCCTGAACGTAGTCGATAGTAGTACCGCTACCTACTGCACCTAGAGTTAATGAGTTGGTTTCGTTGTTTGGTGTTAAAGCGATACCAGCATACTCAATTCTCACATATTTCAGGATACCTGAGTTATCGTTATCGTTTGCTGTACTGTTAAATGTACCATAGTTTGCAGCTGGAGATATACCTTCTATAGCCGGGCTGTTTTGGTTGCAATTGGCTTTACCTAAGATGATCAAACCACCCCAGTCACCTTGCTCTCTCTCGCCTATGCCCTGGTTACTGGTGAAGATGATTGGATGTGTTGCTGTACCTTCTGCCATAATCATAGCGCCTGGCTTAATAACTAAAGTGCCTTTGGTGCTTTTCTGGCCAAATAGTTTAGTGCCTGCAGGGATGATCAAAGTATCACCGTCATCAACGATTACGGTACCGGAAATAGTGTATCTTTTAGATGAATCGAGGGTCATGGTGCCTAAGTTGCCTTTTAAGATAACTTCTTTAACTACCGGTGGGTCAACTTTTGGTGGATCTACAGGTGGGGTGTCTTTACAAGAAGAGAAGGTCAGGGCCACTAATGAAGCAGCGATTAAGCCTGATTTGAAAATGTTAGTTGTCATTTTATTTACAATTAATTTATGATGCAAAATTGTAGCTACTACATTAAGTCCATATTAATTGTCTTTTAATTAAAAATTATAGTTTGAATTCCTGTGTTAAGGAATTGCATTCACTGATTTTGACGAATGTTTGAAACACCTTGTTAATAGGCGTATTCCATCGGATTTTGTTCGCCCATCTTTTTGATCTTATAAATCAGGGTTAGCATAAAATATTGCTGCAATCGATTGCTCTTATTGATGACTACAAAATTCTCACTGGCATATCTGCTGATGTCTGTGTTCTGTTTTAAAATATCATAAGCCGTCAGTTTTATGCTGTAATTACTTTTTTTGCTAAGTGGCTGCTGGATGTAGGCCGACCAAACAGGCACCACCTTGCCAATGCCGGGTACATTGCGCTGGTCGCTGATGTCTATCGATGAGTTTACTTCTGTGCCATATTTCAATACCGTTCTTACCGAAGCACTGTAGTTAAAGACATTTTGTTTGTAGTTGACCGTATTGTTTAATGCGTTCTTGAAATCGGTACTGTTCCAACTCATGTTCACGTAAAATTCCAGACTGTCCGACTTGGTGAAATTGAGACCCGGACGTACGCTGATTGAATTAGAAGTGCTGTAAGATTCAATTGAATTGATAATCAATGGTGTTCTGTTCGAACTACCACTTACAGACAGGTCGATGTTCATGATCTTCCAAATTTTTCTGGAAGCACTGATCCAGCCGCTAAAGTTTCTCAAACCTTTGGCATTGACAGGTGTGCTGATGATAATACCGTTTTCTGTTTGCTGTCTGGACCAAATTTTCGCGTTGTTAGACATACTGCCATCAAAACTGCTGTATATGTATTTGAACTTCTTAAACTTGTAAACATTGCCATATACTCTAAAACTGACATTGTCTTGTGGATTCAGTTGGGTATTGCCTTTTAAACGGTTGTAGTTGTTGTAAATATTCAGTACCGGTTGCAATTCGTTTAGGGTAGGGAAGCTCGTAGATTTAGATACGTTGGCATACAAATAACCTTTACCCTGCGGATAATAACTAATGCTGGCATAAGGTAAAAATTTGGAATATGGTCTGTCAAGGATAATGTTCTGCGTGAGGTTGTTGTTGTGCAGATTGAACTGCATAAATGTGGCACCTGCTGTGGCGTACAAATATTTGCGTTCTAAACTGATGTATGGCTTTACAGTATATTGTACCAAACGGTTGTCGAATTCTAAACTCAGCGAATCTACTTTGTTGCTATAATTCTGTTCAAAGATATTCTGATACTGATTGCTGGCTCTGCTGCTCAATTGCGAGGAGTTGTTGTTCTCCTGCCAACGGTCCATAGAAATATTCAATGCTAACATCTTTTTATATAGTGGCATAGCCCCAAATAGTTTGAATAAAGATTGCTGACTGTAATTGGAGATGTTATTGCGGTTGTTAAAGGTGTCCGTAAAGTTCTGTTGGAACTGGTAATTGTTGCCATCAGAGTTGTAAATTTTATACTGACTGTAGGCGATAAATGAATACCGCTTGTCTTTTCTAAGCACACGACGGTAGGATATATTGGCGCGAATATTACCGGTATTGTTTTCTTGCAAAATATTGGTTGCACCGGTGTTGATGGTGATGCCATTGACCGAGATGATGTTTAACGAATTGGTCTTGGTCTCGTTGTTGTAAAGAGCGCCAGTAATACCTACATCAAAGTTGCCTGTACTGTCTATCACTTTGGTAAAGTTGATCTCTGTGTTGAGGGATTTAGATAAACCTGTGGTATTGATGGTGTCTTTATTGATTCGCTGTGTGCTGTCGTTTAATGCAAAGATGTTGTTTCCAGAACTGATGCTATTGTAATTGTTGCGCGATCCAAAGACGTTAAAGGATAGTTTTTTTCTGCCTTTGAATTCGTTGAAATAGGTGAGACCCGAGCTCAATTTGTTGTTGATATTGCCCTCGCCCTGATTGTCGTTAGAGTATACAAACCAGTTCTCGTCGTCGTTGGCACCGCCGTTTTTGTCGTAACTACGCGCATTGTGCCAGTTGCTGAAGCCAAAATCAAAGCCGGTTTCGTTGGTGTTGTTGCCATTTAAGACGAATGACATTTTTCGGTCGTTTTTGAAGTTGTTAAGTCGCAAACCCGATTCATAGCGCTTCTGCGTGCCATAACCACCCATCACATCCCCAAATAAACCATTCTTCTTACCTTTTTTAAGTTTAAGATTGATGATTTTAGAGCCACCTTCCTTTGGTGATCCATCCATGTTTCTTTCATCGTACACCTGCACTGTTTCTATCATGTCGGCACTGAGGTTCTTGGAAACTAGTCCTGGATTATTGCCAAAGAAGTCTGAACCGTCTACCATGATTTTATTCACTTCCGAGCCATTTACTTTAATTTCACCTTTGACATTGACATCAAAACCCGGAATCTTTTTGAAAAGTTGAGCCACATCGCTACCTGGCAATACTTTAAACTTTGAAGCATTAATTTCTATCGTATCGCCCTTGATGGTAATGGCAGCGGTACGGATTTTTACTGCATCAAACGCAAATGGTAATTCAGGTAGTTTTACATCGCCGTAATTGATAAACTGCCAATCTTCTGCTGGTACTACTTTAAAGGTTTTTTCTTTGTGACCAAGGTGACTGATGACAATGAGGAGAGAATCTTTTATTTGAACACCAAGCGTGAAATTACCAATGGCAGTAGTAAATCCAAAGTTAACCAGTGAAGTGTCGGAAGCTTTGAAAATACTGACAGTTGCATCTGGTAATGGCTTCATGGTGGCCGAGTCAACTAAGCGACCTTTGAAACTGCGCATAGCCGATTGAGCATCTAATTGAAAAAATGAAAAGCAAAGTAGAAAAAGGTAGAAATATCTAGTCATTAGTTTTATATCTAAATGCAAGTATAAACTAAATTCGACTTTGTTTATTTTACAATTCGATGGATGTTTGAATTTGTATATTTTAAAAACCTGTAAGTCAGTAAATTAAAATGGTCGAAAATTATTTGTCGTTTTTTGAAATTGTAGACGTGATGAGTATTTTCGCGTCATGGAAATTCCGTATTGGATGAGCAGAACCCAGTTGATGATGGGGGACGACAGTATCGAAAAATTGATGAAGGCCAATGTATTGGTAGTAGGTCTGGGTGGTGTTGGTGGTATCTGCGCTGAAATGATTGCCAGAGCAGGTGTAGGAAAGATGACCATAGTAGATGCCGATACGGTTGATCCAAGTAACCGCAACCGACAAATTCCGGCTTTAAAGAGTACCGAGCATCAGCCCAAAGCCGATGTGATGGCCCAACGTTTATTGGACATCAATCCTGAATTGGAGCTGACGGTTTTATGCGAGTATATCAAAGGTGAAAGAACCCGTGAAATTCTCAGAAACGGTAATTTTGATTACGTCTGCGATTGCATCGATACCTTGTCGCCGAAAGTCCATTTTATTCGTGCTTGTATGGATATGAAATTGCCGATCGTCAGCAGCATGGGGGCAGGCGGAAAGCTAGATCCAACCAAGCTGGAGGTTTGCGATATCTCTGAAACTTACAATTGCAATCTGGCCAAGTACGTCAGAAAATACTTGCATAAGTTTGGTATACGCAAGGGACTGGATTGCGTGTTCAGCTCTGAAATGGCTGATAAATCCAAGATCATCACCACCGAAAAAGCCTTCCCTAAAAAGTCGATTATCGGTACGATGAGTTACATGCCGGCAGTGTTTGGTTGCACGGTTGCCAGTGTTGCCATCAGAGGGATTGTGAATCCGAAAAAAAGGTAGGCGATTTTTACTGTATATTTGTAAACTATTAATTGATATTCAATGAGAAATTTCCTGTTTATTGCCTTGTTTTTACCTGTTTTAATGTTGGCCCAAACACAGCCAAAGCCGGCGGCTAAAAAACCTGCCACTACCACCGCAACCAAAAAGCCTGCCACTACTGCTGCCAAAAAAACAACTACGGGTACAGCAACTGCTAAACCAGCAACGCCTGCCAAACCCAATCCTAAAGTAACGGCACTGGTAGAACAAGCCTACGAATTTTACAACCAGTCTAAAGATGACGAATGCGAGAAAATCATCAAGCAAATCTTAGTGCTGGATCCTAAAAATAAAGATGCCTATTTGTTGAGAGCAAATATTGCCATGTTTGCTTTTAAATACGAGGATATGTGGGCCAATCTGGATAAGATTTACAAAATGTATCCCTCAGAACCAGAATTGTATTCGCAGTTTGCCATGACCCACTTAAACTACTATTTCCTGAACGATAGCAACAAAAGGGTATTGTGTCGCAAAACCATTCGTCTGGCTTCCAGACAAGCCGATGGCTATGCTGCTATGGGCATGGTAGCTGCAGTAGGGGGCAATTATAACGAAGCTCTGGATTACTTTAACATCAGCTATACCAAAACCTGGAAGGATACTTTATCCCGTGTGGTTCTCGATTTGCCTTATGCCAACTGTTTATACAGCATAGGCGATACTCTAGGTGCCATAAGCCGTTTAGAGCGTTTGATTCCCAGAATGTCCAGTCAGGATAAATACACCTGTGTGTTTCTGAAAGTCAAATATAAATTAGAACTCAACGATATGTCGGTGACCGAAGACTTGGATACGCTCAATAACTATGCACCCAATCAGCCAGAAGTATTGATGCTGAATGCCAAGTACCTGAAAGGTACCAACCGCAAAGATTCTGCCTGTAAGATGGCGCGATTGATCCGTTTGTCTGAAGGTGGTGGCACATTCGATTTGTCGCCATACTGCGATGATTTGCAGAGTAAAATCGACTTTAATAACATCAAAAAACTGATCTACTCTATAGGTATGGCAGATTTTGAAATGAGTATCTCTGAGTTCAGATATCCAAACGTCGTGAGCTTCTCCTGGATGGAAGGTGAAAGCAGAGACCGCAGTTTATGGAATTCAGGAAAAGTAAATATCAGCAAGAGAGCCTTAGATTCGGCCTATGTGTATGTGAATGGTTTCGATAATAATTCGGAAGTTAATCTCGACAAGACCATCACATTTTGGTTGAGTAAATTGCAATGGAATGATATTCAAAACACCGGAATTACCCGTTTGAATATGAATGGAACATCTTTAAATGGATTTAAAATGATTGGTCACGAGCAATTAGAGGTTTTCAATGCAAAGAACAAAGAAGTATTGGTGGATTGCCTGGTTTTATCGGATGGAACCAACAGGATTTGCTATTTAAATGATGCCAGCAATCCCTTGATTTTGAAATTTGAATCGGAAAAACTCAATTTCGTTCTGGCGAAAATGGAGTAATTTTCGTCGGCTTAACGCATAAATTTGAGATTTTTTAGTTATATTCGTATATCTGTATGACGATATTGAACGAGTGGAAATATAAATATTTGTATGCCTCACCGGTAATGAAACTCATTATCCTGAATGTGGCTGTATTTATTGTTGCTACGCTTGTTAACCTGGTACTATGGGCCATCAAAGGTAATACAGCTTTTATGATGTATGTATTGTCTCTGCCATCGGATATGATGGGATTTTTATTCCGCCCATGGACCATCATTACGTATCAGTTTACACAATTCGGTATTTTTCATATTCTCTTTAATATGTTGGTGCTGAATATGGCCGGTCATATCTTCATGGATTTTTTCAAAAAGAAGGAAGTTTGGCGTGTGTACATACTTGGTGGGGTAATGGCGGGTATCATCTTTGCCTTGTGCTCTAATTTTATACCTGCCTTGCAAACGGGCAGCACCCATCTTTTGTATGGCGCCAGTGCTTCTGTAATGGCCATCGTATTTGCAGCTGCGGCTTATGCCCCTAATATCAGACTGTATTTGTTTGGTTCTATTCAAATCAAATTAATTTGGTTTGCCCTATTTTTCTTATTGGTGGATTTGGTGTCGATTCCAGATTCTAACGCCGGTGGACATATTTCGCATCTTGGTGGAGCGCTCTTTGGTTACCTCTATGCGCTTTATAAGAAAGGACGCTTTATCGTTCCAAAATTTGTGGCCCCATCTGCCGGAAAAGTCAAACACATGAAGGTAGAAGTGAACCACAGTCAGAAACACAAACAAGCCAGTAACCGCGATGCCGGCAGAGTGCCAACTCAGGAAGAGGTAGATGCTATTTTGGATAAGATTTCAAGATCGGGGTACGACCGTTTGACGAAGGAGGAGAAGGATATTTTATTTAAAGCCAGTCAGGACTGATTTGAGACAATTTTTCAAAAGATTTATATTTTCTTTTAATATAGTTGCCATCATTTTATTAGGGGGCTCTTATCTGTCCGCGTATGTGAGTCCGAAAGAAGCCTGGATGTTTGCTTTACTCGGACTGGCTTATCCGTTTCTTTTGTTATTGAACATTTTTTTTGCCATTTTCTGGCTGGCTCAGTTTAAGTGGTATGCCGTCTTTAGCATTGGTATCATGTTGTTGGGTACCAGCTTTTTTAACAGCAGTTTTCAATTTAAAAAACATACGGTGGTTGCTGATAAAGAGATCGTGGTAAGTTCTTATAATGTCGGATTGTTCGGCTATTTCCAGTCGAAGTGGTATGTGCCTGAAATGATAGAAACTGTTAATGGTTTAAACTCGGATGTGCTCTGTATACAAGAATTTTTGAATCTGAAAGGAGAGGGCACTTCTACCGTAGACAGCATTAAGAAAGCCTGCAATTACCCATATAGTTATTTTCAAAAATTGTCTGACGGCAGAAAGCGCGGCGAATATGGAATGGCGGTGTTTTCTAAGTTTCCTATTGAGAAAACTGAATTGGTGAATTTCGACGGACTGACCGGTAATATGTGTATGTATGCCGATGTGCGCATCGACACCGGTTTATACCGTATTTATAATGTGCATTTGCAGTCGTTTAAGTTTAAAAAGCAGGATTATCAGTTTATCAAGGAAATGCCTGAAGACAACGATGAGAAGTTAAAGCGTTCAAAAGGATTACTTACCAGAATGAAGAATGCTTACATCAAGCGTGCAGAGCAGGTAGAGGCTATCAAACAACATATAGCAGATACACAGATGCCGTATTTTATTATTGGCGATTTTAACGATCCTCCCATGTCATACTCTTATAATGAATTGAGCAGCGGCCTTCAAGATGCGTTTGTTGAGAATGGCTCGGGCATGGGCAAGACCTATATTGGGATTATGCCCAATTTTAGGATAGATTATATTTTATTTCCAGAGGCCTTTGAAGGCTTGAGATACGAAACCTTTAAGCTGTCCAGCGACCATAGTCTGGTAAGTGCAGGATTAAAGTTAAAAAATGAATAAAAAATAGTTAATTTCGCCCTCTAAAATTTCATCATACATGACATTTGATTTTGAAAAACCGATACAGGAGCTGATGGAACAGCTTGAAAAAGCTAAAGAAACTCATTCAAAAGGAAAAATTGATATGAGCGATACCATCACTTCTTTGGAACAGAAAATAGAAGAAACCAAGAAATCTGTTTATGGCAATCTCACCGGTTGGCAGAAAGTACAGATCTCCAGACATCCAGAGCGTCCTTATGCTTTGGATTATATCATGGGCATGGCGCCAGATTTCATCGAATTGCACGGCGACAGAAATGTGAAAGATGATAAAGCGATGATCGGTGGCTTTGGTTCTATCGATGGTCAGTCTTACATGTTCATCGGTCAGCAAAAAGGTCGCAATACCAAAGAAAGACAATACCGTAACTTCGGCATGCCGAATCCTGAAGGTTACAGAAAAGCACTTCGTTTGATGAAGTTGGCTGAGAAATTCAACCGCCCTGTCATCACGTTTATTGACACCCCAGGTGCATCTCCAGGCTTAGAAGCCGAAGAAAGAGGTCAGGGTGAAGCTATTGCTAAAAACCTTATGGAAATGGCTGTATTGAAAGTGCCTGTAATCTGTATTATCATCGGAGAAGGTGCCAGTGGTGGTGCCTTAGGTATCGGTGTTGGTGATAAAGTAATGATGATGGAGAATACCTGGTATTCTGTTATCTCTCCGGAGAGTTGCTCTTCAATTTTATGGAGAACCTGGGAGTTTAAAGAGAAAGCTGCAGATGCTTTAAAATTAACTGCGAACGATATGTTTAAGAATGGCTTGATCGATGGTATCATCGAAGAACCATTGGGTGGTGCACACAACGATATCGAGAAAACCATCGCTACAGTTAAGAAAGAAATTAAGAAATTGTACAAAGGTTTGAAAGACAAAACCACAGATGAACTGATTCACGAACGTATCGAGAAATTCAGTCAGATGGGCGTTGTCAGAGAACTGGAAGCCTAGTATATCAAACTATATTTTGAAAGTCTTATGTCATTGCAATGTCATAAGACTTTTTTTATGCATTAAAATCAATGGCATAACGTTATTAAATTGATGCGTATCCATTTGCCACAACCTTGTCACGAAAACTGGCACTCGATGTCACTTGATGAGAAAGGGCGACATTGCCAGCAATGCGATAAAGTGGTGCATGATTTCACTGGTTTTTCGGATACCGAATTGCTGGCATTTTTTGAGCGCGAACAGGGTGTATGCGGGCGGTTTAAGACCTCGCAGCTTGGTCGCGATCTCCATAATCAATCTTCTCACAACCTCAAATGGGCGCTCGCGACTTGCAGTTTTTTGTTACTAACTCATACAGATTTGGAGGCCCAGAATGCTGTAGTAGCTACAGATGACAGTGTGGCAGTGGCAAATGTTTTCACACAGACGCAGATGATTAGAGTTGTTCGCGCCACCATACATCAGGCGGATACTTTGGCAGATCAGATTACACGTATTCGGATGCGACTTGGAGAATTATCGATAGACACAGACATCGACAGCAGCAATGTTGTCAGCATCAGTATTCCGGCAACAGAGATAGGAGCGTTGGCCGATTTTGAGTTATACAATCAAAGTGGGGATACAATTGTTTTGGCAGGTGTAGGGATAGGGCAGGGCAGTATGTATTTTATCTATGATAATAGCAGATGGACTGCTTTTGCACTAAACACGATTATATTACCAGAACATTATCCCATATATCCGCCAATAACGATGGGGGTTTATTTTCCTTACAAATTTTATCGTTATCCTTGGGTAATAAATACAGCCGTAGTAGATTCAATTTATACATTAGGCGATACAGTTACAATAAATCATCCTGATAGTCTTGCAACAGATAGCTTGGTGTCTAAAGGAGCAGTCAATAATGTCAAACATTCTATTGAGAAGAGCAGTAATTCAGGAACATCCAAAGCATGGTGGGCTGTTATAATTGGCGGAGTTGGTTTGGCTTTAGCCTGGTTTTGGCGACGCAATAAAAAGCGTCGGGCATAAAAAAAGGGAAGTATGAACTTCCCTTTTAAAATATTGGAATAAAAACGGCTTATTCAGCGTCTTTAGTTTCTTCTTTTTTAGCTTTAGTAGCTCTTGCTTTTTTCACTGGAGCTTCTTCAGCTGGAGTTTCAGCAACTACTTCAGCAGTTTCTTCTGCAACTGGAGCAGCTTTTTTGGTAGCAGCTTTCTTAGGTGCAGCAACTTTAGCTTCAACAGCAACTGTTTTTTTAGCTTTAGGTGCGTTATCTGGTCTTGAAACCGGAGTAGCATCTTTTACTTCATTAACGATAGCTTTGAAAGCTTCTGGGTGGTTTAAAGCTAAATCAGCTAAAGCTTTACGACTTAAGGTGATGTTTTTAGCGTTTAATTTACCGATGAATTCAGAGTAAGAGAGACCGAATTCTCTAACTGCAGCGTTGATACGAACGATCCATACAGAACGAACATTTCTTTTCTTTTGTTTACGGTCGCGGTAGGCATAGGTTAAACCTTTCTCTACTGCGTTCTTGGCTACTGTCCAAACATTTTTTCTTCTTCCGAAGTAGCCTTTGGCCATTTTAAGGACCTTTTTTCTTCTTGCTTTTGAGGCAACGTGATTAACTGAACGTGGCATTTTTTACTTTGTTACTTTTATTGAGTTATTGATGTTATGGCAGGCGTGTATTGAAACAACTTTAAGGCCTGACAAGGTTTTCTGTTCTTTCAGGAATTATTTACCGATGGTGAGCATGAATCTCATGTTCGGCATATCCACTTCGCTTACTAAACCGCTTTGAGCTAATCCGCGTTTACGTTTGGTAGCTTTTTTAGTTAAAATGTGGTTTTTGAACGCTTTTTTGCGTTTTATTTTTCCTGTACCTGTAATGCTCACTCTCTTTTTGGCACTACTGTTGGTCTTCATCTTTG
>JACCDH010577809.1_pt1 | contig 18257 bp, 15 predicted proteins | sample 7442481 | NCBI WGS metagenome assembly JACCDH01 (sample SAMN15323433, study PRJNA562643) | freshwater metagenome | isolation source: river surface water | place: USA:Blue River Watershed | collected 2017-08-15 | reverse complement strand
CACTCTTTCGAGCATGCCCGTGCCCGAGAAATCAAAGAAATGATCGATGCTGGGCCATGTTTTATCCTAGATCTACATACAACAACATCAAATATGGGTAAGACGGTTATCATTTGTCATGAGAATGCGATAAATCTGCAAGTGGCCTCGGTGCTCGCAGAAACTCTCCATTTCTGCCGGGTGATTCTTTCTCCCGATGTACAAAAGAAGTACCTCGTCTCCCAGTCCATCTTTGGTATGATGATTGAAGTTGGGCCTGTCGCCAACGGGACAATTAATCCCAAGATCCTTCAAGACACCATGGATGTTACTCGAGTCGTTCTCAAAAGCCTTAGTGAAGGGCCTCAAGGTGCCAACCGCGAAATTGAAGTCTTCGATGAAATCCAGGACGTCTACTACCCTCAGGATCATGCAGGAGAGCTGACGGCATACATCCACGAATCTTTTCAAGATGCGGATTTTATGCCTTTAAAAGGTTCCTATACTCCCTTTAGAACCTTTAAAAATGAAGTCTTGGAAATGACCACGAGTGAAGAACTTTTCCCCATTTTTATCAACGAAGCGGCCTACTACCCCAAAAAACTGGCCTTCACCCTGTGTAGAAAGAGAAAAATTTGCATATAATGCTAACTGTCAACAAAAAAAGTGCATCAACCGATTAAAATAATTGAGTGAAAGATCTTGCGCGACAAAAAGAGTTTCGCTAAATTTAAGTTCATCAATCAAGAATTAAAGATCATCTGATAAATTGTCATTTGGATGAATCAAAAAAGGAGAATTCTATGTCTAAGTATCTAGTACTCGCTGCTGCTCTTGTTGTTCTAGCTGTTGCTTGTAACAAAAAAGAAGAAACTGCTGCTCCTGCTGAAGCTACAACTGTAGAACAAGCTGCTCCAGCTCCTGAAGCTGCTCCAGTTGAAGCTGCTCCTGCTGAAGCTGCACCTGCTGAAGCTGCTCCTGCTGAAGCTGCTCCTGCTGCTGATGCTCCAGCTGCTCAATAATCTCAAAAAAGATTCAAAGCAAAAAAAGAGGCCTGCTTTAGCAGGCCTTTTTTTTATCAAAATTTAGTGTTTCGAGAATTTGAGGCGTTTATAAACGAGAAATTGGCATTTCTCGGGAAGAGGTGAATCCGCCAGAAGTTCGAATCCATTTTTTACCATCGCCTCATGAACAACTTCAAAGGCCCGGATTCCTTTGAGAGGGTCTTTTTCCTTCAATCTTTGGTCAAGTACCGAATGACTTTCCGTAAGAAATTCCCCAGCGTGCTTAAATGGCCCGCAAATAATCACTCGTGACCCTTCTCTTAAACGATGACCTAGGAGCTTCATAAAAGTTTTGCATTCTTTCCACTGATGCAAATGAAATGTATCGATAGCTAAAACCACATCAAACTTTAGCTTAGGGAAATCATCTTTCTCTACCTCAAAGCGTACTGGCGTTTGAATGCTTTTGATTTTGGCCTGTGAAAGCTTGGACTTTAAGGGGGTCAACTGACTTGCTCGCTCCACTGGAAACCAATCCATGAAAGGGAACTGAGGGGCCATGGCAATAGAAAATTGCCCAGAACCAGCATTCACTTCCAAAAGCCTCCTATCCGCTGTCGTTATATACGCACGTACTAATTCCAAAATAAGGGCAGGGTCTGATAAAACTGAGTATTCCATGATTTGTTTCCGTGAGTCAGGATTGACGTTGATTTGGTGAGAGCCTACCATGATGGCCCATGATTAAAAAAGAAGTTTGGGAAAAGAATTGCCCAGACAATAATCCTTTCTTGAAATACGAATTTTTCCATGCACTTTTTACAAGTGGCAGTATCGGGCGTGAAACTGGATGGGAAGCACAATTTCTCCATGACGAGGGCATTCTCATCAATTTCCTAAAAAGTCATAGCTATGGAGAATACATCTTTGATTGGTCCTGGGCAGAAGCTTACGGGAGGCATCGCCTTCCCTATTACCCCAAACTCACTTCCATGATTCCCTTTACTCCCGTAACAACACATCACTTTCTTATGAAAAAGTTTGATCCCACGGTCGCAGATAACATGCTCAAGAATGCTGTTCGTGTTTTTAAAGACTCTCCCAATTCTTCCTCTCACTATCTTTTTCTTCCTCCTGAAGAAGTGCCTATCTTTTTGCAGAATGATTTCAAAATCAGGCACAGTCTTCAGTACCATTTTTATAATGAAGACTATTTAGACTTCGATCAGTTTCTCTCAAGGCTTAAAACGAAAAAGGCCAAAAATATCCGTTCGGAAAGAATTTTTAAGGACATCCTGATTCGGCAATACACTGGTGATGAACTCCAAGAGCATCACGCTGATCTCATGTATGAGTTTTATATTTCCACGATTGAAAATAAAAACTCCTATGACTACCTCAACCAAGCTTTCTTTAGACTCGTCTTTCAAACGATGAGGGACTCAATTCTCTTCGTCCTTGCCACAAAAGATGAAAAACCAATTGCGGGGTCTTTATTCTTTTATGATAAGGCAAAGCTTTATGGCCGCTACTGGGGGGCCCGAGAGCAAGTGGATAATCTTCATTTTGAACTCTGTTATTATCAAGGAATTGACTTTTGTTTAAAGCACAAAATTCCTGTGTTTGAGGCCGGCGCTCAAGGTGAGCATAAAATCAGCAGGGGCTTTAGGCCTGTGACTATTTACAGCGCTCACCAAATTAAGCATGAGGGATTTAAAGAGGCCATTGAGCAATTCATTGATACTGAGAAAGAACACGTTGAGCTCAGGAAAAAAGAACTGACCCAACTATTGCCTTTTCGTTAGAGACACTAAGGTTTAAGAGCTTTTATACCTTCAAGTACCTTCTCACAGTTTGCCTTAGACTTAATAAATAGGTAACTACCTTTTCCTGGAAATTTTTCTTCACAATTCAGACGAACTAAAACATCCGCTGGTTCACCACGAGTATTCGGTAAAGTTGAGCAGTTGTGAGCATCAGCTATTTCTTTAGGATTATTGTAACCTGACTCTACATTTTGTATCGAATGACAATTTTTTTCCGTTAGTAGGAACCAACCATTAAATTGTGCATCGGATTTATTTTTTGATTCCAGCATATAAATAATCGCACTAATAGCAGAAATACAGACTAAGAATATTCCAATTTTTATGAATTTATTTAGGCGCATAGAATTCTAATCCTTGTTCGTTAAGGTCCAAGAAACCTGAAGACAAAATCCTCGGTGTCGGCCTGCAAAATCATATTTTGTGGTTCTCCTAGTCAACTGTCAAAGCAATCGACACTTTTTCCCCGTATATGACCATCTCCTTTGGCCTCGGATTTGAAGAGTAGGCAGTTATGAAAACATACAAACTATTGCCTCTTCTTATTCTTATTAGCTGTGGGAACCCTCACCTTCATAACCTTGATGGTATAGATGGCCTGGGCTCCACCAATGTCCCTTTCATCGCCACTCCAGATGAACTGGAACTCAAGGGCATTCTCCTTGATGATGGACTGAATCTCAAGACAGAAGAAGAGGCCATCTCCGAACTCGTCGATCTCAAGAACCTCGATATAGACAAAGACTGGATTTTAAAAATTGAATTTGAAAAAGGGGAAAACTTCCGCTTTAAACAAGATAAATTCCCAGGTAAAAAAGGGACATGCCGCGAGGACGTTAAAGGCGGCGAGCAGTGTAAAATGGAGATTGAATTCCACGCGAAGGCACCAGGCCTTTACGCAGATAATTTGAAATTTTCCTATTCAAGACCGGATGACCCTAAAAAAGTCCGAGTCAAAACTTATCCGCTTCGAGGAGAGAAGATTTCGAAAGTGATCATTGGGGATAAGCCTTCATTGAATGTTACCCTCAAAACAATCTCACACAAAGATCGTCTCGATCTTGGGAAGAGTTTTGTGAAAGAACCGATCTCGGCCCTTCTGGTTGTTGCCAATGAAGGGAATGGTCCCGTGAAACTTGAAATCGCCATCGACAAAAATGAAGACTTTATCTTCAGAGGCAATACTTATCCTGGAACGAGTGGAACCTGTAAAGATGTTCTTCCTGCAGGTAAGGACTGTCTTTTAGACATCGAGTTCATTGCCAAGAAAATCGGTCTTTACCAAGATAAAGTTATCCTCCAGTACTACACTGATGGAGACATTAAAAAAGAGAAAATAAGTTTTCCACTTTTAGGAGAAAAAATTGCGAAGAAGTCACACGGCCCACTCATTGCGAGTGAAATCTTCTCAAGTAACATCGATTTTGGGAAAGTGAAAGTTGGAACGGAAGTGAAGAGACAGTTTGAGATCCAAAACCTTGGGCAAACAAGCTTTTCCACTAAAGAACTCATGCTCACGAACAGTGATGTCTTTAAATACACTGGAAAAAAATATCCGGGTCTAAATGGAACCTGCGGTGACATCATTCTCCCAGGGAGCTGTCTTATTGAAGTTACATACACTCCACTAGCAGTCAAAAAAGATGCGGGACAGTTCTCACTCGTGACAAGCGAAGGTCCAAGAGTGGACGTTCAACTCTCAGGCGAGGGTGACGAAGATAGAAAAAGATGTGACTCAACCAACGAGTACATCGTGATCCCAGAAAAGTCATACCCAGCAACTGAAGTGATCTTCCCGTACCTGAAGTCACACCCTTCAACGACAGCAAAACTCGTTCAGCTTTATGGGTTGGAAGTGAACTCGTACATAAAGGAACTTGATAACTACACCGTTAAAGACGGTATGGTTTATGTCACCTTTAAACTTCCAAAGCTCGAAGGAAAAATTGCCAAAATCAAATTTGGAGTTCATGTTCTCAAAGTTATTCGAGACAGCTACAAAGACACTGAATCCCTTTGTATATCGTCAAAATCAGTGCGTAAATGTTCGGGCCATGAGTTTAGCCTTGCAAGCTGGCAAAAACTCAAAAATAGTAAATTCTGGAACAACCACAAAACCCCTGTAAGTGATCTCTACGAGAAACAGTTCGCGAGCGGCGAGAAAAAATGTGGCCCTTATAACTGTATGAACCTTCGCACTCACTATGAGCTGAGCGAAATCTTCGAGCTCACTGATGAAGAAATCACTGCGATCACCGAAGCAGGAGTTTTCACACTGATCTTCTCAGATGATACAAGAATGTTCAAAATGCCTCGAATCGCGATAAAAACCAAGACAAAAGAGAAATGTGAATAATAAACAAAGACCCACTTTTTAAGTGGGTCTATTTTTTTTAATCATGAAATAAACCGGTAATCCTGTGGCCGCAATTCCAACCGAGACCAACGCATCGACTGGCTGCTGAGCAAACATTGAGTAACAGATATACAATGATCCAAGGCCCGCGATGAGTGGGACAACTGGATAGAAAGGAACTGAATACGCATCTTTGTCCGGTCGACCTGATTTTTTACGAAGAATAAAAATTCCAAAAAAAACTGCGCCGTAGAAGAGATACATGATGAACATTGCAATGTCTGTGATGCGGTCTGGGTTCAAAAGAAGGATCATGATGGAGGCAATTGAGGCCTTGAAAATAATCGAATTCACCGGCGTTAAAAAACTTGGGTGAAGTTTGCCGAAGGTTTTATGAAAAGGGAAGGCCCCGCGAACGGCCATCGCATAAGGGATTCTTACCATAGAGAGAATGTTCCCGTTGAGGCAGCCAAAAATTGAGATAAGAATTCCAAGCCCCAATGCCTTACCACCCCACTGGCCAAAAAGAGTTTCCGCTGCTACAGCTGCAGTTCTCTCATTGAGTTCAGCAATTTGAGACACTGGAACCACATGGAATAGAGACATATTAATCAAAAGATAACTGATCATCACGCCGAGTAAACCAAAGATGATGGCCCGAGGGAGGTTCTTAGATGGATTTTCAATTTCCGCAGATAAGTTAGACACCTGGATCCAACCATCATAGGCCCAGAGAGTGGCAAGGATTGCAGCTCCCATCCCTGCAGAAACTCCAGTTGAAGGGACACTCATATTAAAGATCGGAGCATCGCCCATAAAGAGTCCAGCGACTCCGATCGTTGCAATAGGAATGAGCTTAATGAAGGTCGTCGTATTCTGAATGATCGCGCTGTACGAAGTACTAAGAGCGTTCACAACTGCGAGGAAAAAAAGTGTGATCAGAGCAATCGGTCTGATGTTTTGGTCATCCATACCAATGAACTGAGTTAAAAGTGAAGCAAAGTACAAGGCAAGAGCACTCATAAGGGCCGGGCCATAAATCAGTGACTGAACCCATCCACAAACAAATCCCACTGTTTCGCCAAAAAGCTCTTCCACATAAGTATAAATTCCTCCAGAGCGAGAAATTCTTGAGGCAATTTCAGCGACAGTGAGACCTCCAGCGAGAGAGATGACTCCACCGAGAAGCCAGGCAAGGAGAGCGGAGTTTGAACTTCCGGCCGCAAGTAAGACTCTACCAGGTTTAACGAATATACCTGAGCCAATTACGCAGCCAATAACAACAGAGACTGCAGTCCAAATTTTAAGTTTTGTAGTCGAGTTGGCCATGAAATCCTCATCTCCAGATTAAATTGAATAAATGTGAAGCTTCTATTATACACGGTTTTTGCATTAGACCTTAATAATCTCAATATGTTCGATAAGAATTTTTGACCGTTAAAGACTTTCCGCCTCAAGAAACAAAAAGTTCAAACCAGAAAGAATCATATTGACCAATATGTGTCTTTTTAAGTACGTAACGAGCACACAACTAAGAGGTTTTATGAAATTTTCAATTCTCCTGGTCCTCATTTCAGTAAGTCTAAGTTCGTATGCCAAGCAACTCAAAATCATGCAGTACAATGCTGAAAATTTTTATGATCTGACTTTTGACAAAGGCACGGAAGATTACACTTATTTGCCACTTGAAGTAAAAAAGACGATGCCGGATCAGGCCACTTACTGCAATACCCTCAGAACACCATTTTACATCGACCAGTGTTTAACACTCGACTGGAATAAAACAATTTTCGATAAAAAAATTGCATCTGTTGCAAGAGTCATCAATTCATTTGACTCCACCGGAAAAGGTCCAGATATTATCATCCTCCAAGAAATAGAAAACATCAAAGTACTCGATGCGATTATTAAAAAAGGATTGAAAAAACCAAAATACTACAAGGCCCTCATTGAAGGTGATGATTCGCGAGGAATTGATGTAGGGGTGATTTCAAAATATCCGATTATCTCATCTGTACGACACCCACTTTTCTTAAACGGTACAAAACTCAACACTCGAGGCATCACTGAGGTCACAATCGATGTCGAAGGCAAAAAAGTCATTGTGTTTGCTAACCACTGGCCAAGTCAGGGCGCTCCGACGATCCAAAGACTAGCTTCAGCAAAACTCTTAAGTGATAAAGCAAATGGCAAAGAAGCAGACCTCATCATTGCGGCCGGGGACTTTAATACGATCAAAAAAGACATCCCTTACCCTTTCGATTTAATGCCAAACTTTATCGACACTGAGAAAGAAGCTCGAAAGATCAATCCGAACATTCACCGTGGGACTCACTACTTCAACAGAGAGTGGATTTCTTTAGATAAAATATTTATCCACAAAAACTCAAAGCTCAAGGCCGATTATTCGACCTATGAAATTATGAATCGACCGTTCTTAATACACATAGACTCTTACACAAATGAGCCGGCCCCGTTCCGTTTTAATGCTGTCACTGGAGAAGGTTATGCGGATCACCTTCCGGTGGGAATTTCAGTTAATTACTAAGATAAGATTTTAAGTTAAAAACTCCCTCATCCGAAGAGGGAGGATATGAGAATACTCATTTTCCTATCCTCTCTCTTGTTTACTTCTCTTGCTCTTACCCACCCTATTTTTTACAAGTGCGACCAAAATAGTCAAATGTCTGAATTTCTTGCAGGCGAAGAGGTCTTGGCCGGTCTCAAGAAAATGCAGGCAGCTCTCGGTGGAGATGAGAAAAAGCTCTTCGAGACACTTTGCCGGGGAAAAACCGAGTGTGAGAAAAATCTTTCCCAAGTGCTAGCGCTTACCAGAATTTCCCAAGAGTCGGCCATTAAAGAACGCGGACTTCTTCTCTCTAAACTTCAGTCCCAAATGAAAGTCTCCCCTAGTACCCAAACTCCAGATGAACTCGTGAATCTTGAGAAATCAATACGGAGTACGGCCGCAGAGATCGCTGCCTGCAGACAAACACTCACAGGCCTAGATCCAGATGCATGGGTTATTGATGGATGCGTGACGTTTTATTACCCAATTAAAAATGAATATAGTTATGCCAATGGGTTTAAAACAGAGATTGGCAAAAAGACTGAAGTCATGGGATGCGCCTCACCTCAAGAGCTAAGAGCAGAAATCAGAAAAGCACTTCTCATGGGCGTAGATCCAAATGTGTACTTGAGTTTAAGTCTTATGGAGGAAGGGTTCAGCGGTTGGGTCATGATGGAACTCGATCCGATTGGGGTGGCAAGAACTCTAGGATGCTCAGAACTAAAAACTAATGTCACTCAAGAGAGCAGTGGAAAACTGGAATCCTTTGGGAACTACCATCAGATCCAGAGCGGGGTCGTTAAAAATCATAAACTGGCATCTAAAATTGAGCTCTACTTAAAAGAGATTGAAGCTGATGTAAGTAAGTCCAAGTCTTATTACTGCCTGGACCTAGAAAATGAGGCCAGTGCTTCGATCTTAGCAAAACCCAATTCCAAAATGTGCTGCCTCGAGCTCAGTCTTAGAACAAACGACCTTGAAAGCATTAGCGAAGTACTCACTCAACAACACATTCAAGATTTGCAATCCAAGCGCCCTTATGGTTCAAATGACCCAGCCTTCAAGCTCCAGGCCTTCAATGGATTCTCAAAGCTCATGGGAGGCGCGGAAGCAGTCTCCGTTTTCCGAAGTGGGATTGATCTCACCAAAAATCCGGCCTATGGACATCAAGCGATGGATTATATTCTCAATAATCTCGCGGCAAATCCCTGGCTCGTACGTGAAATTGAAAGACAAAAACAAGACTTAAAGTTAAAGGAAAATCCTCCAAGTATTCTCTGCGAAGGAAAAACTCCTGGGCAGTATTACATTGACAGCAAACATTACTTTGACCTTCATCGAAATACCCCAAGGATGACTTCAATCTTAAATAAACCCTATGATCAAATGACGATAAGAGAGAAGAAAGTGATTATGGGGGAAATTTATCATCTGATTAAAAGTGGTCAGTACCCTCAAGAAATCGACGGAAAAAGTGTTAACATCGTTTTTAAAGGAACCGAAGCTGACCACAAGGCCAAATTTAAATTTGTAACTTCTGAAGGACAACAGGAAGTTAAAGAATCACAGCACCTAAAAAATATCTTAAACGAACAAATTCTCAAGAATGGATTTAGCTACGAGACTCCGGGGATCACATATACAGCAACACCAATTGGGACTTTTAAACTCAGGCCGGATCTTAACAATCTTTCTAATACAAAAAATCTTTCAACTTCTCTACAACTTCCCTATGAACTTCAATACGTTACAGGTGAATCAATCAAGTATGATAATGAAGCGGCAGAGACTTGTTACGATAAGAACAAAAAAGAAATATCTTGTCTGAAATTTGGTCGTACAGAATTTAAATACACGAGCTATAAAATGATAAATTCTACAGGAGATGGAGTCTCCGTGAATTTTTCAAAAGTCGACTTAGATGTCCTTCACATAAGTAGTGAAATGGATCACTTTGAAAAATTTGAGACTGTGAGGACGACTCAGAAGATAACTTATAACCAGGGAAAATCCTGGATTACAACAAAGCTCGCTACCGATAGTGGGCGAGATTTACCACAAGCAACAAAAGCAGACCTAGTAAGATACTATTTTAAAAATATCTATGCCTCTCGAAATACTATTGAAAAAGCTTCACGTTTTGGGCCTTGGAAAGAAATTGGAGATCAAGAGATAGAAAAGATGGCAGAAATTCTACACGGAAAGAATACTCGGAGAATTGGTTCAGACTGAGGAGCCCCCATTCAAGTTTTCACCTGGCCATCCGATGAATTATCATGAAAACTCTCATCCTTTTTTTTGTTTTTGGCCTTCCTAGCTTTGCGGCGAAAGCTTGCGAAAAAGATCCAACTATTGATTATAGATCCCTTTACCAAACTACAAAAAATGGGCCCCTCATTGGATTTGATCTAAACCTTAATGACAAAGGGGTCGTGCTTAAAATACTTGCCTCTGAAGCATCATGCGGGGGGCGAAGCTGTGAGTATGCTGGTTATGTCAAAGACTCTAATGGCTGCTACCTGCGTGTTTTATTTTTTCATGGATCGATTAAACTAGGCAGTGCAAACGCTGATGGATTGAAAAAAATTATAACCGTCGAAAGACCTGAACCAGGAAAGACCCAGGAGTGTGAGTGGGACTATGATATTAGTTCAGGGCAGATGACAAGGCTTCTCACGACCTGTAAAATAACAAAGTGAAAATTGATGTCATTATCCCTACTTTTAATCGCGCTCATGTTCTAGAAAGAGCGATTAATTCAGTTTTAAATCAGAAGTATCAGGATTTCAATCTTACAATCGTTGATGATGGCTCTCATGATGAAACAGCTCATATTCTTAAGAAATATGAAGGTCAAAAAAAAATCCTTATACTTCGACAAGAAAATAAAGGTGTTAGTGCCGCTAGAAATCTCGGGATACGAAACTCAAATGCACCTTGGATTTCGTTTCTAGACTCTGACGATGAATGGCTTCCTCAAAAGCTTCAAGTTCAAATTGACTATTTAAGAAAGAATCCAAGTTGTCACTTTGTTCATAGTGACGAGATCTGGATTCGTAACGGAGTCAGAATCAACCCAAAGAAAAAATTTGACAAAAGTAACACTGATATTTTTAGGCGCTCACTAGAGACATGTCTCATCTCCCCTTCCACAGTATTATTAAAGAGAGATTTTATTCAAAATATGGGGTGTTTTGATGAAAGTTTAAAAATTTGTGAAGATTATGATTTGTGGATCAAGACCATGCTTGAAACTGATGTGCATTACATTCCTGAACTTCTCATCAAAAAATACGGTGGTCACTCGGATCAACTCTCCAGTGCTTATTTTGAGATGGATCACTGGAAGATCAAATCTCTAATGAACATTCTTAGAACTAAGACAATGAGTGAAGAGAAAAAAAATATTTTATTACTCGAACTAGAAAAAAAATCTGAAATTCATCTTGCTGGTCTCATAAAGCATGGGCACCAAGACCAACACCAAGAACTCTCTTGTCTTCTTAAAGATTTTATTCGATCCAATTAAACGAATCCGTGATATCATTCGATTTATACGATAAAAGGAATAAATCGATGTCATGGATGAATTTGCATCATTTAAAGTATTTTCTAATGATTGCCGAAGAAGGCTCACTCTCCGCCGCTTCAAAAAAACTTCTCGTTGGTCAACCTGCTCTGAGTGCACAACTCAAACAGTTTGAGCAGTGGCTTGGGATCACTCTGTTTAATCGCGAAGGCAAAAAGCTCACAATCACACCGGCCGGTGAGTATGTCTTAAAATACGCTAAAGCGATTAAAAATCTTGAAGATGAATTGGTTTCCAATTTAGGCCATGCAGACGAAGTGCTGAGAAAACAAATCATCATCGGGGCCCAGGAATCTGTTCCCAAATCGGTACTCGCCCAAACGCTATCTTCAATTCGTAAAGTGCGCCAGGTTCAAATCAAAGTCACCGAAGGAACAGGTGAAGAACTTTTTGATCTTCTTATTCATGGAAAGATTGATATTTTCATAGGAAACTTTAGGCCCATGCACTCTAGCCGTGAAATGATTTACAAATCATTAAGTAAAGAGACGGTTTCTGTCTGGGGAACAAAATCGTTCTTAAAATGTAAAAAGAACTTTCCGGACTCACTGGATTCCATGCCCTTTATTCTCCCAGGATTTCAGAATCAAATAAGACACGATTTTGAAAAATTCATGCTCCAAAATGGACTAAGTTTTGAAGTGATCGTTGAGGCCCAAGACACGGCCCTTCAAAAAGAAATGGCCTCAAGAGGAGATGGCATGGTCTTACTTGGAGATGAAAGTACGAAAGCACTTCTTGGAACTGACAAGTTGATTAAAATTGGAAATCTCTCTGGTCTTCGAGAAGAGTACTGGTGTGGGATGATGAAAAAATCTATCGACAACGATACGATCAAAAAGATCATGTCTGTTATTTGAAACCACTCGGAGATGAGTCACTTATAAACTGCCCTACTTCAATGGTGTTCGAACTAAAAATTTGTTAATGAGATTAATAAGTTATCTCGTTTCTTTAAAAGATCCGTAGCTTTTAAATTCCATTTCAATCATCTACACACCCACAAGTTCATTTGTGAAGTCAAATCCAACACCAATGAAGTAGGGCAGTTTTAGGATTTCACGTCATCAAGTCTCACAGAAGATTGATCTATGACAATTATTCCTTAGTTCAATTTTACCTGTTTTGTCACTGGCATAACATTTTGTTATGCCAATTCTTGAATGAAGCATCTTACGTTGCTATAAACCGCTCATGCAATACACGTCCTATCATGACCTACTAGAAGAAGAATTTGAAAGAAGAAGGCAATTTAACGAGGCCTACTCTTTAAGAGCATATGCAAGAGATCTAGGTCTCCCAGCGCCACGGCTTAGTCTAATTATAAATAAGAAAGAAGGTATCTCAGTTACGGCAGCGGAACAGATTGCCCAGAAGCTAAAGCTCAGTGACACAAAGAAGGCCTGGTTTTGTAATTCTGCAGGAGCTTTGCACGCCAGAAGTTTTAAAGAAAGAAATGAATATAAAGAGAAGATTAAGAGATACAAAGAAGAAGCGCAGCTGTTCTCAGAGCTTCATTTAGAGTATTTCAAAGTCATTGCCGACTGGTACCATTTCGCGATCTTGGAGCTAACCTACCTCGTAGAGTTTCAGAATAACTCGAGCTGGATGGCAGAAATACTTGGTATCAGTAAAGAAGAAGTCGAAACCGCCATCGAAAGAATGAAGACACTAGATTTGATTGAAGAAAAAGACGGTAAATTAGTCGACGTTTTCAAGTTCCTTGCCACTCCAAATGATGTGCCATCAGCTTCACTAAAAAAATTCAATACTCAGCTCATGAAAAAGGCCCTGGAAGCACTCTACGAGCAAGATGTAATGGAAAGAGAAATCACATCCAATATCTTTTCCGTACAAAAAGATCAACTTCCACGCTTCAAAGAGAAGCTCCGAGATTTTCGAAGAGAATTCGAGCGAGAGGCCAGTCAACAAAAAGAAAAAGACGCAGTTTATTGTTTAAGTATGCAGTTTTATGAATTAACAGTCGGAGGACGCAAATGAAAAAGTTATTATTGGGACTAGGACTTCTGGTTACTTTGAGTGCTAACGCCAAAGAAGGTGGCAACGGTGGATATTCGTATGTTTGCCGAGGGCAAGATGGAAAAATTGTTTCAGCTCGTCTTCTGGATTTATGGGAGCCTGAAACCTTTAGCACCTTTCAGGACAATTCAAATTCAGTCGAAACTCAGATCGATATGGCAGTGAAAAAAGTTGAAGCCTTTTTTCCGGCGGCAGCACAGAAGCTCAGAGCTCTTATTGCTAGTGAGATGGCAATCATTTTTAAAACTGGCCGCAAATTACCGGTTACAAATGATGCAATTCCACGCTACGCCACAGATCCAGGTTGTAATTATGAACAAGTCGCTAGACATGGCCACAACATTGAACTCGAAAAGGATGTACTAGAAATTAACAAAGAAATTTATGAAGATCCGTCATTTTCAAACTCTGACAGGGCCGCTCTTTTAATCCATGAAGCAATCTACACCTCGGCCAGAGATAGAGGAGAAAAGGATTCAAACAAAGTACGAATCCTCGTCGCGAAATTATTTTCAGATGTCCCATTCTCAGCAAAAGACAAATCGAGAGTTGATGATTTCATAGGCGTAGGCGAAAGGCTTTACATTGAAAACGATATGCTCTTGTACGGATCCTTTAAACTTATGGGAACGGACTTTTACCGTGGTGTAGCGGAATGTAACGGCGGAACATGTGGAGTCCGTAGAGGAACAGAAGTTGAATGTAAACTTACGGTTGCTCAAAGTGGGAAAGTAATAGCTTCAATCTCAGAAAAATCAACGATTGAGAGAGGAATGAAAGAAATCAAACTCGCACCTATTCCACTACCACTGTCCACAAGCGATCTTAGTGAAATTACGATTGAAAAGACTTGTACTCAAACCATCATTAGTGACAATCGTCCTTGGTCGTCTGGAACATTAAGTTTGTACTACGGAAATTCTAAAGACCAAGAGAAAAATCAAGGAAAAATACTTTTTTGGGAAAACGGTCGATCAACAAGCATGAAACGTGTTCTCAATCCTGTTTTATTGTATGAATAAAACTCGATAAAAACCGAGGAACGTTTAGTCTATAACTTCTTAAGTAAACAAAACCACTTATGCCCAAAGAAAGTGTCAAAATAATGATTACTTTCTTTGGGACAAGTAATCTTTACATATCCTTTCTCCCCTCTTGGACTGAAGTGTTAAAATTGTCTGATGCAACTCTTAATCATGGCCTTCCTCTTTGGGAGCACACTCGTATCAAATGCTCAAGAAATCTTCTTGTCTGAAAGAGGCAGCTACACTTACTCGGCCAAGGATATTGCAAAAAAATTTGAGAATCATGATCTAAGCTATTTGAAGTTTAACTCTGATTATCTAACCTCAAACGCAAAATACAAACTCAACAAGCGCGGTGAGTTTCAGATAAAGGATTGGTTTAAGCAGGACTGGTTCGCTCTTCAGGATTTATTTATCCTAGACGAGGAGATCTACCGTCATCAGTTTAAAGGTCATAGCTTTCTTGAAAGTAAACAGAAGGCGTACGAAAAATGGACACTTAGTGAAAAGACAAACCTCCACAAAAAGAGCCACCCTATCATGAAAGAATGGGGAGGGCTTAATCATCCCCCACTTAAAAAGTTACAATTCCCTCTCTCATTTTATGCTCAAGAACAAGGCACCTCCCCCGAGACCGAACTATCGCATTTTTATGATCCGAAATTTCAACTAAAACTCGATGAGCTATCAAAGAGTGAGCTGAGCTTTAATAACAAACTCACCTTACTAAAAGATCGAGAGTCTTTTCAAGAAAAACTGCGGCTCATCAAATCTTCAAAAGAATCAATTCTCATGAGCTCGCTTGTCTTTGTTTGTGACAAAGGGACTCGCGAAATCACTGAAGCTCTTATTCGCCGAAAACTCGCTGGTGTTGACGTACGTATTTTGACAGATGCCACTGTCGCTAAGTACCTAAAGCATAGGGAGTGCTTGGAATTCATGCAAGACCAAGGAATTGAAGTCATCCAAGGAGATGATTTTTGGAAATACAATGGCCGTGCGATTTATCACTCGAAGATGCTTGTGGTTGATTTAAAAGTGGGAATCGTTGGTGGCCATAACATGATTGATGCTGACAATCTCTCTCGAGGAGTCGACTTTAAAAATCGAGATGTTGACCTAAAGATCGAAGGTCCGATGGTTACGGACATTGCTCAGGGATTTCTGACTGACTGGGAACATTTTTTCAATTCAAAAAAGCGTGATGGAATCACAAGCGCTGAAAAAATTCAACAAAGAGTTCGCTCACAGCGAGAACAAGAAACGGACCAATTCCAACGTGGAAGCTCTTTGTATCAGCACCTACTCTCAGGACCTGGTAGATCTAAAGGCGTTTGCCGGTTCATCCGGCAGTCTCCTTACGAAGATGTCCATCGGATAGGTAAAGTTTATCTTGAAATGCTTAAGGCAACTCGAAGGTATCTTGCTCTCACTAATCCCGTTTTCTCAGACACAAAAGTGACTCCCTCAGGTCGCCTGGAACTCTCTCCTCTTGAGTGGAGAGATAAATTTTTTATGTATAATCAACTTTTCACACAACTTCAAGTGATGGCCAAACGTGGAATGAAAATGGATTTTGTGACAAGCAACGTCGATATGTCAGGAAATGAAAACGTCGTTATCTTTAATGAGGCCATCTCAAGACAACAAGAAGAAAATAGAGACTGGGCAAGTAACTTGAATCTCTTTAAAATTCATCTCTCCAACGCCTATTACGGAATTCCTCACTACCGAAATATGCTAACTGACTGGGTCCCTTACAACAATGTTCATCTCTGGACCCACATTAGCTTCATGCACTCAAAAGTTGTCCATTTCGACCGTATTTCCGCTTCAGTGGGCTCATACAATATCCAGCACAATGCTACTGATCACGCTTATGAAGTGACTACTCTCTGTCAAGATGATCACTTGAACCAACAGCTTGATCAGATGTTCGTAGAAGATATGGTAAACTCTATTCCTTTGGTGTTCAAATGACTTTAAAACAACTTCATGAAGTCTCGATGAAAAAGTGGCTTAAAATTACCGCTCGAAATTGGCTTGAGATTATTGCTCTTTTTACGGTCACTCACTACATCAATCACTGGGCGATGTATTTAGTCTGTTGGATTATTTTAGGAACTCGGATGCATGGTCTGGCCCTGCTCGGGCATGAGGCCATCCACTATAACCTTAGCCGAAATAAAAAGTTAAACGACTGCGTTGGTAATTTTTTTGCCGCTCTTCCGATGGGTCTGACTGTCACTTGGTTTAGGAAATTTCACCTCACTCATCATCACCATCTTTCTACAGAAGATGATCCAGAAGTCGACTGGCGTCGAAATAACAAAAGCCGATGGGAGCTTCCTCTCTCAACCGGAAAAAGAATTCGTTTATTTACTCTAGATCTCAGTGGGTTTGGGTATTTAGAAAATTATAAAGTTGTTGAGTATTCATGGTCTAGTATGAGTAAATGGGACCTCATCTTGCCCATATTGTTTTGGTCAGGAATTTTTTCCATTTTCTATTCTCTGAATCTTTTGTGGATCCCATTGATTTGGGTTATTTCAATCCCAACCAGCTATTGGGCCATGTTCCGTCAGCGTGCTCTTGTTGAGCATATTGGGTGCTCCAACGATAACAGTACTCACCGCACCTATGCTCATCCAATAGCTCGTTTTTTTTATTTACCTCATAATTGTTGGCACCATTGGGAGCATCATAAATGGCAGGGGATACCATGTTGGAACTTACCAGCGGCTCGTAAACTAGATCAAACGGAGCCAGTCATCACTCTACCGGAGTTATTTGAAAAGCTTAAGACGGTCAAAGACTAGCATTCATTTAAGAGTGTTCTTAATCACCTTATCGATATCGCTCTTAAGCCTAGTGTAAAGTTCTTTTGTGATAGTCCCACCTCTCTCGACGTCAGCAATTATTGCTCTGGCATCGTTTAATAAACCGACATTCTCCGTGGCATTCTTATCTAAAAGATTCACGTGACTTTTGTACTCTTTTTCAAAATCGTGAAGCCATGGGTTCGATTTATAAAAATCCTCTTGAACTTCTCTTCTCACATAATCGGCAACGCCATTTTCTTCATCAAGAAAATAGTCTAAACTGTTATCTCGTCTAAACTCATCCTCTGTTTTCTTCATGGCTTCTTGGAGTTTTGTCTCAAACGATTTCTTGGCCTTCGCAAGATCTGGAGAATATTTAGTCATCGTTGTTCGATCAAGATCAAGTGCATAGATATTATCATTGATGCCTGTTTTAACAGAAACCTCTGTCCCATCATCTGAAATTTTAAGATGATTTAGCGCGAAACCGTCTTCAGAAATTTCTTTCGAGAGATTTGAAAAATTGGATTTTTGATCGATGGCAAAATCAACTGCATAATTTAAATCATAACTGGCCTGTTTGAGATCTTTTATGACTTCTGTGTGAGACACTTGATTTGATTTTTTAAAAATTTCTTGAACTTCAGATTCACTTTTACCACGAAGACTTGATAGGGATTGTCTCGAATACGTCTTCACTTCATCGTTAAATGCGCCATAAGCATAGGGTCCTGTGAGTGAGCCTGAATCACTTATGAGTATTCCACCATAATTTGTTTTTACACCTGTCTTTTGCAGAGTTGTCCAGTGAGTAATTTCATGATTAAGAAGTTTATGTAAACTGCTTTCATTTTTTAAAAGTGCCGGGTCGATGACGATAAGATTACTTTGTAAGGCACCCGCAGTATTACTAATTGTTTCTGGTTGAGCATAAAAAATCGCCTGGAGTCCATCAGGAGTCTTTCCAACGGCTATCTTTACACCCTGAGCTTCAAGAGTTTCGAAGAGTTTCTTAAATCTATCATTTTGAGGTAAGAACTCATGATT
>JACCDH011200423.1_pt1 | contig 18259 bp, 15 predicted proteins | sample 7442481 | NCBI WGS metagenome assembly JACCDH01 (sample SAMN15323433, study PRJNA562643) | freshwater metagenome | isolation source: river surface water | place: USA:Blue River Watershed | collected 2017-08-15 | reverse complement strand
GAAGAAATCAAAAAAGAACTGGGTGATATCCTCCTCCACATTGTCTTCTACGCCAAAATTGGCTCTGAACGCAACGAATACAATATCGAAACCGTTATCGATCAACTCTGCGAGAAACTTATTCGCCGACACCCTCACATCTACGGCGAAGTGGTAGCGGATGACTCTGACACCGTCAAACAAAACTGGGAACAAATTAAACTCAAGGAAAAAGGCAAAGAGAAAAAATCGGTACTCAGCGGTGTCCCTAAATCCATGCCAGCTCTCGTTAAAGCCTACCGAATGCAGGAAAAAGCCGCTCAGGTGGGCTTCGATTGGGAAAACAAAGATCAGGTTTGGGAAAAAGTTGAAGAAGAACTGCTGGAATTTAAAAACGCTCAAACTCAGCTAGAGCGCGAAAACGAACTCGGCGACCTCCTATTCTCTCTGGTTAATTACGCCCGATTTGACAACATCAATCCTGATAATGCGCTCGAAAAAACGAACCGAAAATTTAAAACGCGTTTCGAATACATTGAGAGCAAAGCTGAAGAAGTAGGCAAAGACCTGAAATCACTGGGACTGGCGCAAATGGATGCCTGGTGGAAAGAGGCCAAAAAATTGGCTTAATGCCAGCACCTCACCAATCCACATTTGTGGCATAACTTAAATTTCTGTTTCAATTCTTTATTAGTATTTTCGTCACAATTTAAGTGACAGCTACGCGTTTATTGATGATGAAAAAATTTGTACTACTGGTGATATTGTTTCAGGGAATTGCAGGCTTGATGGCCGAACCAATTGATTCAAGCTATTCAAGAGATCCTTACTTCCTGAAACTGATTAAAACCAATTCGCAGGTACCGATTTTTTACAACGACCAGGTAAAACGTCAAATCGCTAATTATGTTAGAAACTTAAACAATAGCACCGCTGTCTTACTTGGAAAAACCCAATATTACCAGCAACTTTATGGCGCTAAGTTTGACTCTGCAGGGATTCCCAAGCAGTTATTTCTTGTTGCAGCGGCATTCAGTAACTGCGACCTTCTGTACACCGACGCTGATGGCGGCAGTGGCATGTGGGCGCTTAGCTATGCTATCGCCAAAAAATACGCACTAAATACCAATAGTTACGTCGATGAAAGACGAAACCCTGAAAAAAGCGCCGATGCAGCTGTTCAATACTTCAAAGACCTTAACCTCATCTATCAGGATTGGCTCAAATCGCTTGTGGCCTTTCGCACCGGTCCCATTAACATGAATATGGCCATTCACAAAGCCGGCAATTCACTCGACTACGCTAAAATCCACAATATGCTCAGTCCCGAATACCAAAACGCGGCCGTGAATTACATCGCCTTTTGGTACATCTGGAATTACCACAACGAACACAAAATTATTCCGGTAAAATATCGACTGCCGGACACAGATACGGTTCAGGTACAAAGAGAAATTGGTTTAAATGCTATCGCTTACAACCTTAATCTATCGGAAGATGTGCTCAGACAAAGTAATGCTGAATTGCGTTTGGACATCGTACCGGTAACCTACAACAACAAGGGTCTGAAATTACCTAAAGACAAAGTTGCCGAATACCATTCTAAACTGCTGATTCTTTTTCCGCCTCCTGTTGTCGATACCACGTTAAGAGACTCTATCATCCTCGACGATCAAGGGATTTTACCGCACATTGTAAGAGCTGCCGATACTTTGGTAACAGAAAATGATGAGGACGACGAAGACGATCAGGTTGTAAAACCTAAAACACCAAAGCCAGACAACAAAACCACTACCATCACTTATGTCGTCAAGAAAGGCGATGGCTTGTTGTTAATTGCCGATATTTTTGACTGCAGAGTAAGCGACCTGAAAAAATGGAATGGCATCAAAAAAGATGCTATTTTCAAAGGTCAGAAACTCAAAATAAAAGTCCCGAAAGCTAAAGCTGCCCAGTTCAAAAAAATCAATACGATGACCATGGCGCAGAAAAGAAAATTAGCAAAAAGAAGTTGATCAGCAAATCTATTCCCTCGCCATCTAAAACACAAATTCTGGCAAGCATTCCGGGCTTACTGGCTTATTTATATTTCGCCTATTTTCATCAACACACAACAGCTGATAACCACTTTTACTTTTCAATAGGCATTGCAATTCTGGTGGTCAACCTTTGGATAGCCGAACCTATCCCGGTATGGATGTCGTCGCTTCTACCATTTATTGCCCTTCAGGCGCATGGTGTACTGGACATCAAAACAACACTGTCAGCCTATTTCAACACCACGATTTTACTTTTTCTTGGTGGTTTCTTACTGGCGTATAGTGTCGAAAAATGGCACTTACACAAACGGATTGCCTTTAAACTCTTAGCTCTTACGGGCGATAATCCCAGAGGCATTGTCTGGGGTATGATGCTGACCACTTGTTTGGTGAGTATGTGGATCAGTAATACCGCCACTGCTATAATGATGTTACCAGTTGCCATCTCTATCACTAAGATGATCAGCGACCACAACAATGCTGTGAACAAAGCTTTCTTTACCTGCCTGATGTTGGGCATAGCCTATGGCGCCAATATCGGTGGGGTCGCTACCATCGTAGGCACGCCTCCCAACATCGTTTACAAAGGATATGTCAACGATTTGTTGCACATGGATCTTAGTTTCCTAAAGTGGATGATCATTGGTGTTCCTCTCAGTCTGGTAATGCTGTGGCTGGCCTATATGCTCATGACCCGTGTAATCTTTAAAGTCAGCAAACAATCACTGCCCGAAGTCGCCAACATGTTGGATAACCAAGCAGACAAACTGGGCAAGATGTCGGGCTCAGAGAAAAGAACCCTCATCATTTTTTCGATTGCTGCTTTGCTGTGGATCATCGGAGAACCCATCAACAACCTCTTAAAATCCAACCACATCCATTTCAAATTAGAAGAATACAAAGTGGCCATAGTATTTGGCATCCTCTTATTCTTTATTCCTAAAGATAAAACATCCACTGAAAAACTCTTAATTCCTCGAGATTTAAAAGCCATCAGCTGGGGCATTCTCATTTTATTTGGCGGAGGAATCTGTCTGGCAAAAGGTTTAGAAGCCACTGGTGTGATTAAATCCATGGGCAACCTGATTAAGAATTCATACAACGGCAACATCGATTTATATATTCTAATTGTAATCGCCACGGCTTTGTTGTTAACAGAGATGATGAGCAATGTGGCACTTGCACAAATTTATATTCCTGTGGTGTTTGCCATCTCTGCTTCTGTTGGATTATCCAATCCTCATATTCTTGGCATAACTGTCACAATTGCTACGAGTTTCGACTTCATGTTTCCAATCGGAACACCACCTAACGCCGTGGTGTTCAGCTCAGGTAAAATTAAAATGAAGGATATGGCATTTGCCGGTTTTTTAATTAATATTGTAGGAATCTTATTGCTATGGGCTGTCGCAAAATTTGTTATACCGTATTTATTCTAGGCCTTTTTTCAGCTTGTCAAAACGGCAATTCCAAGGCTGATGACAATGGTTATACAGCGCGAATTGAAAACATACGAACTGAAAAAGACAAAGAACTTCTTACCGAGGGTGTCATCGATGATCAAGACATCGAAAACTTTAAAGGATTGCAGTATTTTCCAATAGATACCAATTTCAGAGTTAAAGCCAACATCAAGAAATCAGACATGCAACTTGTGAATTTCGGGACCACTAAAACAGAAATTCAAACCTACTACAGATTCTGTGAATTAAGTTTTAAAATTGGCGACAGCACAGCCCATTTGATGGCATACGCATTTGATACCAGTAAGGTAGACATGTTGTTTATTCCGTTCAGAGATAAAACCACCGGCAAAGAATCTTATGGCGGTGGCAGGTATATTGAAATGCCATACCAAGGCCAGCAAGATGTTTTAACCCTCGATTTCAATCTGGCATTTAATCCGTATTGCCATTACAACAAAGACTACACTTGCCCTCTGGTACCATACGAAAACACCTTAAATATCGCTATCACTGCAGGCGAAAAGAAATTCCATGATTAAGCCATTTACATTATTCATGCTAATTCTAACAGCAACTTCAACAATGGCTCAGAAAGCCAGAAGAGAATTGCTGTTTATGGAAGACTCTAATGTGATTAAAACGATTAAAGACTACGAAGAGTTTAGCTTTATTGATACCGGAGGCAGAACCATCAATGGCAAAGTGTTTCTTAAAAATGATTCACAGTTTTATTTCCTTAACTATTTCAACGAACAAAAGGGACCCATTCACCACTTAAACGAAATCAAAGGCACCTATGTCAACCAAACAGTGCTAAGTGGAAGCAATAACATCAACAACAGCAAAGGTAGAGGGCAGCGAACATTCTTGTCACCAGGTTCTGTGGCGGCGATAATGCTATTGACCGCCGGTTATGCGGGACCAATATTATTGATTAGAGAACTCATCCTATACTACAAATACGGTCCCGGACACTCGCTTGACCGTCCTGTTAATAGCCGCGAAAAAGCAACTACTTCTATCGTTTACAAGACGAAACTGCAATACAAAATTCAGAAGATCAACAAGGACAGCAACTAGTGCTTGTGTGGCTTTGGAAATTTGATCAATTCAAACAAGTCTTTTAAGGAATCGTAAGTTTCAAAGTCCTTCGCTTTGATGAAGGCTTGATCCACCCAACGCACTTCGGTGATACCCTCTTCGAGTTGCGGACTAACGGAGATATCTCCCCAAGCCGCCATGCGGTACCACGCAGATTTTTTCAAAATCCAACGCCCCTTCAAATGATAGACATGGTAAGTATTGCTGAGCTTCCCTAAAATGCCCAAAAAATTTAGTCCGCATTCTTCATGCACCTCTCTTAATGCTGCCAGACGTTGGTCTTCGCCTGGCTCCAGCTTGCCTTTCGGAAGATCCCACAAACCCAAACGCTTAATCAGCAGCAACTCACCAGCATCGTTAAACACCACCCCTCCCGCTGCTTTGATCAACTTAAAATGTTTCTTTAAGCGCTTAAATAAATCGGCCGTGTTAGCGGATTTAAAAACTAAATACCTGGCACCCTCAAAAGTTCCGGATGTCAATTGTTGCAAAACCTTTTCCAGTTCGCTGGCCTTATAAGCATGCGCCTCTTTATTGTTGGCAAATTGATTATTATTTGTCAGGACAATGGTATGCTGATTAATGAATATTTTATAGTTTTGCTCCGCCATGGTATCATCTGAAATCAGTGCAAAAATAGCACAATCCTTATTAGAATGCGAAGCCGTTAAGTTGAATGTAGAAAATCCTTTTACGTGGACCAGCGGCATGCGTTCTCCTGTGTATTGCGATAACCGCGTAACACTCTCCTATCCAAGCATCAGAAAGTACATCACCAATTGCCTGTGTACTGTCATCAAAGAACAGTATCCTGAAGTGCAAGGCGTGGTAGGTGTGGCAACAGCCGGAATTCCGCAGGGTGCCTTAATTGCAGACGAGTTAAATATCCCATTTGCTTATATCCGTTCGGAAGCCAAAAAACATGGCTTAAAAAACGCGATTGAAGGCCACTTAGAAGCAGGCTGCAAAGTAGTGGTGGTAGAAGATCTTATCAGCACAGGCAAGAGCAGTTTAAAAGCTGTTGAAGATTTAAGAGAGAATGGATTTGAAGTGATAGGTCTGGTATCTATCTTCAACTATGGATTTGCGGCCACGCATCAAAAATTTGTGGATGCCAAATGCCCATATATCTCCTTATGTGATTTCAATACCCTTGCTTCCGAAGCGGCCAAAACCAACTACATCAGCGCCGATGCTCAAGCCAAAATTGCTGAGTGGAGCAAAGATGCCCAGGCATGGAGTGATGCGTTCCTTAGTTAAGGATAAAGGAATTAGGCGCTAGGATTTAGGGGGGGGCTGACGCAAGAATATAAGAACACATCACATGTGCTAACTGATTGCATCTTCGTGCCAGCGGCACTGAACCATCATTAAATATAGATAATCAAAAAAACTGATAGGCCGAGGTTCATTTCAAAGGAAATAGGAACGAGGATTTAGGAATTAGGGGCTGACGCGCGACTTAAATGGATAATCATATTTTAGCCATCGGACCTGCGCTCCACAGCCTGGCCCGCTAAGAGCTTTGCTCTACGGGGGTTAAAAGGAGCCGCGCTCCACGATTTAATGCGAAGCGAGAATGACAATTACTTACTGATGTAGCCTTTCATTATGCCACGATCCGAAGCCTTAATAAACGACAAAATCTCGTCTCTCTCTGGCGTGGCTGGCATGTTGGCCTCGATGTGCGAAATGGCTTTGTTGTTGTTCAAACCGCGCACGTATAAGGTTCTATAGATCTCCTGAATTTCTGCAATCTTTTCAGGCGTAAAAGCTCTTCTTCTTAGTCCGATAGAGTTAACACCTTCGTAACTCAGTGGCTCACGAGCAGCCTTGGTATATGGTGGCACATCTTTACGTACCAAACTACCACCGCTGATCATCGCATGTCTGCCAATATGCACAAACTGATGCACCAAAGTGGCTCCACCTAAAATAGCATACTCGCCAACTACCACGTGACCAGCTACCTGAGTACTGTTCGCCAAAATCACATTGTCACCAATGATGCAATCGTGCGCAACGTGCGAGTAAGCCATAATCAAACAGTTTTTACCAATCTCGGTCTTACCGCGATCTTTGGTTCCTCTGTTCAACGTTACGCACTCTCTGATGGTGGTATTATCACCAATAACTGTTAAGGATTCTTCTCCATCAAATTTTAAATCTTGTGGGATAGCCGAAATAACAGCACCAGGAAATATCTTGACATTCTTGCCAATTCTCGCACCTTCAAAAATCGTTACACCTGAACCAATCCAGGTACCTTCGCCAATTTCTACATTTTTATGAATGGTAACGAACGGATCGATTACCACATTCTCCGACAATTTGCTTTGCGGATGGACATACGCCAGGGGTTGAATCATTGTATAGGTTTTATTTGATATTAGTACAAATCAGGGAGTATTACCCCCCAAACTATTCTTATTTTATTTTTACAATTTGCGCCATCATATCGGCTTCGCTTACCAGCTTTTCGCCAACATAACATCTGCCTTTCATTAAACAGATACCTCTTCTGATGGGTTCTGTTAATTCTAACTTCATGATCAAAGTATCACCAGGAACCACTTTGTCTTTGAATCTGGCATTGTCAATTTTCAGGAACAGTGTGGCGTAATCTTCAGGATTTTCTACCTCACTCAACACCAATACACCGCCAGCCTGCGCCATGGCTTCTAATTGCAGAACGCCCGGAAAGATGGGATCATTTGGAAAATGGCCATTAAAGAAATACTGATCACCAGTGATATTTTTAATCGCCAGCACATGGGTGGCAGATTTTTCCATGATCTTATCAACCAATAAGAATGGGTGCTTATGTGGCAGAAATTTAGATATCTCTTTATGTTCGTATAGCGGCTTGGTATTTGGGTTGTATACCGGCGCATCGCTATTGGCTTTCTTTTTGGTTTTCTTAATCAAAGCTTTTATCTTTTTAGCGAAGGCCACGTTAGAAGCATGACCTGGACGGGCCGCCATTAATTGTGCTCTGATAGGCATACCAATCAGGGCTAAATCGCCTAACAAATCCAACAGCTTGTGTCTGGCTGGTTCGTTTTGGAAACGCAATTCAACATTATTGAGTATACCTTCTTTTCTTACTTCTACTTTTGGTTTATTGAAAATCTGAGCGAGGCGTTCCATTTCGTTGTCCTCAACCACTCTGTCAACAATAACGATGGCGTTATTTAAGTCGCCGCCCTTGATAAGATTATTGTTCAACATCATCTCAAGTTCGTGCAGAAAACAAAAGGTTCTGCAACTGGCAATCTGAGATTCGAATTCTGACAAATTGGTAATGGTAGCGTGCTGACTACCGAGAACGGGACTGTTATAGTCTACCATCACAGTAGCTCTGTAATCATCCAATGGCATGGCCACCATCTCAACACCATGTTCTGCATCATTGTAATGCACATTCACCGGCACATGGAAGTATTCGCGTTCAGCTTCTTGTTCTACAATACCGGCTTCCTGAAGTTTCTCTACAAACATGATGGAACTACCATCCATGATGGGCATTTCAGGTCCGTCAATCTGCAACAAAACATTATCGATTTCCAGTCCCACCAAAGCCGCCAAAGCATGCTCAACGGTACTGACCTTCACGCCATTTTTTTCGAGCGTTGTTCCGCGGCTGGTATCGGTTACCAGTTCACAGTCGGCTTCAATAATTGGCTGACCTTCCAAATCTATTCTTTGAAATTTGTACCAGTGGTTCACCGGAGCTGGCATAAAAGTCAGATTAACTTTTGCACCTGTGTGCAAACCAACACCTGATAATGTTACAGCTTGTTTTAATGTCGTTTGTTTCATTTATGATTCGATAATTCTTTAATGATTCTTTCTAAGTCGCGCACCCTTTGTTCGAGCGCCGGCAGGTTTCTTTGGAGCACCTGACTTTTAAAGGCTTCTTTGATCGGCATAGCAGGTGAACCAATAAATTGCTGATTAGGTTCTTTAATGGATTTCGGAATACCAGATTGTCCGCCAATTTGAGTTCCATCGGCTATAGTAATATGACCAACGATGCCTACTTGAGCGCCTATCACACAACCCCTTCCCACTTTGGCACTTCCAGCAACACCGCTTAATCCGGCTATGACTGTATTCTCACCAACTTCGGCATTGTGTGCTATTTGCACCATATTGTCGAGCTTTACTCCTTTGCGCAGAATGGTACTACCCATGGTAGCTCTGTCAATACAGCAGTTGGCACCAGTTTCTACATTATCTTCAATGATCACATTGCCAATTTGAGGAATCTTGGCATAAGAGCCATCCGGCGTTGGTGCGAAACCAAAACCATCTGACCCTATAGCTGTTCCTGCGTGTATAATGCAGTTGTTGCCAACGATGCAATCAGAATAGACATTGACACCAGCATACAGAATGGTATTACTGCCAACACGCGCTTGCTTACCGACAAAAACATTGGGATAAATCTGAGCTTTATCGCCAATGACAGCACCGGTTTCAATAACAGCATTAGCGCCAATATATACATCTTTTCCTATCTGAGCACCTTCTTCAATGACTGCTGTAGCGTGAATACCCAGGCGTGTTTGATGCGGATTGAAATAAGCATCCAAAACCTGACAAAAACCATAGTATGGCATAGGATGGCGAATGATGGCGCAAGGCAACGGCTTTTCAAACACCAAGTCGCTACTAACAATGACCACAGACGCTTTGGTATCGTAGATGTAATTTAAATATTTAGGATTGGCCAGAAAACTGATATCTCCTTCAGAGGCGTTTTCAATTTTACCGGCAGCTTTAATCAAAACCGAGGCATCGCCTTCAACATTTCCTTGAATTAAAGTGGCTATCTGACTGGCAGTTATTTGCATAGTTACAATGATGCGAAGATACGACTTAGCGGTAAAAGCTTAAATAATATTTTTTAACCGTCTGGTTCAGTGCCTTTAAATTGTAATTATCACTGGCATCTGTAACATCCAGAACCTCGCCCGACTTTTTCAAAATGCGTATACTGGTACTTTTTTCGACCTTATAGGCATCGTTTTTAATCATGGCCATAGAGGCAAAATAGGGCACTTCATCGGGCTTCAGTTTGTACAATTGCGCCACCTGATTTTCCTTCTCTTTTAATTCTGCTTCAGTGAATGGTTTATTCGATACCAGCATCTTTGGCAGATTGCGCTGAACCAGATTGCGCGCTAAAAGTGCCAGGACTTTATCCTCCTCGAACTGCCAAGCTTTGATGGCCGAGAAAATATCTGAATCGTCGAGTTGAATAAAGTTTTTCAAGACCTGAGGATCTTCTGTAAACTGTTTGTAAGAAATATGGCTTTCCAGAAAGAACCTTAAGATTGGAGAGGCATTGAGCTTAACACCTGAACGAGCGAGCTCTGATGCACGTTTCATGGTATTGGTGAGCAGCAAATCTGCCGCAACTACGGTTTTATGAAGATACACCTGCCAGTACATCAAACGCCTGGCAATAATAAATTTCTCTATGCTGTAAATGCCTTTCTCCTCAACCACCAATTCATCATCTACTACATTGAGCATATTGATGATGCGCTCTGACCCAATGATTCCTTCACTTACACCGGTATAAAAACTATCTCTGCCAAGATAATCGAGACGATCCATATCTAACTGACCAGAAATCAGCTGGTGTAAAAAGGTTTTTTTATAACGGTTGGTAAAGATTTCAATGCATAAATCGAGCTTACCCTTGAACTCGCGATTCAATTGCTCCATCATCATGAGCGACACTTTTTCGTGCGCCACATTTTTGATGAGGGTATGTTCGAGGGAGTGGCTGTAGGGACCGTGACCGATGTCGTGTAAAAGAATACCGCAATACAAGGCCTCTGCCTCTTTGTCGGTGATCTTTACCCCCTTCAATTTTAGCGTATGCACAGCATTGACCATCAGATGCAAGGCACCAAGGGCGTGGTGAAAACGCGAATGCGTAGCGCCAGGATACACATACTCTGACATACCCAATTGCTTCACGCGCCTTAAGCGCTGCACAAAAGGATGCTCAATCAGATCGTACACCAATTTACCCGGAATGGTCAGAAAACCATACACCGGATCGTTGATAATCTTGCTTTTGATCATTGATGCAAAGTTGATGAAAAAATGATGACATTAAAAGCAAATTGAAAAGATGTTGAATAAATTAAAAGGATACAAAAACCGTCTATTTAAGTCTCAGTATACCGATTTTTCCGCTCATTACCTAAGTCTCCAAACTATTAATAATCAGGCCATTGCCCAAATCATACAAAATTGTCATTTTTTAACTATAAATTTTGTTTAAAAAACTGAATGTCTTAAATTTGAATCCTATTGAAAAGAACGCTACTAATATTATTTCTTTTTACGCTTCCTTTTACCGCTCTGTCACAGAAAACTAACTCTGGCACCGAGTTCTGGATGGGCTTTCTTAAAAACTACACAGGTGGTAGTGGCAATTTCCTCAAACTATACATTTCTGCCAGCGCCAATTCAAAAGTCAAAATCAGCGTTCCACTTCAAAACTACATCGACTCTATTTATGTCCCTAAAGATAGTGTCAAAGTATTCCAAGTACCCAACAACCTTGGCTTCATCTCCGAATTTGACAGTGTTGTCAAACGTGCCATTCGTATTACATCAGACTTCCCCATATCGGTTTCGGCGATGAATTTATATGCCGCTACCACAGATGCCAGTATCATTCTTCCAACGGTTAATATTCCTCAAGGCGCCACCTATATCGTTGGCAACCCTAACTCCAGTGGGTTTAACAATTCTATGATGATGGTGGCTTCGCAAGATTCATCCATCATTACCATAACGCCTACATCATCAACCACAGGCGGCCATCCTGCCAACACGCCTTATACCATCCGACTGAACAGAGGCGAACTTTATCAGGTTGCCGGGGGCAGTCTAACAGGCTCTGTCATACAAGTTAAGACCAACACTAAAGTTGCCGTATTTACCGGCGATGTTTGTTCAAACTTCCCGTGTGGAGCGTGCGACCATCAGTACGAGCAAGTAATGCCCAACATGTTGACGGATACTGCATATTATGTTCCGCCCCATTTCGGACACACCAATGGCTATTATTTAAAGATAGTGCCAATCGATTCTAACATCACCGTTAAGGTCAACAACTACACACTCAACAACCTATCACGACTAACGCCTGTTACCATCAATGTTAAAGGTGACAGTGGCTATTATATCCGATCCGATAAACGTTTCCATGTATTCCAGTTTTTAAAAGGTGCTTCTTGTAATGGCTATATTACTTCAGGCTACGGCGATCCTGCTATTCTGGAAGTATTGAGCAACCAATACATGGGTGAGTCGGCGATGTTTAGTACTGTTAACTCCACCAATTTACGCGACCATTTTGTATCCATCGTCATACATACGCCTGCAAAAAACAATGTATACTTCGACCGAACGAAAGTCGACTCCAGCGAGTTTAAGCCTTTTCCATACGACAATTCTAAGTCGTATGCCATGCTTAAAATCACGGATGGCACCCACCTGGTAGAGTGCAGCAATGGCATGCTGGCATATTGTTATGGGATTGGTTTCTATGAATCATATCTCTATTTAGCAGGATTTAGCTTGCCTAATTTCGATTTGGATTTTAAAGACTCCGTGGTGAAATTTGATTGCAAAAACCAAAAAATCACCATGCAGTTCAGAGCCAAAACCTCTAAACCGCTTAAAAAATACACCTGGTACTTTGGCGACAATACGACAGGCTCAGGCAATCCGATTCAACATACATACAACACAACTGGCTTTTATAAAATAAAACTGGTAGGTGAAGATTTTGCAGGAAAGAAAGATTCTGTAACCAAGCAATTGAAAATCGACTGGCCAAGTTTTGACCCGGTAAGAAACAAAATCATTTGTGGCATCGATACTGTTACGTTTGAAGAACGAAATCCTTTTTTTGCTAACTTCAAATGGCAAGATAGCTCTACAAACAACTTTTATAAGGCATGGAACAACAAGAAAATATGGGTATTCGCTACTGATACCACTGGCTATTGCAAGTTCATAGACACTGGAGAAGTTGGCAAAATCGATATTTTCTCGGCACTCAGAGTCGACTCGTTAGATAAATGTTTTAAGTTCAATCGATTCAGATTTTCTGATTCTACTAAAATATTCGCCGACCAGATAGAGCACAAAGCCTGGGTATTTCCGTTTGCAACATACTGGGACCAGAATTCGATTGATGTAAAATTCCCAATGCCAGGCAAGTATAAAGTTTACTTTGATGTATACACCAAACAAGTGAATTGCAAGGCACGCTACCCTATTGATGTCACCGTGCATCCAAACCCGAAAGGTTATACCAATTTCAACGGGGAGGATTTCTGCTCAGGCACGCCACTGTTATTCAAGGACAGCTCTCAAATTGTCACAGGATACATCAAAGAAGTTAAATGGATTTTTGATGATAGTACTTCTGTTGTCAGTGACAGCAGTAAAACTCAAAAAACTTTATTTTTCGACCCGATTGCTGTAGCGGTTACCCGCAAGTATACACAAATTCCAATCTCCAATTTTAACTGTCCGGACACCATCAACTCGGCCATCAATATCTGGCCAAAACCAAGTGTTAACTTCTCGCTTAATACTGCCGATACTATTAAATGTTTACCGGCTGCGCGCTGGACCTTCAACAGCAATGTGAAGGTATACTTTGACACTTTCAGTCTGAACTGGGACCTTGGCAATGGCAACAAAGGAACGGCCAAAGACATGCGCAACATCCGTTATACCAGTCCGGGCACCTACAAAGTAAAACTCATCGCCAAAGAAAACTCTATGGGTTGTTCTGACTCTTTGACCAAAACCATAGAAGTACTCAGTGTACCTATCGCGCGCATTGCCATTCCAGATACAGTGCAATGTTTCAATGGTCACAGTTTTACTGTCAAAGATTCATCAAGTGGCAAATACCTCAGCTACAACTGGCAATTGGGCAATAGCCAAACCGATACGGCTCGTCAGATAGATTCTATTCAATACAATTCATCTGGCACATATACGCTTAAACTTTTGGTTAAAAATCCATATCCATCCTGTATCGATTCGACCAGCAGAAAGGTGTATGTCTTGAGTTCACCCAGAGCACAATTCACCACCAATAACGACACCCAGTGCTTGAAGGGTAACTTATTTAATTTATCCAATACCAGCACCTTCGCTCAGACCTATGCCAATACCCAATGGTTATTGCAGTCGGCACAATATAACGGCACTGACACCAACTTCTCATTGCTCAACAAAACCTTTACTGATACTGGTTCAATCAGTGTTCGATTAGTCGTTTCAGACAAAGCGGCTTGTACAGACACAACATACGGCTTCATTCGAATAGCCAGCCATTCAAAATCTTTCCTGACTATTAACGACAGCATACAATGTCTCAACAAGAACCGATTTGTCTTCAAGACCAGTATTCCAATGGGCGAAACACGACTCTGGAAAATCAATCAGGCCACAGTTCAGACAGGCGCTATAGACAGCCTGGTGAGAACACTTAATACACCTGGCACTTATAAAATTACATTGCTGGGCAGTAATACCCTGGGTTGTGGCGATAGCAGCAATAGTCAGTTTATTGTTCTTCCAAAACCTGTAGCCGATTTCAGTATTAACAACGACAGTCAGTGTTACAACGCTCAAAATTTCGATCTCAATAACACTTCAATTGCCAACGGCGACATCATCAATACTTATTCTTATAAGATTGATAACTCTGTAGTCTATAATCAGGCAAATGTTAACAGCCTAAACTTTGGCAAGAGTGGTCAGATTTCTGCATGGTTGCAGATAACTACAGCCGAGCAATGTACAGACAGTATCCAAAAATGGCTAACAGTATTGCCTTTACCTCAGGTGCAGATGCTGGGCGATACAGTTTGTCTTGGTGAAAACAGTGAGTTTAAGGCTTCTCAATTGTCAGGCAATCCGGTTAAAACCTGGAGCTGGAATTTTGGCGATGGCAACACCGGTAATGGTCGGACTACCAACAGTGTTTATAACAAAGAAGGTTCTTATACCATTAAACTAATCGTTACAGATACCTTTAACTGTGGCAACAGCATCACCATAAACAATGCCCAGGTAGTAAATCCATTGCCGAATACGGATTTCAGTATTGCGGTCAGCGACTTCGGCATCAACCAAAGTAAAATCAGCTTAAAAGCCACCGAGAGCAATGCCTTGAATTACAAATGGCGTTTCCCAAACGGCGTGATTGCCGACAAAGACACCAGCAGCATCATCATCAGCGATCTTTTGAAAGGCGACATTTATCTGTATATCACCAACCAGTTTGGTTGCATCGATTCGTCTTACAAAAACATCTATGTGTATCCAAACAATTTCAACGTCTATATCCCTAGCGCATTCTCTATCAACAACGATTTATTAAACGATGTCTTCAAACCTGTGGGCATTGGTGCTTACAGAGATTACAACATGAGTCTCTATAACCGTTGGGGCGAAATGGTATTCAACACTACCGATCCGGACAAAGGTTGGGATGGTAAATACCAAGGCGAGTATGTCATGGAAGGCATTTACTCTTATTACATACATTTCACTTTTGTAGATGGCAAGGTGTATCGTTATACCGGCACTGTTACAGTTCTGCGTTAGGGTTTAAACTTCGGCAAACTCAGTTGGTACTTTACCGACACTATCCTAATGACGGCAATGACAGCCACTGAACTAATCAGACTAAACAAATCATCCACTTTAAATCTCAGCAAGAGCACATATAACAAGGCCCCAGTCATACAGGCAGTGGCATAGATTTCTTTTCTGAACAATACCGGCACTTCTCTGGTTAAAACATCTCTGATAACCCCACCCATTACCGCAGACAACATTCCCATAACTGCGGCAATAAAAGGATTCACGCCAAAATTAAGCGCCTTTTGTGTACCGATAATGGTGAACATAGAGACGGCAAATGTTTCAACCAAAAACAAGTTGGCTCTATGTCTTTTCAACCAGTCGTATAAAAATGCACTGCCTATGATTCCCGTAAATGCTGCGGTCAACACATTGATGTCTTTGATCCATACCAAAGGATAAGCGCCTAACAAAATATCTCTGACAGAGCCTCCACCTAAACAAGTAATCAAACCCAGAAAGGTTACACCAAACCAATCGGCATTGCTTTTATCATTGGCCACTATGGCGCCTGAAGAGGCAAACAAAGCCGTTCCACACAATTCAAAAATATATTGCCAGTTCATATTGCTGAATGATCTAACGTTACTGCTTGTTGGATCGAAACAGAGGGTGATTCTTCCAGCAAAACAATAGCAGCTTCCGGAAAATTACCCGACAGTTCACATACATTGCGCACTTTGGCCAGTCCCGTTAAGCACACCCCTTTCTTGTCCTGTTGAATCACATCAACACTGTCAAACACCGAGTGCGCTATCTTTGCTAACTCATAAGGAACGCGAACATACACCGGCAAAACACTCTCGAGATCAAGACTTTCAACACCTGCATTGTGTAACTTTTTATATTCATATCCATAATTGTAAGACAAAGCACTGATATCACTCAATACCGCAGATGCTGTTGGATAAGCGCCGGCGCCTTTACCCAAGAAAAACTGACGATCAGCGAATGACGTCTCGGTTATGACGCCATTGTACACATCATCTACCCTGAATAAAGGCGATTGTTCATTGACAAACGTGGGCAGCACCAATGCGGCAATGGCATTTTCGGATGTTTTGTAGGCTTGTGCCACCAACTTGACTTTGTATCCCTTTTCACGGGCATATCTAAACTCTTCTTTTCCAATGGCTCGAATGCCTATACGGGCAATATCTTTAGCATTGATGATTAAGCCAAAAGCATGTGCACAAAGAATCTGAAGTTTGTAAGCCGCATCATAACCATCTACATCTAAAGATGGATTGCTTTCTGCATACCCTAATGCCTGCGCAATGCTTAACGTTTCTCCAAAATCAAGATCCTCATCCTGCGCTTTGCTGAGCATAAAATTGGTACTGCCATTCACTATCCCTTCTATCCTACCCAAAGTATCGTTGTCGTAATACTCTTCGAGATTGCGGATGATAGGTATACTGGCACAGGCTGCAGCTTCGTACAACACCGGCAACTGATATTGCTCCTGCAAAGCCATCAATTCGGCAAAATGCTCTGACACCATTTTCTTGTTGGCGGTTACCACTGCTTTACCGTTTTGCAATGCGGTTTTTACTATCTGAAATGCCGCATCGGCATCGTCGGTTAACTCGACAATAATATTGATGTCCGGATCCTGCAACACCTCATTGGAATCGACGGTAAAAAACTGGTCTTGCACCGGTCGTGATTTATGGGCATGTTTGACACAGACTTTTTTGATGCTGGCTTGAATACCGCTGGTTTTTCCAAGTACCTGATAGAGACCGTAGCCCACACAGCCAAAACCAAAAAGGCCAATTGTTAATGTTTGTTTTTTCATGTTTTTAAAAAAGTTTATAGAATGGATGTTGAATTTTTAATGGATTGTTCGACGCGTTTAAAAGTGGTATCCAGATCTTGAATCAAATCATCACTGTTTTCTATACCAACCGAGAGTCGGATCAAACTGTCTGTGACGCCAGATTGGTAGCGCTTTTCGCGGGGAATGGACTTATGGGTCATCTCGCAAGGCTGACAACACAAACTTTTTACACCGCCCAAACTTTCTGCCAGTTTGAAATACTTAAACTGACTGACGATGGCAGAGGCTAATGCCGCATCGTCCTTTACCAAATCGAAGGTCACAACCCCGCCAAAACCCTTCATTTGCGCTTTGGCGATACCGTGATTGAGATGTGTGCTTAACCCGGGGTAGTAAACCTGGTTGACCAGTGAAAGCGTTTTTAAATACTCTGCCACAGCCTGTGCACTGCGACAATGTTGCTCGACGCGAAGGTGTAAAGTTTCGATACCACGAATGACGAGCCACGAATCGAATGGTGAGAGTATGGCGCCAGTGGCATTCTGTATAAATTTGATGCGCGCGCCCAGCTCCGGATCTTTTGTGACTACCAGACCGCTGATAAGATCACTATGACCGCCCAAGTATTTGGTAGCACTGTGAATGACGATATCCGCACCGAGGTCGAGGGGCTTTTGCAGGACCGGCGAAGCAAAGGTATTATCGACGCAGAGCAGAATACCAGCATTGGCCGCAATTTTAGCCGCAGCCTTTAGATCCGTAATTTTAAGCGTCGGATTGGTAGGCGTTTCTATCCATAACAATTTTGTTTTGGGCGTAATGGCATCAATAATATTAAACACATTGGTGGTATCGACATATTTGACACTGATACCAAACTTGGCATAGATATGGGTAAACTGTCTGAAAGCGCCGCCGTAGATATCTTCGACCGCGATAATCTCGTCGCCAGCCTCCAGGAGTTTTAATACCGCATCAATGGCGGCCAGTCCACTGGCAAAGGCAACACCCGTAGAGCCGTTCTCGAGCTGTGCGGCCAGGTCTTCCAGCACTTTTCGGGTGGGATTGGTGCTTCGGGCATAGTCTTAGCCCTGGTGCACACCGGGAGCAGATTGAACGAAAGTGGAGGTTTGGTAAATCGGCACAGAGATAGCCCCTGTCAGTGGATCAACCGGAAT
>JACCDH010415732.1_pt1 | contig 18261 bp, 16 predicted proteins | sample 7442481 | NCBI WGS metagenome assembly JACCDH01 (sample SAMN15323433, study PRJNA562643) | freshwater metagenome | isolation source: river surface water | place: USA:Blue River Watershed | collected 2017-08-15 | reverse complement strand
TCTATCATTACATGCAAATAGTGATAGTCCGTTGTAATAGCCATCGGTAATGGCGAGAGTAGATTCTCAAGCACGGCCTTAGGACGCTCATAAAGTTCTAATAAACGACCTGTATTCACATGAGCTAAATCACCACTCATCGCGTGATAGCCTAGATAAATAAGACCAAGAAAAACCCCAACCCACAAGAACAAACCAGACATCACAAAAGCACGTGCTTTTGTCAGATCCTCTGGCTTCACCCAAAAACTAGCGACTGGAATGAGTAGATTTAAGATAATGATTTCTGGCCTAAAAGCGGCGCCCAAGATAAAACAAACCTGAAAAAGCAAGGCATTCAATAGGCTCGGCGCTTTACGCCATCGTAAATAAAAATAGAGCCCTGCAGTAAACCCAGCCCACATGCCGTTATCACGCATTAGCATGGGCATGTAATCATCCAGAATAGGAATCGAGGTCATAATAGCCAAGAAGCCCGCCAATAAAACAGTACGGTTTTTGGACCAGATCAGCAGAGTTTTTAAGAAGAAAAAGCTAGCAACCACAAAGAGCACAATATTAATGAGCTGTGCTGAATAAAGTAGCGATAAGCCAGTGAGTTGATGAATTGATGAGATGAAATACGCATAGAAAGGCCACGGAAAAAGCGCGAATGCGGCACTTGCATCACCTTCCGCAAAAAGATTCGCCTGCTGAAGATAAAGCACCCCATCATTATTAATCATGCCATGCTGATCAAAGACCACCCAAACAGAGGCAATCAATATCAAAAGAAGATATATAGGCAATGAATGTTTTTTGATGTTGATTGAATTATTTAGCATTGATATCGCCCAAATATTCCTCTACCCAAACCTTCAACTCCTGCTTAACTAAAGCTTCGTCTTTAGAAAGCGTTGTACTTACCCATTGAAGCAATGAGTCCACCCAAGCAGCATCTACAGCTCTAGCAGAAGCAATACGGAGTTTTTCGTGTGGGGTTGGCAATGTATGTTCATCATCAGCCAGCAGCTCCTCATAAAGCTTCTCACCTGGACGCAGACCACTAAACTCAATCGCGATCTCGTCTTCTTGCAGCCCAGAAAGCTTAATCATGTCACGTGCTAGATCCACGATGCGCACTGGCTCACCCATATCCAACACAAAGATCTCACCGCCAGTACCCATTAAACCAGCTTGCATCACAAGCTGCGCTGCTTCGGGGATGGACATAAAGTAACGCGTAATCTCAGGATGAGTCACGGTAATGGGTCCGCCCGCCTTAATCTGCTCACGGAACTTTGGAATCACGCTGCCACTACTGCCCAATACGTTACCAAAACGCACCATCACAAAGCGCGTGCCTTTTTCTTCTTGCAGGCCCTGGCATACCATCTCAGCCAAGCGCTTAGTCGCGCCCATCACGTTGGTTGGATTCACCGCCTTATCCGTTGAGACCAAGACAAACTTATCAACGTTAGCCACCTTACAAGCCTTAGCCAGCGTATAAGTGCCGAGCACATTGTTATTAAATGCCTCGGACACGTTCTCATTTTCCATGAGTGGCACGTGCTTATAAGCCGCCGCGTGAAAGACCACCTTAGGATGATGCTTAGCAAGCAGCTGATCCAAACGTGCAGCATTTTTGACATCGCCCACCACATAAACTAATTTGGTTGATGTGCCAGCTAACGCTTGCTCTAATTGATACAGCGCATATTCAGAAATATCCAAACAGATGAGTGCGCTCGGTTTGAATTTAACGATCTGGCGACACAACTCAGAGCCAATCGAGCCGCCAGCACCGCTCACCAACACCGCATGACCTTGAATCAGTCCCTGTAGGCCCGAGTTATCGAGGTCAACCGCATCACGGCCCAACAGATCCTCAACGTCCACACGGCGGATTTGAGAAATATTCAGGCGACCGCTCATCAAATCATCAATCGAAGGTACAGTTAACACCTCTAGATCCAATTGATTCGCTAACTCCAACGCCTTGCGACGTTCTTTATGGTTTGCTGACGGCATCGCGATGATGACATGCCTAACGCTAAACCGAGCAGCAACCTTAGGGAGTGATGCGATATTACCCTGAACCTTCACGCCGAGAATTTCACGGCCATGCATGGTCTCGTCGTCATCGAGCAGACCTACCACGCGCCACTGTCCACTCTGACCAAGGTCCTTAACCAACGACATTGCTGCGGCACCCGCACCAAAAATAATGACCGGCTCGCCGCGTCTGAGGTGGGCCCCATAAAGCTGATGTTCTTTAATAGCACGATACACGAACCGGCTACCACCCATCATTAATAGCAACAGAATAGGATCAAGAATAAGAACTGAACGTGGAACGCGGAAGCTGGCATTGAGCATAAACAGCACAGCAACTAAAACAACAGCAGCAACCGCCACCGTTAATAGGATACGCTTGAGGTCGAGCACACTCGCAAATCGCCAAGTGCCGCGATAAAGCCCAAATGAAACAAAAGCGATAGCCTGAAGCGGCAAAGCCACCCATAAGGTTTGGAGCATGACAGCATAATGCTCGGCAGGTAGCTCAAAATTAAAACGCAGTAAATAAGCGCCACACCAAGCAATCCCAGCCGCGACAACATCGTGAGCAAGCGCCAGTACACTACGTGAATTAAGTAAGGCTTTTTTCATATTAATAAACTAAATAACAACCTGCTTATTATAGATGCTTATCAATACGAGGAATATGGATAATTCTTTAAAGCAATTCAATACGACCAGCCGCAATGTCATGCGGGCCTCTGAGCCGGCATCCATTTTCTAACTATTAACTTCAGCCTTAGCATTCGTAATGCTTTGACTCAACGTATAAACAATGCCACCCTGTTGGCATGCCTTCACCCCGCACGTGATGCGGGGTCCATCTTGACTTCAAAACATGTCAGTGAGAAACGCCATCACGCCTAAGTACTTTAAGCGCAGTCATCCATATAATTTTGATATCAAACCATAAAGACTGGCGTTGCATATACTCGACATCCAAAGCAACTTTTTGAGGAATAGGCAACTCATCACGACCATTAACCTGCGCCCAGCCGGTTAAACCTGGTAGTAACTGATCAACAGTAAACTCAGTCCTTAGCGCAATTAAATCATCTTGATTAAACAATGCTGGCCTTGGCCCAACAAAGCTCATATCACCTTTTAAAATGCTCCATAACTGAGGAATCTCATCAAGACTGCTCTTGCGTAAGAAAGAACCGATCGGCGTCATGTAGACCTTGGGTTCACTCAGTAGGTGGGTCGCAACCGCGGGCGTACCGACACGCATACTCCGAAACTTTGGCATCCTGAAGATGCGATTACCCTGACCTACCCTGTCAGACCAGTAGAGCGCAGGGCCCTTGGAGGTAAGGCGAACCCCTAGCCAAACGAGCGCAATTGGCAGCGCCAACAAGGCGGCAGCAACTATGGCTAAGGCCAGGTCGAACAGACGTTTCATTTAAGGGTTCACGGCAAAGAAGATGGTATCATTTTAACAGAGTGTGGTGGGTGTGATAAAACATGTTAGCAGACACTCAATGAGAGTCGGAGCCGCGCAAGAACTATTAGCTTCTAGAGCAAGCTTACCAATGATTATGCAAAGAGGCAGATGGTCAAAGGCAGATACCGTAATGCGCTAAATAGAAAAGATAATATACTAACCTCAACTGAATCAGTTTCTTAAGACATCAAATATAATATTGCTTGCTTTATATACATCAAATTTTTGAGATGCAATCCTTCTGCTTTCCATACCCATTCGATCGATTAAAAGTGGATTTTTAATAAACTTAACCATAGCGTCAGCTAATGCGTTTGAATTTCTGACTTCGACTAAAAATCCGTTCAAACCATCAGTAACCGTATCCCTGCAACCGGGAACATCTGTCGTTATAACAGGAAGCCCCATTGCCATCGCCTCTTGAGCACTTCTAGGAACACCCTCTCTGTATGAAGGCAGAACAAAAACAGAACTTTTTCGAAGCCAACTTTTAACATCAACTTGCCCTGGCCAATCAACAATACCCTCATTAACCCAATCCAAAACCTCATCTCTAGACAATGAACTAGGATTTAGGTCAACATCTCCCAAGATAAGAAATCTAACTTGAGGATGTTCATCCTTAATCAATCTAGCAGCTTCAACAAACTCCAACAAACCTTTTTCTCTCAAAAGCCTTGCAACTATTGTAAAAGTTATAGGATCTTTTAAAACTTCTTGCTGACTCCACTCTTTCAGATCAACGCCGATACCTCCAAGCTTTATTACTTTAGCTGGAGAAACTAGATTCATTTTTAGAAAATCATCTATATCATCTTGATTTAAAAAAATCACTTTATCTTGAAGCTTCAAAGAAATTTTATAGAGAATATTAGTTAGGAATTTAAGTACACTTTTATTAAAAGAAAAACCATTTCCGTTATCGGTATATGCAAAACCAAGGCCTTCTACCATAGCAACTTTTATGGGGATATTTGCAAGAAATGCAGCAAAACCACCAAATATTACAGGCTTAATTGAGTAGGAAAGTACTGAATCTAGTTTTAATTTCCTCAAAAGAATAGTCAATTGCATGGTACTAAGTAGGTCAGCAAATGGATTTATACCAGTCCTACTTAAATGACAATCAACCGGAACCGCCCCTAAAGATGAAATTGCAGCCCTAGTGATGTCATCAAAATCAGAGGCTATGGCAAAAACCTCCCCCCCTTCACTTACAATTTTTTTTATTAAATGGGCTCTGAAATTAACTAAGGTAAATGCATTGCTTGTAAGAAGACCGTATCTCATGATGCCAATTTAAATTTTAAGATTGCAATTATTATTAGATACCCAATTCCAAGAGTCTCTACACATATCAAATACGTCAAACTCCGCCCTCCATTTTAAGAGACTATTTGCTTTTGAAGCATCAGCATAAGAAACACCAATATCACCAGGCCTTCTGTCTACAATTTCATAGGAAACTTTAAGTCCTGCAGCTTTTTCATAAGCTGCTATTAACTGTAAAACACTTGTTCCTTGCCCTGTACCTAAATTAAAAACTTCAATACCAGCTTTTTTTTGCACGAAATTGAGGGCTGCCAAATGCCCCCGCGACAAGTCAGTAACATGAATATAATCTCGGACACCGCTACCATCTATTGTTGGATAGTCATTACCAAATACGCTTAAAGAAGACAACTCACCTGAAGCAACCCTACCAATAATCGGCATCAGATTTGTAGGGGTTCCGCTAGGGTCCTCCCCAATCAATCCACTATAATGCGCTCCAACTGGGTTAAAGTAGCGAAGTATTGCAATGCCCCATTGATCGTCTGACAAAGCTAGATCCCTCAGAATCTCTTCAATAAAAAGTTTAGATCTGCCATACGGATTAAATGGCAATAAAGATGCATGCTCCGGAACTGGATTATATGAAGCATCGCCATAAACCGTTGCAGATGAACTAAAAATAAATCTTTTTACGTCATTAAATTGCATTGCTCTCAAAACACTTAGAGTTCCAGCAATATTATTTGTATAGTATTCAATGGGATTGGAAATAGAATCACCTACAGACTTCAACCCTGCAAAATGTATTACTGCTTCAATAGAGTGCTTTTGTATAATTTCAGATATAAAAGTGCAATCATTAATGTCACCTTTGAACCAACTTATATTTTTACCAGAAATTTCTTGTAGCCGATTAATAACTATAGATTTGCTATTTGAAAAATTATCAACGATTATGGGATTATGTCCAGAGTTAATAAGCTCAAGGCACGTATGTGAGCCAATATACCCCGCCCCACCTGTAACAAGTACATTCATTCGTTACAACCTAACGCATCAAAATAAACTTTTCGAGTATTAGATTCCATCTTTTCCAAAGTAAACTCTTTTTCGACTCTAGCCTTACCAGACTTACCCATCTGGCTTCTAAGGTGCTCATTTTCCAAATCAAAAAATGCGGAAGCAAAAGCTTCGGCATCAAAAGCATTGCAAAGAAAACCAGTTTCTTTATTCACTACAACTTCTGGGATTGCACTAACATTACTTGCGACTACAGGTTTTCCCGCAGCCATAGCTTCCAGCAAAACCAACCCAAATCCTTCGTAAGCTGAAGTCAATGCAAATATATCAAAGACATTCATTACATTATGAATGTCTTCACGAAAACCAATCCATTTAACGCTATTTGCAATATTTAGATCTTCTGCCAATTTTCTAAGCTCAAGCTCAAGAGGACCTCGACCAACAACTACCAAAATGGCTGGCAAAGATGACTTTGCTTTATATTTTGCAAATGCCTCAAGAAGAACATGCAATGCTTTTTGTGGAACTAACCGCGCGACTGTTCCGATGAGAAAAGCATCAGAACTTCCTGACAAGTCAGTCTTTAATGTTTTAATAAAACTTGCTTTAACCTCAGAGTATTCTGAGCAATCCAAACCGTAACGAACAGTTATTAGCTTTTCTTTTGGGAGGCGCAAATTTGATCGCATATATGCATTTACAGAATCAGAAATAGCTATGACCTTTTGAGACCTTCTTGCCACCCAACTTCCAAGAGCTAAACTTCCTAATCCTTTGAAAAACGGCTCATCATTGTGCTTACTTATAACAAAAGCAAAGCGCTTATTTAAAACTAAAAAGGCAACTCTAGAATAAAGTTCGGCAGGTGGCATATGAGCATGCAACAAGTCAGGATCTATATTTTTAATATGATAAATAAGATTTATCAAAGGCATTAAATGGCCATAATATTTTAAGCTCAAATTCTTAACTTTTACACCTTGAGACTCCAAGTGCTTTACCCAGTAGCCATCACCCTTAAGATAAGCCACTGTGACATCATCGCCTCGTTCAACTTGCTTTTGAATCAAAGCACAAAGATGATTTTCTGCTCCTCCTCTATTTAGAGTTGTAATAACATGGAAAATCTTCATGTTTTTTTATCCTTACTTGAATAATAAAATAAGAACGTAAAACCAAAAGCGATCCAGAAAAATCTATCGGTAAATAAATCATGAGAAAACATCCAAATGGAAATTCCAAGTAGACCTAACGAGTATTTGAAGTATCCTGAATCTAAATTGGATTTTAGTCCCCGATACATCGCAAGAAAATATATATAGAAAAATACTGCTGATGGAATGAAACCTATTTCAACAAGCATCTGAATAAAAGAATTGTGGGGAGTCATTTGGGATCTATAATCCAGACGTTGTGTTACAGATTTTGGAAAATCATTATAAATTTTCTCATATTCTTTAGGAAAGCAACCCAAACCACATCCCCATAAAAATTTTTTGGTTAAAATTTGTTTTGTAACATACAGACCAAACAATCTAGTGTTTACAGAAAAGTCATTAAATACCGGCTTAAACAAATCGAAATCCTTAGGAGTCTTCTCAAAATTACTATAGCTTGGATTATTTAAATTACCATTAACCTTTACATCTATGTAGTGCGTCAATCTTGATGGCATGACTAATACAAAACATAAAAAAATCAGACTTAATACTAATTTAATTTTGAAATCGAATACTTTTTTATTTTCCATACGAATCTTTAAAAAAAAGACCAAATAGCTAATTAGTAGGGATAAGATGGCGGCTCTGGAGAGAGTATAGAAAATACCTAAAGCGCCTAAAATTATTGCTGAATAAACAATTAATATTTTATTTTTTTCAATTCGCTTACTATAAAAGCCCAAAGACACGATCAGTATTGACCACACCAGTAAAACTCCCTCAATGCTTGGTGAATTACCAAATCCTAAACCGAAAGTAAACTTTTCAGAACCCGTCAAATAATATGAAATATATAAGTTATAACTTGTAAAGACCTGAAACAATATTAATATTCCAGACAAAATCGAAAACCACATACATAAATAAATGAGATGCCTATCTGTTAATTCATAACAATTGATTCCGCAAAAAACAATAAAAATAAAACATGCGAAGTTAAAAAGGTAGGCCCGCAGAATTTCGACTGATAAAAATTGATTATTAACTATCAATGCAGATATTAAAAATAAAATTAAAAAAAGTGCCAGCTGATTTTTCAGCGGCATGTTATCTCTAATATTTATTAAGCTCGGTTTGTTTATGCTAATCAAACTTAAAATTAAAAAAACAAACAGAATAATAGTATGTGGTGCAATTTTAAAAAACTTGGAAGGTGCATAAGGCAAAAATAAATATGTTGCTAAATAAATAATGATTAAATGTGATTTAATCATTTCAAAATTTATAAACCTTAAAATTGCTCTATTAAACCTATTCATTACTCGATAAAATCCTGTTTGTTATTAACAACCACCAAATAAAACCACTTGCTAAGATTACCGACAGAGAGGTTAACGAAGCGAGTAGAATCAAATCACCCTTTGAAAAATATATTGATATTAAAAGCAGAGCGCTTGATAGAAAAATAAGCATTGCTACTGTCTTCCTTTTCTCTGAAATAACAGCAACGAAACCAAACCATCCTGTAACAGCTGAACCTATCCAAGTCCCAACAAAAAGAATTAAAAACGGTATAACTGAAGATAAATAGTCGTGGCCAAATAATTTCAAGATTAAATAATCTGATATGGCATAAAGAAATATCAATGATGGGATTAATAAAATAGCAAAAAATTTAGCGGGCTTTAAAATCAATTTTTTTAATTTATAAAAATCAGAATTACGCATAGCATCTAAAATATCCGGCCTAATAACAGACCAAAATGGAGCAGCAAATTTGAGAGGGATATTTGCCATAGATTTTGCCACTTTATAAATAGCCACAGCTTCATGAGAAGCTATAGATGCTAATAAAATAACATCTAGCTGAGTGGAAATATTTGTAAATAAGCTTCTAAAAATACTATACGAAGAAAGAAAACTTTCTACTTTCAATTTATCGAATGAATCTAGAAATAGATTTGAGCAGTATTTTTCTGAAATTAACTTTGATATTAAAGTTTTAAAAAATGCTGAAAAAACTATAGTCCAAAGAAAACCTAAAATTCCATATAACTTAACAAAAACAAGTACTGAAATAAGAAAAAAAATGCTATAGCCGATTTCAAAAAAAGCAAGTTGTTTCAACTTTCCATCAATTACAAATATACTTTTTGAGACTCCATAACCGGACTGAGCTGGGATAGAAAGACCAATAATTACAAAATATAAATAATTTACATTTAGATAAGAAGCTAATGGAAAAGCTACTATAAGTAGAAGGAAGTAAAAAGATAAATTCCAGATGTATTCATTTTTTGCTAAAGTTCTAACGTAGCCGATTGCTTTGGAATGGTTTTTATTCCAATTGCTCCCGATTAAATGCATTGCAACATCACTTGCTCTAGATATTACCAAACCTTCAATTAAATTTGCACAGGCCTGAATAATTGCAAGAACACCAAACTCAGACAACTTTAGTGTACGGGCAAGAAAAATCTGAACAACAAAAATTACAACACTTGAAATAAAATGAGAAAGTGTTACATATCCGATTTTCTTGAATATCATCTAATATTATCTTCTAGCTGCGCTTTTCAATAATATAAACAGCTGCATATGCCCAAAAATTAGATGATAAGCCGATAGCTCTTGCTAACCAGCTTACAACTTGATTCTTCCTAGAATTTAGGAAATTAATATTACTAATTTTTATGTTTAAATCATCAGATAATGCTTTCATATATAAATCCGACTGTTTTTTAGTAGTAAGCCAACGATGCCTATCTATTCCATGTTTATATGACAAGTCATATTTTCCTGAGAGCCTTGCACTTAATAGAAACCTTAATCTGAATGAAAAATGGGCTATATTTGGCAACATTATAATAACTTTATGATTTGATATTCGAATTAACTCTTTTAATCCCGCATCAAAATCATCTAAATGTTCAAGCAAATCAAGAGCTACAACATAATTGAATGAATCATCATCAACAGGAATTCCACGGGACACATCTAGAACGTGCTTAACACTACCTGATGAATTTTGAAATAGATCTACACCTTCGTACTCCAAGAGATCATCTACGTAAGCTTTTAACTCACATCCTCGGCATCCCACGTCTAACAATTTTCCTTTTTGACTTATTCTGTCATCTAAAAGCAAAATATCTCTTAGTAATTCAAATTTATTCATTAAAAACCTTTCAAAATTGTAGTAATTTTTCGACATAGGCCATCAAAAGAATGATCTTTTTTGACAATTCTTCGCAAACCTTTCCCCAAAGCAATCTTTTGAAAATAATCCATTTCTAGGTGATAACTTATTTTAAGCTTTAAGGATAAAACATCATCGCAATCAATAAAACAGAGGTCTTGGAAATCTTTCAACAACTCTCGAAATGCAATATTGCTTGTTATAACAGGCAGCCCTGAAGCCATAGCCTCCAAAATTGTTTTATCCATACTTCCTGTACCACTTGTATTCACAAATAAGTCAGCATTTTTATATACCCTATCAATCAGATGAAACGGCAATGAATCTGAGAATTTTACTATTTTTTCAATCCCAAGATTCCGAGCAAGCACCTTTAAATACTCTTTGTATTCATAGTCAAGTTGAGTTAGCGGCCTTCCAGTAAAAACAACCTCTATTCTTCGGCCATCTTCTGTGTGAGATGATAAATCAGCAACAGCATGAAGAAGAAGTTCAAGCCTTTTAATACTCGAAATTCTTCCAACACTTAAGATTCTATAAACCCCCTCATTAGATTTAGATATACAAGGTCTAAAGCGGTGGGTATCGATTCCCTGGCCAACGATTTTTAGTTTATTCGTTTTCAATCTAAATCCACTAGCACTAGAGCTAACTATCAAGTTTGAGAAGTAATGTGCAATTTTCAAAAGCACCGAAACATGGCCATGGGCATACCAAAGCACAATTGGAATTCTCTTTAACCTCAAGAATGGAGCACTCAATACAACAAAAAGCTGATTCATGTGGGATAAACATACATTTATCTGCTTTGTGCTAATCACAAAGAAAAAAATCTTATAAAAATTAAATAACCTCATCAGTTTGGAAAACTCTTTTTCCTGACCTAGGCTGTAAACTGTAACGTTTTCTGAAACTGCCAACTTACCAAGATACATTGTTATCACATAAACATTATCAAAATTCTTTGCTAATCCATTTATCCAGTAGGTAGTAAACCCTAGGACATCATCATTAGAATCAACCTTTAAGTTGTAAATTAGTAGATTCAATCTTTCACCCAGCTATCAATCACCCGATCCGCCAGGCTCCTCCTTGAGAATTGAATTGAAACTGCCTTATTTGCCATTGCGCCAATTTTTTTTGAAGTGACATCGTCACCCAGAAGACTCAAAAGACACTCTACCATTTCTGCCTTTTCATTCTTATCGAACAAAAATCCTGTCTTTTTATCTTGAATCAAATCTTCTGGTCCAACACACCTAGTTGAAACAACCGGAAGACCTGATAGCATCGCCTCCAAGATTACTCTTCCAAATCCCTCATAGTGGGATGTAAGCAGAAAGATATCAGCCGCACCGTATATAGACGGAAGCTCAGCGTGTAAAACGTTTCCCAAAAAAATAAATCTATTTGATATACCAAAGTCTCTAACAAGAGACTTTATTTGGCCTGTTTTTTCACCATCACCCGCCATTACAAACATCACATCCTGGCGTATCACTAATATTTTTTTTGCTAGACCAACCCAAAGCTCTAAGTTTTTCTGATCACAGAATCTCCCAACAAAGAGAATAATTTTTTTATTTTTAAGATTGCTTGCAATCCTCACTTTAAGATCATTCTTATTCTCGCCAGTTACTCTAAAACTCACCCCAACAGGTGCTACAATTATGTCATCAGAATCTAAAAGCTGCAGTTTAATTAATCTATTTTTCAACTCTTGAGATACGACACGTACTCTTGTTGAGTGCTTTAAAACAAAGAAAGCAATTTTCCTTCTAAATAAATTCAGAGGATTTTCAGCACACCAATCCTCTGATAGAAGATTGAAGTGAAGTTGGGGCACAAATTTTGTACATAATATTCGAGATAAGAGCAAGCCCAATAAACCTTCCTCCCAAGGCGTTTGCACTGTGATTACATCTGGTCTCCAACCACTAGATAGAACCCTAGGTAACAACCTTAGAACATCCATGAGAAAAAATGCTCTATGAATTGAATTGGTGCCATAAATAACCAATCCATCAGCTGGAAATGATTTGATTGAGTGATCTTTTCTAGGTGTGTAAGTGATAATTTTTATTTCACTATCCGGAAATCTCTCCCTTAAACACTCAGAATACAAGATATGTCGAGATCTGGAATCTCCAATGTATTTTTCAGATGACTCAAAAAAAATCGCGGGATCTTTGCTAAGCATTAAAACTTTCATTTTGAATCCCACAAATTTTTAACCGTTTTATTTTTATATTTTTGAACAGCCAAAGACAATATATTTATTGTCTTTTCAATCTGATTTTCTGAGTTAAAGTCCCTAGAAACCTGCTTCTGGCCATTAAGAGCAATTTCAGCTAATTTTTTTTGATCGGCCATGATTTTTTTGATTGAATCTCTGAGCTGTTCTTTATCCCCAACAGGTGTTAACCAACCATCATCATCATGATTGATAGTTTCTACTGTACCTCCAGCAGATGTAGCCAAAACTGGCGTGTTAGTTAATTTTGCCTCTAGAACGATATGTGGCAGACCTTCATATGATGAGTTTAATACAAATAACTTCGCAAGCCTTATCGAATCAGGAACGTGAGCCTGAGGTATATTCCCCATAAAAAATACATTCCATTTATTTTCGGAAGCGGTTGCCTCAAGTTCTTTTCGTAGCGGACCATCTCCAACGATTAGTAAACTCAGCCCTAACTCGCCAGCAATTTCCATAAGCTCAGCAACCCCCTTCCAAGGAACAAGTCGCGCGACTGTGACTAAATCAAATTTTTTTGTTGTTGTCGACTTTAGAGATACGTGCTGAGATTTAACAGCGTTATAAACGAGAAGAATTCGATCTGACTTTACACCCCAAAACTTAACCAAATTACCAAGATAGTTACTAGGAACTATTAAATAATCGGCAAACCCCATATAAAAAGATTGCAATGCTCTTAGAAGCGATAAATTTATGGGTAATTTTGATTGCTGAAATTGATCTAGACTCAAGGACGTTTTACCTTGATTTCTAGCTTTTTCCCATATTAAGTCACCAACAACCTTTACAACCACTGGTTTATTAGATAAGAATTTACAGGCTAAAATACCTTCCAAAACCAAGCCATTCAAATAAACCACATCTGCCTTTTTTGCAGCAACATAAATCCTAAATATGGTTTTAATAACCCTTAAAGGCCAAAAAATTTTTCTCTCAATTCTTTCTAATGAGAAGTTGTATGTTTTTTCGCATTTAAGTTCTTGGCTTAGTGTTATAACGGCAACATCATGTGACCTCTCGATTAAGGCATTAGCTATGTAAGGCACATAACTTGCCGGACCACCATGATCTGGGGGGAAAATGCCCGTAACAATTAGAATATTCAAGATCTAATTTCCAATATATTCATTGACTATATTGCACAAGGATAGGTTGATGACGCACAAGCTTCAAAATTAATCTTCCATTCTAAAATTAATGGTTATTACACATCTATTACCATCATCAACATGCCTTACTACACCATGAAGGCTATTATATCCATCAAATATATATGCATGATTGACGCGGTATTCAATTTTGTGCCCTCCAAGAAGACTCATAAAAATTTTGCTTCTTAATACAAATGGTGAGCCAAATAACTTTACTGTCAATTTAAGCCCCAAAAATTTCAATAAGTTTTTTCTAGAGTCTGGAAATATTATCAATCCAGGCTCTTTATTATTTTCCAAAATTAATGGAATTACCCAATTAAGGTAACACTTATCGTAGTGAAGCTCCGTATCACTTTTTACTACTGAGGACTTTGTATTAATGTTTGTAGTTTTATTCTGACTTAGAACGGAATAATTTTTACCTGAATACTTTTCAGTTAGCTTTTGAAATTCAATATGCTGTAGGATTCTGCTTATTAATTCATTTTCTTTATTTTTAAATTCTTTTTTTGTAAGTGCTTCTAAATTTTTTTTGGTAAATTCAATCAAATCCTCAAGCAAACCCTGATCAAGAAAGTTTGGTAATTCAATGCACCCATTTTCTTCTCTAATCATAGCCTCACCCTTTCAAGCTATTGAAGTATTCAATCGTGTTCATGAGTCCATCTCTTAAATTTACCTGAGGATTCCAACCCAAACTTTTTTTAGCTAGATTAATATCTGGTCTTCTCTGCTTAGGATCATCTGAAGGTAATTTCTCAAATATAATTTTTGAGGTGGAATTAGTCATTCGTATTACTTCATTAGCTAATTCCAAAATCGTGAATTCTATCGGATTGCCTAGATTAACGGGCCCAGTAAAGTCGTCCGGGGTTGCCATTAGACTGACAAATGCGTCAATTAAGTCATCAACGTAACAAAATGATCTTGTTTGTGAGCCGTCACCGTAGATAGTTATATCTTTCCCACTCAAAGCTTGAACAATAAAATTTGAAACAACTCTTCCATCTTGAGGGTGCATACGTGGACCGTAAGTATTAAATATTCTAGCAACTTTTATTTGCAAATTGTGTTGTCGATGATAGTCAAAAAATAATGTTTCGGCACAACGTTTACCTTCGTCATAGCAAGATCTAATTCCTATTGGATTCACATGACCCCAATAACTTTCTGGCTGAGGGTGCACTTCAGGATCTCCATAAACCTCACTTGTTGAGGCTTGCAGTATTTTTGCTTTTGTTCTTTTTGCAAGACCGAGCATATTAATTGCGCCATGTACACTAGTCTTTGTTGTTTGGACTGGATCCCATTGATAGTGAATAGGGGAAGCAGGACAAGCCAAGTTATAAATTTCATCAACTTCTACATATAGAGGGAAAGTTACATCATGCCTCATTAATTCGAAAGAAGGGTTGCCAATTAGATGTGAAATGTTGTCGCGTGTACCACTATAAAAGTTATCCACACATAAAACATCGCAACCATCTTTTAAAAGTCTCTCACAAAGGTGGGACCCAAGAAATCCTGCACCACCAGTCACCATAACTCTTTTTCTATTTGAAATCTTTATGGGCATATTCATTTTTAATCACTTTTTTCAAAAGTTCTATTTAATTAATCTTGGCCAAACAAATCGCGCGTATAGACCTTGGCGGCAACGTCCTGCAGGTCATCCGTCATACGATTAGCCACAATCACTTCGGCCTCTTTTTTAAATTGCGCCAGGTCATTCACCACGCGAGACTTAAAGAAAGTAGCCTCAGCGAGCACAGGCTCATAAACAATCACCTCAATGCCTTTGGCTTTAATCCTCTTCATAATGCCTTGTATGCTAGATGCACGGAAGTTATCGGAGCCAGCCTTCATGATCAGGCGATGCACGCCCACCACTTTTGGATTTAACTTCAAAATGCTATCGGCAATAAAATCTTTACGTGTGGAATTAGAGTCCACAATCGCTCGAATAAGGTTCTGAGGAACGGCTTGATAGTTCGCAAAGAGCTGCTTAGTGTCTTTAGGTAAGCAATAACCACCATAACCAAACGATGGGTTGTTGTAGTGGCCACCAATACGAGGGTCCAATGACACACCATCAATGATTTGCTTAGCGTTTAGGTCGTGGCTTGCTGCATAGGTATCAAGCTCGTTAAAGTAAGCCACACGCATCGCGAGATAAGCATTCGCGAATAACTTAATTGCCTCAGCCTCTGTGCTATCCGTAAAGAGCACTTCAATCTCTTTCTTAATAGCACCTTCTTTAAGCAAGCCAGCAAATACTTCAGCACGCTTAGAGCGTTCACCAATGACAATACGAGATGGGTAGAGATTGTCATAAAGGGCTCGCCCTTCACGTAAGAACTCTGGTGAGAAAATAATGTTGTCTGTTTTAAATCGCTCACGAATGTTTGTGGTGTAGCCCACAGGCACTGTGGATTTAATCACCATCACCGCGTTTGGATTAATCGCCAACACATCCTGAATGACCGCTTCGATAGATGATGTATTAAAGTAGTTCGTCTTCTCGTCGTAGTCTGTAGGTGTTGCAATCACAACAAAGTCAGCACCTTCATAAGCGGCTTTTTTATCGAGCGTGGCTTTAAGATTGAGTGATTTCGTTTTTAAGAACTCTTCAATTTCTTTGTCTTCAATCGGGGACTGCTTGTTATTAAGCTGCGCGACTTTTTCAGGGACAATATCAAGGGCAACCACTTCGTGATGCTGCGCTAATAACACAGCATTTGAGAGCCCCACATAACCAGTACCAGCAATTGCGATTTTCAAAAAATAAATCCTTTTTTAATAAGATTGACTTTAAATTTCATAGTAAGCTCTGAACCACTTTACAAAATTACCCACACCGACATCCACATTTACAGATGGCTTGTAATCAAACTCAGAAACTAAGTCCTCAACATCAGCAAATGTATCCATCACATCCCCTGCTTGCATAGGGAGAAGCTCCTTGATAGCTTTTACGCCAGACGCTTTTTCAATGGCACTGATATAAGCCTCCAACTCAACCGGCTTACTGTTACCAATATTATAAATTTTCCAAGGAGCACGGCTGGTAGCAGGATCGGGTGATAATCCAGACCAATTAAGCTCAGAAGAAGCAGGACGATCAATCACCCTGACCAATCCTTCAACGATATCGTCAATATAAGTAAAGTCTCTCTTATGCTTACCGTAGTTATAAACTTTGATAGGCTCACCACTTAAGATTGCCTTGGTAAACTTAAATAAAGCCATATCAGGCCTTCCCCAAGGTCCATATACTGTAAAAAATCTCAAGCCTGTCGTTGGCAGTGCATACAGATGACTATATGTATGAGCCATCAATTCGTTTGATTTTTTTGTTGCAGCATAAAGGCTTAATGGGTGATTCACGCCGTCATGTGTTGAGAATGGCATCTGAGTATTAGCGCCATAGACACTTGAGCTACTTGCGTAGACAAGATGCTTAATTTGATGGTGTCTGCAGGACTCTAGAATATTGGCAAAACCAACAATATTACTATCAATATAAGCTGAGGGATTCTCTATTGAATAACGCACGCCAGCCTGCGCAGCCAAATTAACAACGTACTGAGGTTTGTGCTGCTCGAATAGCTCCGCAAGATTTACTCTTTCGGATATATCCATCCTCACATGTATGTAGTTTGGATGATTATCAAAGAGCGATAATCGCGCTTCTTTTAAACTTGGATCATAGTAGTCGTTGTGGTTATCCACGCCCACAACATGATCGTCTCTATCAAGCAACCTTTTAACTAAAGCTGCCCCGATAAAACCGGCTGAACCCGTAACTAATATCTTTTTCTGCATGCTATTGCTCGTTATCAAACATTAAAGAAGTTTGACGCTTACCGTTCAGGGCGACCTGCAGCGAATCAATCTCGGCCTTGAGCGCCTCGTACTCGTCCATCTTGCGCTTCAAAAATCTGGCGGTGAGCTTGGTCTTCTCAGTAAGCCCATGCGGCGTCAGCACGTAGGCGTAGGCCAACTTACGCTCACTCCTAGAGAAGTTCTGTACCTTGACCATGCCTCGCTCCATCAAAGCCTTGAGCGAATAGTTTACGCCGCCCAGGCTGACCCCTAATGCCTTGGCGAGGTCGCGCTGGCTCATGTCGGGGTTCTGCTCGAGCAGGCTTAAGACCCTAAAGTGAGTGTCTTCCTGCAGCTGCTTTTGGCGGGTCATGGCGTCCATTGATGTGTGCAATCTAACAAGCCGTTCGAATCTGAACGCTTAGTATAAACCATGACAAATCGTTATCACAATGATTATTTTAGACTGATAAATATTACGATTTAAAAATGGATCCCGGCTCCAAGGCCGGGATGACAGACCTAACAGAAATGACAAATCGAGAGAAATTATGAAAAGTGATTATAAATAATTATAAATTTGAGCCCTGCTGGTCCTTGGGCGAAAGCTTGGGCGCAGCATCGAGTGGCCACTGGATAGCTAAGGTAGGGTCGTCCCAGGCGATGCACTCCTCGTACTGGGGCGCATAATAGTCTGTGGTCTTGTACAAGAACTCTGCGGTATCTGACAGCACCAGGAAGCCATGCGCCAGTCCCTCGGGCACCCAGAGCTGCTGCTTGTTCTCGGCCGACAGGATCTGGCCAACCCATTGACCGAATGTGGGTGAACCCTTGCGGATATCCACTGCCACATCGAAGACCTC
>JACCDH011410978.1_pt1 | contig 18266 bp, 21 predicted proteins | sample 7442481 | NCBI WGS metagenome assembly JACCDH01 (sample SAMN15323433, study PRJNA562643) | freshwater metagenome | isolation source: river surface water | place: USA:Blue River Watershed | collected 2017-08-15 | reverse complement strand
GTTGGTTTTCGCTGGTGGAGGGGACTGGATTCGAACCAGTGTAGGCGTAAGCCAACAGATTTACAGTCTGCCCCCTTTAGCCACTCGGGCACCCCTCCGGCGAATCGCGAACTATAGCAGAGTTTTCTGGCTTTCGCGAGTTTTTGCAGCCCAATGACTCACAAATTCCAATCCATCGCCAGATTTCTCTGAGCCAACCACGCCTTGGCTTGTGAAAAGTGCCCGCAACCAATGAAAGGTTGCGGCGGGCGCAAGGCCGACAGCGGCGAGGGGTGGTTGGCTTTCAAGACCAAGGCCTCACGCACAGAAGCAGCCTCATCACGCAAACCCACAAAACCAGCAGGTTGCGCTGAAGTTTCACGCTCAATCAATGCCGCCTTGGCTTGGGCATGGCCGCCCCACAACATGTACACGCAAGCTGGCACAGTGCGCGCCACTTCTACCAACAAGGCATCGGTGAGGTGCTCCCAACCTCGCTTGGCATGACTCGCGGGCCTCCCGTCTTCCACCGTTAGGCTTGTATTGAGCAGCAGCGCACCACGTTTGGCCCACATCTCCAGCGAGCCGCTTTGCGGGACAGGCTGATTCAAATCGCGTTGCAACTCCTTGAAGATGTTGCGCAATGAGGGGGGAATCTTCACACCGGGCGCCACCGAAAAGGACAGCCCCTGCGCTTGATGTGGCCCGTGATACGGGTCTTGCCCCAAGATCACCACCTTCACTTCAGACAAAGGCGTGAGCTGCAACGCCCACAAGGGATGCTGGGGATAAACCACAGCGCCAGCATCGAGACGCGACCGCATAAAACTGGCCAGCGACACACCCTGCGCGCTTCGCCAAAAAGCATCCAACACAGGCCGCCAATCTGGATGGGTCGGCCAATCCGTGGGCGACCACTGCGTCAAGCGTGGCCCACCGACCTCAACCGGTGAGACATCGCCAAACAAATCACCCGTCATGCGTTTCAGTTGAAGAACAACTCTGCCAATGCCACGCCGGGATCAGGCGCACGCATGAATGCCTCGCCTACCAAGAAGGCATTCACATTGGCATCACGCATTTTTTGCACATCGGCTTGTTGCAAGATACCGCTCTCGGTGATGAGCAAACGATCTGCCGGCACGTCTTTGAGCATGCTTAACGTGGTATCGAGCGACACCTCAAACGTGCGCAGGTTGCGGTTGTTGATGCCCACCAAAGGCGTCTTGAGTTTGAGCGCACGCTGCAACTCTGCTGCGTCATGCACCTCTACCAGCACTGCCATGTCTAAGCTGCGCGCCACAGCCTCCATCTCGGCCATTTGCGCGTCACTCAAGCAGGCCGCAATCAGCAAAATGCAGTCGGCGCCCATGACACGCGCTTCGTACACCTGATAGGGATCGACCATGAAGTCTTTGCGCAGCACCGGCAAATCGCACGATGCACGCGCTTGCTTGAGGTAGTCCACTTGACCTTGAAAGAAGTCTTTGTCCGTCAACACCGACAAACAAGCTGCGCCATGTTCTGCATAGCTTTGCGCGATGTCGGCTGGAATGAAGTCTTCGCGAATCACGCCTTTGGAGGGGCTGGCCTTTTTGATTTCAGCAATCACCGCCGGCAAACCCGCCGCAACCTTGGCGCGCAAGGCCCCCACAAAGTCACGCGTCAGCACTCGGCTTTCAGCGTCGGCACGCATGGCCTCTAATGATTTGCGTTGACGTGCCGCAGCCACCTCTTGGTGTTTGACCGCAACGATTTTGTTCAGAATATCTGACATGTGTTTCTTTCTTGCGCCAAGCGCTTGGTTTACGCCGCAGTGAGCTGATGCGCCACCGTGACCAACTGATCCAACTTGGCCTTCGCCGCACCCGATGCCAACGCCTCACGCGCACGTGCAATACCCGTCTCAATGCTGTCCACCACGTTCGCGGCATACAAAGCCACGCCCGCATTCAGCACCACGATGTCGCGAGCCGGTCCCGCTTGGTTATCCAACACGCCCAACAACATGGCTCGCGATTGCTCGGGCGTTTCCACACGCAAGGCACGGTTGCTGCTCATGGCAAAGCCATAGTCTTCAGGGTGAATTTCGTACTCGCGCACTTGGCCATCTTTGAGCTCACCGACCAGCGTCGAAGCACCCAAGGACACCTCGTCCAAACCATCACGGCCATACACCACCAAAGCATGTTCCGCGCCCAAGCGCTCAAGCGCTCGCACTTGAATGCCCACCAAGTCAGGATGGAACACGCCCATCAAAATATTGGGTGCACTGGCTGGGTTCGTCAGTGGCCCCAAGATGTTGAAGATGGTGCGCACACCCATCTCTTTGCGAACAGGCGCTACGTTTTTCATCGCGGGGTGATGGTTGGGCGCAAACATGAACCCAATGCCCACATCCGCAATGCACTTGGCGATTTGCGCAGGCGGCAAGTTGATGTTGACACCCAAACTCTCCAGCACGTCAGCACTGCCACTTTTGCTGCTCACGCTGCGGCCACCATGCTTGCTGACTTTGCCGCCAGCCGCAGCCACCACGAACATGGAGCAGGTCGAGATGTTGAAGGTGTGCGAACCATCGCCGCCTGTGCCCACGATGTCCACCATGTGCGTGCGGTCAGACACGTCGACCTTGGTGGAGAACTCGCGCATCACTTGCGCAGCTGCCGTAATTTCGCCAATGGTTTCCTTCTTGACGCGCAGCGCGGCGATGAAAGCCGACATCAACACGGGCGACATTTCGCCCGACATGATGAGGCGCATGATGTGCAACATTTCGTCGTGAAAAATCTCGCGGTGCTCAATGACACGCTGCAACGCCTCTTGCGGTGTGATTGCATGAACAGGGGTTGTCATAGCCAGCCTTTACAAAAAGTTCTTCAACATGGCATGGCCATGCTCAGTGAGGATAGATTCAGGGTGAAACTGCACGCCTTGAATGTCCAGTTCAGTGTGGCGCACACCCATGATTTCACCGTCATCCGTCCACGCCGTGACCTTGAGGCATGAAGGGCATGATGCGCGCTCAATCGCCAGCGAGTGATAACGGTTGACCGTGAAGTTCGCTGGCAAGCCACCAAACACACCCTCTTGCGTGGTGGTGATGACGCTGGTTTTGCCATGCATCAATTCTTGCGCACGCACAATCTTGCCGCCAAACGCCGCGCCAATACTTTGATGCCCTAGGCACACCCCCAGAATCGGCAATTTACCAGCGAAGTGCTGAATGGCCGCCACCGAAATGCCCGCCTCAGCCGGTGAGCATGGGCCGGGCGAAATCACCAAGCGGTCGGGCTTGCGTGCCGCAATACCTTCGAGGGTGATTTCATCGTTGCGATACACCTCAACGTCTGCACCCAACTCGCCAAAGTACTGAACGATGTTGAAGGTGAAGCTGTCGTAGTTGTCCACCATGAGGAGTTTGATCTTGCTCATTCCAACCCATCCTCAACCAATTCGCTGGCACGCAATAAGGCGCGTGCTTTGTGCTCTGTTTCTTTCCACTCCAACTCGGGCACCGAGTCGGCCACCACGCCTGCAGCGGCTTGCACATAGAGTGTGTCGTTTTTGATGATGCCCGTGCGAATGGCAATCGCCACATCCATGTCGCCGGCAAAACTCAAGTAACCACAAGCGCCGCCGTACAAGCCACGCTTGGTGGGCTCGAGTTGGTCAATCAACTCCATCGCATGCACTTTGGGCGCGCCGGTCAGCGTACCCGCAGGGAACGTGGCTTTGAGCACATCCATGCTGGTGAGTGGTTGGCCGTCTGCGCCATCGAGCAACAAACCTTCCACGTTGCTCACGATGTGCATCACATGGCTGTAACGTTCCACCACAAAAGCCTCGGTCACTTTGACGCTGCCTGTTTTGGCAATGCGCCCAATGTCGTTGCGTGCAAGGTCAATCAACATCACATGCTCGGCGCGTTCTTTGGGGTCGTTGATGAGTTCCACCTCAGCGGCCTTGTCCGCCTCAGGCGTTGCCCCGCGTGGGCGCGTGCCGGCCAAAGGACGGATGGTGACTTTTTGTCCTTCGGGCGTGGACTCTTGGCGCACCAAAATCTCTGGCGATGCACCCACCACATAGGCGTCGCCGAGGTTGTAGTAGTACATGTACGGGCTGGGGTTCAATGAGCGCAGCGCACGGTACAGCGACAGCGGACTGGCCGTGAACTTTTTGTGAATGCGTTGACCCACTTGCACTTGCATGAAGTCACCCGCGGCAATCAAGTCTTTGGCGCGAAGCACTGCTGCCAAGTAATCGTCTTTGGCAAAGCTGCGCTCCGCAGGGTGGCTGGCACATGGCGCAATCGATGGCGCTTGTGCAGGCGCTTTCAAACGAAGCTTCAATTCAGCCAAACGTGCTTGCGCATTAGCGTAGCCATTGGGCTGTGCAGGGTCCGCGTACACAATGAGCGACAGCTTGCCCGAGAGGTTGTCAATCACGGCCAACTCTTCGGTTTGTAAGAGCAAGATATCGGGCATGCCCAAGTCATCGGGCGGGCATGAATTGACCAGCTTCTTTTCAATGTGGCGCACCGTGTCATAGCCAAAGTAGCCCGCCAAACCACCACAAAAACGCGGCAAGCCTTGACGCAGCGCCACTTTGAAACGCTTTTGGTAGTCGGCCACAAAGTCGAGCGGGTTGCCTGCGTGAGTTTCCACCACCACGCCATCGGTCACCACTTCGGTCTTGGCAGCGTCACCAAAACCACTGGCACGCAACAACGTGCGCGCAGGCAAGCCAATGAAGCTGTAGCGCCCAAAGCGCTCGCCACCCACCACAGATTCCAGCAAAAAGCTGCGCTCGCCGCTGTTTTGTACATGGGCCAGCTTGAGGTAGAGCGACAGCGGAGTTTCTAAGTCGGCAAACGCCTCGGCCACCAAAGGGATGCGGTTGTAGCCCTCTTGGGCCAATTGTTTGAATTCGGTTTCAGTCATCGTGAGCCTCCACAGCTCGGCCCCGTTTCGGTTGGGGCGTTCATTCGGACAAGTGCTGAGCCCTAAAGCTTCAGCGCGGGCACGGCATCAGTAAAGCTGAGCGTGCTTTAAACAAGCGCAGACGACGGCGTACGCCAGGGCCAAGCTCCCCGGTCATGACAACCTGTGACTGTGTTGCGGTGAATGAACATGGCTGCAGTTTAGCAAAGGCTCAGGCTTGACCAGCCAGCGCCGAGGCAATCTGCGTCAGGGTATCTACGTGGGCATCGGCGTCCACACCGTCTACGGACTCGCCATGGTTGTAGCCATAGCGCACCAACACCACCGGACAGCCAGCAGCTCGGGCGGCTTGGGCGTCGTTGCTGGAGTCACCCACCATCAAGGCCTGAGTGGGGTTAACACCCAAAGCCTCGCACGTTTTGAGCAAAGGCAACGGATCTGGCTTTTTGCGTTCAAAGCTGTCGCCACCAAAGACGTGCGTGAAAAATATGTCCAAGCCTTTGTCAGCCAACAGGCCTGTGGCGAACGCCAACGGTTTGTTGGTCAGGCAGGCGAGTTGGAGGCCAGCATCGCGCAACTGCTGCAAGCCCTCCACCACGCCTGGGTACACATCGGCGAATTGCCCGTTGATGAACAGGTAGTGATGCTGGTAGCGCTGCAAAGCCAATTCAAAGGCATCCACCTCTGGCCATTGCAACACTTTGGGGGCGGCAGTTTGCACATCGGGCAAAGCCAGCTGGTGGGCCAACACAGAACGCACCAAGTGCTCAGAGCCTTTGCCTACCGCGCGCTCCACCAATGCGCGCGTGACGGGCGGCAAATCCAAATCAGCCAAAGCACGATTGAGCGCCACCTCAAAATCGCCCAAGGTGTCAACCATCGTGCCATCGAGATCAACGATGGCGGCTTGGAATTGAGTCAATGAATAAACCATGGATACACACCTGAAATAAGAAAGGGCGTCATAGACGCCCCTGAAATCAAAGCCTGAGCCGAAGTTTAATCAACCGCCTTGACCATGTCTTCCACCACCTTCTTGGCATCGCCAAACACCATCATGGTTTTGTCCATGTAAAAGAGTTCGTTGTCCAAGCCCGCGTAACCTGATGCCATGCTGCGCTTGTTCACGATCACCGTCTTGGCTTTGTAGGCTTCCAAAATCGGCATGCCATAAATGGAGCTGCCTTTCTCCAACGCAGCAGGGTTCACCACGTCGTTGGCCCCCAAGACGATGGCCACATCCACTTGGCCAAATTCGCCGTTGATGTCTTCCATCTCAAACACTTGGTCATACGGCACTTCGGCCTCGGCCAACAACACATTCATGTGGCCGGGCATACGTCCCGCCACAGGGTGAATGGCGTACTTCACGCTGATGCCTTTGTGCATGAGCTTCTCAGCCAATTCATTCACGGCATGCTGTGCACGTGCCACGGCCAAGCCATAACCGGGCACGATCACCACCGTCTCGGCATTGGCCAAGATGTAAGCCGCATCATCGGCGCTGCCGCTCTTCACAGGGCGCTGTTCTTGTGCGCCACCTGCCGCCGTGACGGCCTCAGCACCAAAACCACCCAAGATGACGCTGAAGAACGAACGGTTCATCGCCTTGCACATGATGTAGCTCAGAATCGCGCCCGAGCTACCGACCAACGAACCTGCAATGATGAGCATGCTGTTGTTGAGCGAAAAACCAATGCCTGCTGCTGCCCAACCTGAATAGCTGTTGAGCATGGACACCACCACGGGCATGTCAGCACCACCAATGGGAATAATGATGAGCACGCCCATCACAAATGACAGCGCCAGCATGGCAAAGAAAGCTGTCCAGCTCTCTGTCGCGACAAACATCAAACCTAAGCCCACCGTCACCAAACCCAACACCAGGTTGAGCATGTGTTGACCCGCAAAGCTCACAGGCGTGCCTTGGAACAAACGGAATTTGTATTTACCCGAGAGCTTGCCAAACGCAATGACTGAGCCGCTGAAGGTGATCGCACCAATGGCCGCCCCCAAGAACAACTCCAAGCGGTTGCCAGCAGGAATTGGGAAGCGTTGCATCATTTCGGTGATGACCATGCCCGAAGTCGTTTGCACCTTGGTCACCACCTCTTGAGGCGCCGCCGTGATGCCAAACGCCCAAGGCTCGGCCACCGCCGCCACGCCGATGAATACAGCAGCCAAACCAATCATGCTGTGCATGAAGGCGACCAACTCCGGCATCTTGGTCATCTCGACGCGCTGCGCCATGATCGTGCCAGCGCCACCACCCACTACGAGGCCAAGTAATACCCAGCTCATACCGACGCCCGAGCCAGACAATTTGACAATCAACGCCGCCGTGGTGATGACCGCAATCGTCATGCCCGTCATGCCAAACACGTTGCCGCGTATGGAAGTGGTGGGATGACTCAAGCCTTTGAGTGCCTGGATGAAACACACACTCGCCACTAAGTACAGCAAGGTGACCAAGTTCATTGAAACAAAGTCCATGTTCATGCTTTGTCTCCTGCAGCCTTAGCAGGCTTGTCTTTTTTCTTGAACATTTCCAGCATGCGACGCGTGACCATGAAGCCACCAAACACGTTGACGGCAGCCAGCGCAACAGCCAACACGCCCATGGTTTTACCCAGCGTGGTTTCAGTCATCGCAGCGGCCAACATGGCGCCCACGATCACGATGGCAGAGATGGCGTTAGTCACAGCCATCAGTGGCGTGTGCAAAGCAGGTGTGACGGTCCACACCACGTGGTAACCCACGTAAATGGCCAGCACAAAAATAATCAGGTTAACGAGGGTGGGGGAAACTGCATCCATTTTTTATCTCTCGTTTATTTCTTCACAACCGCACCATCGCGGGTCACTAAACAGGCAGCGACGATGTCATCTTCTAAATCGATGTGCAATGCACCTTCTTTGTTGATGACCAACTTTAAAAAGTCGAGCACATTGCGTGCATACAGCGCGCTGGCGTCTGCCGCCACCAAAGCGGGTAAGTTGGTCTCGCCCACAATCGTCACGCCATGCTTGATGACCGTCTTGCCTGCTTCAGTCAGTGGGCAATTGCCATCCGTGACGTGAGCGCCTTTGCCTGCAGCGATGTCGATGATCACGGCGCCAGGCTTCATGGCCTTGACCATGTCTTCGGTCACCAGCACAGGCGCTGCGCGACCAGGAATCAAAGCCGTGGTGATGACGATGTCCGCCAAAGCCACACGCTTGGCCACCTCCACCTTTTGACGGTCCAGCCAGCTTTGCGGCATGGGACGGGCATAACCACCCACACCTTCCGCCGCATCTTTTTCGTCTTGACTCTCAAACGGCACGTCGATGAACTTGGCACCGAGTGACTCCACTTGTTCTTTCACGCTGGGGCGCACATCAGTGGCTTCAATCACCGCGCCCAAACGCTTAGCTGTGGCAATCGCTTGCAAACCTGCCACACCCACACCCAGGATGACCACGCGCGCAGCTTTCACGGTGCCCGCAGCCGTCATCAACATGGGGAAGAAACGTTGGTACTTATCAGCCGCCAACATGACGGCTTTGTAGCCCGCTATGTTGGCTTGGCTAGACAACACATCCATGCTTTGAGCACGGGTGGTACGTGGCGCCGCCTCGAGTGCAAAACCTGTAGCGCCCGCAGAGGCCAAGCGCTGCAAGCCTTCAGCATTGAAAGGCTCCAACATACCCACTATGGTGCTTCCAGCTTTGATGTTGGCAGCTTCTGCAGGTTCTGGTGCACGTACCTTTAAAACCAAATCAGAGTTCCACGCCGTATCGGCATCGACCAACTCAACGCCGACTGCCGCATACGCATCATCAGGCACGCTAGCTGTTACGCCTGCACCAGACTGCATTCGAACTTTGTGCCCTTGTGCAATTAACTTCTTAGCAGTCTCCGGCGTCACGGCCACGCGCGACTCGCCTGCTGCTGTTTCTAGGGGAACACCAATCGTGAGTGACATCCGAATCTTTACCTTTTAATGACCAACGCGGTTTATATATTAGCATTTGCTTATGTATTAAGCCTGAAATCCGCGCTTAAATCAACTTGGTTTACCCTAACTTGAGCCGCTTAGTGCTCAGTGTTTGAGCCAGATCAGGCCAGCGCCACACGCATTTGGTCAATCACAGCTTTGTAGTCGGGCTTGCCAAAAATCGCGCTACCTGCCACAAAGGTGTCGGCCCCTGCATTGGCCACTTGGCGGATGTTGTCGGGTTTGATACCGCCATCCACTTCAAGGCGAATGTCTTTGCCGCTTCGCTCAATCCACTTGCGGGCAAGCTCGACTTTGCGCAGAGCAAAGTCAATGAAGCTTTGACCACCAAAGCCGGGGTTGACGCTCATGATGAGGATGAGGTCAATCTCGTCAATCGTCCACTCCAACACGTCCAACGGCTCGGCTGGGTTGAACACCAACCCAGCTTTCACACCGTTGCTTTTGATGGCTTGGATGCTGCGGTGCACATGAGCACTCGCGTCGGGATGGAAGCTGATGTAGTCCGCACCGGCTTCGGCAAACGAAGCGGCCAAGGCATCCACCGGAGAAATCATCAAGTGCACGTCAATCGGCACAGCCACGCCAGCTGGCGTTTTGGCATGCGGCTTCAAGGCTTGGCAGATCATGGGGCCAAACGTGAGGTTGGGCACATAGTGGTTGTCCATCACATCAAAGTGAATCCAATCAGCGCCAGCGGCGATGACATTTTTCACCTCGTCGCCCAAACGGGCGAAATCGGCGGACAAGATAGAAGGGGCAATGTTGAATTTTGGGCGTGTGCTGGTCATGGGGTGATTATTTCATCCAAAATCACACCCATGCCACGCTACAAATTTCAAGTTGAAGTTCAACCGCAATACCTGTCTGATCAGTCCGACCCAGACGGCGGTTTGTACATGTTTGCCTACACGATCACCATCACCAATGTGGGAAATGTGGCGGCACAACTCATCTCACGCACTTGGAATGTGAACGACGCCAACGGCACGCACGAAAAAATCAAGGGGCTCGGCGTCGTCGGGCATCAGCCCTTCTTGAAGCCTGGCGAGCAGTTTGAATACACCAGCGGCACGCGCCTTCGCACCCCCACAGGCACCATGCACGGCAGCTACTTTTGCGTGGCCGAAGATGGCGAGAAGTTTGATGTGGACATTCCCATGTTTGTGCTCGACGCGCTCAGCGACGAGCCCGGCAACCGCAAGCTGCACTGAGGCCAAGCACCATGGGTGAATTTGACCTGATCGAGCGCTACTTCAAGCGTCCCACTCATAAGGCGGCACTGGGCGTAGGCGACGACTGTGCCTTGTTGCGTCCGACCGAAGGCATGCAGCTTGCCGTCTCTAGCGACATGCTGGTAGAGGGTCGTCACTTCTTGAGTACTGTTGACCCAGAGCGTTTGGGCCACAAAGCTTTGGCCGTCAACCTGAGCGATTTGGCCGCCATAGGCGCAGAACCCTTGGGCTTCACTTTGGCCCTGTCGCTACCCCGCGTCGACGAAGCATGGCTGGCTGGGTTTTCTCGCGGCCTGTTGGCCTTGGCCGATGAATACGGCTGCGAACTGGTGGGCGGAGACACCACCCAAGGCCCTTTGAACATTTGCATCACCGTGTTTGGCCAAGTGCCACCGGGCGATGCGCTGCTGCGTCAAAACGCGCAAGTGGGTGATGACATTTACATCAGCGGCACAGTGGGCGATGCGCGTTTGGCGCTTGAGGTGTTTCGAGGCACACACCGCCTTTCAGGGGAAGCGTTTGAGCAAACCCGTTTGCGCATGGAGCAACCCACGCCACGCGTGGCGCTGGGCACCGCACTGCGCGCCATCGCCAACGCTGCGATTGATGTGAGCGACGGCTTGCTGGGCGACCTCGGCCACATTCTCAAACGCTCAGGCGTGGGGGCACAGATTGACACCACTTGGCTGCAAGCATCCGGCCGCTTTGGCGAGGCGCATTTACCTGCGGGCATAACCACCGTCATGGCTGACTTGCCTTGGAACAAACGCCTAGAGTTTGCGCTGGCGGGTGGCGACGACTACGAACTGTGCTTCACCGCCCCTGTCAATCAACGCGAGTTGGTGCATGCCGCCGCGTGGGAAACCAACACCCCCGTCACACGCATTGGCCGCATCACACATGAAGCTGGCTTGGTGGTGCTCGACCCGCAAGGCCAACCCATGGCCAAACGCTTTGCGTCGTTTGACCACTTTGCCTAAAGCGTCTGCGCCATCTCTCGGCGCTGTTGCTGTGTGTAGCCACCATAGCCCCAATCCGTTACCGCCAACTCTTGCACGCAGATGTAGCTGGTCGCGTGCATCTGTTGCCCATCGGCCAAATGCTTAGGCAACAACGCAAACGCCTCAGCAATAAACGTCGCTTTTTCAAGCTCGGTATTCGTGCCTTGTGTCACCCGAATATCAAGCTGCATCAAGACCTCGTGATGCGCATCACCGTTCACCCACCAGTCTTGTGCCTGCACACGCTGAAAGACTACGGAAGTGACATCAGAGCGCTTGTGCAGCACTTGCGTGCTGAGCGCCGTCAAATCGCGCGCCAGCGCATTTGCATTTTTAAGGTTCGCATTGGCTGATAGCTTTAAGGTCAGAATGGGCATGTCAAATCACCTTTCCATTCAAAGCTGCCTCACGCAATTTTCGATGTCTGGCCACACTAAATTGGTATCGTTTCAACGAGCGCAACTCAGGGGAAACAGGGCTGTACGGAATATCAAACATCACTACTCTCCTAATCAGGTCAATCGGTGAAGTGAATGTATTGATTGCCCTCGAAACGGGAAACACCCGCATCTACAAATCGGTGTTGCAAAAACTGCAAGACCTCTCCATTAACATGCATCTATGGTTGATTTGAGCTTTGACGATTTACGACTGTTCTCACGCGTAGCCGCACTAGGCACGTTGTCGGCGGTGGCTCGCGAGCGCAATGCGCCCGTGAGCCAAATTTCACGTGGACTTCAGCGCATCGAAGCTGCCTATGGAACACAGCTTGTGCTTCGCTCAACGCACGGCTTGTCACTCACCCCCGAAGGGGGAGTTTTGCAAAGCTATGCCTTGCGAATCTTGAACGAAGTTGACGCGCTTGATGCTGAATTAGGGCAAGCACGAGCCAGCATTTCTGGCTTGGTTCGTGTCAGCATGAGCGCAGTCATTGCGCAGCATTTGTTGGTCGACAGCTTGCCGCTGTTGCACCAAACTCATCCCAATTTGCGCGTGGACTTTCGTGTAGATGACGCCTTGATCGATATGGCGCGCGATGGGATTGACATTGCCATCCGCACAGGCGAGCCACAAAGCGACACATTTGTGGTGCGCCGTATTGGCCAGCTAACACGGCATCTCTACGCCAGTCCCAGCTATATCAAAGAACGAGGCGCCCCTTTATCTGTGAATGACTTACGCGATCACGCCTTAATTGCCAACAGTCAACACGACCACTTGAATGTATGGCAATTTAAGAATGCATCGTCCGTTCATGCCAATGGCCCATTCAGTGCAGATAACACCGCCATCGTTGCGTCCATGTGCATCGCTGGCCTCGGCATTGCCCGCATTACATCGGTGGTCGCAGAGCCATTGGTGACGCAAGGCGAACTCATCCAAATACTGCCACACGAAATTGATGCAACGCCCATTTCATTGAGCGCATTCATGCTCTCAGGCCGACACCGCCTTCCTAAAATCCGCGCCTGCATCGACCACTGGGCTCAGTGGCTGCACAACACATCCTCGACATGCTGAACCGCCGTTTTTTACTCTCCCACCCTGCTCACTTCATCGCGCTTGGCGCAGGCTCAGGTCTATCGCGTTTAGCCCCCGGCACAGCAGGCACATTGTGGGCGTGGGCCGTGTTTGCCCTCTTGCAAATGTGGCTCAGCCCGCTACAAATGGGAGTGTTAATTGCCGCGTCCACATTGGTCGGCTGGTGGGCTTGCACGGTCACTGCGCAGCACATGGGCGTGGCTGATCCCGGCGCAATAGTGTGGGACGAGGTGATTGCATTTTGGTTGGTGCTATGGCTGGTGACACCCACCACGTTTTGGGGCCAACTGGGTGCGTTTGCGTTGTTCCGCTACTTTGATGCAGCCAAGCCTGGGCCGGTGCGCTGGGCGGACAGCTTGTTCAAAGGCTTTGGTTGGCGTGGCGGTTGGGGCATCATCTTTGATGACTTGGTCGCAGCGTTTTGTACTTTGTTGGTCATCGCCATTTGGAGGTCGCTATGAGTTCACCTACTTTGACGGAGCAACTGGCCGAGGTGCTGCAGCAACACGGCTGGATGTTGGCCACAGCAGAGAGCTGCACAGGCGGCATGATCGCTGCCAACTGCACCGATTTATCGGGATCGAGCAACTGGTTTGAACGTGGGTTTGTGACCTACTCCAACGAAGCCAAGCACGAGATGCTCGGTGTGGACTCCACCTTGATCGCTGAGCACGGCGCAGTGAGCGAAGCCGTAGCGCAAGCGATGTCGCTCGGCGCAATGCGTCGCTCACATGCGCAAGTGACAGTGGCCGTCACTGGCGTGGCTGGCCCCACAGGCGGCTCGACTGACAAACCCGTGGGCACTGTTTGGTTTGCGTGGGCCACCCCTAGCGATACAGGCCCTACGCTGGGCGCAGAAACAGCTTGGGTCAAAACCGAGGTGATGCACTTCAGCGGCGACCGAGCCGCTGTGCGTGAAGCTGCTGCGCGACATGCACTTAAAACTTTGCTGGATTTGCTGCAACAGCACTGAAGCATTTAAGCACTAAGACCCTTTAGGCACGATCAAGCACTTGACTTGCCTGCGATTAAGCCGGCAGCAGAGCTGGAAAGGTCTTCCCCACCGCCACCCCCAACCGCGCCATGCGGTTGCGCATGGTCAACACCGCTTTGTCTTTGCTGATCAGTTGTGTTTTTTGCTCGGCCGCAAGGTCGATGAACTTTTGGTCATCACCGTCTTTGCACACAAACTGACACCTGGACGCGATGGGCATCAGCTGCGCATGCGCATCAAACTGCGCCAAGATATCTTGCGCTGTGAGCTGGCTGAATGCCAACCGCTTGACGATGTGGGTGTAAGCCAAAACACGCTCCAACTCATCGCGCATGACTTGTGTGGCGAGCCATTCCACAGATTTATTCTCGAGGGCTTCAAGCAACTTAGGTGTGGCCAAGTCTTTGTAAAGCCACAGATCGAGCACGATGTTGGTGTCAAGCACCACGCGTACGGGTGCTGCATCTACAGCTTGACTCACGGCGCTGACGAGTCTTTGCCATCTGTGGGTTGCGCGTCGTTAGACTTGTGACGCATGGAGCCTGCACGCAAGTCAAAGCGGAACATACGACATTCAATCGGACCGTTCCACATGGGCACGCGGCGAGATTCTTTGAAACGCATACGACTCGGCAACTTGAGGTCTGGCGTCAACATCCAAGCGCTCCAGCCTGCATAGTTTTTCTTCCAATGGCTGGCCAGTTGTGCAAAGAAGTCACCGCCGTCTTCGGTTTGTGCAATGTCGCGTGCGCCAAAGCGAGGCACATCGTCACGCAACATACCGTGGCCTTCTCCATGCACGGCATCGTCAAACCCAGCATCGCCGTTTTGATTCACATCTTCGTAGGGCGACACATATTCAGTGGGCGGCGAATAGCGTGCACGGCGCGCGGCACCCGCAATGCCTGCAGCTTCAATACGCTCACCATAAGGCGGGTTGACCAACATCACACCAGACACATCGCTAGGGGGCATACGTTGCAAAGCGTCGCCACCGCGCAGTTGCACTGCGTGGGCCACGCCACCGCGCTCGGCATTGCGTTGTGCAAAGTCGACCATACGGAAAGCCACATCGCTGCCGTACACCGCCGCACGCGGCGCACACTCCTGTGCGCGAGCGTTATCAAGCAAGCCATGCCACACATGCTCTTGGTAAGGAATGAGCTTTTGAAAACCAAACTTGCGCATGGAGCCTGGTGCGATGTTGCAAGCTATTTGCGCCGCTTCCACCGCAATGGTTCCGCTGCCGCAACAGGGGTCGTACAAAGGCACGCCTTGATCTACCAAACCATTTGGGTTAGCCGCCGTGCCATCGCCTTGGCTCCAGCCGCTGGCAGCCAGCATGGCGGCTGCGAGTGTTTCTTTCAAAGGCGCATCGCCTTTATCGGCGCGCCAGCCGCGCTTGAACAAAGGCTCGCCCGAGGTATCGATGTAGAGCGTGCACTCATCGGTGGTCAAGTGGGCGTAGATGCGTGCATCGGGCCATTGGGTATTAACGTCGGGGCGCACGCCAAACTTGTGACGAAAGCGATCAGCCACTGCATCTTTGATTTTGAGCGCTGCAAAGTTCAAGCTCTTCAAGGGGCTGTGCTGCGCCGTGATTTCAATTTTGAACGTTACTTTGGGCGAGAACCACAACTCCCAAGCCACCTCGCAGGCAGCACGATACAAATCTTGTTCTTGGCGGTACATGGTGTGCGACAACTCCACCAACACGCGTTGCGCCAAGCGGCTGTGCAAGTTGAGTTTCAGCACATCACGCCATGAGGTACGCACCATCACACCCGCGCGAAACACGCGCAAGTCTTCTTCTCCCACGCCAGTGATTTGGCGAACCTCTTGGGCCAAATAGGTTTCAACACCTGCCGCACAGGGCAGGAAAAGATGCAATTGGTTCATAGTTTTATCCGTTGAGGACAGAGCAAATTGCTGCGCAACTTGGTCTGTCCCGCAAGTTATCAGAGGGCCTTGCGCAATGTCGTGGGCGCAATGCGCAGCGCCTCACGGTATTTGGCCACGGTGCGGCGAGCGCACTCGATGCCTTGCTCTTTGAGCATTTCGGAGAGCTGATTATCCGACAGCGGTTTTTTCGGGTTCTCGCTCGCCACAAACTGTTTGATGAGCGCACGCACCGCCGTGCTGGAGGCGTTGTTGCCGCTTTCGGTTTCTAGGCCTGAGCCAAAGAAATACTTGAGCTCAAACGTGCCATAAGGCGTGCTCATGTATTTATTTGTCGTCACACGGCTGATGGTGGACTCGTGCAAACCCAATTCTTCGGCAATTTCGCGCAGCACCATGGGGCGCATAGCGAGTTCACCATGGATGAAAAAGTTTTTCTGACGCTCAGCAATCGCATTGCTCACGCGCAAGATGGTGTCAAACCGTTGCTGAATGTTTTTGATGAACCAACGTGCTTCTTGCAAACGTTGTTGCAGGCCTGCATGTGCTTCGCCTTTGCCACCTTTGAGGGCATTGGCGTAAATGTCGTGCACGCGCAAGCGAGGCATCACGTCGGGATTCAAAGCCACCTTGAACTTCGGCGCGGTGGTGGACTTACCCACGCGCGTCACCAACACATCGGGCACCACCACATGGCGTTCCACATCGGCAAAGCGGCGGCCGGGTTTAGGCTCTAAGCGACCGATCAATGCAATCGCCACTTTGACATTGGCTTCGCTGTCACCGACCACAACAGCCAAGCGCTTGAAATCGCGTTTGGCCAACATCTCCATAGGCTGCTTGCACATGCGAATCGCCGTGTCACGCACTTGCAGTGCCTCTTCGCCTTTGGGCTCCAAGGCTTTGAGTTGCAAGATCAAGCACTCAGACAAGTCGCGTGCGCCCACACCTACGGGCTCTAGACTTTGCAGCAGCGACAGAGCCACTTGGAAGCGATGCTCTAGCTCTTCAATTTGTTCTTCGTCATCGCCACCCAAACCCTCGGCCAAACTGCGCAGCGTGTCCTCTAGGTAGCCATCATCGTTCAGGTTTTCAATCAAGTAGCGCAAAGCCGCTTGATCGGTGGGGCTCAATCGCAAAGCCAGCGCTTGGCGATGCAAATGCGACGCCAGTGACTCCTGCATACGCGCCAACTCAGTGGCATCGGCGGCGTCGCTGTCGGCCGTGTTGTTGCTGTTGCTGGCGGGTGCGTCACCGCCCCATTCGGAGTCGTCGGCAGAAAACTCGACGCTGCCGTCGCCATCCCAGCTTTCGGCCACACCGTCTACGCTAGGTTCTGTGTCGCTGGCGGTGTTATCCACACTGATTTCAGACATGCCGCCATCGAGCGATGGCACTTCGCGCACGGGCTCGATGTCATCGTCACGGGCTGGGGCGTCGGCCTTGTCCAACCCAAACTCTTCGCGCGGCGCCTCTTCAAAATCCTTATCGAGAAACGGGTTCTCGTCGAGCATTTGCTCAATCTCTTGACTCAATTCGAGGGTCGACAACTGCAGCAGTCGAATGGACTGCTGCAACTGAGGCGTGAGCGCCAGATGTTGGGAAACGCGAAGTGATAAGCCTTGTTTCATGGTCACATTCGGAAGTGTTCGCCCAAATAAACACGGCGCACGTCCGCGTTCTCGATGATTTCATGTGGCGTTCCCTGCGCCAGCACACGGCCATCGCTGATGATGCACGCGTGGTCACAAATACCCAGTGTTTCACGCACGTTGTGGTCGGTGATCAACACGCCCATCCCGCGGGCCTTCAAGAAACCAATGATGCGTTGAATCTCAATCACTGCAATGGGGTCAATGCCAGCAAACGGCTCGTCCAACAAAATAAAGCGAGGATTAGTGGCCAAAGCGCGTGCAATCTCGACACGGCGGCGCTCACCACCCGACAGGGCTACCGAGGGTGACATGCGCAAGTGATCAACGCGCAGCTCTTGCAACAGCGATGTCAAACGCTTTTCGATCTCATCGTGCTGCAAAGGTTTGCCGTTTTCGTCGCGCTGTAATTCGAGCACCGCACGCACGTTGTCTTCCACATTCAGCTTGCGAAAAATCGACGCCTCTTGCGGCAAATAGCTCAAACCCAAACGCGAGCGACGGTGAATGGGCAAATGCGCGACGGGTTCGCCATCAATCGTGATGCTGCCACCATCGGCACGCACAAGACCCACGATCATGTAAAACGAGGTGGTCTTGCCTGCACCGTTAGGCCCGAGCAAGCCCACGACTTCGCCCTTCTTCACCGAAATCGATACATCGTGCACCACCTTGCGACTGCCATAAGCTTTTTGCAAGTGGCGCGCCTCCAAGCGACTTTCAGCTGTGTCGGTGATGTGGGCGGTTGAAAGAGTATCGGTCACGGTTTGTCCAATGTTTTGCTGCGCGGAGCCAACACAGCCTTGACTCGTCCTGAGCTGGTCTTGCCGCCCTCTTTGCTGACCTGACCATCAATGCTCAACACATCCGCCAAGTTGTCGTAAATGATCAGGTTGCCCGTCATTTGATCGGTCAGCACTGCGCCACGGTAACGACGAGCTTCTGCTTCTTTGATGAGTTTGATCTTGTCTGCACGGCCGTCAAACTCAATACGCAGCCCTTCACCTTCCATGAACTCGTC
>JACCDH010234095.1_pt1 | contig 18277 bp, 12 predicted proteins | sample 7442481 | NCBI WGS metagenome assembly JACCDH01 (sample SAMN15323433, study PRJNA562643) | freshwater metagenome | isolation source: river surface water | place: USA:Blue River Watershed | collected 2017-08-15 | reverse complement strand
TTAGTAACTGCTGAAGATGGCATTACTCAATTAAACTATAGAATCTTATATCGTCGTGAGTCTACATTTGTGAGCGGCGGTGGTGGCGGTGGCCTTGAAAGTAAGAGCTTGGGCGATGCAATTGCTCAACGTGTTCTTAGCAATGCCATCAACGATATGAACGGTGCAGTTGATTACAGTAAGTTACCTGTAGTTGAAACTGCTCAAGGTACCATCCGTTCTACTAGCACCAATAGCATCTTTAGCTTGCAATTGTCTAGCATCATGCCTGACCTTGCGAACAGAGGGTACAAAGCTTACAATAGCTCTCCTCTTGACATCGTTAGCTTTACCAATGCTAAAGAAGTTTATGCAGTTGACTATGTAAACACCAATAAAGAAACCAAGGCAGTAGCTTTCACTACTAAAACTTTGGGTGAATTATACGACCACACTAAACCAATTTGTGATCGCTTAAAAGGTGCTACCCTTTTAGATGTAGAATCAGTTAAAATTGATGGCTACAACTTTATTAACTACACCATCCTTAACGAAAAAGGAAACCGTGAATACGCTACCGCATTTACTGTGGGTGCTAAAGCTGGAAGAAACAGCTTTAACCTTCAAAGTGCTTTCTTAACTACTAGTTATGTGAACGAAGACCAGATGTACAACTTCCAAATCTGGGCAGCTTCTCCTAGCATCGTTAATGAAATGGTGAAAGATGTATTGGCTAAACTAAAAGATGTTGCTGAAGTAAATCAAGCAGTAGTAGGTACTACACCTGCTTCTTACATCGAATCTGGTAAGCGTGAAGGCGCTAACCTAAACTTGGTTATCAAAAATGCTTCTGCTGCAACAACTGGTTTCTTCAAGTTCGAAGACAGATCTACTGAATCTTCTACTGGTATTGTTACTCGTAACGTTCCATTCACTGTAAAAGCAAACGGTACTTCTACTGTAGTTGTTCCAGTGGGCGACAAATACGAAAGCACTGTCTCTATGTATTTGAATGGTGAAGTGAAAGACTTAGTATACATGTCTGATGGTACTTGGGCTGTTGATTACAACAGAAACACTACTAGTGTAAGTGCGTTCAATGTAACCAACGATGCCAAGCGTACCATCTCTGCAAACGAATACCCTGTATTAAGAAATGTTGAAGTAAAAGCCAATAGCGCTGATTTCGTATCTCTGTTCAAATTATTGAGAGCAGGTGGTATGGAAGCTGACTTAACCAACTACAACGGTATTAAGTTTACTGCTGCTGGTGGTTACAACTTAAGAGTAACCATGGTTAAAAATGGCGTAACTGAGTGGAAGAATCAATACACTACTGATATCAGATTAGGTTCTGGTCAGCAAGAATACTACATTCCTTTCAGCCAGTTTAAATCTGCTGGTTCTACTAAAGCAATAGATCCTAAAGATGTGACTACCCTAGTATTTACCATTGAAGTAGGTACTGGACGTAATAGCCCAATCGCTTCTACCTTTAGCAATATCAGCTTCACCAAAGAAAAACCAGCCATCAACACTGCTGACCAGGAAGAGAAAACCATCCAGGTATTCCCTAACCCAGTAACAGATAATGTGTTTACTGCTAGCTTTGTAAGCCCAGTTGCTGGTGAGTTTACTATGAAGATTAATGATGGAACAGGACGTTCTATCTACACTAAACAAGTAAACGTTGCCAAAGGTCCTAACGCTATCCCAGTTAGATTGAACAATGGGGTGATTGGTACACACTTCTTAACACTAGAAGGTAATAATGTTAAGTTCGCTCCTACTACCGTAGTGATTGTGAAATAACTTAAAACACTAGAATCTTAAAGCCCCGATGCTAATGCATCGGGGCTTTTTTTATGCAGCTTGATTTAAATCTTATACGATCATATTGAATAAGGGAATAAATACCAATACAAATAGAAGGAATTTTACAACATTATCTGAACCCCATTTTATTTATACAATGTTATTATTATCAACAGGTTTTGTTGGGTTAGCCAGCACATTATTAGTGTATCTAATCAAGAGATATAAATCTGTTAGAACAACATGTATTAGCATTTATTTGATCATTCTTTTTATGATTGTTGGATTACAGTATTATCAGTTTTATGGAACCAACGAAAGCATTTTAACTTATACCTTATTTACCTCAAGTGCCTTGTTTTTCTTACTTGGACCTATCTTATATTTCTATATTAGGATACTTTTAAATCAACAGAAAATTAACCTCAAAAAGGATTGGAAACACTTTATTCCACTCTTGATATGTTTTATTTGCATATTTCCATGGCTAATTAGTAGCCATACAGAGAAAATATTTTTCATAAAAGCTGTAATGAACAATCGACTATTGGTATTATCGAATCCGGATAATTTGCTTTTAATCGAGCCCTCTATATTGATGCTTCTAATCCCTATTCATCTGCTAACATACTTAATTGTATGTCTGTACAAGATTATTCATGAAGATGCAGTAAACCCCGGAATTATCCATACAAATGCAACTGTTAACACCTTAATATATCTATTCCTTTTATTTCAATGCTATTTGGCAATTATGTATAGTATTGGAACCTTTAGTCTATATTATCATATCAATCTATCTCCAACTTTGGTGACGAATTTTCCTCCAGAAAATTTTAATGTAACCCAATACGGAGTTGCATCATTAATAATTTTGGTATTTATTACTTCAGTATTAGTATACTTTACTGATTCAAAAACAAAAAATCAAGATAATACATCTAATAGTTCAGTTCTTAGATAATTACTCTAATATCCTTACCACTCTTGTCATTTTTCCTTGGGAATTAATGCCTTCCAACACGATTTGTAATTTGGTAGATACATCATTATTGTAAAACTCTACTGGATACCTTGGTGATCGTTTATTGGTCATGATATAAGGGTTCCAGTATAAAGTATTTCTTGTATCAGGATTAAATGAAGTAGCTGTTTTATCATAAACAGGACTATAAAATTCTTTGAATCTTGAATATCCTGCTAAAATGGTACTTTCCATTCCCTTCACATTTTGAGAACCTTTAGAGCTGGTTCCACCTTTCTTGGTATAAATGGCAATTGCACCACTAGCACCTCCGCCGCCACTACCAAAAAATGGAGGTCTGAATACTTTAATATAAGCAACATCGGATACTGGTATGGAAGAAACCATACCTACATCTGACCTCAATTCATTTAAATAAATATCTGGCGCACCTCCTCTCCAATTTAATGTAGCTCCTGCTCCATTTCCTGTTACTTGCAAACCAGCAACTTTACCCTGTAAATAAGTAAAAATGTCTATAGCAGCAACCATACCATCGGATAAATCAAAATTGTATCCATCTCCTTTTGAGAATAATCCAGATGCATATGTTTCGTCTAAAACCTCAATTTTACTCTTCACTTTACTTTTTACAACTACTTCTGAAAGCGTTGTAGAAGCCATCAATCTTCTTAATTTTTCTTGTTCCGATAAAAAGAAATTCATTCTAGCAATTGCCATAGAATCTACTCCACCCCAAACAGGAGGTATGGTTCCTAAACTAACTTTTGCACCATTCTCTTTTCGCAATAGCCCATTTTCAATTTTAACCTGAGTGGCACTACTGAGTTTTGAATTATTATTAAATCCATAATAGACTTTAACTGTATCATAAAAAAACAAACCAGTTTGTTCAAAACTGCCATTCGCATCAATGGCAGCAAACAAAAGGCTTTTACTACTGTCTTTCGAAGACAAAACAAAATTCAGTTGTTGGTCTTTTACCAACCCTGGATTGATTCCGAACACACTGCCTTTTAATGACATAAAATTATTCTCGGGCATGTATTTTAATTTCGGACCTATTCCCGCTTTTAATTGTTCCCAGTTAATTTTTCTCCACCCATTGGTCATCATTACCAAATCTAATTTACTAGTGATACTATCAGCATCACTTTGAAAATAATAAGATGGATTATGCACGTACCCTTTTATTTCACTAGCCAATAAAAAATTGGAATAGATAGAATGAGGGTCGGTTACATTCGCATTTGCGTCTGTAACAGCCACAGACATATTCGTCATAGCAGTATCTGAAACAATAATTTCAAATCTATTCAACCCCCTTTTATTTAAATTGGTAGTAAGTGGATTTATTTTAGCGCTAAAATCATGTGTATGATTGTTGATAAAGGCAATTCTTTCCGCAACAGGAATCCAATCAGAAGTAAATAAAGTAAACTGTACAATACCTGTAGGTAATTCTTCAATAGGAATTTCAGCCCGTTGAAAATTTCGATCAATCATTTTAAGTCCTACTTTGTACATCAACGATTGATTCATATGAACCAATAAATTCATTTGCTTAAATGTTGGCCCGGCATTTACAGAACGTTCAAATTGAAGAAAAGCTTTCTCATTATTGGTTCTTACAGTTAATACAGCCCCCTCTGTTTTAATATCGGTAATTTTGGTTACTCCAGCTCTTCCAAACTCATCTGTCCAGTTCAATTGATACTGTTGACCAGCCATGGGTTTTAATACAAATACCCCCATTCCATCATGTTGAACTTTAATACTATCTAATACTTTCTTTTGGGCGTCTACTAATACCCCTTTGATTTTTACGGGTAAACCAGACTGATAATAAGCTTTAAATGCAACTCGAGAATTTAATCCTTCAATTAATGATCCGCTTTCAGGAAACAAATCAACTTTGGTTGGTTCAGGTAATTTTGAACTCACAATATTGCCACCATTGATGGGAATATTTTTTTGAAACAAATAAGCAATATCGTCATTCAACATCCACCTAGTAAATGCCTTAACATGCAAAAAACCTCCTTTATAAGTTCCTGGAATTTCAAAACTACCTTTTGCAGTTGCCTGAAATAATGGTGAAACGGTTTGCTTAATCAAAACACCATCTGTATCATACCATTCTACATATAAGTTCTTGCTTAAAAAACTGGGTTCATTAACTGCTAATAAATAGGCTTTATAGAATAAAGTATCCCCTGTATTATATCGAGGCCTATCAAAATGAATATGAATTTTTTCTTTTGGAAAACCGTCCGCATAAACACTCAACATAGAGTCTATTTCTTGGCCAATAAGTTCTTGATTAGCCCCCAACATAAGAAGCCCCAAAATAAACACTTTAAAATACTTCATGCCTTGTTCAATTTTGACTGTAAGATACTTTGTCCACTTCAACTTACAAAGCAGTAGAAATTGGCTGCAATTGGATTGTTGACTAAATTTAACCAATGAAGCTACGTCTGATTTCTGTTGGTAAACCCCATGAGCCTTATGTAAAAGAAGGAATCGAAGATTTCACTCAAAGAATTAACAAATATTTTAAAGCAGACTGGTTGATTATACCCACTCCAAAGAATGGACCAAGTTTATCTGAAATAGAACTCAAAAAAGCAGAAGCAAGCTTAATCCTTAACCAAATTGAAAAAGACGATTATTTGATTTTACTCGATGAAAGAGGAAAATCACTTAGCTCACCACAACTAGCTAATTTTATACAACAAAGAGCCAATGAAAGCAATAAGCAATTGGTATTTTTGATTGGAGGTGCATTTGGAGTAGACGCCCAGATAGCTAGCAGAGCACAAATGGTATGGAGTTTGTCTCAACTGGTATTTCCGCATATGCTGGCGAGATTAATTTTATCAGAACAATTATACCGAGCTTGCACCATCATTAGAAACGAAAAATACCATCATATATAACGCATGATTACCTTAACCATCAGCATCATACTTTTGACAAGTTTAATCTCTTTTACTGCTTTTTCTAATCAAAAGGTATTAGACGACTTGATATTTTATCCTCCAGCAATAACCAATCGGAACCAATGGTACCGCTTTATTACTAGCGGTCTCATTCATGCAGATATTATGCACTTGTTGTTTAATATGTATTCTTTCTATTTATTTGGAGACCTTGTCGAAAAAACCTTCGTACAAATATTCGGAGAATCTGGCAAAATAATCTATATCATCCTTTATGTGGTCTCATTGATTGTTTGTTTGCTACCTACTTATTTTCAGAATCAAAACAATTACCATTATAGAAGTTTAGGCGCATCTGGAGCTGTATCTGCTGTAATATTTGCTGGCATTTTTTTATACCCAACGATGGGCATGGGCATTTTCCCTATCCCTTTTCATATTCCAGGTTTTGTTTTTGGACCTTTATATTTGATACTGTCTGCATATCTGGCTAAAAAAGGACATGGGAATATTAACCATTCTGCGCATATTTGGGGAGCTATTTTTGGGATTGTCTTTGTTGTAATTACAACCAGCTTTATGACTAAATTCAACGCATTGGAAAACTTTTTCAATGCCATCCAATTATATCTTAGCTCATTTTAGCGACGGGTGTACTGAATTTTCAATAATTCTTTGGTAGAAGAAGTATACTTAAATCGGTTGTCTATACGGATTCCTAGTAGGGCAATTATTTTTTTATTTGATTCAATCACCCAAACCTTCTCTTTATCTGTTTTGCTCAATCGAGCATCAATAAGGAATTTGGCAACTTTTTTCTTTTTTGTCATCCCCAATGGATAAAAATAATCTCCTGCTGACCATTTTCGAATCAGTAAAGGAAATTGAATTGCATTTGCATCCAGCCATTCAATATTCGTACTATTATCAACTGTATTAGTTTTTGATAGTTGATTAGATATTGTAGCTATATCGTGTTTTGATAAGGTTAATTCACCATCCAACAAGGAAGTACTTCCCAATCCATCCATTAAAATATGATTGGCTTCATTTTGAGCAAGGGGTGCAATAATCATCCACTGCCTATTCTTTATGATACGATGAGTTGCTGAACGAATACTACTACTATTTTCTGCTTCTAACAATTTAATCACTTCCGTAATTTGATGGGAAGTAAATCCAAATGGTTGAATGATTTCCCAAGTAATCGTATGCAAGGGATTCGCTTTTTTCCATTTCAATACAGGAATATGCTGTTCATTCCCTTTACGTTCAACCATTTTTTTTAATTGCTCATTTACCGCCTGTTTATATAAGAATGCTACTTCGGAAAAACGATGGGTATTTTGAAAAATATTTTCTTGTACGGATGGAACAACTTTCTCTAATTCGGGGATGAGGGTATTCCGCAAAAAATTTCGGGTATACTTGTTGGATAAATTAGATGAGTCAACAACAAATAAAATCCCCTTATCTGCAGCGTATTGTTCAATTTGATTTCTAAAAAAAGGCAATAAGGGTCTAAATACTTTTTTGGACTGATGAATGGGGGTAATCCCTTTTAATCCATCAATACCTGTTCCCCTAAAGAAATGCATCATACTGGTTTCTACAGAATCATTCGCATGATGTGCAGTTGCCACCCAAGCATCATGAAGGCTTTGGTCATTGACTCTTATTTCATCAAACCAATGATACCTAATTTCTCTAGCAGCAACTTGAACAGATAAATGCTGTTCAGACATATAATCATTCGTATTGACCTTTTTAATCAACAAAGGGACTTTTAGTTGTTCACAAAGTGAAACAACAAAATTTTCGTCTCTGTTACTTTCTTCGTCCCTTAATTGATAATTTACATGTGCAGCAACAAATTCAATTCCAGAATGATGAAACAAATGAGCTAAGACTGTGCTATCCACTCCCCCACTTAATGCCAATACAATTTTTTGTTTAGGCAAAATCAATGGTGCAAAATGCACTCGCCAATTCTCTTGGAATTGATTCAATAAGTTCATGCTTATTTTTTTACAAAAGAGCCTGTTAATGCAGCAAATCCACTGATTAACCCTCCTATTAATCCTGTAACAAGAATAAGCATCATATACGATCCACCCAATGGAAGTATTAAAGCTACTTTTGAAGAAAGTATATGTTCATTGGCAGCATCTTTAATAAAAGCTAATACTACCCAAAGCAAGAACAATCCAAGAAAGCCACTCAAAAATGATTTACCAGGTGTTTGATGCAATAATGCAGCCACTACAAAAGAGGATACTGCAAAAACCCACCAAGGTAATTGTGTAAAAAGGCCCGCAACAAAAGCCAATAATGCCGTTAACAATAAGGATACTATAAATTTCATAAAAAGTTATTTAAGCTTTGGTAAATGTCATTAACCACTTTACGCGTTTATTACTAGGCGCATCTTTAAGGTGCATGAATAAGATGGGATAATACTTTCCTGTTGCCCAATGATTAATAAAAGTATCGTAGTACTTGCTTCCTGGATTACCATTTTGACCGCCAGGATAAACTCCATACGCTTCTATTTCATCGGTCATATGCACAATCATTCTCCAACTTGGACCATGTGTTTCTGTTGTTGCATTAATGATATGCTTACCTCCTCCAATGGGAAGATGCAATGAACTCAAAGCATTGATTTTTAGCAAATGAGACACTCGAGTATCTTTGAAAGTAGCCCAATTCAATTTTCCCTCTTTATCTGCTTTTATTAAAACGGCAGTTGCTTTTTTAATTGCCTCCATTACTGCATCTGTAATGGTTTCTTTTTTGTTGGCAGTTTTTATATTATCTGCAAAAGAGTAAAGACTATCTCTTTGAATACTTTCTAATAAAGTTATTTCATCAGGCCATCCTATATTGGTATTAGCTCCCGCAAACTCATCTGCCCAAATAGTTGTTTCTAAACTATCCCATATAACATTGAATACAGAAGCGCCTTGCTCATTTACATCACTGTTTAAATTCCATGCATTCAAAATATTGATGTACTTTTTTTCATCTGCAGTTAAAGAAGCTTGATCAATATATTTCATTAATACCGGCCTCGCCATTTCTGCAAAAACATTGTAATTATCCATTTGAAGACGTTGAATATCTTGAGGAGTAGCACCTGTTAAAGCATTCAACTTTCTATTGATAATAACGCCACGATAAACAGGGAAATTACTAGCAGCTCCTAAATAATATGGATAAGATTGGTCCGTTGATTTTTGATTGGCACTACTTACAAAACCACGTTCAGGATTCTTGATCATTGGATTTTCCTCAGTTGGAATAAACCCTTGCCAAGCATACGTACTATCTTGACCGGGCAATATAAAATCACCCTGCCTAAACCATCTTGCTACAAAATTGGCTTGTTGTTTCAAAGCAATATCACCTGTTTTTGAAGCAAAAGCAAAATTCTGTCCGGTGCTATTCCAATGTGAAATCGCTTCTAAATAGTCATCGTAATTTTTTGCATGATTCAATTTATAAAAAGCTAATAAACCACTACCGCCATCGTGTGCAGTCCATCTTAATGCTAGATTTTTACCCCCAGAGCCACTGTTTTTATAATTGTGGTCGTACATGGTTGGACCAAATACGGTCATAGCAATATGCTCTTGTACGGTAGCACTGTCTTTTACTTTAATGGTTTCGATTCTTTTTTGAGCTTTCACCCATTGCCCATTGAACCAATACTCATTTAAAGTAGTATCCTTAAACTTCATATCGTAATAGTCTAACACATCTCGGCCGGCATTGGTAACGCCCCATGCAATACTATCATTGAATCCAATGATTACTGCTGGAGATCCAGGAAAACTTGCTCCATAAGTGCGATGCGTAGGCGTTGATATTTGAACCTCATACCAAAGAGAAGGTAAATTTAATCCTAAGTGCGGATCGTTGGCAAGGATTGGTCTACCCGATTTTGTTTTGGTTCCCCCTACTACCCAGTTATTACTTCCATTGCTTTTATTGGGAATAAAGGGCGCTAATGCGGTTGAACTTCCAGTGGTATCTCCTAAGTAGGCTGTTAGTACATCCGATGGTATTACAGGCTTTATGGCTGGTTTTGCATAAACAGTACCTCTAGGAATAATGGGATCTAATGAATCTTGCACATCTGTAAACAATAAATCAAAATCTTTATAGCTGAAATAGTTACGTGCATTGCTCATTTGTAAGTCTGTCACTGCACCTCTTCCTGTTAAATCATAAGACATAAACATTTGAAACAAATACGTCTTTAATGAGGTCCATGCTTCAGGCTTGTAATCCAATAATTTATATTCGAATGGAATCTCTTCGGGTTTAAGTTTCGAAATATATGCATTCACCCCCTTTGCATAAGCATCAATGGCAGATTGCATTTCAGGGTTGTTCTTTTCCACATAAGCTTTGGTTTTTTCAGCACCATACACCATACCGAGTCTTCTAAAAAATTTATCGGTGCCAATTCTTTCCTTCCCTACTATTTCACTTAAACGGCCTGCGGCTACATGTGTTTGAAACTCCATCTGCCATAGTCTAAACTTTGCGTGTAAATATCCTTGTACATAATAGGCATCATTGTCTTCATCCGCATAAATATGCGGAACTAATCGATCGTCTATATATACTTCTACTTTTCCAGCCAGTCCTTCTAATTGAATATTATCGTTGTAATTGGCATCAGTAGCTTCTGCATTTTGCCAGAAACCATGTTGCGGAGATAGGAAATAACCCAGCCTTGGGGTTTTACTTCCACCAACAGAAAGTTGGGTATTAAATAGGTGTACAACTCCCCAAGTTAACAGGGCAGATACAAGCAATGGAACAATCCTCATAGCAAATATTTAAAGACTCAAAATAAGCAAATTAGTTCAGAAGCATCTCAGCTATCGAGCTTCCATGATCAAGAATTTTTTCCCTTTAATTTTTTCGTCACGAACCAGTTTCAATAAAGATGTAATCTTGTTTTTCCTAACGGCTACAAAGGAATTATGGTCTTTCACCACAATTAACCCTAATTCTTCCTTGGTTAACTTGCCCTTTTGAATGAACAAACCTACAATATCCACTTTGTTCAATTTGTCTTTTTTACCTCCGTTTAAATATACGGTGCCCCAATCTGAAGCAGCAGGTGGAGCAGCATGCAATGTCAATGAAAAAGTGGGCGGTGCTTCGGGCAAATAATTGGGTAAGCTTTCATCTTCGTGTAAAATGATGTACACATTCCCTTTTTCATTCATTCTGGAAGTTCGTCCGTTTCGATGGGTAAATTCAGCATTGGTAGAAGGCAAATGATAATGAACAATATGATCAATATCAGGGATGTCCAATCCTCTTGCAGCTAAATCAGTAGCAATTAAAAATTGAGCGGTGCCATTTCTAAATTTGATTAACGCCTGCTCCCTTTGCATCTGTTCCATTCCTCCATGAAAAATAGTATTGGCAATCCCTAACTCGGCTAATAAATTACCTGTTCTTTCTACCGCTTCACGATGATTGCAAAAAATGATGACGGGCACTTTACCTAAAGTGCACAATAAATCATACAGGGTATTCACTTTGTCTTTTTCTGGAGACCAAACTGTATGCATTTCAACTGTAGGCGCTTCATCTCTGCCTTTTAAAAAATTCAGCACTTGTAACTGCTTAGGTTCTGCAAATGCAGGAATGGCAATAGATGCAGTAGCTGAAACAAATACTTTTTGCACTTCTGGTTTTAAGGCCTTGGTTATATATTCCATGTCTTCTTCAAAACCCAATGCCAATGATTTATCAAACTCATCAAAGATGTACAACCTGATTCCCTTAGGATCAAAAGTTCTTCTTTTTAAGTGATCGGCAATTCTACCAGGAGTTCCCACCAATAACGCAGGGGGCTCTACCATACTATTGATTTCAGTTGGCATATCATGCCCACCATAGGAACAAATGATTTTATAGCCTGTTTGCATAGCTTTCCAAACCTGCTCAATTTGTATAGCTAATTCTCTGGAGGGAGTTAACACCAAAGCTTGCACTAGTTTCCCTTTCGGATTTAAGTGTTCTAACAATGGAATTAAAAAGGCAAGTGTTTTACCAGAACCAGTTGGAGAAAGCAACAACACATTCTTATGCTGTATGATATTATTTACAGCTGCTTCTTGCATTTCATTTAATGCAGCAATTCCTAAATATTGAAGTGCTTGTTTACTATCGTTCAGTTTTGTCATAATTAGAATTTCATAAACACATACCCTTTATTAACATAGGTAGTGATGGTGGTGATAGCAGAAAGCACCGTCTGAAATTCGGGTGCAATGGTTGCTGGATCAACTTTTCGTTTGAACAAGGTTTGTCCACAAACATATAAAGGGATACCTGCATTTTTGATTGCTGTAAACAAAGCAAGGTTAGGATTATCTCCTCCAAACTTTTGTTGATAGGTTTCATTGTTGACTATGAAAGGAACAGCACCTCCATGAACAACCGCTACTATTTTTAGTTTATTCGGATTAACTCCCCCAGCAACATGTAAATTGGCTATACGTGCAATATTTTCAAAAAACTCACTGATTTCTTTTGGATTTGCAGAAGGGCTTGTAATATCAACCAGAACTTTATATTCCGATTTTTTATCCATCACATCAATTGCAAAAGGCACTTCGGTTACTGCTCCAAATGAAGGGATAAACGGATAAACTTGTTTTTGTGCATTTCCTGTTGCGCAGCCAATAATGAAAGCAAAAACACTAAATAAATATTTCATACAATTGATTTATTCTAAGGTACGCTATTTGCCAAACTTCTTCTTCAAAGCTTGTAAAGCGTCTGTCACATTTAATTGGCTTAAATCATCTTCTTTTTTTACTGGTTGATTAGAGCGCTTGTGTTGATTAAAATCTTTTCTTCCTCCAATACCCGCTGCTGGAGCGGCTTCTGTTTGTTTGATAGAGAGCGCAATCCGCTTACGGCTTAAATCTACCTCTAAAACCTTTACTTGTACTTTTTGCCCCAACTTTAATGCTTCACTAGGATCTGAAATATATCTATTGGCAATTTCACTTACATGAACCAAACCATCTTGCTTTACACCAATATCGATGAACGCACCAAATCGGGTTAAATTGGTCACTACACCAGGTAATACCAACCCAACGGTAACTTCTTCCATGGAATAGATATTGGCAAACTCAAATTGTTCTAATTCAGATCTTGGATCAAGTCCTGGCTTTTGAAGCTCTTTAATGATATCATTTAAAGCTAAAATCCCAATTTGATCAGTGGTATATTTTTGGGCATTTATCGTTTTTAGTAATGACTCATTCCCAATAAGTGCTTCTACACTGGTGCCCAAATCGGTAGCCATTTTTTCAACGATTGGATATGCTTCAGGATGCACCGCACTTGAATCTAATGGATGTTTTGCTTTGGGAATACGCAAAAATCCAGCACACTGTTCAAATGCTTTGGCACCCAATCTGGGTACTTTTAATAATTCTTCTCTACTAGAAAATGAGCCGAGCTGTTTACGATGCTTAATAATATTATCCGCTACCGATTCATTGATACCACTTACATAACTCAATAATTGTTTACTCGCCGTATTCAGATTTACACCAACTGTATTTACACAACTCACCACTGTTTGATCTAATTTTTCTTTTAGTCTAAACTGATTAACATCATGTTGGTACTGCCCTACCCCAATGCTCTTGGGATCAATTTTTACCAATTCAGCTAGCGGATCCATTAGTCTTCGACCTATGCTTACTGAACCTCTTACGGTAATATCATAATCAGGAAATTCTTCTCTGGCTATTTCAGAAGCAGAGTAAACGGAAGCCCCATCTTCATTTACTAAGAAAACAGGCAAACCAAGATTCAACTTTTTAATAAACTGTTCTGTTTCTCTACCTGCCGTTCCATCCCCGATAGCAAAAACTTGAATCTCAAATTGCTTTACCAGCTGTTTTATTTTGTATTCACTATCATATATTTTATTCGCTTCGTGCACATAAATCAGATCGGTAGTTAGCAATTCACCTGATTCATCTAAACATACCACTTTACAGCCAGTTCTATAACCAGGATCAATGGCCAATACCCGCTTAGATCCAAGCGGTGCGCTTAACAATAATTGGCGCAGATTTTCTGCAAAAACATTAATGGCTTCTTCGTCTGCCTTTTGCTTTAAAGCTGTTCTATATTCCGTTTCTAAGCTAGGTTGCAATAATCTTCTGTAAGCGTCTTTAATGGCTTTTTTAATATGGGCACCAGATGGGCTCATTCCTTTAATAAAGAATTCTTCAATTGCCTCAATCGCCTCTTCTTCAATTGGAGCAATGGTCATTCTCAAAAAGCCTTCTAAGAATCCTCTTAAAATAGCCAATGTTCGGTGTGAAGGTATTTTATGAATAGGCTCTGAAAAATCAAAGTAATCCTTGTATTTAATCGCTTCTGCTTCTTTATCGGCAAGCACTTTACTTTGTAATGTAGCGGTATCCTCAAATAATTTTCTCAGCTTAGCTCTTATTTCAGCTTGCTCATTTACTTGTTCAGCAATGATATCTCTAGCACCTTGAAGGGCTTCTTCTATATTCGTAATTTTTTCATTGAAAAACTTTGCCGCTTCTGTTTCTGGATCTTCCTGCCCTTGAGCCAATAAAAATAGGGCCAAAGGCTCTAGCCCATTTTCCCTTGCTACAACTGCTTTGGTTTTTCGCTTTACTTTATAAGGCAAATAAATGTCTTCTAATTCAACAATCGTAGTAGCCGCATTTATTTTTGCTTGCAAAGCATCAGTCATTTTACCTTGATCGGTAATGGTTTTTTCAATAAATGTTTTTCGTTCTGTAAATGCAAGAATGGTTTTTTGTTCATCTTGAATTTGCTGAATTTGAACTTCATCCAAATTACCTGTACTATCTTTTCTATATCGGGCAATAAAAGGGATAGTAGCACTTTCGGCTAATAAATCTAAAACTGTTTCAACTTGAGTAACACGCAAACCAAGTTTTGCGGCAATAATTGGAGCAAACGACATATTTATGATTCAATTTTTAGGGAGGCGAAAGTAGATTATTCCGCTATACGTACCACACGATGAGGATATCTTTCCAAATACTTACGGAGCATAGACTTAATGACTTCATTTTCCGCATAGGGGGTTACGGCTTCTTTTACAGCTGCAATATAAGCTGGAGCAGAGGGTTCAGCCATTTCTAAGTGATCAATTGGGCCCATCCCAACAAATTTTCCTTTTTCAATTAATATAGCTGTATTACTTTCTTTAATGATATAGCTTGCTTTTTCTGAAGCAATATAATCAAGGGCTTTTTTTACTTGCTCATTATGAATGGTTGTGTCGGGCCATTCATTGGGAATTGTTTTATCCAGAAAGCACAATGCAGGATGTAACTCAAATTCTCTAACCAATTTCCATAATTCACGATGGGCATCTGCCAATAATGAAAATGCTTGAACGGGTTGTGCATTTTTGTGCTTTTTGTCAATCGCCAATCTAAGGTATCCCCGATTGTCTTCAAACTGATAAATAGCCCAAAGCTGTTCAAACTTTTTTTGGCTTTTATTAAATGCTGGCCACAATCTTTTTATTTCAATACTTTCAAATAAACTCGCAATAAATTCAGTAGGACATTCCGTGTGAGAAATTTCATAAATCTCCCGCAAAAAATCTTGTCTTTTTTTGCTGAGGTCTAAGCCTGTAAAATGACTAATCACCCTTTTTTTAATGTTCTTTGCCTTGCCAACATAAATTACTTTTCCTTGCTTATTATGGAAATAATAAACCCCAGGAACGCTTGGTAAAGATTGAATAAAATGACCTGGTAAATTAGGGGGCATTAATTGTTCTCGGTTCTCTTTCTGCAACATTTCTTTTACCAATCGCTCCCCATTATTCTGCAGCACCAGATCTAAAACTTTTGCAGTTGCCTTGGCATCTCCCCCTGCCCGATGCCTATTTTCAATCTCAATATTGAGCTGTCTGCATAAATGACCCAAACCATATTTAGGGAAACCTGGAAAGACTTTTCTACTTAAACGGATGGTACAGAGTTTGGGAGTTTGTAACTCAAAACCAGCTTCTTGTAAATGATGTTTCACAAAACTAAAATCAAAATTCACATTATGCGCTACAAATACCCTGTTTTTCAATAAGTTATAAATTTGAGGGGCCACTTCATGAAAAGAGGGTGCAGCTTCAACCATGGCATTGGTAATCCCAGTCATTCCAATAACAAAGGGGGGTATGGGTTGATGGGGATTCACTAAAGTTTCATAAATGCCCTCCACTTCTGACCCATTGTGCAAGACGATTGCTATCTCTGTGATACCATGTTGACTAGGAAATCCCCCTGTTGTTTCTATATCTACTACCGCAAATCGCATGGACGCAAGATAAGATTTGTAATATTCTTATAGAAATTACAACTAATGATAAAAAATGAGCTCTTAGTTGTAACAAATAAGTCAATTACCCGTTTATACACTTGTTATGAGACATTGCAAAAATGAAATACCCAAACTAATGATACGCCCAACTTTAATGGTAGGCTTAGTATTCGGTCTATTTGCTTGTAATTCTCCGGAGCGAGCTGCAAAAATAATTGGCAAAAAAGCAACCCAGAAAGTAACGCAACTTTGCCTGCCCAATCAAATGAATGCAGAAGCTTGTTTACCCGATTTTGACCAATTAATGAGTCCTCCTTCTTTTTCTGAATCCATTTCAGACAAAACAGAAATCATTTCCACTTGGTAATTCGCAAGCGATAATCTAGAAGATTACCACAAGCTCCTACAGTTTCCTTAAATTTGCAGCCAATTGATTTTATGGAGCTGAGCAAGAACTATACCCCCACCGAAATTGAAGCAAAATGGTACGAACACTGGATTAGCAAAAACTATTTCTCCAGTAAACCCGATGAAAGGGAACCTTATACCGTAGTTATTCCACCGCCCAATGTAACAGGGGTTTTACATATGGGTCACTGTTTAAATAATACCATTCAAGATATTTTAGTTAGAAGAGCTCGAATGCAGGGTAAAAATGCCTGCTGGGTTCCTGGAACAGACCATGCTTCCATTGCAACAGAAGCAAAAGTGGTGGCCATGTTACGCGAAAAAGGCATTGCAAAGTCATCCCTCAGTAGAACCGAGTTTTTAAACTATGCATGGGAATGGAAAGAAAAATATGGAGGCATTATTTTGCAGCAGTTACGTAAAATGGGATGCAGCCTAGATTGGGATAGAACCAGTTTTACCATGGATCCCGATTACTACGATTCTGTTATCAACGTATTCTTAGACCTCTACAAGAAAGGGTATATCTATAGAGGAAAAAGAATGATCAATTGGGATGTCAAAGCAAAAACCGCATTGAGTGATGAAGAAGTAATTTATAAAGAAGTACAGAGTAAACTATACCATGTTAAATATAAACTAGAAAATGGGGGCACTATTACTATTGCTACTGTAAGGCCTGAAACCATTTTAGGAGATGCAGCAATTTGTGTAAATCCAGCAGATGAGCGATACAAACAACTTCACGGCCAATATGCATTCGTTCCGTTGATTAACAGAAAAATCAAAATCATTCCCGATGAATATGTAACCCTCGATTTTGGTACAGGCGCGCTAAAAGTGACTCCAGCACATGATATGAACGACTATCAGCTGGGGCAGAAATACAATTTAGAAATCATTGATACCATGAACGACGATGGTACCATGAGTGATGCTGCGCAATTGTATATTGGTTTAGATCGATTTGAAGTAAGAAAAAAGATCGTTGCCGATTTAGAAGCAGCAGGTCATATTGATAAAATTGAAGAATACACCAACCAAGTTGGATTTAGTGAAAGAACCGATGCGGTTGTTGAACCAAGATTAAGCTTGCAATGGTGGGTAAGCATGAAAGATTTAGCAGCACCAGCTTTATCTGCAGTAATGGATGAGGAGATTCATTTTCATCCAGCTAAGTTCAAAAATTTGTACCGCCATTGGATGGAAAATGTGAAAGACTGGTGCATCAGTAGACAATTATGGTGGGGACATCGCATTCCAGCTTGGTATACTCAAAACGGAGAATTCGCTGTGGCAAAAACAGCGGAAGAAGCCTTGATTGAATTACAAACTAAAACAGGGAATACAGCATTAACCCTTACCGATATTCATCAAGACAACGACTGTTTAGATACTTGGTTCAGTAGCTGGTTATGGCCTTTTGAAGTATTCAAAGGTTTAAGCGAACCCAATAATGAAGAAGTCAATTATTACTATCCTACCAGCACTTTGGTAACTGCACCCGAAATTATTTTCTTTTGGGTTGCCAGAATGATTATGGCTGGCTATGAGTACAAAGGCAGCAAACCCTTTAATGACGTTTATTTCACGGGAATTGTTCGAGACAAATTGGGCAGAAAGATGAGTAAAAGTTTGGGGAACTCTCCAGACTTACTTGGTCTGATTGATCAATATGGAGCAGATGCAGTAAGATTTGGAATTTTGATTGCATCCCCAGCAGGAAACGATATTTTATTTGATG